>Ga0101944_10007689_pt1 | contig 10654 bp, 5 predicted proteins | sample DewCreD2012metaG_FD_75245 | JGI IMG/M metagenome (GOLD analysis project Ga0101944, IMG submission 75245) | Hot spring sediment bacterial and archeal communities from British Columbia, Canada, to study Microbial Dark Matter (Phase II) - Dewar... ...
ATATTATAAATAGAATAAGATTTAGTAAAACTAATTATATAAGAAGATAATTATATAATTATTACATTAATTATTATATGTTTCTTAATTTTCTTCCTCATCTTCTGATTTCTTCACAGATTTCTTTTTTAATAAAGACTTGTTGGAAGACTTAATGCTTTCTGTTATTCTGGTTAATTCATTTACATTATCCATAAATGAAGGCAATACTTTTGAGAATACTTTTTCCATTGCTTGCATCTCTGTAGATACTGCAAGCATATTCTTATCATACTCTCCTATTTTGCCTATTATTGCTTGATGCAACTTGTCGAATTGATCCTTAAGATCAGTTATTCTTTGTTCCATTACCTGTAGTTTTGCATCTGCTTTCTGTTTCCATTCTATTACCTTATTTATGTCTTTAACTAACTCATTCCATTTCTCATCTATTATTGCCTCTATAAGCTCCTCGTTTGAGGTTCCGCCTAATCCACCCATCATCATTCCACTACCCATTCCACCCATATTTGAAACACTCATGGTTTGCTGCGGCACCTCTGCATAAGGTTGTACCGGTCGTATTGGTTGTATATTGTCCTGTTGCATTGCATTACTCCCAGACATTTCGGCCTGACTCATTGCATCGAATATTTGACTTGAAGTATAACCATCCCGCTGTAATGTCTGTATTATCTGATTATTGGAATACCCTTGTGCTTTCATTGCAGCAACTTGATCTATGGGCACATCTGGTCCTGCAGTCAAATCAGATTTTGAAGATTTGAACATTCCCATATTAACCTCTTTTTATATCATTTTATAATCTATTACATAAATGATACAATGCATTACATAATATACTTATATGATATAACTTATATAATACCATTGTCCTATTTAAAATTTTTGCTTATTTTAATAGTTAATCGAATGAATATGGGACTAAAAGCAACATTTAGCGACATTTATTTGACATTTATTTACATATATATTTATTTACATATATCTAAATTGAGGTATATATTCCCTGGCACCGGATAAAGACTTATAGGTATTGTTCCTCTCTGCCCCATTTCTCTTCCCGTGCAATTAGCATTTTTTATAATTATTTCCTTATTGTTCCAAGATATTCCTTGTGTGTATAATATAAATCCAATTCCTTGTTTTACCAGCGTCTTGTTTGCTATTATCCATAGCGTCTTGTTTGCTATTGCACAGGGATTAGTACTTCCTGAACAGTCTATACTATCGCCTCTTGCACAAAATTTCAGCATGTCAGACAATGTGTAGTCGGTTCCCATACATTCTATAGGGTTTACGTTAACTACGGAATTTATGAAGTTTGAGGATGTTTCATCGGCAACGTAACTTTTCTTATAATCGCTTATTGGTATTTTTTGCCTAAACGATACAAATATAAAAAATCCTATTATTATAAGTATAACTATCAAAGTCAATCCAAACATTTCCATTTGTGATTTATGATTTTCTTTTTTTAGCATTCTTTTTATCATATACTTGTTCACCAATATATAATTTGTATATAATTTGTTAAATTATAAATACGAGTCATTCAATTATATTAAATTATTCATCTATAATATCCTTCTACTATCAACAATCCGAAAGATTTTCTTCCTTCACGACCATAATTCTTTTCTATAATTATCGGTATGCTTATTTGTAATGTTGTGGTTTTTGATATATTATTATCATATATGACTATGCTTGTCTCATTAGGATATACTTCTTGTATCGTTATTCTTGAATTCTTGAAATAATAGTTATAATAATCGAATGTTTGTCCTTTCAATATAGGGTCATTCATCGTCTTATTCATTGCAAGTATTTTATACCAATCAAAGCAATTTACCTTAGTAACTATATTATTATTATAGCATCTTAATTCTGGAAGTTCAGAGGCAATTTTTGCCAATTCTATAACTGAAAGATCCTGATATTCTAAATTTGTACTCTTTATATCATCTTTTCTTATACCTGCCCAAAAAACTATCCCTATAACGAGCAGGAATATTATTATTATGACTACTGCAATGCTTTCGGCCATCTGTATTTGTGATTTCTTGAAATAAATCCTTTTCATTTTAGTACTTTATTATAACAACAGCATCTTTTATTATATCAATTTATTTTAGTATATCAATATATCAATGGACACCCCTTAAACGTCAAATCATTATTATCTCTCATCAAAGTATTGGATAATTCATAAAGACTGCGTGTATCTTCTAATTTCTTGTTCTTCATAGATTCTAGTGTAGAACGCGGAAGTGCAAATACAGGAACACATGAAGGGTTGATTGCATTAAGATCTGTTTCTAAAAGTTTTACCCTTTCAAAATACAAAGTTCTTTTTATTTCAAATTGTTTGAATGCTCTACTCATTTCACAATAATAATATTTTTCATCATCAGAAAATATAGCTCCAAATAATGATGCCTGACCGATATAATAAGGATTGTTTGCGTTATCTTGAGCAACACCATTATATTTTACTTTTCCATAACTGAACATGTGTCCGTTGCTATTGAGAGGAAGTATGCTTATGAATTTATAATCTGAAGACGGACAATCATTGAAACATATTATCCTATAATTCTTGAATCCTTTTAATATGTTCTGAAGATTTGATTCTCTATCCACATATCTTTTCGTGATATTTGCGGGTAATGCATTATATATCTCAATAGCGTACTGTTGAGATGCAGGAGTAGAATTATATATTATGAAGATCATGTTTGAAGGGATGACATATATGAATCTCGTCACTGTAAAAGGCATATTAAAATCTAATGTCCATATTTTTAATTTCTGCGTTTTAAACTCCTTCGGTGCAAATATTATCTCTAAAGGTAATGGTTCCCTTTGCGAATCCGATATCTTAAAATCTGCTATAAGATCTTTATTGTCGCATGTGAATGTGAATGTCGTCTGCGGGGTCTCCATCTCACTGAATGTATCTGAAAGCTGCTGCCTGCCCTTTATGTTGGTAGCTAATTGTTTAAGGACATTCTGGCTTATCTGTACATCGACATCTTTTTTCTGACTCAATATAAGACTTATTATGAATACGAATATAACTGTTCCTGCAATTAGTACAAATATCCAGTTAAACTGTATTTCTATAGCTGATCTCTTAGAATTCCTTAACATTTTTTCCATCACATCTCACAAATATATCGTTCATATATAGTAATTTCACAATATGTACATATACATAAATATTTCAACATTTTAACTTACAGTATTTTAATCTACATTATTTTGCAAATGTTGTTGATATTGACTTGTACCGGTGTATGATACATCTCTAACTATTGTTCCCTGACCTATTCCTAAAAGCATGAGTTGAAAATTTTTCGTCTTCTGTTTTATACATGTACAATTATCAGGATTGTCTGTCCTCAACAATGGAGCATATCCTATAGGGACTGTTTTTTTTGATGTAGATACAAATATATTTTTCAGATCTCCATCGACAACACTCTGCTTTATTACCTTATTGTTACATTGACTTAAAGGATTTGATGTTCCTATTTTTGTAGCATCAACAAAGCAAACCATTTCATACTGACATGGCGCAATAAGTGATTGTCTCGTCACAGAACCATAACCATTAGAACGTTCTATCAAAGATTCAAGTTTTGTCTTGAACGATATTTGCTCTATTTGACAGCTTTTTGATAATGTTTTACTTATTGCATTGTATCCGATAAGCACTATGACTCCGATTATCAGTGCAGCCATTATGAATATGAACACTTGACCTACAATTTGTCCGTTATTGTTCATTTTGAAAAAACCTTCTATAGACGTTATCAGATCATTTTAAGTTCTGACATTATCTTTGCAACATCAGACTTCTCCAGTATTCCTTTATCCATATATTCGAATAACATTGAGGAGACAGTCTCTTTGCTCAATTTTCCTTTTTTCACGAGATCCGATAATATTTCTTTGAACACGTCAGATGTTAATTTTTCTCTATCGAGATTTGAGAATATATTATTTACTTGTTTCTGTGAAATATTTTCTGAATTCAATACTCTCGTTATCATAGATTTATTTTTTCCAGATAATTCGCTTATCTTATTTGAAGCATTACTTATTTCTGTTCTGCTCACATCCTTACTGATGCTTCCAAGCTTCTCAAATGTTTCTGATTTTCTTCTTATTTTAACGACACGTGACTTTTTCAGTTTTGATTGAGAAGATTTAGAAATTTTTTCATCTTTGTTTAAATCAGTATTTGATTTATTATTTGAATCATCATCTACATCATTATTTGAATCAGAATTTTTTTCTGCCGGGGCGTCCGTTACATTATATATATTTAAACCTGTTTTTGTATTCTCTTCCGGAGTCTTGTTATTGCTTATCTTCTTAAGTTTGTCAAACACGTCACCTGACTGTTTTTCTTCAGATTTCTTCTCTGTCAAATCTATATATCCTGTTTCTTTCAAAACATCCTTGTTTACCTTTCTTTCTTTGAACGTTTCTATGTCATCTTCGCTCTTTGGTGCGGATTCTTTATCAAATCCTTCTAGTAAAGATTTTCTTGCTTCTTGTTGCTGTTGTCTCCTTTCCTCTTGCTTCTTTCTCTGCATCTCTAAGATTTTTGGATCTATGGTTATTCTTGGTTGTTGTATGCTCTGTTTTTGCAAAGGAATTGTCGGAGTATATTTTGCTGCGATTCTCTTTTTATCGAAATATTCTTCATATATAACATATCCGGCACCGCCAAACATCATAAGTAATCCAAGTAGTATAAGTATTATGCCTGCAGTATTCGATTTTTTGTCTTCTTCAGATTCATTGGGCGTGCACACTCCATCTATGCATTTGCCTGATTGACAATCATTATCACTAAAACAGTATGCCCCATCACCGCATGCTGGACATGGACCTCCACAATCTATACTTGTCTCATCACTATCAAGCACGCCATTCATACATTGATCCTCTTGGCATTTTCCCTCTAAACACCTGCCTGATTTACAATCATCATTATTTACGCATGATTCTCCTGCATTACATGGAGGACATGAACCTCCGCAGTTCAATCCTGTTTCATCACCATCTTTTATCAGATTATCACAAGTATATGTTAATTCTGCTAAACATTCAATTGTACAACTATCAGAACATCCTAATCCGTATTGGCAGCCATATAAGTCTATGAAACTTTGTGTAAACATTTCCTCTACACCACCATCACATTCTTCTGATGGTTCAGACCTGTTATTGCCACATATTTGTTCTACAACTGCACCACCGACACATAAGGATGTATTTATGCTGCAATCATTGCAACTTATGAATCCAGACTCCAATTCGAAGTCTTCACATGTCAAGATACTTGCACTTCCATCACATTCTTCTTCATTCTCAACGATATTATTGCCACATATTGATGATGTATCATATTCGCATGCTGACATGTCAAACTTGCATGCTTTGCTGCTGTTTGAAGGATAACATGTTACTGAGCCTCCAATGAATTCGTCATCAAAATCTTCACATAATGTTCTTGTTCCTAAATTTAATCCATCACAGTGTTCGTTTCCCGATATGAATCCATCACCACATACTGCAGTTACCGGTAACTCACAATCATCCAATATGTATTTACAAGTTGAATAATCACATCCTATTTCTCCACCAATATATCCATCGAAATCCGTGCATGATAAATCAAAATCTATTCCCTCCTCACATTGCTCTCCTTTATTAAGCACCATATTGCCACATTCTCCGAATCCTGCAGGAGTCACACATTGGCTGGTATCAAAAGTACATCTCTCTGTTTCATTAACACCACGACATCTTAATGTTCCTCCTTGGAATCCGAAATCTAAACAACTATCTATACGTCCCCAATTGTCTCCGTCACATTGTTCATTGAACGGATTGTTTATTATTCCATCACCACAATATCCTGTTCCTATGTCACAGTTTGAAGTATCCCAATTGCATGCATTAGAAGAATCATCTGGAGGATTGCATGCAAGTGTTCCGCCAACAAAATTATCAAAATATGTACAATCCACCCCTCCAAGATTAGATGAATCACACCATTCTATATTTGGTATTATATAACCATCTCCACAGTATCCTAAGTTTGTTGCGGGTATACAATTTTCTATGTTTAATCGACACTCTTCTGGTGTTCCTGCTACATTACATGACAATGTTCCTCCAATAAAGCCCATCTCTTGACATGTAGTGAGTATTTGTTGTCCTGGTTCACATTGCTCATTACTGTTACTGTTGACATGACCATCACCACAATATCCTGTCTGATATGGAGAAGTGCATCGACTTGTATTAAATTGACAATCTGACCCGCAAGTTAATATTCCTCCCATGAATCCATTGAAATCTGTACATTCTAAACCATTCGTTCCCATATCACATTGTTCATTCGGATAATTATTCATTATGCCATCGCCACAATATTCCTCTGTATCATTACTGCCCAACACACAAGATGTTAAATCGTATGTACATGCTAATAATCCTGCTGTTGGAGGATAACATTTCATTGTTCCTCCAATAAATTGAGTAAAGTCTGTACATAATATTCCACCAAAATTTGTCCCATCGCATTCTTCAGTGCCGGATATGAATCCATCACCACAATATTGTTCTGTAGGAGGTGTGCAATCAAATAAATCGTACATACAAGTATCATAATCACATCCTAATGTTCCACCGATAAAATTGTCAAAGTCCGTGCATTGTACGTCTAAATTTCTGTTCATCTCACATTGTTCTCCGGGATTCAATATCCTATCTCCGCACCATCCCCCAGATATTCCTGTACATGAACTTGTATTAAATAAACACTGATTATCTGAGAATGGCGGATTACATCTTAATGTTCCACCTGAGAATCCTAGATCTGTACATGAATCAATACTACCCCAATCATTACCATCACATTGTTCATTGAACTGATTGTTTATTATTCCATCACCACAATATCCCTGTCCAGCATTACAGTTTTGTGTATTATACATGCATTCAACCATACTTCCTGAGCCTGGCGGGAAACAACTTAATGTTCCACCCATAAATCCTCCTATGTCTGAACATGTTGCGCCTCTAAGATTGTTTCCATCACATTGTTCGCCTTGTGCATTGACTGCACCATCTCCACAATATGAACCTGTTTGTGGTTCTTCATATATACACTCTTCATAATTCAATAAACATTGTCCTGGCGTTCCTGGATTATTGCATGTTAACGTACCACCAGTATACATTGTTGGGTCTCTAACTGCGCATAAATTACTTCCCCCTAAATTTGTGCCATCACATTGTTCCCCCGGCTCTATTTGCCCATTGCCACAACGGTTTGGGTCTATTCTACATTCATTCAATAATATAGTACATTCATCACTGCATGACAATGTTCCTGAGTCTAAACTGTCAAAATCTGAACATGATAATTCTGGGGACACTAATGGATCACATTGTTCTCCAGTATTTACAATATTGTCCCCACAGGTTCCTGTAGCAGTTATTCCGTCATCGCATAAGCTTGTGTCGAATTGACAATTGTTGCATTGCAACACTCCTCTGCCTTGTAAGAAATTATTGTTCAAATCATTGCAGGTTCTTATTGTTCCCCAATCGCCAGTTGTTGGGTCTGCACCATCACATTGTTCATTAGGTAAATTATTTGTAATATTATCGCCGCAATATCCGTGACCGAGATCGCATCTTGACTTATCATATGTGCATGCTAATTCTGGATTCGCATAATCTGAAGGATAGCATCTTAATTCTCCTCCTACAAATGGATATATTCTATCACATGTCATTCCTCCCAGGTCCGTACCATCGCATTTTTCATAACCATTTATTACTCCATCTCCACATGTTCCATTAGTTCCGCCACCTCCTATGTATGTACATTGTGATTCATCTATAGTACACTCTTCTGGATGTCCCATTGGATGACATACTAATGGTCCGGTTAATGTAGGTCTTATGTCTGAGCAATCGTTTAAATTTCCGAAGTCTGTACCATCACATATTTCTCCTACTTCTACAACACCATTTCCACAATATGAGTCTCCAACTCTACAATCACTAGTATCAAAGAAACATGTTGAATAATCACAGCTTAATATACCTTCTGTGTAACTGTCAAAGTTGTAGCATGATAAATTAAATGGTCTAGAATTTTCGCATTGTTCTCCTGATTGAAGTATTGTATCTCCACAAACATTCCTTGGAGAATTATCAGTACATCCAGTGGTATTAAACATACATTGATTTTCTGTATATGGATCATAACAATCAAGTGTTCCACCCGTGAATCCAAATTGTCGACAACCAACATTTGGATCTTTACTTATTCTGCCCCAACTATTTCCATCGCATTGTTCTAAACCGCCATCGTTTATTAATCCATCACCACAATATCCTAAGCCTGAATCACAATTATCTGTATTGAATGTACAATCACTATTACACGCAAGTGTTCCTCCAATATTGTTTGCTATGTCTGAACATTGTGTGTTTCCAAAATCATTGCCATCACATTGTTCAAGCCCCTGCCTTACACCATCTCCACATACTGGTTCTACCTCACATATAAAATCTACCCAATTACAGTCTGACCCACATACAAGATCACCGCCAGTGTATGCACCATCATCTAAGGAATCGCACGATATTACTGATCCTGGAGGATCACATTGTTCTCCAGGCTGTATTATTTCATCGCCGCAAAATGGTTCCGCAGGTGGAGCCGAACAATTACTTATATCTATCAAGCATGAATCTGTGCATTTCAATTCTCCTTGTCCAAAACTATCGAAGTCTGAACAAGACAGTTTTGTTCCATAGGTATCAAACAAATATGGTTCGCATTGTTCTTTTGGGTCAAGAAGTGTTAAGAACGATCCTCCAAACCCATCACATCTTGGTGTAGGATTTGCAGGGGTCTTATAGCATCCGCTAGTATTAAACATACATCTTTGTCCTGCAGGCATTGTGTAGGGATTGCATCGTAATGTTCCGCCAGTGAAATTGAAATCTGTACAATCCTGTATATTACCCCAATCACCATCTTCTAATGTGCCATCGCATTGTTCAAAATAGTAATTGTTTGTTATATTATCTCCACAATATCCCTTGTTACCTAATTGACAATTACTTGTGTCCCAAGTACATTCATCAGAAGAACCATCTGGAGGATTGCATGCTAGTATTCCCCCATTGAATCCGAAATGGTTGCATGTAAATCCTCTTAAATCTGTGCCGTCACATTGTTCAGGAGCGCCTCCAAGTATTCCCGGATCTGCAATATTGTTTCCACATATTACTGTCTGTACAGGTATAGACATGTTTGCATATCCTTCATTACCTGCGATATCATATACTTTTACACACAATAATGTGTCATCATACAACAATAAAGGCAGAGAAGAATAATCTGCCCTCTCAGAGTATGATACCCCTTCGCATGATCCGTTGGTTTTTTCATAATCAAAATAGTCCGTGCATCCTGTTCCTCCTTCATTATCTGTACATTCTATTGTAACATTCTTTTGATATGTATCTCCCACGTATGATATTGTTGCTGTCGGGGCTATTATATCACAATCAATAAATCCGCTTCCATGTGCAATTATTGATTTTTCATCAGTATCTGATTCGAGACCTGACTTGTCGAATGCATTTGCTTTAACAGTATATGTTTCTCCTTCTATTAATTCTCCCTCATAAGTTATGTCTGTATCTGTAGTTTTTTCCCAACCATATATCATGTGTGTTTCATTCCATATGCTGTAGTTTAAGAAATCTATGCCTGTGCCTTCATCAGATGCATTCATTATGAAATTTATTTCTTCAAGACTGCATGTTGATGAATACATTAGGATTTGCATTGTTGGAGGAGAATCATCTGCAGTTATATTGAAGTATGCTGTTCTAGAATTTGGATAAACCACGCAAAAAACTTCTATGTTATTCAGACCTAACAATAATTCCATATTGCTGTAAGTATAGTTTCTTGGAGTATTCTGTGTCATATCTCTCCAAGTGTTTTCTCCATTAAGTTTCAAACTACAGCCTATAACATTTATATTCGTCTTTATCTCGTAATCTATGTTCAATGAACCTACAAATTTAGGCGTCACCTGTGTTATTATTAGTGAAGAATTCCAATGTACAAGCACGTTCAAGAATTTTTCGTCAACCCGTCTCGCCCTATCATTACAACTGATATTGTATCTGAATGTATATTGTTCTGTATTATCAAAAATGTATGTAATATTCATCTTATGTTCTGTTCTGTAACTATTATAATCTAAAGGATCCTCATCTGGAAAATATTTATTTATCAACCCATTGCTTACTGATGAATTGCCCCCTTGAATGTGACATACTGTAGGCTCATTAGTTATTACTGTTACTTCTGTTTGCGGCCAATTCTTATCTATTACAGGATTAGGATTTGCATAATATGATGTTATCTGTGGAGGCACAATGTCAAATCCTGCCATAAAGTGTGTTCCTCCATAATTTGATGGATTGCTTAGGTTTACGCCAAACACATCACTCCTGCAAGACACATATATCTCCATATCCACGTCTGGTGCTGTAAACACTATTGTATGTCTTACCCTATTTC
>Ga0101944_10007690_pt1 | contig 10653 bp, 5 predicted proteins | sample DewCreD2012metaG_FD_75245 | JGI IMG/M metagenome (GOLD analysis project Ga0101944, IMG submission 75245) | Hot spring sediment bacterial and archeal communities from British Columbia, Canada, to study Microbial Dark Matter (Phase II) - Dewar... ...
GGATCCCGTGCGGGATCCGTTCGATCTTCGATTCGGGAACGCCGTAAACCTCGCGCAACAGCACGACCCCCTTCTCCGCCATCGTCACCACCCGGGTGGAAAGGCGCGCCAGTTCTCCCAGCGCCCGGCGCTGTTCCGGAGCGGGGTCGCGCAGGATGGTGTGCAGGGTGGTCACCACCGGCATCCGCAGCTCCCGCAGCAACGCGAGCAGGTGGCTGCCGGCCGGCCCGCCGTAGATCCCGAACTCGTGCTGCACGCACACCACGTCGGTGTTGGCGAAATTGAGAAAGTCGGCGGCCCTCCGATAGGAATCGAGATCCTGCTCGGGAACCTCGAACCGGACCTCGGGCGGATAGCCGTAGCCTTCCGGCCGGTCGCTGACCGCCACCACCGGAATGGGTTCGCTGATGCGGAAGGGCACGGGAGTGCCGTCATCGCCGGTGCGGAGGACGAGCGACTGACCGAAGCCGAGGGTGGTGGAAGTCGCCGCGCCTCCGCCGTCCCAAGCCGCGGCATAGAAGATTCCGTAGGCGGCGCGCACTACGGTTTTCGGATTGCCGAAAGGCTTCCAGGCGAAACCGACGCGGGGAGCGAAGTTGTTCCAATCGCCCTCGTGGGGAGTGGTGGGATAGCCTCCGACGCCGGCGAACTTGACCACTCCGGGAGTACGGGAAACGGGGTTGATGGCGAACATGTCGAAGCTATTTAGGATGTTGTTCACAGTGCGGAAGGGCGTGTCGGTTTCCCAGCGGACTCCCAGGTTGAGCACCAAGTGCGGGTGGATTTGCCAGTCGTCTTGGATGAAGCCGGCCAGATACCAGGAGCTGCGGTCCACCGCGGGCGGACGCGAGGCGCTGTAGTTGGAGGGCATGCCGAGCCACAGCGAGGCCACGCTGTTGCCGGTGGTGTTGCGGCCTGGCAGGCCGGTGAGCGCGCGGTTGAAGGTGAAGGCGCCGGAGGCCTGCTGCCATCTCAAGTCGTAGTTGCGGGAGCGGCGGGCTTCGCCGCCGAAACGCAGCGAGTGGGTGCCCAGGATCCAAGAAGCCGTATTGACCAGTTGACCCTGCTGGATGGGGCTCTGGTTTCGGACTTGGTTGTTGGAGCCGAGGGCAGTGTAGCCTTGGATGTTGAAGCGGGGGAAGGTGTCGTCGGGGATGCCTTGCAGCCCGAGCTTGGAAGGATAGTTCCGATTCCAACTGGGCGAATAGAGGAGGGTGGAGCGGTGGACCCAAGCCCCGCGAAATTCGTTGACCAAATTGGGGCGGACGATTCGGGTCCAGGAGCCGAGCAGATTCCAGCCGTCATTATCCCGGTTGCCGTTGGGCTCAGCGGCGGGGTCGGCATAGAGGCTCCGGCGGGAGGTGTCCTGGCGGTTCCAGGTGTGCCGGAGGCTGAGCTTGTTCTGGTCAGAGAGATTCCAGTCGACTTTGAGGGTGGTGTTATCGCGGTCGAGCACATCGACGCTGTTGGCGCGGAAGTTGTTGGTGCCGGCGATGTTGTCGGGCGGGCGGTTAGGCAAGGGATAGAATTCGATGACCTTGCGGGCGACTGGATCGAGCCGCGCGGCAGGAATGACGTTGCCGGGGAAGGCGGCGCGGTTGGCGGCAGTGGCTGATGAGGAGGGATCGTAGATGACCGCCAGCGTACCGTTGGCGTTGAAGGTTTGGGAAAAGTCGCCTTGACGTTCGAGGAGGGAGGGGACCGTCATGGCGCCGGCAAAGCCGTCACGGCGGCGCGAACCTTCGTAGCCGAAAAAGAAGAACGCCTGGTTGCGGCGAATGGGACCGGAGAACGTGCCGCCGAAGACGTTGTAGCGCACCGGCGCGCGGACCTTGGCGCCGTCGACCCAAGGCGAGAAGAAATTGGCTGCGTCGAGCTTCTCATTGCGGAAGTACTCGAAGAGGGTTCCGCGGAAGCGGTTGCCGCCGGATTTGGTGTTCATGACCACGACGCCGCTCGCCGAGCCGCCGTATTCGGCGGAGAAGGCGTTAGCGAGGACGCGGACTTCCTGGAGGGTTTCCACGGGCGGGTCGGTTTCGACCTGGGCCTGGCCGAGGCGGATGGTTTGAGCGGAGCCGCCGTCCATGACGAAATTCTGGCTGCGCCCGCGCCCGCCGGCGACGCTGAAGTAAGGCCGGTCGCCGGATTCATAGGAGATGAAGACGGAGGCTCCCTGGATCTCCATCACGTTGAGGGCGCGGCGGTCGCCGAGCGGGATGTCCTCGATGGTCTTGGATTCGATCAACTGGCTGGCGTCGGAGGACCGGGTTTCGAGCAGGGGCGTGTCGGCGGTAACCTGGATGGTCTCGGTCAACTGTCCGAGTTGGAGGGAGAAGTTCAATTCCAGAGACTGTCCGGTGGTGAGCATCACGTTGCGCCTGGCCTGCGATTGGAAGCCGGGGTGCTCGACCTGGACGGTGTACGAGCCGATGGGCAGAGCCTGGATGGAATAGAAACCGGTTTCGTTGGCGCGGGTGGCGGTTTTGACGCCGGTGTCCTCGTGGAGGGCGGAGACGAGAGCTCCGGGGATGGCCGCATTTTGGGCGTCTCTGACGGTACCGCTAATGCTGGCTTGGGGGGACTGAGAGAACAAGAAAACGCTGTTCGCAAAGACGAGCAGGATACAGCGCAGTATTTTCCAACTCGTCATCATTTTTTCTTTCGCTCCTTTTTTCTTTGCCGGGGGGCGTCCATTTCATCCTCGTCCGAGGCTCCCGGTCTGGGACGAATCCTGGGCGCATTTTTCTTGCGCCATTGCTCGAGCGCGGTGCGGAGGCGCTGGACCATTTCGGGGTGCTTGGCTGCGAGGTCGTTTTTTTCGCTGACGTCGGTTTCGAGGTCGAACAATTCGATCTTGCCGTTGTTGTCCACGAGTTTCCAGCGGAGGTAGCGGACGGCGCGCCGGCCTTCGTCGCCGTCCCAGAACAGCCACTCGTGGACCGGGGCCGGGGCTTTACCGGTGAGGTAGGGGAGCAGATTTTTGCCGTCGTAGGTGCGGTCGGCCGGCAGTTGAGCCCCGGCGGCGGCGGCAACGGTGGGGAGGATATCCATGCAGATGATGGGCTCGCGGTACACGGTGTTGGGGGCGAGGCGGGCGGGCCAACTGGCGAGGAAGGGCACGCGGATGCCTCCCTCATAGACGCTGTGCTTGTAGTCGCGCAGGATGCCGTTGTTGGATGCGTTGTTGCGGGCGCCGCCGTTGTCGGACAGGAAAAACAGGAGGGTGTTTTGGGCCAGCCCGGACTTTTCGAGTTCGTCGAGGAGGAGGCCGACGGCGCGGTCCTCGTGGTGCAGCATGGCGAGGTAGATGTCGCGGTTGCGCCTGCCGGTGTCGAACTTGCGGATGGTTTCTTCGGGAGCTTGGAGGGGGAAGTGGACGGCGTTGAAGGCGAGGTAGAGGAAGAAGGGCCGTTTCTGGTGTTTGCGGACGAAGTTGACGGCTTCGCGGCCGAGGTTGTCGGTGAGGTAGCCGGTATCGTCGATCACCTTGTCGTTGCGCCAGATGGAGCGGTAGTCTTCGGGCTGGCGCTTTAGGTCGAAGTAGTCGTGGCCGCCGTGGCCGAGGAAGCCGTAGAACTCATCGAAGCCCCGCTTGAGGGGGTGATAGGGCATATCGAGCCCGAGATGCCATTTACCGAAGGCGCCGGTGGCGTAGCCGTGCTTGCGGAGGATGTCGGCCATGGTGATCTCGGTGAGCGGCATGCCCGCGCGGGAGTCCGATGCGGTGTAGAAGCCGAAGCGCTGCTGATAGCGGCCGGTTAACAGCGCGGCGCGGGTGGGTGCGCAGACATAGGCTGAGACGTAGCCCTGGGTGAAGCGCACGCCATTGCGGGCGATGCGGTCGATGTTGGGGGTGCTGATTTCCTTGGGGTGGTCGTAGCAGCTCAGGTCGGCATAGCCGTGGTCGTCCGAGACGATGACGACGATATTAGGGCGGCCGGAATCCGCCGCGGCGCGGGTGGCAAGAGGGCTGGAAGCTCCGGCCAGAAAGCGCAAGGCGTCGCGGCGGGTAAAAGAGGATTGAGGTAAACGGTTCATGGTTTGGCTCCAGTAAGCAGAGGGTGCGATTGCGGGCGCGCAGCCGCAAGAAGCTGTTTCAACTCTCGGGAAACTTCCGAATAAGAGGGATCGGCGGCGAGGTTGTGGTATTCCTGTGGGTCCATGTCGTGGTCGTACAGTTCGACACCCTGGCGGCCCTCGTCCCACTCGGTGTAGCGGTAGCGGGCGGTTTGGATGGAGCGGCCCATGAATTTGCCGCGGGCGACGACCGAGTATGCGGGACGGCTCCACGGCGCTTGAGGGTTGCGCAGGAGGGGGACGACGCTGGGGCTTTGCAGGCCTGAGGGAGGGGTGAGGCCGGCGAGTTCGGCGAGGGTTGGGTAGAGGCTGAGGAGTTCGACGGGCTGGCGGCAGGCGGCGCCGGGGGGGCGGGCGCCGGGGAGGGCGATGATGAGCGGGATGCGCGCGGATCTTTCAAAGAGCGTGACCTTATTCCACCAGCCGTGTTCGCCGAGGTGAAGGCCGTTGTCGCCGAAGAAAACGATCAAGGTATTGGCGGCGGCGGGCGAGGCGTCGAGGGCGGCCAGGAGTTTTCCGAATTGCGCGTCCATGAAGCTGATGCAGGCGTAATAGGCGCGGCGGAACTCCCGTCCTTCCTGGAGGCCGAGGTTGTGGCGGACTGGGGGGAGGGCGGCCGGGGGGATATCGTTCTCATCGGCGGCGGGCCCTTCGGGCGCGGGGATTTTTTCGAGCGGGTAGGGTTCGAAGTATCGCTTGGGGGCGACGTAAGGGTCGTGCGGTTTGCGGAAGCCCACGGCGAGGAAGAAGGGCTTGTCGCGCTTTTCCCCGAGCAAGCGGACGGCTTCGCGGGCGATCAAACCATCGGGCTGGTCTTCGTCGGTTCCCTCGGCTGCCATCCAGTGGAAGAAGGCGAACTTGCCGCCGGTGAGGTTGCGTCCTTCGCCGGTTCTTCCGGTTTTGGAGTCGGGGCGGGGATCGAGCTGGACGTCCCAATCGGCAGGCCCGTCCATGCCGTCGTGGTAGATTTTGCCGATGCGGGCGGTGAAATAGCCGTTTTGCCGGAGGAATTGCGGGAGGAAGACGACGTCTTTGAGGATGGAGTGGGGCGGGGTGCGATTGTCGAGGACGCCGGCGGTTTCCGGATAGCGGCCGCTCAACAGAGAGGTGCGGCTAGGGTTGCAGACCGGGTACTGGCAGTAAGCGCGGTGGAAGCGCACACCGCGCCGGGCGAGGCGGTCGATGTTGGGCGAGAGCACCGTGGGGTGGCCGTAGCAGCCGAGGTCGGTATTCAGATCATCGACGGCGACGAACAAGATATTGGGCGGCTGCCTGCCGGCGGTGCGGCCCAAAGCGGCGGCGGCTAGGGCAGCCAGCGGCGCCCGCAAGCGCACCCGCGCGCTGGCGGACGATTCAAGTCCGAACCATTCATAACGCATGCCTACCTTTGCCCGAGCCTATTTTATCTCACCGGGATTCGGGCTCTTCCTTGTGGATGTGGAGCGCGCCGGAACGGATATGAATGTCGCGCTGGGGGAAGGGCATTTCGATGCCGCGCTGGCGGAAGCGGTTGTAGATGGCGAAATTGATGGAGCTGACGAGCTTGCCGCGGCGGTGCATGAGCGTGGTGCTCCAGGCGCGCAATTCGAACTTCAATCCGTTGTCGCCGAAGGCCATGAAGCGCACGCCGGGGGCGGGATCCTTGAGGACGTCGGGGTTCTCGGCGGCCACTTCGAGCAGGGTCTGCTCGACCAAGCGGACGTCGCTGTCATAGGCGACGGTGACCGGGATGTTGAAGCGCACCTTGGCGTCGTTGTAGCTCCAGTTGACGACGTTTTCCGAGATGAGCTTGGAGTTGGGGATGATGATGGCGATGTTGTCGTTGGTGACGACGGTGGTGCTGCGGGCGCGGATTTCTACGACGTCGCCTTCCACAGCGCCGACCTCGATGCGGTCGCCGATCTTGACGGGCCTTTCGATGAGGATGATAAGGCCGCTGACGAGGTTGCTGGCGATATTCTGGAGCCCGAAGCCGACGCCGATGCCGAATGCGCCGGCGACGACGTTGAGGGTAGTAACGTCGATGCCCGCGGTCTGAAGGATCATGAGGGCGCCGATGGCGATGACGCCGTAATAGAACAAGGAGCCGACGGCTTCGCGGGCGCTGGCGTCGAGGCGGCTGCGACTGAGCAAGCGGCGCACGAGGAGGCGCCGGAAACGCCCGGTGAGGAAGATCAGCAGGACGAAGAGGACCAGCAGAAAGATCAGGGTCCCGAGAGTAAGCTGATGGCCGCCCAACTTGAGGATGGGCAGAGTGCTTAAACTGTCCAAGAGCTGCCGCCAGTTATCCAGCATGGCTACCTTCCTTCAGAAACGCCAGAACGCCGGGATGAGGAGCGTCGCCAGCAGCCAGAACATGATGTTGAGCGGAGTTCCGACGCGCACGAAATCACGAAACATATACTGGCCCGGTCCGTAGATCAGGGTGTTGGTTTGATAGCCCACCGGAGTCATGAAACTGGAGGAAGCCGCCACGGTGACGGCGATGAGGAAGGGCCGCGGGTTGACGCCCAGGGCGCCCGCCGCGGCGATGGCGATGGGGGCCAGCAGCGCCGCCGTGGCGTTATTGGACATCATCTCGGTGAGTCCAGTGGTGAGCAAGTAGAACGCGGTGAGCACGGCGACAGGGCCGAACCTGCCCAGCGCCGCGACAAGTCCGTTGGAGAGCAACAGCGCGGCTCCGGTCTTTTCGAGCGCCGTGCCGAGCGTCAAGACGCCGGCGAGCAGGAAGATCACCTTCCAGTCAATCGATTCGTAAGCTTCATTGAGCGACAGGCAGCCGGTGAGCACCAGGAGGACGCAGCCGGCGATGGCGGAAACGACGATAGGGATCCAGCCGAGCGCCGCCGGGGCTACGACGCCCGCCACCACCGCCAAGGCGATCAACATCTTTTGGCGGCGGTAGGTGGGCAACGCCAGACTGGAGACCAGCACAAAGATGCCGGAGCGGCGCAGCCGTTCCAGGCTTGCCAGAGGGATGTCCAGCAGCAGAGCGTCGCCGGCGGCGAGGGGTGTGTGTTCCATCTGTTCATAGATCAGCCGTTCGCGGTGGCGCAAGGCCAGCGTCTTGGCTCCGTAGGCTTCTTTGAGGGCGACCTGCCGCAACGTGGCGCCGTCCAGGGGGGAGCCCGGGGCGATGACCGCCTCGACCATCACGGTCTGGCCCGATTCGCCGACCCGCTCCTTCCAGGTCGTCTCGGATTTCAGCAGAATTCCTTCGCGGTTTTTGAGCTGTTCGAGTTTGGTGACGTCACAGCGAACGCGGAGTTCGTCGCCTGCTTCCAGGCGCACTGCCGCCGGGTCGCCGGGCAAGGGCGCGCCGTTACGCCGGACGCCGAGGATTTCGACGCCGACCTCTTTGACTAGGGGCGACTCAGCCGCCAGCGTACCGACCGAGCGCGCATGGGCCTGAAGGACGATATCGGTCAAGTAGCCGGCCATTTGAAAAGCGCCGGGGCTTTCGGTATCAGGGCGGCGGTCGGGAATCAAGCGTATTCCGGCGAGCATCATGTACAGCAGGCCGGCGATAAAGAACAGGACTCCCAGCGGAGAGAGTTCGAACATGGACAGCGGGGGCTGTCCATAGCGCTGGGCGATGGAGCTGACCAGGATGTTGGTGGAAGTTCCGATGAGCGTGCAGACGCCGCCGAACATGGAGGCGAAGGAAATGGGCATGAGCAATTTGGAGGCGCTGATTCGGGAGAGCCGTGAGACCTCCAAGGCGATGGGCATGAAAATGGCCACCACCGCGGTGTTATTAATGAAGGCGGAGAAAATGCCGACGACCACCATCATGAGCAGGGCGGTGAGCCAAAAGCTTTTCTTGCCGAGCCGCGCCAGCGCGTCGCCGACGTAATTCATGGCGCCGGTGCGCATCAGCCCGGAGCTGAGGACGAACATGGCGGCCACGGTGACGGTGGCATTATTGCCGAAGCCTGCGATGCCCTCGTCGGGAGTGACGACGCCCGCCAGCATGAGCACGGACATGGCCAACATGGCCACCAAGTCGACCCGCAACTTCTCCAGGGCGAACATCGCCGCCGTGCCCAGCACGACGATAAGAACCAGAATGATTTCAAACGACATTCGTCATGCGCCTCCGTTTTTCGAACTTGCGGCCGACCAGCCGGCTAGCATTCCGCGGCGGAGAAACTCGGACATAGCGCGGGTGGTGATGTCACTCTGCATGGCGGGTTCGAAGCGGTGGTCGTACACGTAAGCCTTGACCCGGAGCAGGAGGAACGGCCGCTCCTGAAATCCGCTGGCGGCGCGGATCACCACCGGTTTCGACAGCAGCACGAAGGGCGAGCTATAGGCGGATTCATAGCAGATATCGAGAGCGGCGTTGACGTCGGTATCGGGCGGCAGGTGGAGGTCGGTGACCACCTGGCAGTCGAGCGCGCCGGAATTGGCGTTCCAGACGATGCCGTTGAGCACTTCGCTATTGGGGATGGTCACGCGAGTGTCATCGGGCGTGGTAAGCTTGGTGCTCCTCAAGCCGATGTGGTCGATTTCGCCGTAGGCGGAGCCGATTTTGACTCGGTCGCCGAGTTGATACGGCCGGTCGGCCAGGATCACCAGCCCGCCGATGAGGTTTTTGACCAAGTCCTGAGCGCCGAAGCCCAAAGCGACGCTGGCGGCGGCCAGAATGGCGAACATCGTTTCGCGAGTGGGCGCAATTACGCCCGCCACCAGCAAGAAAGCTGCGCCAAGCCAGAGCAAAAACCTCGCCAGCGGCGCGAGGCGCATGAAAAAGAAGCGGGCCCGGGGCATCTTCTGTCCCAGGGCCACCAGCAGGCCGTCGCTGGCGCGGACCAGCAAGTACACAGCAACGACGAGCAGAATGGCGGAGATGAATTTGCCGACCGAGACTTTCTGGATCAAATCCGCCACGGAGCCGGCCGGCGCGGGAGCGGCTTGGAGAAAGACGAAGAATGCGAGAGGAGTCATAACAGATTCCTCCGGTACAACGCCTCGCGAACCACGCGGATGGCATGGGGGCGGACGCGGAAGCCGCCGCGCCGGCGGTCCTCGTCCAGAATTTCACGGGCGGCGAGCTGGTCGATTCGGGCGCGGCTTTCGGTGAGGCTCAACTGGAACACGGTGGCGTGCTCCTCGGGCGTGAGGCTGCCGTGTTGCAGCACCGCCGCCAGGGTGAACAGATCCTCCTGATCAAACTCGGAGATGACTTGGCCGAGATCCGGCCGTGAGAGAGGGCGCATGTAAAGCGCGCCCGCCTCGATGCTGCCGATATGAGCCAGCCAGATGTCAAAAGCGGTGCGATAGACTCCTTCGGATTCCCTTCGCAAAGCGTTGAAGAAAAGGGCCTCGGGGGAGCGGTCGCCGCCCTGGATGGCGGCGGCTAATTTTTTCAGGTGGCCACCTTGGAGGGGTTCAGCCATGAATTCCAGCCGCAACCCCGACAGGTTGTGCCGGAGCAGGATGGCGTTGCGAATGTCGTCGCGGCTGGCCGCGCCGGTATTCACGCGGTGAGAAAATCCTGATCCAAATTCGAATGCGGCATCGAGCAGCTTGAAGGCGGATGAATTCATGACCACGATCCACAGCACGGAAGAGCAGGTGGCGGCGATCAGGCGTTGCAACGCTCTAGCGGCGCCGTAATGGCCGATGTGGCGCAAGAAGGTTCTTTCCGCCTCTTCGAGGACGATGACGCAGCGGCGGCGGGCGAGGTGTTCCTCGAGCAGATCCGGCTCGTCCACGCCGAGGCGGGCGGCCAGGAAGCTGCGCAATTCGGCGGCGGTGACCACGCGCCGGGTGAATTCTTCGCGGACGATCTCGACGCCTTTGAGGCACTGCTGTTCGGCGCAGTTGACCAAGCTGGTCTTGCCGGTGCCGCGTTCACCCACCACGAGCAAGGCGGCCGGGCGGCCTTGCTCCCAGAATTCGCGGGCTTCGGCAACGGCGGCCAGCTCGCGCTCGCGTCCCACCAGAAAGCGGGAATCCTGGACTGGTTCGGGCCGGAACAGCCGCCGGTACAGCGCGGGCAGGGCGATGGTGCTGACGTCGACGGCGAACTGTCTTGGCAGGACCGCCCGAGTGACCACCTCGACATGTCCCGCATCAGCAGAGACGCTCCAGCCGATGCGGCGGAGAAAACGGCGGCCGGCGGCGGTGGACCAAGCAATGCCGCGCCGGGCAAAGCGGGACAACGTCTCGGTAGCAAGTTGCCCGGTGAGGGACGCGAGGTGGCGGAAACCGCGGTCGGCGACATAAGCCTGGACGCTCAGCCAGTCGCGGCCCAGAAGCAGATGGATTTCGGCGAAAGCTTCGGCTGCGGCGCGGACTTGGCGGAGCTCGAAATCCGGTTGCCAGGAGGCCAGTTCGCCGCGGCTGAACTCGAGCAGGGATAAAGAGTGCTGGATAGCATCGCGGGTGAGGGCGCCGGCCTCGGCGGCTTCGTCGGATTCGGCGAAAGCGACCACCTCGCGCACGCGCTCCATGGCCAAGATGGCTTTTCGGTGGTGGGACTGCACGAGGTCGAAGTCGCGTTCCAGCTCGGGCCGGAGATTGCGCGCCAGGGCGCGCCTGGCGGCCTGACGAGGCTGCAACTTTCTG
>Ga0101944_10007691_pt1 | contig 10652 bp, 9 predicted proteins | sample DewCreD2012metaG_FD_75245 | JGI IMG/M metagenome (GOLD analysis project Ga0101944, IMG submission 75245) | Hot spring sediment bacterial and archeal communities from British Columbia, Canada, to study Microbial Dark Matter (Phase II) - Dewar... ...
CTTCACCGCCACGGTCTTCCCCTTGACGATGCGTCCCAGCCCGCCGATCTGGTCGAACATCCGTTCCAATACCGGAACGAGGGTGGGCGCTTCGTAGGTGCGGCAACGCGCCACCGCCACCGGCGAGGTGGGCGCGGCCGGCGCCGGAGCCGCCAGCGCGGCGCCCGCGGCGGTGAGAAGCTGCCGCCGGGTGAGGTTCGGCTTGCTGAGTTCCATGCTTCAAATCTCCGAAGCGGGCAGCCTCGGCAGCCCGCGCTTCCAGGCGTCGGCCCAGATCTTCCTGAGCTGATCGTAGCTGGCTTGAAAACCGTCCTTCAACTCCCGCGGCGCCAGGGAGGCCAGCACACGGGAAGCCTCGATTACATACGGAGCAAGACGCGAGCTGGTCACCGACCTGGGCGGCGGCTTGACGGAGAACGCCATCAGGGCCATGATCAACGCGATGCCGATCACGACCCCCCTTACGGCTCCAACCGCCCCGCCACCCAGCCGGTCCAGCCAGCCGAGTCCGGCGTGCTTCATCAGCTTCGACAGCACCCAGCCGGTGAGGGCGCCCAACAGGTTGACGCCGAGGAAGACGATGAAGAACCCCGCGAAGTTGGCCAGGGCGCGCGAACTCAGGTACGGCTCAAGGAACGCTCCGGCGACCCCGTAGAACCACAACCCGAGGACCACGCCGGCCACCGTCGCCAGCAGGCCGATGCCCACACGCGCGAAGCCCTTCACCACGCCCCCTAAGAAAGAGACCAGGAGAATCAGCCCCAGGACGAAGTCCAGCCAGTTCACAGCGACTTTCCGGTGAGCGCCTGATAAGCCTGCTTATACTTCTCGCTCGTCTTGCGCGCGACCTCTTCGGGCAGCGCGGGCGCCGGCGGCTGCTTGTTCCACTGGATGGATTCCAGGTAGTCGCGCACGTACTGTTTGTCGTAGGAGGGCTGCGGTCCACCGGGCTGGTAGGTCTCGGCGGGCCAGAAGCGCGAGGAATCCGGCGTCAGGACCTCATCGGCCAGGATCAGTTCATCACCCACCCAGCCGAACTCGAACTTGGTGTCGGCCAGGATGATGCCACGGCTCTCGGCGTAGCTGGAGGCGCGGGTGTAGATCTCGAGGGTCAATTCGCGCAGGCGTTCGGCCAGCGCGGCGCCAACCATCTCCTGCATCAGGTCGAAAGAGATGTTCTCGTCGTGGCCGGATTGCGCTTTAGTGGCGGGCGTGAAAATCGGCTCGGGGAGCTTGTCGCTCTCCCTGAGGCCCGGCGGCAACGGGATGCCGCAAACGCTGCCCTCGCTGCGATACTCCTTCCAGCCGGAACCGGAAAGGTAGCCGCGCGCCACGCACTCCACCGGCAGCATCTCGGCTCGCCGGACCAGCATCGAACGGCCTTCAAGCTGATCGCGGAATCGCGGCAGCGGGGCGGGGAAGTCCGCCACATCGGCCGAGATCAGGTGGGTGGGCGCCAGGTCCTTGAGCAAGTCGAACCAGAACAGGGAGAGTTGGGTGAGGACGCGGCCTTTATCCGGAATGCCAGTGGCCAGGATGTAATCGAAGGCCGAGATGCGGTCGGTGGCGACGATAAGCAGCTTGTCGCCGAAGGCGTAAACGTCGCGGACTTTGCCCCGCGCCAGCGGCCTCAGGCCGGGCAAGCTGGTCTCGAGCAGGATCGGGGATGTGGTCATGGCTTTCGTGGGCAAACCCGGGCGGCGGCGGCCTCGAGGGCCGCTCCGACGGCGTCCAGAACCGGGCGCGGGATCTCCTTCTGAATCTTCTCGAACAACTCGTTCTCTTCCTTGCGGATGTGCGCGCGCAACAAGCCCGTGAACGCGAGCAGGCGCGCGGGCGTCGGCTGGGCGGTGAGTTCGCTTACCAGCGATTCCAGGCGGCGGTGCTCGCCCGTAAGCTCCTCTACCAGGGCTTCTTCCCATTCTCGCGCTGCCGGGAAGAGGATTTCCTCCTCGGCCTCGAAGTGAGGCTTGAGCTCCTCCTGGAACCGCCTGGCGACGTCGCGCGCGCGGGCGGCAACGTTCCCGGCTCCGGAATCCTCGTTGAGCGAGCGTTCGGTGAGCACGCACAGCGCAAGCCCATCGTGGTGTTGGCGCGAGAGCGGCACGAGACTCGGGTCGCGCAGCATTTCCTCAATTGTTAGCACGGCGGCGGGGTTGGCACAAGGCGGGCGCTGATGGGGGCGCGGCGGCGCGCGCCGGGGACGCTCCTGTAGACTGTTCTTTGTGCCGTCCGAAAGGAAGTTGACCGCACACGTCAAAGCCGCCGGTTGAGCGTCCAAGTTGAGTCCAAAGGTTTTGGACCAGGTGCTCGCCCGCGTGCCGCGGGTGGCGAACGAGAACGTGCTGGTCGGCTATGACGCCGCCGACGACGCCGGGGTCTACCGGCTGACGCCGGAGTGTGCCCTGGTGCAGACGGTGGATTTCTTTACGCCGATCGTCGACGATCCCTACACCTTTGGCGCTATCGCCGCGGCCAATTCGCTGAGCGACGTATACGCCATGGGCGGGACTCCGGTTTCCGCGCTGTCGATCGTGGCTTACCCCGCCAAGGGCGATCTCGACGACCTGGCGGCGATCCTGAAGGGCGGCGCGGACAAGCTTCACGAGGCGGGCTGCGTCGTTCTGGGCGGTCACAGCGTGGGCGACGACGAGATCAAGTTCGGCTACGCGGTTACCGGCGTGGTCCACCCGGAACGCTTCACGGCCAACTCGGGCGCGCGCGCGGGCGACGCGCCCGCAAATAGGGCGAACGCCACGGCCAGAAGAATCGCGATTTTTATTCCCGGACAGGCTTTCATGGACAAGACCCCCGCAGTGTGGTTTTCAGCAAAACACAGTACCATTATAAGCCAGAGCGGGCATTCGCAACAAAGCCGCGGGTGGACCGCGCAGCGCGCGGCGTATAAAATACCCGCATGAGAGGCGGCCAGGGAATGGGAATCAACGAGTTTCAGCGACTGATTAAGGACATCTACTTCGAGCGTGACAATGCGCGGGGCGCCGAGGGCACTTTCCGGTGGTTCATCGAAGAGGTGGGCGAACTGGCGCGGGCCATGCGCGGCACGGACCGGGACAACCTGCGCGAGGAGTTCGGCGATGTGCTGGCATGGCTGGTGAGCCTGGCCAGCATTATGGGCGTGGACATGGAAGGGGCTGCCGAAAAATACGCGCGGGGTTGCCCCAAGTGCGGGTCAACGCCCTGCTCGTGCAAATAATGCAAAGTTGTTTCGCGAACATCGCGAACACGGCGGATCGTTGTCAAATGAAACCGGCCCTTTGCCTGTGAGTGCATGCTCACAAGCAAAGGGCCGGCGGCGTTTCCGTGATTGTCGCTCCGCGCATCCGCGGCGTGCTCTTGAATCCCTTGTTTTGACGCCGTATTTACCGGGCCTCGAATTGCTCCACGGCGGTGCGGAACCAGTCCGGGATGGGCACGGCCTTCCAGTCGTCGTGGTTCACGAACACGAACACAGTGCGCGCGGCGGCCACGGTCTCGCTGTCCCGGCGGCGCACCACGAGATAATCCAGGTCGAAACTCCGGGGCCGGATCTCTGGCGTGCGCACATAGACATCCAGCAGATCGTCGTAAAACGCGGGGGCGTAGTACCGGTTCACGAATTCCACGATGGACAGGTAATTGCCGCGCTGATGCACTTCCTGGAGCTTGATGCCCATGCGCCGCCAGTATTCCTGGCGCGCGGCTTCGTAAAAATTGGAATAAGCGCCATAATACACCACCTGCTGCGCGTCCGTGTCTGCATAGTGAACGCGCACGCTCAAGAAGAATTTGTAATCCTCGACGATGCGGGACAGGCGATCGGGGTCGTGTCCGGAACCTTTCATGGCGCCTCCTTGGACAAGGCTGTGTCAATAGTATAAGCCGCGCTGCGGCGCGGACCCGGCGCGCGGGCAATCAAGCGCGCGCGGGGCAGTTCAAAATCTGGCGCGCTTCCTCGGGCGTGGCCGGGGCGCGATCCACTTGCTCGGCGATGACCACGGCCTTTTTCACCTGTTCCCACGAGCCTTTCGCCAGTTCCTTGCCCCTGATGTAAATGTTGTCTTCGAGGCCCACGCGGATGTGTCCGCCGAGCGCCGCGGCCATCATGGCCAGGGGGAACTGCGCCGGGCCGACGCCGCAGGTGTGCCAAGTGGCGCCCTCGGGCAGCAGGTTGATGAAGCTCACCAGGTGGTCCACCTTGAAGTGGATGCCGCCAGCCACGCCGAACACAAAGTTGAAGTGCAGCGGCTCGTCCATGATGCCCTTCATTTGCAGCAGCTTCACATTGTACATGTGCCCCAGATCGTAGACTTCGAGTTCGGGCTTGGTCCCGGCCTCGCGCATGGCCTTGGCAAATTTCTTGATCGTGGCGAATGTATTGTCGAAAAGAAACTCCACGAACACATCCTTGTTTTTATAGTCGAACAGGGCAAAGTTCATGGAACCTGTGTTCAGGGACGCGAATTCGGGCTTGAGTTCCACGACCGGGCGGATGCGTTCCTCGGGTTTGAGGCCCGCCATGATGGCTGTGCTCAAGTTGATGTTGATGGGGCACGCGGCGCGGATGCCCTCGATGACCGGGGCGATGATCTCCATGTCCGGGGTGGCGAAACCGGTCTTGGGATCGCGCACATGGATGTGCACGATGGAGGCGCCGGCCTCGTAGCACTTGACCGCTTCCTCGATGAATTCCTCTTTGGTGTAGGGAACATTGGGGTTCTGGTCCTTGCGCGTGGCGCCGCCGGTGAGCGCGGCGGTGATCACGATTTTATTTTCCGGGTTGGACATGCGGGGTCTCCTGCTGTGATTGGCAAAATGGTCTGCTGGAATCTGCGCCTATTCAGATTGGGTTCCATTGTACGGGCGCGCGCCGGGGCGTGTCAAGAAAAAAGCGTCCCGGCGCCGGGGGCTTGAAATGATTGGATGCGCGGGGTTGCGGAACTTGACGGCTGGAACCGGGGAATCCCGGATTCGGGTTTATAATACACACGGGCGCTCCGGCGCCCGCATACGGAGGCGCGCATTCGCAAACGCAGCCATGGAGACCGGATATACGCCGCAGACCAGCATTTCGGAGGACGCCTATCTGCTGTCCATACTGCAGGTACGCCAGTTTATCTATTCGCGCTTTGCGGTGAAAACCCTGCATGTGAGCGGCGGCGCCATCAGGTTTGAAGCGTCGGCCCAGCGCGAGCCGTGGCGCGAGGTCAAAAAACAGGCGCGCGCCCTGGGATACAGCGCATACCGGCAGCAGTGGGGCGGGCGCATCATCGTGACCCTTGTGCGCATCCGCACCCGGCGCACCGCGGATGAAAAAAAGGAACTGCGCACAAGCTGGCTGCTGTTCATCGCCACGATTTGCACCACGCTGCTGGCCGGATATCTCATGGCGGCGGGCGACGGCGCCAGGCCCTGGTGGCAGATCGCCCTGGAGGCCGCGAGCTTCTCCGCGGGGTTGCTTCTGATTCTCGGCGCGCACGAAATGTCGCACAAGATAGCGGCCATGCGCAACGGCGTGGAGGCCAGCCCGCCGAAATTCATCCCCGTGCCAACGATCATCGGAACCCTGGGCGCGTTCATCCGCCTGCGTTCGCCGCTGCCCGACGAAAACGCGGCCGTGGACCTGGGCATAAGCGGCCCCGTGGGCGGATTCCTCGCGGCCATCCCCATCCTTGTGGCCGGGATCCTGCTTTCCGATGTGCGCGCCGTGGACCCCGCTACGATGCAGGGCGGGATCTACTTTGCTGAACCGCTTCTTTTCAAATTCATCGCTTACACGCTGCTGGGGATCCCGTCCGATTCCACGATATTCATACACCCGCTGGCGTTCGCCGGGTGGGTCGGGCTGCTGGTGACCATGCTGAACCTGATGCCCATCGGGCAGCTTGACGGCGGGCACATTGCGCGGGCCATGCTGGGGCCGCGCGGGCACAGGATATTGAGCTATGGCATGATCGCCGCGCTGGTGGGTCTGGGTCTTGCCACGCAGTACTCGGGCTGGTATCTGTGGGCGGCCATCGCCGCGTTCTTTCTGCGGTTCCCCTACCCGCAGCATGCGGGGGCCATCGCGCCGCTGCGCGCGCGCAACATCGCCCTGGCGGTTCTGGGACTCGCCATCCTGGTCCTGTGCTTCATGCCCATGCCCGTGTCCTTGGGCTGATTTATTCAATTACATGACAATAGCCGCGTTGCGTGAGGAAACGACCGTTGGGGGCGTTGCGGTCAACGCGCGTCCGGAGACTGCGCAAGCGCGCCCTGCACGGCCATGGTGAGCGAGTCCATGGTGAAGGGTTTCTGGATGAAGCCCGCGGGGCCGCCCGCGTCCAGCAAATGCCGGCAGGCTTGGGCCTGGCTCGCGCCCGAACACAGAAGCACGCGCGCGTCCGGCGCAATTTCCATCATCGCCCGGTAAACCTCCGCGCCGTCCATGTCCGGCAGCAGCATGTCAAGGATGACCAGATCAATGGAAACATGAAGATGCCTGAATGTGTCTATGGCCTGCTCGCCGCTGCAAGCGGAAATCACATGCAAGCCGCCTCGTTCGAGAATGCGCTGGGCCAGTTTGAGAAGGACCGGCTCGTCGTCCACAACGAGAACGGTTTTGTGTTTGTTCCGGGCTGTGTTGTCCGCCGCGGGCGGGTTTTGAAGCATGTCCGAAGCCGGAATGCAGAACGCCACGGCCGCGCCCGGGCCTGGGCGCTCGTCCACGAACAGGCGGCCGTCGTGATTGCGCACGATGCCGTGCGCCACGCTCAACCCCAGGCCCACGCCGCGGCCCACCCCCTTTGTGGTGAAAAAGGGATCGAAGATTTTATTGCGGATCGGCTCTGGGATGCCCGCGCCGGTGTCGCGCACAGTGACGAGGCAGTAACGGCCCTGCGGCAGGCCGGCCAGGGGTTCGGCCTCGGATTCCGAGATGCGGATGTCCGCGGCCTCGATGGCGAGGGTCCCGCCGCGCGGCATGGCGTCCCTGGCGTTGTTGCACAGGTTCAGCAGCGCCTGGCGCATCTGCGGCATGTCGGCGATGATGCGCAGATCGTCCGGCGCGGACCAGCGAATGTGAATGTTGGGCGGGAACACGGTTTCGAGCATGGCGGCGAATTCGGAGATCAGATCCGCCACGCGCACATTCTGCACATTGAGCTTGTCGCGGCGCGCGAAGGTGAGCAGCTTCATGGACAGGTCGCGGGCGCGCTCCCCGGCCTTGATGATTTCCTCGAGTTCCTCGCGGCCGGCCGCGGCGGCTTCGGGGGTTTCCAGCAGCAGGCTGGCGTTGCCCATGATCACGGCGAGCATATTGTTGAACTCGTGCGCGATGCCGCCAGCCAGCGCGCCCACGGAGTCCAGCTTCTGGATGTGGTTGAGCTGTTCCTGCAGCGCCTGTTTCTCGCGCTCGGCCTCTTTTTGAGCGGTGATGTTTCGCCCGATGGACCCGATGGCCGCAAGGTTGCCCCGGGAGTCCGTCACGGGATAAGTGGTGAGCAGCAGCCACAGGGGCCGCCCGTTCCAGGTCAGTTCGTTCTCCACGGTCAGCGCCTTGCCGGTTTTCAGGACCCGGCGATGCTGGTCCAGGATGCGTTCCGCCTGTTTGCCGGGGAACATGTCCCGGACATTCTTGCCAATCATATCCCTGGTATGTACGCCGTAGGCGTCCGCGCCTGTGAAGAACAGGCAGGTTCCGTCGAGATCGTACAGGGCGATGATGTCCTCGAAACCCTGGAGCATCATGCGCACGCGCTCTTCGCTGCGGCGCACCTCCTCGACCGCCAGCGCCAGGGGCGTGATGTCGGTGCTGTTGCAGATCACCGCGCCTACCGGCGGGGTGTCCAGAAAATTCACGGCCCGGGACTCGATCATGCGCCATTCGCCGCTCTTGGCGGCCATGCGGTACTGGGTTGTGACGCGCGCGCCGGGTTTTTCGACCATGTTTTGATACAGGCTCTTGAGTTCATCCACATCTTCGGGATGCACGATGTCGAAAGCAGAAACGCCGAGCAGCTCCTCCGGCTCATACCCGAGCATGTGCCGGACCGCGGGATTCACGAAGAGAATCCGCCCCTGGTTGTCCATGGTTGCGACAATATCGGCGGATTGCTCCACGAGAAGGCGGAACGCGGAGCCGTCAAGTTCCTGTAAAGGCGCGCCGTTCATAAATGAAACGCTCTGTAAAACCGGATTTTGCAGCGGGGCCGGACCGGGTGCGCGATAGGGATGGAATGTGCTGGAACGGGAAGGCGTCCGGACCCGTTGCGTCACAAATATAGTGTATTATACGCTTTTGTGGAAATCATGTGCGCAATGGGTAAAAAAAACGGCCATAAGCGCAACGCAAGGAGACGGGGGCGCAATGCCCGGATGCGTCACTCGGCGGCGGCTGCTGATTCGTCCGTGCTTTTGTTTGCCGCGAGCACGGCGAGGTTGGCGGGCGCGACTTTGCGGTACACCATCTCCGGCCTGCGTTTTTTCCCGTCAACCGTCAGCAGGTCATCCACGGATATCCCGAACAGGCGCTCGTTTTCCTCGAGCATGGGAAGCATCACGGCCCAATCCGCTCCGGTGAGAGGGAAGAAGCCCCCGCCGTTGAGCTGCTCCTCGACCGTGGTCTTGTGCGGGTCACGGATATAGATTGCGCCGCCGGACGCGAGCGAGAACAGGTTGCTGCCTGGATACGGCCGTTCCAGGGGCCGGAAGCGGCCGTCGTCGCCGCAGGCCAGTCCGTTGAGGATCACGAATCCGCCGCCGTTGAGCGGGTCGCCGGCCATGAACGACTCGGCCAGGTAATCGAGGCAGGCGCCGTTGATGACCACACGCGGACGGCCCACGGCGTTGATAAGCGGGCGCCCCGCGGCGTTGCCCAGCACGAACACTTCGCCGCCCTTGGCCCCGTACATGAAGGTCTGGCCCACATCCCCGTGCACCACAAGTTTGCCGCGTTTGATGATCTGCCCGAGCTGGTCCTGCCCGTTGCCGTGCACATGGATTTCGAGGCCGTTGATGCCTGAACCGAGGTAATCGCCGGAGCTGTCATATACATCAATGCGCACGCCCTCGGTTTCCGGCCCCAGGCCCACGCCGTGGAAGCGCTGCCCCACAAGGTTGAAGGTCATGAACCGCTTCCACCCGAGAGCGTAGGCGTCCACGATGATTCTGGAGTCGCGGTTGTCGAGTTCCGGCTCGAAGCCCGCGGCGTTGATCACGAGCGTGGTTTCGCCCTTGCGAGGCGCGCGCAGCTTGCCGCGGTTGTCCCACCCGATGAGCTTGTGCGCGCTCTTGGCCGTGGACTGAATCGGCGGCAGGGACAGAAACACGGCGTGGAGCGCGTCATGGAGAATGCGCAGCACGGACGCGCGGCGCTTGGCGCCGGTGTCGTAACGCCGGTCCACGAGCGTGGTGAGCGCGGCCAAGGCCGGGCCGGCCAGGGCTTCGGACGAAGCCGCGGCTTGAGCCACGGAATCGCAGAACGCGCGCAGCTCGTCGAATGGCCATGAGGGCATTTTTTCGATCGCCAGCGCCGCCAGCGCCGCGCCGTCGCCCTTGAGCAACTTTCTCATCTGTGCGCCGGAGACGCCGCAGTCCGCGCCCGGGCGGATCCGCACGGTCATGTCGCAATGCGACTGGCCCTGGGGCGCGGTCACGGTATTGCCGAACTTGTCCGCGCATGTGACCGAACTGCCGAGCGGGTTGGACGGGTCCGGGTCCACGGAGAAAATGAACGAGCCGCCGTCGGAGAACGAGCCGCCGCGCGCGTTCCAGTAACGGTCGGCCACGGGACAGAAGCGCGGATCCTCGGCGGCCATGCTCTGCAGGGCCGCGTCAATGGCCTGCTTCTCGGAGCAGATAAGGCCGATCTGCACGGTGTCGGTGTGCATGAGCGCGAACACCTGGGGGCGGAGCATGGCGGTATCGGTGATGCCGATGAGCTGGAAGCGTTGTTTGCGCGGCTGATTGCGGGCGATGATGAAGAACCACGGCCCGTCGGGCGCGCTGTGCACATGGTGGCGCTGGATTTCGCGGTAGACGCGCTGTTTGCGTTCGGGCAGGAGATCGAAGTCGTGCTCGGTGGTGGGCGCCAGGGCCTCGATGATGTATTCGAGGGGATAGCGGTAGATGCGCGAGAGCAGGTCGAACTGGAGCGCGGCGGTTTCCGTGTCCGTGAGGAACATGGGGGCGATGCCGTGCTGCCAGAGGTATTCGGAAGCGGAGTGGTAATTGGCGAAGTCGCCGTTGTGCACCAGAGCCATGTCCATGCCCGGGAAGGGGTGCGCGCCGCCGGGGTGCCACAGACGGCCGCGGGTGGGGTAGCGCTGATGCGCGATCCAGGCGTGAGCCTTGAAATCGTCGAGCATGTAACAGCGCACCACATCCTCGGCGTAGCCCACGATTTTCAGAATGCACATGTTGCGGCCGAGCGACATCACGAACGCGCGTTTGTCCGTGAGCAGGGCGTAATAGTCGCGGTTCACGGCCACGGACATCTGGTGCAGGAATTCTTCTTCCGCGCCGCCGCGGTCCAGGTGTTGGAGGCCGAGTTTTTTGATGAAGCGGTCCAGCGCGCCCTTTTTGGCCCGAACGAAATAGCGGTGGATGGCGGGGGGTTTGACCTCGAGGCTGGGCAGGTCGCGCCAGCCCTGGATCGGGGGCAGCTTTTCGCT
>Ga0101944_10007692_pt1 | contig 10651 bp, 10 predicted proteins | sample DewCreD2012metaG_FD_75245 | JGI IMG/M metagenome (GOLD analysis project Ga0101944, IMG submission 75245) | Hot spring sediment bacterial and archeal communities from British Columbia, Canada, to study Microbial Dark Matter (Phase II) - Dewar... ...
AGGAGGCGCGGCGCGCCGCTTCGTGGGCCGTATGGCCCATCGAAGTGGTTTCAATCCTCTCTGAGTCGAGGCGGGTCTTCGGAGGAGATGTACGCAGTCGCCGCCAATTGGTGCGAGGCGGGTTTCAATCCTCTCTGAGTCGAGGCGGGTCTTCGGAGGGTGTGGAGGCGGTAGTCCAATGACGACACAACGCAAAGTTTCAATCCTCTCTGAGTCGAGGCGGGTCTTCGGAGGCGGTGGTGGGCGGATTACCGCAGTCGGCATCGTTTCAATCCTCTCTGAGTCGAGGCGGGTCTTCGGAGCGCCACCCTTTTTGGCCGTTACGCAGTATACACTTAAGGTGCCCATTCCGCCAACCCCCCCCCCCCCCCCTGTCGGCAACAACAAGCCCAAAGAGGCGAATGGCAGCTAAGTTCTTTCCGGAAAAGACGTTACAAAAACCGCGAACCTCCCCGGCGCGCCATTTTTGTTGTAAGTACCCTTCCGGAAAGACCTTAGAAAAACGGACGTACCAACAGAGCCGAAAAAGGCTTTCGGGCAGCCCTTTACAGGATCTCATCGGTTTCCTCCTCGACGTAAACGCCGGTGCCCAAGACTTCAGTCGCCGGTATGCACCGTCCGCAGAGGTGGTAAATACGGACGGTGTCTTCCGACGGATTGATCTGCGCGAGGATGAGTTGGCGGAGCGATTCGAGCCGGCTCTCTTCAAGCTCGCCCTCGAATACGCTTTTTTGCACATGCGAGAGAAACCCTTTCATGTTTCGCAGCAGCCGGTTTCGTCGCCGGTCTTCGACGATATCGTAGCAAACGACCAGGTACATGCAACGACCTTTTCTTGACAAGAGGCGATCATATTTTGGGTTCGAAATTCGCGTGTCGGAAATGGCAACAGCGTTCTCCTGCAAAGGCTCGATCATCCCGGAACGAAGGGGGCGAAGTCGGCCTGTTTGCCTTCGATGACGCGGGCGAGTTGGTAGATTTGTTCTCGAATGATGTCGCGCAATTCAAGAGATGCCTGCCGAGGCGGGTAGTAGAGGCGTTCGCGCAATCGGCGAAAAAGTTCGTTGAGAAAGATTTTGCGGCCGGTGTGGTTGAGATAGACGCCGACCGTTTCTGAAGGCGGTTGGGTTCAAGGGGCTGAAGGCCGGGATTGACTCCGGGCTCTATCGCGTCGGGCCGCTTGGGCGCCTCAACGTGGCGGAAGGGATGGCGACGCCGAAAGCAGATGCGGAGTTCCGTCGGCTGTTCGCTGCGTTCGGGACCAAGCCGGTCAACGCCACGCTGGCGTTCCACTGGGCGAGGCTGATTGAACTGCTGTTTGCGGCCGAGCGGGCCCTGGAGCTGGCGACCGACCCGGGCATTACCGGAACCGATATCAGAAACATGAGCTTCGAGATGCGACCGGAGGGCGTCGGCGTGGTTGAGGCGGCACGGGGGACGCTGTTTCACCACTATCGGCTGTCGCCCGACCGGCTCGTTGAAGAAGTCAACCTGATTGTCGCCACCACAAACAACAAGGGTGCCATCTGTCTCTCGGTGCGCGAGGCGGCACGGGAGTTCATCCACTCCGGCCAGGTTGACGATGGACTGCTGAACGCAGTCGAGATGTTCTTCCGGGCGTATGACCCGTGCTTTGGCTGCGCCAGTCATGTGACAGGCCAGGTTCCGCTCCTGGTTAGCGTCCGGGGCGCCGATGGCCGGGTGTTGAAGCAGTTGGGCAGCGGCATTTCACTCGACAAGGAGGCGTAGAGCCGGAGGCCCGTTCTGAATGCCCCCCAAGTTGTCGCTTGTCATCGTAAACTACAATACAGCCGCTTTTCTCGACCGGGCGCTGGTCACTTTCGCCGCAGGCGAGATGCCTTTCGAGTCCGAAGTGATCGTGATTGACAACGGTTCGGTGGAGCCGGTCGAAGAAGTCTGCGCACGTCATAGTGTTCGCCTGATGCGCCTTGGGAAGAACCGCGGCTACGGTGCGGCTGCAAACCGGGCGGCGGAGGAGGCCTCTGGCGAGTACCTGGCCGTGGCAAACCCCGACATAGCGTTCGGCCGGCACACGGCGGTCCGCCTCGTCGACTGTCTCGATACACACGGGCGCGCCGGGGTCGTCGGGCCGCAACTCGTCTATCCGGATGGAACGGCGCAGCCATCGGCCCGCCGCTATCCTCGTCTGCGTTACATTCTGGTGGGCAGACGTTCGCCGCTGGTTCGGCTGATGCCGCAATTCGGTGCCGCGCGGGAGTTTCTCTACGCGGGGACGGAAGCAGCCGCAGGGCCGGTGGAGGTCGAGGCCGTGCTGGGAACCTGCATGGTGTTCCGGCGCTGCGCCTTCGACGAGGTTGGTGGTTTTGACGAAAGCTACTTCCTGTTTGCCGAGGACATGGACATCTGCCGGAGGCTTGCTCTCCGCGGTTGGCAGTCGTTCGTCGAGCCGGCAGCGAGGCTTGAACACTACTATGGCGGGGCGCGTCGGCGTCACCGTCTGTTCTCCGAACAGCATCGGGTCCAGGCACTGGTGCGTTTTCTGGGGAGCGGACTTCCCCAAGCCGGGCGCGGGCTGCTTGCGTTCGGCGGGGTGGCCTACTGCTCGCTGCTGGCCGCCGGCGACGCGCTGGGCCTGTATGAATTCGAGTACTCCTGGGCAGGCAGAAAGGAGACTCGACGCACCGCCTGAGGCCGTTAGCGGCTGGCATCGTTCTCGTGATCGGCGACGTGATTGCGGTCGCACTGAGTTTCGTGTCGGCGTACGCGATTCGCAACTTCGTTCTGGCTGAGTTGTTCAACCTGCTGCGACAGCCGATGCCGTTTGCACACATAGCCGAGAGAGCGTATCTGGTTGCGGTCTATGTGCTGGTATTCGCCTATGAGGGACTGTACACGAAGAGGTTCGGGCGCTGGGAGGAAACACGACGCTGTCTGCGCGGGCTGCTGGTGGCGACTGCCGCGGTGATGGTCTACCTTTTCGCGGTAAGGTATCACGTGCTGTCGCGGGTCATTGTGCTGGCGGCACTGGCGGCAGGGCTGGTTCTTGTTCCCGTCATGCGGGTGTTTGTCCGACGATTGCTGGCAGCGCTGGGTCTGGCGCGGCGGGAACTGGTACTCGTGGGGAGCAGCGAGACGGCCGGCGTTTTTCAGCGCGAGATTGAGCGGCAGCGCGGGCTCGGATATCGAGTGGTCGGCAGCGTCCCGACTACGGGCGGGCCAGTTGCGGTCGATGCGGTCCTCGAGCAGGCGGAGCGATTCTCGCAGGAGGCGACGCTGGTCGTGCTGTCGGATGCGTTTGACGAGGAGCAGCTCCGGCAGATGTTCCGCCACGCTGAGCGGAGGTTTGCCGAGGTGCTGGTGGTTCCGGATGCGGCGTTGCTTCAGAGTCAGGCGGTCGAGACCGAACAGGTTGGGAGCATCCTGATGATGCGCTATCGCCACAACCTCTTGCGGCCGCTGAATATGAAGGCGAAGCGGGCGCTGGAACTGGTTCTGGGCGGGTTGCTTCTTGTCTTGCTCGGGCCGCTGTTGTTGTTGCTGGCGCTGGCTGTGAAGTTGTCGTCACCGGGTCCGGTTCTGTTTCGCCAGAAGCGAATCGGGCGAGATGGCCGGCTGTTCGAGTGCCTCAAGTTCAGAACGATGTACCAAGATGCTGAGGAAAGGCTGCGGCTGCTGCTGGACTCCAATTCCGGTGTAAGACGGGAATGGGAGGAGTTTGCCCGTATCACCAATGACCCGCGAGTCACCGGGGTGGGACGCTTTCTGCGGCGGTTCAGTCTGGACGAGCTGCCGCAGTTGTGGAATGTTGTGCGGGGGGATATGGCCCTGGTTGGGCCACGGCCATATCTGCCCCGAGAGCTCGATCAGGTCGGCAGCTACATTTCTACTATCGTTCGTGTGCGACCGGGGCTGACCGGTCTGTGGCAAGTGTCGGGCCGGGCAGCTCTGCCATTTCGGGAGAGGCTCGTGCTGGATGAGTATTACATAAGGAACTGGTCGCTCTGGACCGACATGGCCATTCTCGTTCGCACCATCTGGGCGGTTATCGGCGGAAGGGGCGCATACTGACCGGTTTGACGGCAGTGACACCCAAGGTAGAATCAGGCGTGAAGAGAGCGGGTAGAGCCTTTGTCGTCTGTGCGCTCGCGTCCGGGCTACTGACTGCGGGCGAGTGGAAGACGTTCACGAACTGCGATTTCATTACTGACCTATACAGCCGGGACTCGACCGTTCACGCGGCAACAGCGGGAGGGCTGGTTTCTCTTGTCGCCGGGGCCGAGGGCCCGCGGGTTACGCGGAGATTGACCAACACCGAGGGGCTGCCGTTGAACCGGTGTCTGAGCGTGACTTGCGATTCGGAGGGCAATGTCTGGGTGGGAACCGATGGGGGCGGGCTGGCCGTGGTGCCGGCGGACAGTTGGCCGGCAGAGCCGTACCGGCCGAACGAGGTCGGGGGGCGTATCACCACACTGGTGTGGGACGGCGACAGATTGCTGGCCGGCAGTGAGCAGGGATTGTATGTTATCGACACTCGGGGAACGCTGCTTGACTGCACTGATGATGTTGTGCGTCGCTTCGAGGCCGCCCGCATACCCGAGCTCATGAGTGACAAGGTGCTCTCGCTGGCAAGCCATGGCGGCAGGTACTGGGTCGGGACGAACATGGGGCTGACCGCAGTCGACACGAGTTTCCTGAGATGGCAGGCGTTTCGCCGACCGCTGGGTGATTCAGTGCGCGCGATGGCGGTGCGTGGTGACGGGCGGCTGGTCTTGGCGACCGAAGAGGGTCTCGTGCTACAGGATTCAGTCGGATTCACTCCGTTAGTGGTCTTTGATAGCCGTAAGCTGGTCTACGACTTGGCCGCTTTCGGCATGGACCTGTATCTGGCGTTGTCGACCGGCCTCTACAAGGTGGATACCTTGGACACGGCCGGGCTCAAACTCATCCTCCAGACCGACGCCAGAGCAGTTCACTTTGGCGCGGGGATGTGGCTTGGCTCGGGCGGCAAGGAACCGACAGGCGACGGGCTTCGATATCAGCGCAGCGGGCAGGCATGGACGTGGGTGGCGCTTGGCGGCATCGGGTCGAACGGCATCAGCGATTGCGCCGGCGGGCTTGACGGAAGTACTTATCTTGGTCACAACATGGATGTCGTGTCACGGGTCTTTCCGGATGGGGCGGTCTGGTGGCTCCGTTCGCCTCTGCCTTGGGTAGTTCAGATACGGCGTGACTCGAAGGGTAAGATGTGGTGCAGCCATTATGCCTCCAATGGCGGGCTAAGCGCCTACGACCCAGAGGAGGGGACGTGGCAGGTGGTGCAGTGGGGAGAGCAGTCGGGTAGGAACATAATCCAGGCATTCGGCTTGGACGCACATGACACGAAGTGGGTGTTCAGTCTTGCAGGGACAGTGGTGGCGGTCGATTCGGTCGGCTGGCAGCAGGAGTTCAACCTACCGGAACTGGTGCCGCCGCCGGGTGGTTCCTATGAGTTCGCATTCGATTCGCGCGGCCGCGTGTGGCTCGGACTGACGGTCGGACTTGAGATGCTCGACTATGGCGGTACGCTGCATGACCGTAGTGACGACCGACACCGTCTGTTTGCCGCGGGGTTGCCTTCTACCGAAGTGCGGTCGGTGGCCGTGGATGGGCAGGACCGGGTCTGGGTCGCTACTCCGCGGGGAGCGGCTGTTTTGAACGGGGAGACGTTTTTGACCTATACCCCGGAGAACAGCGGTCTACTGTCGGCCGATTTGAGTCGGGTGCGAGTGGACGGGGCTAACCGGGTGTGGCTGCTTTCGGATATGGGGCTATCGATATTCGATCCGGTGTCGAATCGCTGGGAGAACTATACCTCTCAGAACAGCGGGCTGATTGCCAACTCGCAGGGGTTTGACCGTTTCTATACCGCGCTTGACCTTGATGATGAGTTAGGAGTGGCCCGGATCGGGACCGTTCGTGGTTTTTCTCTTCTGGATTGGCGGGTCGACCGGGACACCGCTGGCGTAGATTCGCTTCGGGTTTACCCAAACCCGTGTGTGGTTGGGTTCCACGGTGGGGTTGTTATTGACGGGCTGCCGCCGGGCGCCGAGGTCTACGTATACTCCTTGAGCGGTGCACCGGTTGCGGTTGTGAGGTCGAGCCCGGGGCTGGGCCGTGCGGTCTGGTTGCCCGGGAAGCGCGCCAGCGGCATATACATTCTGGTCATCAGCAGTTCAAGAGGGACGCGGGTGGAGCGAGTGGCGCTGGTCGGGCATTAAGCCGGTGCGCGGTCTACGGAGACGAGCAGGACTGCTTCACGGACGAGCTCGGCCACGAGTGCCGCTCCGGGGCCAGGCTGTGAATTGCGAGGGCAGAACTCGACAATGTCGACGCCAACGATATCCAGTCCGGCCAGTCCGGCCAGAGCCCGGGCGAGCTCCAGATAAGAGCAGCCACCGGGTTGAGGAGTCTGAACCTCACTGAGGAAGGCCGGGTCGAGAACGTCGACGTCAATGGTGATGTACACAGGCCGTGTGTCAATGGCCTTACGGATTGCCGAGATCGGCTTGAGGACTTCAAACGCGGTGAGGTTGGTTTCGCCTATTTCCGCGGGAGCGGAGAATGACCGGATACCGAGCTGGAAGAGCTGTTCGCGAGGAACGTGGTCGAGAACTCGGCGCATGGCGGTGGCGTGGCAGTTCTTTTCGCCGAGGAAATCGTCGCGTAGGTCAGAGTGGGCGTCAAACTGGATTACGTGCAGCCCGGTAAGGCTGCGGGCAAGCTCGCCAACAATGGCGGGGGTGATGGTGTGTTCGCCGCCGATTGCTACCTGTCGCCGTCCTGCCGCGAGGTTCCGGCGGGTGGTGGCGGCAATCTGTTCGAGGGGTGCAGTCGGTCTGGCGTATTCGAGGGCGATGTTGCCCTGGTCGCAGACAGCGACCGTGTTGACATCCCGGAGCTGGAAAGGACTGAATGATTCGATGTTGTCAGCCCCGATGCGTGCGACGTCGGGACCGAAGCGCGTTCCGGGAATGAACGAGCTCGTGCGGTCGAGAGGAATGCCGACGATCGCTACGCACGCCTCGGCTTCGGATGCGGTAGCGTAGTAGAAGGCCATGAGTTGCAGCGAGGATAGGCGGGAACAGGGCGAAGTCAAGTCCGGTCTGCGTGTGGTAGTCACGTCAGCTGAGAAGTCGGGCAGAGAAATGGCCGGGGCAGTGGGTGAGCAGCTGCTTGCCGTATCGCCGGAATGCAGTGTACGTCAAGTTGACATCTGTGGGCGGGATGATGCGGCAATCGGGTTTGTGGAGTCGCTGGAGGGCTTCCGCTACGGGCGTCTCGATCTGGGCCGGGCGTTTCGGGCGATAGTCGAGGAGGAGCCGGATGTGGCGGTCTTTGTCGGTTATCCGGATTTCCACCTGCTCCTTGGCCCCAGGCTGCGTCGGGTCGGGGTTCGAGTCTACTGGGTCGGGCCGCCGCAGTTCTGGGCCTGGGGGCGGTTTCGGCTGAGCTTGCTTCGTCGGGGAGCCGACAAGGTAGCCTGTCTCTTCTGTTTCGAGCTGAAGCCGTTGCAACGGGCCGGAATCGTCGCTGCATACCACGGCTACCCGCTCTACGATTCGGTCAGGGCAACAGAGATGCGTCCAAACGTTCTGGCGCGGCTCGGGCTGGAGCCGGAGGCACGCTACATCGCTTTCATGCCGGGTTCGCGCGAAGCAGAGAAGCGGTTCCACGTGCCGCTGTACTGCCGGACGTTCACTAGGCTGCGTCAAGCAGAGCCTGGACTGCGCGGGGTGATGATATGTCCACAGTCCGGTTCGCTTCCGGAGGGTATGCTGGCCATGGCCGACGGTCGCTACGACGTTCTGCGGCATGCGGAGATGGCAGTCATCGCATCGGGCACGGCAACGGCCGAGGCCGCTCTTCTCGGTGTGCCGCACGTCGTGACCTACCATCTCAGCCCGGTGTCGCGGCTACTGGCGAGGCTGCTCGTGCGGCTGGGCCATTTCGCCCTGCCTAACATTATTGCCGGGAGACTGGTCGTTCCCGAGTTTCTCGAGCCGGACGAAGTCACGCTTGCCCGTGGCTGTCTTGCGATTGTCCGCAGCGCGGCGGAGCGCGAACGCATCAGGGCCGGACTCGGACAGGTGAGACGACAACTCGGCCCGCCGGGTGCGGCCGCAGCAATTGCCCGGGATGTCCTGCAGATGGCTTCCGGGTCGCCTTGACCCCGCGACTTGTCGGAATAGAATCATCGTCTTGGGTCGGACACGGCCCTGAACACATGATTTTCCCTTGGCAGGTGAAACCTGTGGACGAGGCTCTGGTCTCAGCGCTCGTGTCTGCAGCCGGGCTGCCTGTCTATGTGGCGCGGCTGCTGGCTCTGCGCGGGGTCAGTAGCGCTACGCAGGCGCGGCAATGGTTGAAACCCGAACTCGACCATCTGCATCCGGCTCGGCTGCTTCCTGATTTCCAAGCCGCGGCTGGCCGGGTGCTCGGGGCAATCGGCCGCCGCGAGCCGATACTCGTCTGGGGCCACGATGACCTCGATGGAATGACGGCAACGGCGGTGCTTTGCCGGCTGCTCGATAACCTGAGGGCGGACGTCCGTTATCACATTCCTTCCCGGGTTCGCGACAGACACGGGCTCGATCCTTCCGGTGTCGAGAGAGAACTCCCCGACGGCGGTCTGGTGCTGACGGTTGACTGCGGCATCACCAACATCCGGGCTGTCGCCGCAGTCCGGCAACGCGGGGTCGACGTTGTGATCACCGACCACCATGAGGTTCTCGACGAACTGCCGCCTGCAGTCGCCAGCGTCGACCCGAAGCGTCCGGATTCGGAGTATCCGTACCGCGGGCTGGCCGGCGTCGGAGTTGCGCTCAAGTTCGGCTTCGGGATAGCGGAAGAGGCGATTGGTATCCGTCCGCGTGAGTTTGTCTCGACACTGCCGGATTTGATGGCGCTGGCGGTTCTCGGGACGCTTGCCGACCGGGTTCCGTTGACCGGTGAGAACCGAACGCTGGTTTCCGTGGGCATGCGGTTCCTGGAAGAGACGCGGCTGCCCGCGGTCAGGGCGGTTCTTGATTCAGTGGGTGGAGAAGGCAGGTTGACAGCGGCGAAGTTCGTGGCCGAGCTGCTGCCGCTGTTCGCCTCGGCCGACGGACGCGAGGGAGTGGCCCGGCTTCTGAGCGACGATGCCGACGCGGCAAGACGCTGGGTGGACGACCTGAGAGTCCGCAGCCGGGAATGGCGCGAAGAGGCGGAGCGGACTTTTACACTGGCGCAGGAGCTGGTGCAAGTTGGCGACGGGATTCTGTTCGCACGCAGCCGGGAGTTTTCGCTCCGGGCGCTGGGTTCCACCGCCGCTCGTCTGAAGGAGCGCTACCAACTGCCGGCAGTGGTGATGGGCTGGCGCGGCGACGCGTGGGTCGGTGAGTGTCGGGGAATGGACGGCGTGAACCTGATTGAGTTGTTCAAGGCGTTGCGCCGGTATCTTGACGACTACGGGGGTCATCGCAAGGCAGCCGGTTTTTCACTTCAGGACAACGTCGTCGAAGAGTTCGTACGTCAGGCCGAGCTTTACGCGCACGAGAACTTCGCCGGCAATGTCGTGCCGGAGAGAGGGCTGCAGGCGGATGCGGTCCTACCAATCGAGCAGTTCAGCGCTGACCTCGTTCAACTGGCGCCGTTCGGCGAGGGCAACCCGGAGCCGGTGTTCGTCTCCGAACCGGTCCGGCTTTCGCGGAGCGAAGCCGGCTGGGTTGTTTCGAGCCGGCCGGAACTGGCGCTGGTGTCGGGCAGGCGCGAACTGTCGGTGCAGGCCGGGCAGGTTGCAGTATTGTTGTACTCGATGGATGACTTCGGCCGGCTGACGCTGCTCGACGCAAAGCCGGTGTCGGGCTAGGCGGAGGCGGAGTTGCCGGTCAAGGCGGTTTACGCAGTCAGGAAGAAGCAGCGGGCCCGGCATCTGTGGGTCTTTTCAAATGAGGTCAAGGGGGTCGAGGGCGGACCGGAGACCGGAGATGTGGTGAGGGTGTTTGACCGGGGCAGGTTCATCGGCTCAGGGCTGTTCAACAGCGGTTCGTTGATTGCCGTGCGACTCTACTCGACTGAAGACGAGGAGCTCGAACCGGGGTTGGTGCGGCGGCGACTCGAACGGGCTCTGCAGGTGCGACAGGAGGCGTTGCCCGGGGAAGCCGATTTCCGGCTGGCGTTCGGCGAGAGCGACATGCTGCCCGGACTGGTAATCGACAAGTATGGCGGGCACTTCGCAGTGCAGGCTTACTCGGCCGGGATGGACATGAGGCTGGAGATGGTGGTGGCGGCGCTCGGGGAGCTGTTTGACGTGCTGTCGGTTTACGAGAAGAACGATTTCCGCATGCGGGCGCAGGAGGGGCTCGGGCGTCGAGAAGGGCCTCTTGCCGGGACGCCGGCGAGTTTTGTGACGATCTCGGAGGACGGCGCGCAGTTCGGCGTTGATATCGCGGCCGGTCAGAAGACCGGATACTACTACGACCAGCGACTGACCCGGCGCCGGGTTCGGGCGCTTTCCCGGGGACGCCGGGTGCTTGATGCGTTCTGTTATACCGGTTCGTTTGCCGTCAATGCGGCGCTGGGCGGGGCAGAGAGAGTGCTTGCAGTGGACGAGTCGGCTCCGGCGGTTGCCCTCGCGACCCGGAATGCGGCG
>Ga0101944_10007693_pt1 | contig 10650 bp, 3 predicted proteins | sample DewCreD2012metaG_FD_75245 | JGI IMG/M metagenome (GOLD analysis project Ga0101944, IMG submission 75245) | Hot spring sediment bacterial and archeal communities from British Columbia, Canada, to study Microbial Dark Matter (Phase II) - Dewar... ...
CCAGCCGTACTCGTCCACCGGGCCGTCGAAGTCGTAGCTGGTCGTCTGCAGGTACATCGCCTCGCGGCCGAAGTTGGTCCCGCCCTGCCACATGTAATAGTTCACGCCGGTGCCGCCGGCCGCGAAGAAACGGATGACGTCATAGGCGATCTCCCGGACATCGCGCTCGTGATGCGCGACGCCGAAGGTGTCGTACCAGCCGGGCCAGTTCTCCGTCCAGAGCAGCGGCTGGTGCGGGCGGTGCCGGCGCATCTCGGGCACCCGCTCGGCGACCGAGAATCCGTTGAGCGTCTCGATGGCGCCTTCCGCCGAGCCCTCGCACATGATCAGCGGCACTTCGATGCCCACGCGCGGTGCCAGCGCCACGACCCAGTCGGCGTAACGCTGGCCGGCTTCGCCGTAACGCCGGGCCACATTGTTGTATTCGTTTTCCAGCTGGACGAGCACGATCGGGCCGCCGCGCGTCGCCTGCAGGTCGCCGATGCGCGCCAGCAGCGTTCGGCACCATTCCTCCATGCAGCGCTTGAAGGGCTCGTTGTCGGTCCGCGAGACCAGGCCGGGTTCGTGGATCAGCCAGGGCGGCAGCCCGCCGAAGTTCGTCTCCGCGCAGATGTACGGTCCGATGCGCAGGATGGCATGGAGGCCTTCTTCCTGCGCGGTGCGCAGAAAGCGCGGCAGGTCCAGGCGCCCGGAAAAGTCGAGCCGGCCTTTCCGGTGCTCGTGCAGATTCCAGAAGACGTACGTCTCGATGGCATTGAGTCCGGCCTGCCTGCTTTCGCGGAAAATCCGCCGCCACATGGCCGGCGTGCTGCGCGGATAATGCACCGCGCCGCTCAGCAGCAGCTGCCGCCGACCGTCGATCAGCACCGCGACCTCGTCGAAACCGACCGTGGGCATGATGGGCCTTCCTTTCGTTCGGGGGAAGACCCCGATCATGGCGGAGGGCAGGGGCGAATGCAAGGCACGGGCGGCCGGGCCCGCGCGCCGGGACCGGGCAACCTCGGAAGGTCGACCGGCCTCCTCCGCAGCCTGCGCGCGGTTCTTGGCAGCCTCCCCGGCAGGAAGTAGGATACCCCTTCGTCGTTGCGCATGACGCAGGAGACGGGCGAAAGGCCCTTCGCGGGCGAACGGTCCCGTCGCCGGGGCAACGCGGCTGCGGAGCAAACGTTCGCCGGGCCGGGACGAAAAGCGGGGAGTCAGGCATGGCAAAGGACGGCGGACGGGGTGCTTCCAAGGAAGGCGGGCGTGCCCGTGCGGGGTCCGGAGCGGGACCGCGTGCGGCCTCCAGGCACTGGCTGGACCTGCTCTTCGAACAGAACCTGCAGGATGCGCTCGTGCGCGTGAACATGGACGGCCGGATCCTGGAGTTCAACCAGGCTTACGGCGAAATGCTGGGCTATTCGGACGAGGAATTGTTGCTGCTGACCTACATGGATTTGACGCCGTCCCGGTGGCACGAGTTCGAAGCGCGGATCGTGCGGGAGCAGATCCTCCCGCGGGGCTATTCGGAGGTTTACGAAAAGGAGTATTGCCGCAAGGACGGCACGGTCTTTCCGGTGGAGTTGCGCACGTTCCTGGCGCGCGACGCGGGCGGCAGGCCGGAATCGATGTGGGCCTTGGTTCGCGACATCAGCGAGCGCAAGCGGATCGAGCGGGCCTTGAAGGCGAACGAGGAGCGGTATCGCGAGGCCATCGAGCTGATTTCCGACTACCTTTTCCGCATCCGTGTCGAGGCGGATGGGCGGGCGACGATCGAATCGGTTTCGCCGAATTTCGAGCGCATCACGGGGCGGCGCCTGGCGGATGTCGCCCAGCCGGACGAATGGCTGAAGACCGTTCATCCGGAAGACCGGCCGCGCATGGTCCAGGTGCTGCAGAAACTGATCCGGGAGGGCGGCGAGGATCACAGCGAATTCCGCACCTTCGTGCTGCGCGAGGGAAAGGAGACGCCTCGCTGGGTCGAAGTGTCGTCGAAGGCCGAGCGGGATCCGCAGACGGGGCGCGTCGCGGCCATCGTCGGCGCGGTGCGGAATGTCTCGGACCGGAAACGGCCCGAGATGGAACTGGAACGGAACGAGCGGCTCCTCCGCTCGCTCAGCGAGAACCTGGCCGACGGAATGGTCTACCAGATCGACAGCGGCATCGGCGGGGAACGGCGCACGTTCACCTATCTGAGTCCCGCGGTGGAGCGGATGCACGGCCTCAAGCACGACGAGGCGCTGCGGGATCCGGGGCGGATCTACGCCCAGGTGATCGAGGAGGATCGCGGCATGCTGGCCGCGCGCGAGGCCGAGGCCTTCGCGCGCCGGGAGGCGCTGGCGGTCGATGTCCGCGTGCGGCTGCCTTCGGGCGAGGTCCGCTGGCGCCATTTCAGGTCCACGCCGCGCGCCATGGCGGATGGCCGGGTGATCTGGGACGGCATCGAGTTCGACGTCACGGCGCGCAAGCAGGCCGAGGAAGAGCTGCGTCTGAACGCCTCGCGCCTGGACGGCTTGCTCGAACTCACCCGGATGTCGGGCGCGTCGGAAAAGGAGCTGACCGACTTCGCGCTCGAGAAGGCGATCGAATTGACGCGGAGCCGCATCGGCTATCTGGCCTTCATGAACGAGGACGAGACGGTGCTGGCGATGTACTCCTGGTCGCGGGAGGCCATGCGGGAGTGCGCGATCCGGGACAAGCCCGTCCTGTATCCGGTGGCGACCACGGGGCTGTGGGGCGAGGCGGTCCGCCAACGGCGTCCGGTGATCACGAACGACTATCCGGCGCCCAATCCGCTGAAGAAAGGTTATCCACCGGGGCACGTCCGCGTGGTGCGGCACATGAACATCCCGCTCTTCGACGGCGACAAGATTGTCCTGGTCGCCGGGGTCGGGAACAAGGCGCTGCCGTACGACGAGTCGGATGTCCGGCAGTTGACGCTCCTGATGGACGGCATGTGGAAGATCATCCGGCAGCGCCGCGCGCAGCGGGAGCGCAACCTGATCTTCGACCTTTCGCTGGACCTGCTCTGCATCGCGGGCTTCGACGGGCATTTCAAGCAGCTCAACCCGGCCTGGTCGCGAACGCTGGGGTGGTCGGACGGGGAGCTGCGCGCCAAGCCCTGGATCGATCGGGTGCACCCGGCCGATCGAGCGGCCACCGCGGCCGCGTGCGAGGAACTGCGCGCGGGTCGGACGGTCGGCGGGATCGAGAACCGCTTCCGCTGCCAGGACGGATCGTACCGCTGGCTGAGCTGGCATTTCTCGCCCATGGTCGACGAGCAGCTCGTCATCGGCGTCGTTCGCGACGTGACGGACCTGAAGCTGATGCAGGAACGGATCCGCCAGTCGGAGAAACTCACGGCCATCGGCCAGCTCGCCGGCGGGATCGCGCACGATTTCAACAACCAGCTCGCCGGCATCATGGGTTACGCGGACCTGCTGTCGATGCGTCTCGAAGAGGGACCGCTGAAGCGATATGCGCAGGGCATCGCCGTCGCGTCGCGGCGCGCGGCGGATCTGACGCAGCAGTTGCTGGCCTACGGCCGGAAGGGCAAGTACCTCTCCGTGCCGGTGGACGTCCACCGGCTGCTCGGCGAAGTGGTGGCCATCCTGGAACGGTCCATCGACAAGCGGATCCGGATCGGCCAGGTGCTGCGCGCCAGCCGCCCGGTGGTGCTCGGAGACCCGACCCAGATCCAGAACGCACTGCTGAACCTGGCGCTGAATGCGCGCGATGCCATGCCGGAGGGCGGGGCGCTGACGTTCGAAACGGACGTGCGGGAACTGGACGAGGACCAGTGCCGCGACAGCATCTTCGGGATCGTTCCCGGTCCCTATCTCCGCATCGGTGTCGTCGACACGGGATGCGGCATGACGGACGAGGTCAAAAAGCACCTGTTCGAGCCCTTCTTCACCACCAAGAAAGCGGGCGAAGGCACGGGCATGGGATTGGCCAGCGTCTACGGGACGGTCCGCAATCACCGGGGAGCCATCCAGGTGCAGAGCGAGGTGGGATGCGGGACGACGGTCTGCATCGACCTGCCGCTGGCGCCGGACCAGGCGAGGCTGGAGGACAGCGGGGCGGTCGAATCCCTGGCGCGCGGTACCGCCAGCATCCTGCTGGTGGACGACGAACCGACGGTCCGGGAGATGGCCGGCGATGTGCTCCGCGACCTCGGCTACACGGTCGTGACGTGCGCCGACGGGCGGGAGGCGGTGGAGTATTATCGGGAACACTGGCGGAAACTGGACCTGGTGATCCTGGACATGGTCATGCCCCGGATGGGCGGTCGCGAGACCTTTGCGGCCCTGCGGGTGATCAACCCGAGGGTCCGCGCGCTGCTTTCCTCCGGGTACAGCCTCGATGGCGAGGCGCAGCGCATCCTCGACGAAGGCGTGCTGGGCTTCATCGGGAAACCGTACCGCCGAACCGACCTGTCGCGGAAGATCGAGGAGGCGCTGGGGGCGAAAAAAGAGGGGCCGAAAACGTAGGCCGGGGGATGGCCGCCCGTTGGAAAAGGGGCTTTTCGTCCGGCACGTCGCCGCTCGGTGGCGAGGCGTCCATCAGCGCCCGAACAGTTCCGTCAGTTCCCGCAAACCGCGCGCGGTGCCTTCCTGAAGCTGTTCCGGGCGGAAACGCCACGACCAGTTGCCCATGGCCTTGCCGGGCGTGTTCATCCGCGCTTCGCCGCCGAGGTTCAGCACGTCCTGCAGCGGGGCGATGGCCGTGTCGGCGACGCTGGCCCAGGCCAACCGGATCAGGTCCCACGCCACGTCGCGGCCGTCGCGCGCGCAGTAGCGGCGGTAGAGGTCGCGTTCGGCATCGCTGGCGCCAGTGGCGTACCAGCCGCGCGAGGTGTCGTTGTCGTGCGTGCCGGTGTAGACGACGCAGTTGGTCTCGAAGTTGTGCGGCAGGTACTTGTGGTCCGCCTTGCCGCAGAACGCGAACTGCAGGATCTTCATGCCGGGCAGGCGGAAGTGCAGGCGAAGGCGGTCCACGGCGGGCGTGATGACGCCCAGGTCCTCGGCGATGAGCGGCAGCCCGCCCAGCTCCTTCCGGACGACCTCGAAGAACCCGACGCCGGGCCCCTTGCGCCACCGGCCCTTTTCGGCCGTCGCCTCCCTGGCCGGGACGGCCCAGCAGGCTTCGAATCCGCGGAAGTGGTCCAGACGCACGATGTCGACGAGGCGCAATGCCGCCTTGAAACGCGCGATCCACCAGGCGTACTGGGTCTTGCGCAGCACGTCCCAGCGGTAAAGCGGGTTGCCCCAGAGCTGGCCGGTGGGCGAGAAATAATCGGGCGGCACGCCGGCCACGTGCGTGCAGCGGCCGTCCGGGTCGAGCAGGAACAACTCGGGATGCGCCCAGACATCGGCGCTGTCGTACGAGACGAAGATCGGGATGTCGCCGACGATGCGGATGCCGGCCCGGGCGACGTGGGCCTTGAGCGCTCCCCACTGGCGGAAGAAAAGGAACTGGCGGAAACGCTGCGAGTCGACCTGCTTCGCCAGCTTCGCCCGCACGCTCTTCAAGGCCTTCTCGTCATGCCGCGCCAGCGGCTTCTCCCACGTGCTCCATACCTTGCCGCCATGCGCGTCCTTGAGCGCCATGAAAAGCGCGTAATCGTCCAGCCAGGCTTGCTCGGCCGCGCAGAAGGCCTCGTAATCGTCGCGCAGGCGCTTCGTGCCGGCGCCGTCGAGAAACCGCTGGTGCACCAGGTCGAGCAGCTTCAGTTTCCACTGGATGACCGGACCGAAATCGACGCGCTCGGCGGGAAAAACCGGGGCGGCCTGCAGGTCGGCAACGGTCAGCAACCCGTCCTCGACGAGCTTTTCGGGGCTGATCAGATAGGTGTTGCCGGCAACGGCCGAGAAACACTGGTAGGGCGAATCGCCGTAGCCGGTCTGCCCCAGCGGCAGGACCTGCCAGAGCTTCTGGCGGGCGGCCGCCAGGAAATCCACCCAGCGATACGCCTCGGGCCCCAGATCGCCGATCCCGAAACGACCGGGCAGGGACGTGGGGTGCAGCAGGATGCCGGAAGCGCGCACGCTGGTCATCGATAACTCCTCTAGACAGATCGCCGTTTCCGCCAAACGCGCGACCACCATAGCCGCGAGGGCAGGGGAGAAGCAAGGAGAAAGCTCGCCCGACACCCCCCCCTCGTCGCCGCAATCGCCGTCGCTCTCGTACTCGTACACGTGCTCGTACTCGTGCTCGCAACCCTCCTCGGCCGCGGCCGTTACGCCTGCTCGACGGGCCCAGCTGCTCCCCCATGGAAAATGGATATATTTCATGATATATTAATAGATGCATATTATAATGTCAACTCAATATGATTTTAAATAATGATTAACGATTTATATATATCTTGATTCTATTTTCTTAAGATTTATTTTAAGGCGAATTTCAGGATATATTTTGGCGTAGAGTTGATACATTTGTTTGGGCATATCCTAAATAAAAGAAAAGAGTTGAAGATAAAATGCATCCTGATTCATGGTGATCCATTTCTGTCTCAACGATGGGTCTGGAACTTCCGCGGCGCGGTACTAAGTGGGCCGCAGTTCGTCGCCGCGGGTGTCCTGGCCTTTGCCGCGGGCGCGCAGCAGCATGGCCCGTTCGGCATACACCCGCGCCTTGAGGTACTGCTGTTCGCTTTCCAAATGGAAGGCGATGTCGTCCAGCTCCTCGGGTTCCCGGAAGAACTGGGTGGGGATCCGTTCCAGGAACTCGATGGCGCGGCGGTCGGCGTTCAGGTCGCGGAAGGATCGATAGAGCAGGTAATCCGCCTGGTTGCGCAGCTCGCCCTGGCCTTCCTGCGATGCGGACAGCAGGTGCTGGATGGCCAGGTCCGGCCGGCGCGTCTCCAGGTGCACCCGGCCCAAGCCCAGTCGCGCTTCGATGGAGGTCGGGTCGGTGCGCAGCGCCTGCGAGAAGAACTTCTCGCTCTCCGCGTAGTGACCTTCCATCAGGGCCAGCTCGGCCCGCAACAGGAGCGGGTCGGCGGAATCGGGGCAAAGCTGGTGCGCGCGCAGCGACAGTTTGTCGGCCATTTCGTAGTCGTGCAGCCGCACGGCGAAGATCTGGGCCAGGGACATCAGCGCGCCGATGTCGTGCGGGAAGCGGTGGAGCGTCTCGAGCGACTTTTCCCGCACCGCCTCGCCGTCCTTCAAGGCCGCCAGCACGTAGACCTGGTTGACCAGCGCGGTGGACGACTGCGGGTCGATCCTGCCGGCGCGTTCGAAACAGCCCAGGGCCTCGGCATGCCTTCCCGCGGCGGAGGCCGCGATGCCATCCATGATCGGCACCACCGAGGGTTCGAAATAACGCTCCTGGCGCCGCCAATACCGGGCCCAGAAGGCATGGCGGCTGGGAACCTGTCGGCCCCGGTGTCCGGTCAGTTGCCTGAGTGCGAGCGAGACGGGGTGGTCGAGTGACCGTCCCAGCACCTGCCAGAGGTCCAGCAGGTCGCCGATGAATTTGTGCTTGGCCTCGCGCAGTTCGCGCCCGCGTCGGCAGCATTCCGCGATCTCGGGACGCTCCGCCAGCGGCAGCCGCAGCAGGCCGGTCTCCTGCCAGAGACAGTAGAACTGCTTGCGGAACACCTGCGAAACCTCCTCCGGCAACAATCGCCAGGGCGGTTTCGAGGCGAGGAACGTCGCCAGCCGTTGAAGCGTTTCGCATTCCGCGGAAAGGAGCCCGTCGCGTTCCAAACGTTCCAAGAGGCCTGCGGCCTCCTCCCAGAAACCGCGCTCGACCAGGCGCAAGCCGGCCAGCAACGGTCCGCCCCCCTTTCGCAGGACCGGTTTGAAACGCGACCACCAGGCGGACAGGCGTGCGGTGCCGAAGACCGCATGGGAGCGTCCCGCAAGGTATTCCGACAGGTCGGTCGCGATGGCATGAAAGGCCGCCTGGCGGTCGGCGCGCGCCGCGATGACGAAATCGACCGTGTCGATGTAGGCGCGGGCCAGTTCGTCCAGGTCCCCGGCATGGACGTGCTCCAGTTCCTCCCTGAGGCGGTTCCGTTCGTGGCACTGGGGGTCTTCCGCGGCGCCGAAGAACAGCACGAAGAGTTCGGGATGCTTCGGCTGAAAACCCAGCGGCAGCCGGCGGCGGCGGCGGAAACAGCGCGCGGCGGCCAGCGCCTGCCAGATCCGCGCGGTGCGTGCGACTTCGGGGGCCGCCTTCACCGTCAGCGGTTCGAGCAGGGCGATCGCCTGGTCTTCGTGCTCCCAATGCAGGGCCAGCGCCGCCTGGTAGAGCGTCTGCCGGTCGCGCCCCAGCCCGACCAGCGCCTTGGGCAGCCGAACGGGGAAGGCCAGCCGGGCGAACAGACCCCTCAACTTCCACACGAAGTAGAGTATTGCGGACCAGGCCACCAGGTTGAGCAGGAACCGCGAACCCTGATACGGCGGACTGGCGCACGCCCAGGTGCAGAGTGCGGCCATGGGGATGGCGGAACAGAGCAACACGCCCAGGCGTGCGGCCTTCTGTTGCAGCGTGCGAATCTTGACAGCCATGTTCGAGACCGGTCCTCTCCTCCAACTACCTACATTTGACCCCATTTAGAGGCAAAGTCAATCGGGGCGCTCCGACTTGCGACGCGACGACCCAGTGCACTTTTTGTGGCCGCAAATCGGAGGCCATTGGTATAAACTGGGAGACCTGCTTCGGCAGGGGGGGGGCTTGGTGGCCCTCCACGTGTCGCCGGGCAGAAGCGACGGATGCCGAACGGCGTTGCGGGAGTGCGCATGCAGGTAGCCTGTCCCAAATGCGGTCAACGCACGACGCTCGCCCCGGAGCGCGTGCGCGAAGGTTTGCAGAAGGTGACCTGCACGCACTGCGGGAACGTCTTCGACGGACGCCTGCTGGTCGCGCGCAGCGAACTGGAGATGGCCATCGCCGCGCGCGCGCGGCCCAGCGCCACGATCCCCATCCTCGCCGGCGAATCCCCCCCGCCGCCGCCCAAACCGCCCGACCGCTCGAGCGAAAAGAAGGTCGAGCGACGCCGCCTGCCGGCGTCCATCGGACCCTACCAGATCCTGGCCGAAGTCAACCGCGGCGGCATGGGCATCGTGTACCACGCACGCGACAGCATCCTGCGCCGCGAAGTCGCGATCAAGGTCCTCCTGGCCGGCGAAGGCGCCACCGACGAGGACGTCAAACGCTTCCGCCGCGAAGCGCAGGCGGCCGCGCGCCTGAAACACCCCAATATCGTGCCCATCCATGCCGTCGGCGAGTACGAAGGCAAGCCCTACTTCGTGATGGATTTCATCACGGGCCAGACGGCCAAGCAGTTTCTCGAACGCGGTCCGCTCTCCCCTCGTCTCGCCCTCCAGATCGCCGAGGATGCCGCCGAGGCCCTGGGACACGCCGCCGACCACGGCGTGATCCATCGCGACATGAAGCCGGCCAACATCATCGTGAACCACGAAGGCCGCGCCCTGATCATGGACTTCGGCCTGGCCAAGCGGATCGATGAAGACCTCGAGATCACCCAGTCCGGCACCACGATGGGCACCCCGTCGTACATGTCGCCCGAGCAGGCCGAGGGCAAGCTGGAGGAGGTCGACGCGCAGAGCGACCTGTACTCGCTGGGCGCCGTGCTCTACGAAATGCTCACCGGCGAGCCGCCCTTCGACGGCCCCTCCACGATGGCCATTCTCCGCAAGGTGCTCGACGAGGACCCCGTCCCGCCGCGCAAGCTGAACCCCCGCATCCACCCCGACATCGAGACCATCTGCCTGAAATGCCTGGAAAAGGAAAAGGCGCGGCGTTACCGGAACTGCAAGGAGCTGGCCGAGGACATCCGCCGCTTCAACGCGGGCGAACCGATCCTGGCCGCCCCGATCGGACTCTTCCATTCGTGGTACCGGAAGGCGCGCAAGCATCTCCCGATCACGCTGGCCGTCGCCATCGTGCTGCTCTTCTCCGTCATCTTCGGCGTCTACGTGGTGACCCAGCGCATGCGGGAACAGCGCCAGGAGGCCGAACAACGGATGCTCGAGGTGAACCGGGCGTTGTCCGAGGCCACCCGGCGGCTGAACCAGGCCGCGGAACGGCGCAACGGCTTGGCCGAGTCCAGCGAGACCGTCTTCGAGGAGCGCGCCAAGGAAGCCCGCCAGTTGCTCATCGAGGCCGCCAACTGCTTCCGCGATGCACGAAGGCTCGATCCCAAACTGGCCGAAGCGCAGGCCGGCATCGATAACGCGGAACGGCTGCTCAACGAGCTGGAGGTGGCCCGCTTCCTCTACAAGGCGCACAAGTTCCTGGAACCGCCGACGCCGCCGTTCGGCCAGGCCGCCACGCCCCCCAACTTCCCCGCCGCCCAGGCGTTCGCCGAGGAAGCGCTGGCCCGCGATCCGGGGCATGCCGAGGCGATCGCGATCAAGAAAAAGGCGATCGGCATCCGCGCCGTCAACATCTCCGCCAACGTGGAGGCCGACGTTTTCCTGCGACCCCTGGCCGACGCGCAGGGCCGGCCGCTGGATCAGGCCGTCAAGCCCGTGCCCCTGGGGAAGACCCCGATCCGGGACTACGAGATGAGCCCCGGACTCTACCTGCTCACCTTCGAACGGCCCGACGCCGAACCGCAGGAAACCACCCTGCTGGTCGCGCGTGAGGGCGATCCGTCCGTCCGCATCTCCCTGGGGCCCGGCGAACGGAACA
>Ga0101944_10007694_pt1 | contig 10650 bp, 7 predicted proteins | sample DewCreD2012metaG_FD_75245 | JGI IMG/M metagenome (GOLD analysis project Ga0101944, IMG submission 75245) | Hot spring sediment bacterial and archeal communities from British Columbia, Canada, to study Microbial Dark Matter (Phase II) - Dewar... ...
GGTTGAAATGGCCCCCCGATCCCTCAGAGTACCCGTCAGTTATCTGGTTGAACTCTTAGCCGCTGTTCCAAGCGTGATTTATGGTCTGTGGGGGCTTTTCATTTTCAGGTTCTGGATACTAAACTACCTAGAAATCCCAATATCCACTTACTTAGGCTGGATACCCATATTCAGCGGCTCCCCATTCGGATTGGACCTCTTCACCGCAGGCTGCATCCTAGCCATCATGATAATCCCCACAGTTGCTTCCATCTCAAAAGAAGTCATAAGCGCCGTACCCAACAGCATCCGTGAAGGCGCCTACAGCATCGGAGCCACCAAATGGGAAGTCATCCGCCACTGGGTCTTAAGCTACGGCAGATCAGGCATATTCGGCGCCGTAATCCTAGGCTTAGGCCGCGCAGTAGGAGAAACCATGGCCGTATCCATGGTCATAGGCAACGCCACAGGCCCCGCAGCCATGCCCACCTCGCTCTTCCAACCCGGCCAAACCATGGCTTCACTTATCGCTAACGGCTTCTTAGAAGCTACAGGTGAATTGGAAGTCGCCGCATACGTCGGCGTCGGCTTAATTTTGCTAATCATGAGCTTACTCATCAACATCGGCGCGCACATCATGGTTACTAAGGTGTTAAAGGTCAAAGGAGGGGCCGTTGAGTGATATCTAACTACGCTTTCCGCAAATTCAAAAACTACTTCTTCTTTATCCTCTGCGGCATCTGTGTCATCCTAGCGGTGGTTCCCCTGCTAAGCATACTCTGGGAAGTAATCATCAGAGGCGCCCCCCAACTCAGCATCAACTTTTTGACCCAAACCAACGCAAACGGCGGCATCGGACCCGCCATACAAGGCACACTCATACTCATAGGTTTAACCAGCCTCATAGGCATCCCCATCGGTATACTCTCAGGCATCTACCTCGCTGAATTCGGCAACAACCGCTACGCCGTCACCATGCGCAGCATAAACGACATCTTAACAGAATTTCCCTCCATCGTAGTAGGCATAACCGCTTACGGAGTAATCGTCATCGCGTTGATAGGTACCTATTCAGCGATTGCAGGCGCCATAGCCCTCTCATTCATCCTAATCCCCATCGTTGCCCGAACAACCGAGGAATCACTTAAACTCGTGCCAAACAGCGTCCGCGAAGCGTCTTTGGCTCTTGGCGCGCATAAATGGCGAACGACTCTGAGCGTAGTTTTGCCTTCAGCAAAAAGCGGCTTAATCACAGGCACCCTTCTAGCCGTTGCCCGCATCGCAGGAGAAACCGCCCCGCTGATCATGACGATTCTTGGTAACCGATACTTCTTCCAAGGTTTAGATCAACCTATGGCTGCGTTGCCGCTTGAGATTTGGCGGGATTCGCTTCAGCCTTATGCCAGCGCGCAGGCTCAGGGTTGGGGCGCCGCGTTGATTCTAATTCTCATGGTTTTATCCTTGAACATTGCAGTTAGAGTAGCAAGTGGAGGGAGAATGAAAAAATGACTACACCCCAGAAAGAGACGTCAGACTTGAAGATGCAGAGCATCGGCTTAAACGCCTGGTTCGGCCAAAAACAAGCCCTAAAAGACATAAACATAGACATCAAAGCAAACACTGTAACCGCTATCATCGGGCCATCAGGATGCGGCAAATCCACTTTTATCCGATGCCTAAACCGTATGCATGAACTCATCCCAAACGCCAAAATGACAGGCCAAATTCTGCTCGACGGCGAAAACATATTCGACAAAAACGTAGACCCAGTTATGGTTCGCCGAAGAGTCGGAATGGTCTTCCAAAAACCAAACCCCTTTCCCACCATGTCCATCTACGACAACGTCGCTGCAGGCTTAAAATTAACAGGCGCAAAAAAAGGCAAAAACCTCGACGCCATCGTTAAACGCAGCCTAGAGCAAGCCACTCTCTGGGATGAAGTTAAGGACGACCTGAAAAAGCCTGGCACAAGTATCTCTGGTGGTCAGCAGCAGCGTCTATGCATCGCCCGCGCTATCGCCTTGCAACCTGAGGTTATCTTGATGGATGAGCCTTGCTCTGCGTTGGACCCCATTGCGACGGCGAAGATAGAGCGGCTAGTAGTGGAGTTGAAGCGTGATTACACGGTGGTTATTGTGACGCATAACATGCAGCAGGCGTCTCGTGTCTCAGATTACACTGCGTTTATGTATTTGGGTAGCTTAATCGAGTTTGGGCCAACCAAGGAAATCTTTGAGTCCCCCAAGAATCCGCTAACAGAGAAATATATAACTGGAGAATTCGGATAAGGAGAACCTGAAAAGTATGAGTAGAATAATTGACCGTGGCTTAGAAGAGCAATCTGTGTTACTTACCCGCATGGGCGAGTTAACCTACGAAACTTTGGCGCTTTCGATTCATGGATACCTCAACGGCAAAAGCGTGCAGGCTCAGGTCAGAGAAATGTCTGATGTGCTCGTCGCTATGGCCGCTAAGGTAGAAGACAAAACGTTTGAATTGATCGCCCGCTTCCAACCCGTCGCCTCCGATTTACGTGCAATCAAATCCTACATGAAAATCGGCAACGACTTCGCAAGGTACGGACGGTACGCTCTTGACATCTCCTCTATCAGCGACCAGTTGAACGGTTTATCAGAATGCGAACCTTGGACCAAGCAGTATCTGGCTGAGATGAGCCAAAAGGTTCTCTCTAGTGTAAAAATAAGCATAGATTCGCTTAGGAAACATGACATTGAGCTAGCTAAAACAATTTCACCCACTGAACGTGAGGTGGATCGGATGTACCTTGAATTCCTAGACCGCATAATTAACTCGGAGCAAAGCAGCAGTAAATGTGTCGCCTCAAGCATTCTGGTTTCACGGTACTTTGAGCGCATCGCCGACCACGCCGTTTACATCTGTGAGTCTATAGTATACGTTGTTACGGGCGAAAAAATCAGCTTAGGCTAAGCTGTTCGTCACTGGTAAAAATCAGCTAAGTTCAAGTTACACGTTAGGTGTGATTATGCACTGGGCATCGAGTTCTTTTTCGAAGGCTTCGTAGAAGGCCTGTTTGTTTTGGATAATGCTCCACTCTTCTAAGCTGCAATCGGAATCTGAGTAGAACCTCAGCAGAACCTGATCTTTGTGTACTTTAACAAACTCCGCTTTCTTCACTAGACCACAATGGCTGCGGTCAAGTTTTTCAGCAAACCTCAAAAACGTCGAAAGCGCCGCAACCGCATCCTTGCTCTTCTCATCTAAATCCTCAGATTTCAACGCTTTTCTAGTAGGGAGCTTTTTTCTGTGAAACCGGGCAATGTTTGCCATAATTTGGACTTCTTGTCTGTCAAACCCTGGCAAGCCTGCGTTGCTTATAATGTAGTGTGAATGGAGATGGTGGTCGTTGAAGGAGAGAAAATCGCCTACGTCATGGAGGTTTGCGGCGTATTTTAGGAGTTCTCTTTCTTTTTCACCCATACTATGCAATCCTATTTGTTTGGCGCTGTCAAACAATTCTAAAGCTAAGGCAGCGACGGTTTCGGCGTGTTTTTCATCAAAGTTACATGACCTGCCTACGTTCAAAACGCTGCGGTTCCGCATAGGTGTCTTTTGCAACTCGCGGAACTCCTTAAAGTTTGACATGTACTGCACTAGTAAGCCGTCGCGGAGTTCTCTGTGGCTAACATGGATTTCTTCTAAGCCGAATTGCTCCATGACTGCCTCGATTATGGCTGCTCCTGCTATTATAATGTCTGCGCGTTCAGGGTTTATGGCGGGGAGTTTTTTGCGTTCTTCAAGAGGCATCGAACAAAGGACAGGTGCCAGTTTTTTGAGGTTTTTACGAGATAAAATTAAGTGGCCGTTTGTGCTTTTCTTGAAAAGCTTACTGGACACCTCTGCCAAGTTAATCATGGTTCCCGATGCGCCCCAAGCGGACCTGACGCCGTACTCCAAGACTTTGGCTTTAACCGCGTTGATTTTGTTGCAAGCGTAGTTTTTTATTTGTTTATAGGTGTCTGTTTCTATTGGTCCTGTCCAGCCTTCGCCGATAAATTTGGTTGTTAACCTAATTGCACCTAGAGGCAGGCTGTTTGCGTAGAAATATTCGTGTTGATTTCCGATGGTTATTTCTGTGCTGCCGCCACCTAAATCGAGAAAAATCGTTTTTTTGTCCCCGATGTCTTCTCCGTTTGATATACCCAAATAAACCAACCGCGCCTCTTCTTGCCCAGAAATAACTTTAACCTGCAAACCTGTTCTAGTGTTGAGTTCAATGAGGAATTCTGCTTGGTTTTCTGCCTCGCGGATAGCTGAGGTTCCGACGGCTATTATTTTTGTTGCGCCGTAGGTTTTGGCGAGGTCGGCAAATTTTTTGCAGACAAAGATGGCGCGTTCCATGGCTTCTGGGCGAAGGATGCCGTCTGTGAATTCGTTTTCGCCGAGTCGTACAACTTCTTTTTCTTGGCTGATGGTTGTATAGGAGAAGTTTGGGTTGATTCGTACTACTAAAAGACGTACGGCGTTTGTGCCGATGTCGATGAATCCTACGATGTGCTCAGCGGGTTTCACGGTTGCTTCCATAGGAGCACCATTTTTCTATTAAAGACTTTTTCAAATAGATCCTTCTTCTTGTTAAACGCTGTCTCTTCTAGCGTCAACTGTGTGTTAGAGACATATTCAACTGTTACCTTTTTTACGCCTACTTTTATTCCTAGAGCTTTTACGCTGGATTGATGCGTATAATCTAGGCTGTCTGCCACCCGAAGCAGACCTGCTAATACACTGATTTTCTGAACTACTTTGCGGTCAAGGGCTGCAAGGTTGTAGTGTTTCGGTTTGGGTAAGGCTTTGCGGTGATATCTGGCTATGCTTGCGATTATCCTTCTATCCTGCGAAGGAAAAGGCAACTGCGTATCGTTTAAGATCAGTTGGGCGGATTGTTTGTGGTGTTTTGCCCCTTTTGACAAGCCGATGTCATGTAACACGGCTGCGTGTTCAAGCCAGCAACGTTCCCTCTTTCCCAATTTATGCAGTGCTGCCAATCCATCAAACAAGGCTAAAGCCATGTTCGCTACTTGCCGGTAATGGTCTGTATCTGGCCAGTACCTCTTTGATATTTCTTCGGAGGATTGTAACGTTTCTTGGCAGTTTTGAGTCATCGCTGTTCTTTTCGTCGAGTCTTCTTCGATGATTTTGTCAAGGGAGACGCCGCGAAGCAGCATCTGTGCGAAGCTTTCAGGCAACCCCTTCTTCCTTAGAGCCTCAGAAGCCCCCGCAACATCATAATCAAGCCTAATCAAATCAACTTTGAAGGGATCAAAACTGAACAGCGCATAACCTGCTTGAGGGTTTCCGTCGTTTGGTCTTCCAACGCTGCCTGGGTTCACAAACCACACGCCGTTTGCTTCCCTAATAAACTGCTCATGGGAATGTCCCACGATCACTACGTCAGCTTTAGCAATGTTCGCAAAGTAATTTAGACGCTGCATCGGGGTATCACTGCGGATGTGCTCATCAATTGATTCTGGGCTTCCATGCGTAACCAAAATCTTTTTTCCTGCCACTTCAAGTCTAAGTTCTCTTGGCAGTGAACTCAAAAAAAATCCACAAGACTGCGACAGCTCTTCTTGGGCAAATTTTAACGCAAGCCTTTTTTCGCCTTTTGCGTCGCTTTGCCCACTTAAAACCTCTAAATCATAATTACCCACAATACTCAACACATTCTTGCTGCAAAGCAATTCTACGACTTCGTTGGGGCAAGCGCCAAACCCAATTGAGTCGCCCGCGTTGACAAAAACTTCTACACCCCGCTTCTGAGCATCCGCCAAAACCTTTTCTAAAGCCTGAAGGTTTGCATGTATGTCGGATAAAACAGCGATTTTTACATGTGGGTTCATGAGGCTATGTTGTACGTTTTTCTTGGCTATAGTGGTGAATTCGGCGTTTGTGGTCTTTCTAAGTTGAGCAAAGAAGCCTTCGCTGTTTTTGTTATCCCAGAGGCCTACAAATTCTCGATAATACTTTTTTCTCCCATTTTTAACGTAAGTTGCAAAGTTCCTGAGCGCTTGATTGATGCCTGTTAGATTTCTATTTTTGTTTTTCTTGATTTTATCTTTGAAAGAGGGGAGGTATTCAAGCCATACATCATGGTCATGGATTTCCCCCAGAACATCTTGAAAAGCTTTTATTGTCGAAATTTCTTGACCGAGTTTTCCATCGTATAGCGGCGAAAAAATCTCCATAGTGTAGCGCAGTTTTTTGGCGTAAATCCTCATCTGGTGATGATGCAGTTTTTCTTTTTCAAGTTTAACGTATTTTTCCATTGAAAGAAAATCGTCTAGTCTCAAAGATATGTGCCAATGTGCTCTTTGAAGTAAAACTCCCAAATCAAAAACTTGCTCTTTCTCTTCATCGATTAGTTTTCTGCAATATTCCCGAATCTCGCTTACGGTATTAGACGCTTTTAGTTCTTCTATGCCTGATATAACTGAGGCTTGGATATTTTTTCTGCAGTTTTTATGTGCTCTTAGAAGAACGTTTAAGGCGTTTTGCTCTTGGGCGGAACCTATTTTCTTGAGGTATTGTTCAATAAACGCTATTTGTACATCGAGGTCCCTTGCTTCAGACAACAAACGCGTGACATTTTTGATCTCTCTTGACCACGTTTTAAATTTCTTCTTGGGAAAACAATCCTCAAAAATGGGCAATGCTGCTCTGAGCCGTCGAGAAGTCACCCGAGTTTTATGAACACATTCAACATCAACGTTCTCGGCGACCCCGTCGATTAAATCTTCGAACCCCTCAAGTATCCTAAGAATTGTCTGACCGCCGAATCTGCAGAAACTTCCCTGCAAGCTACATGTCGGGGATGTATTCTGCGTATTCATGCCAGACCCCTCGGTTTTTGATTAGCCAGAACTGGGAGTTAAGACTTGTTTCCCCCTCTTTAGGAACCACCCTCTGGTATGTTCCATCACTGAGAAGCCTTCTGGCTTTAACGTTATCTTTTAGGTGAATCTTGAGCATGTTTTTAAGTATCGCAAAACGGATCTGCGGATCAGGCACACTAAACAACACTTCAACACGCTCGTTGAGGTTCCGAAACATCAAATCTGAGCTACCGATTAAAAGTTCGCTGTCGCCGCCGTTTTGGAAGTAATACATGCGGGCATGCTCCAGAAATCGACCTACGATTGAAATCACCGAAATATTCTCACTAACCCCCTTTATTCCCGGTTTGAGGCAGCATAACGCGCGCACGTTAAGTTCAACTTTGATTCCCGCCATCGAGGCTTTGTAGAGCGCTTTGATTACGTCTTTCTCTTCCAAGTTGTTTAGTTTAAAAGCCAAGTACCCGTTCCCGGTTTTTTGGTGGACAGCTATTTCGCGATCAATCCGAGCCAAAATCTCTTTTTTGAGGGTTTTTGGGGCAACAAGCAGATGCTTGAACTCTTTTTCCTGGAGCCCCTTAATCAATATGTTAAATAGCTCTTCGAGTTCCAACCCCACTTCTTGGTTAGCAGTTAAATATCCGATGTCGCCGTAGATTTTCGCAGTCACCGCATTATAGTTACCTGAACCAATATGTGCGTACCGAACTAAACCGTGTTTTTCTCGTCGAACGATAAGGCACAACTTGGCATGAACTTTAAAATTCGGGAAATTGTAAACGGTGTCAACGCCTGCTTCTTTTAGCCTAGAAACTAGCAGTATATTGTTTTCTTCATCAAATTTGGCTTTCAACTCAACTATCGCAGTGACTTTTTTGCCTCTTCTAGCCGCTTCCATAAGAGCGTCAACAATGGGCGATTTAGCGTCCATGCGGTACATGGTGATGCATATTTTTTCAACTCGCTGGTCAGTTGCTGCCTCTTTTAACAAATCGATTATTACTTCAAAACTGTCGTAAGGATGATACAGCACTATATCTCGCTTAGTCACAGTTTTAAAAACGCTTTTCTCTGGGGTTAACAAGGGGAGGACCGATGGCAAAAACGTCTTATCTTTAAGGTCAGGGCGGTTAACTTTGTAGAGCTGCCACAAATCAACCAAGCCCAAGGGGCCATCAAACTCGTAAACCAAATAATCAGGCAATCCAACCCGAGCTTTCAACGCTTCTCTTAACTTATCGGGAGTTTTTTTGTCAAATTCGAGACGCGTTGGAAACCCTGCTTTCCTCTTAGACAGGCCCTTCTTAACTGAATTTAGAAAGTCAGAGGATTCATCCATTAAAATGTCAATTTCACCGTTACGCGTCAACCTAAACGGATAAGCCGTTACGTCCTCGGCGTCAGGAAAAAGCAGGTCTAAATTGTTACTAATCAAGTCTTCTATGAACACGTACTCGTGCTCTAAGTCAAGTTTTTCTCTAATCAGACTTTGCGGGACTTTTATTAGCCGCCCAAACTTTTCAGTAGGCGGCTCGATTACACCGTAAAATTTACCTTTTGCCTCTAAACACAGCGACACATGAAGATTTTGAAATGCTGTGCTTTCAACATCTTCTTTGAACGTTTTCGTTTCTGGCAAGATGGAAGTCTTAAACGATTCACGCAGAATATCACGGTTCTTCTTAGGTAAATCTGCAAATTTTCGAATAGCTAAGCCCTCTGCTGACAACGCAGGCAAAAGTTCCCGCTTCCAACAGTTGGCATGCTTCTCGATTAAAGGAATAATCTCTTTGCGGGTAGCATGAATCTGCTCAACAGAATCCATCCCATCCATCGAACGCTCATCAGACCCCTTATTAATCTTCTTCAAAAGTCGAGCTACACGTGTCATGAAGAACTCGTCAAGATTGCTGCCGCAGATGGCTATGAACTTCACTCTTTCAAGCAGCGGATGCCACTCGTCACGTGCTTCTTCTAGAATGCGAGCGTTGAATCTTACCCAGCTTAGTTCCCTGTTAAGATAGTATTCTGGGTTGTCCAAAATTTTGTCCAGATTCTGAGTTGTTTTTTCTGTAATCTTGGCGGATGACAAAGACCCTCTACCCTGAAGTATTAAAGCGTAAACTCTGCTTAAACAAACTTAACATACACGTCATAGTATAAAGTGTCAGCTTCAAAAAATAAGTTGTGTAGCCTGCGCTGCACATTTCTATCAGCGTTTACGCTTTCTTGGAAAATCGTTAATGTAGCTGCATTTTATTCGTGGAACTGCAAAGGTTTCAAACTCAAACAGTGGCACTTTCTTATTCATCGGGCATCCTTAGGCTGATAAAGCGCTGCTGTTGCGGTTAAGCACTTTGAAAATAGACTCTATAGACAACTATAGTATATATAGTAATGGTTAAATCAGCCTATCTGCCTAATACGAGTCATGAACTCGCTTACTCTAAAAGAACAAGGCTTTATAGACCCCCTTCCACTCAAAGGGCTCGAATTCAACAGTTTGCCCTCAAATCAAAACTGCGTAATCATCCTAACAGACACAACACTAACCGGTAAACCAACATCTGACATACTCTACATCGGTAAAACCAAAAAACTCGCCAAACGCATCTTCGGCGGCTACATCGCTGGATACGGCGGAAAAACAACCAGAAAAATCCACTCAATGCTCTTCAAAGACGGCTTCATAGACAAAGTAGCCATCAGCTGGATGACAAACGATGACCCAAAAACAGGCCAAAAAGAACTACTCGAGAACTTTAAAAAAGAACACGGCGAATACCCAGCATGGAACAACACAAAGAAAACACAGCCGAAACCTCAACCAACCGCCAAAGCAGCAAAAGCCAAACCCTCTCGTAAACAATCCAAAAAACCCTAACTCCTTCCTTTTTTGCTAGCGTAATAATTGATTAATTCGTCAGTTGACCAAGGCAAACAATCCTTTTCTTGGTAACCCAATGCTTCTGCGTACTTTTTTATGTCATCCGGAGCGCCTTCTATTTCTAAAAATTCAGGAATAAACCCAAATTCACCACTGTACTTATCGATGTCAAAACGAACGTTGCCCACCGCGTAACTGATGCGATGTTTCTCCATCTTTTCAGTAGGCGAAAATCCGATGGCTTGGAGAATTTTGAGTGCAGCTTCTAAGTCGGAGACTTGCACAGTGTACTCTTCTGCTACTTTGACCGATTCGTTGACTCGAACCTTTTTGTAGGTTAATTCCACGTTACCATTCTGTTTTCTTAGCCGAAGGACATCCTTGCGGTTTCGAATTTGACTATTTTGAGTATCCAGAAGCAGCGTTATAATATCGGCGTCAAACAATTTTTGTGCTCCAAGCGCCATGAGCTGTTTTTCTATACGCTCGCGGTTAACTTCGAGAATCTTTACTTCAATTTCTTGCATAAGACCAAGTGTAACAAAAATATAAAAAAACTTTTAGATAAAAAATCTTAACCGAGGATATCTGATTAGTAACATTGATCTCTGTATCATTTGGTGTATTTGCTGTCGATATTCTGCTCCCAAAACTTTTTGAAACAACGCCTATATTTAGGCAATCTAGCTCTACCCCTCCAAGTCGATTTATCAACAAACCTCTTAATCTCCTTAGACGGCCTAAAGTATGCTATAGCCTTCTCGGGACTTAACACGAACGGTGGGTGCCCATAGTACATGCTGATCCAGTTAGCGATCAAGTTGGCCGTCCTATGGTTACCTTCAATAAAAAGTTGGGGGAAACCAAGTGCAGCCACATACACCTGAGATGCAGCTTTCAGCGGATGCGGTT
>Ga0101944_10007695_pt1 | contig 10650 bp, 5 predicted proteins | sample DewCreD2012metaG_FD_75245 | JGI IMG/M metagenome (GOLD analysis project Ga0101944, IMG submission 75245) | Hot spring sediment bacterial and archeal communities from British Columbia, Canada, to study Microbial Dark Matter (Phase II) - Dewar... ...
GGCCACGGGGGAAGGCGCGCACGCCCCTTCGGCAGGACTCCGCGGCTATAGAGGGCGAAGACCTCCGCGCCTGGCCCAGCAGATCCAGCCTGCGCAGCGCGTCCGCGGCGCGGACGAGATAGCCCTGCGACGGGATGCGCACGCAGGAGAGCATGAACTGCGCTTCGTGCTCGGCGAACCGGCCGAAGCCCTTGGTCTTGCGCAACGCCGGCCCCGCGAAGAGGCGGATCAACCAGCCGGGCAAAAACCAGGAGAGGCGCGAGAGGGCCTGCTGGCGCCGATTGAGGTGTTTGCAGTGCCCGAACGTGCCGACCAGGATCAGACCCTTCAATTCGACCTGTCGTCGCGCGGCCACGGTCAAGGCCACGGCGCCGCCCATGGACGACCCCAACAGGATCACGCCGCGGCCTTCCAGGTGCAGTTTCCGGAGGTAGCGCTCCACGTAACGCGCGAAATGCCCCAGCCCTTCCTCCCCGGCCGCCGCATACCCCGGCATCCGCAGCAAGTGAATCTCCGCCTGACGTCCCAAGGGCAGTTGCCGGAGGAAACAGGTTCCGTCCATCCCCAGGCCGGGCAGACAGACCAGCACGGGAGCGTTCCGATCGGGACAGGTGTAAGCCGGCGTGGCAGGAATGAAGGATTCCAGCAGGCCATCGACATCCGCTTCGCGATGCCATCGCAGCCAGCGAACATCGAGAGGAGGCGCGGGCGGCAACTCGGCCAACGCCTCGGAAATGGAAGACGACGTCTTGCTCATGCCTCGGTCCATCCCCCCGACATCCCGGTTGTACGCCTTTCGATGGTGGCCGAACCCGACGACGAGCTAACAAGATATTTACGTCAACCACAGGGTCAAGAAGAATCTCTAACGAAATTCTCACGCCGTTGTAGTGTGTTACGAATGAAACGATACGTGTCGTCGCTCCGACGGTCGGTACCGTGCCCCAGAAGTTCCAGACCCCGTGCGCCGCGGATGCGGTCCGGATCGAGGCGCGAGCGAGGAGCCTATCCGGAAGAGATCGGTGACGAGCGAACAACGAAGAGCCGGGCCCGCATCCGCGGCGCACGGGGTCTGGCGCCTCTGCGGCGCGGTACTCAGTTGGAACGCGGGATGGGCAGGCAGGAAGCGCATTCGCGGCGGAAGCGCGGAACCAGCGTGCGGCCGCTGGCGGGCGCATGGAGTTCCTCCAGGCGCTGCGCGACCGCTTCTTCGACGGTCCGGCAGTAGGCGAGTTCGTCGGCCGGCAGGATGGGATGCCTGGCTTGCCGGCGGACTTTGGTCCGCTCGACGAACGCCTTCAAGCCGCCCGGTTCGTAGCCGAGTCGCACGAGGAGGCGCGTGGCTTCGCGCGCGGCGCTGCGCACGTCGGCGGCGACATGGCCGTTGCGCACCAGCAGCGCCGCGGTCTCCTCGGCCGCCGCCGAGAAACGGATCGGTTCGACCGGCGCGCCTTTTTCGAACGCCAGCGCCCCGCCGGCGATGCGCTCGTAGAGGTTCAGCGCATGCCGCAGTTGCGCGTGCGCCAACGCCAGGGCCACGCAAGCCGCCGCTTCCGATTCGCTCTCGGCGGCGCGCAGGGCGCCCAGCGAGACGAGGACGAATCCGCCCGGCGCGCCGAACCACCGGTACTCCTCGGTGTCCAGGACCAGCAGCGTTGCCGGCAAGGCGGGCCGGTCCGAATAGGCGGCCAGCGCGGCGGCGATCCGGTTGAGATAGCGTTCGAGATGTTCGTGCGTGTAGCAGCCGAACTTGGCCGTCCATTCGATGGCCAGGGCGCGTCCGATTTCGCGCTCCTCCGCCACCGTGTAACGCCCCTGAACGGCGGCCGGCACTTCGCCGTCGCCGTACGCCAGGCGCACATAATCCCACTTCTTCTCGACCAGACCGAGCGATTGGCCGGCCTTGGTTCCCAGTTTTCCCGCGCTCTCGCCCATCTCCTTGGCGTACTTGGAGACCGAATCGGCGGCCGCATTCATCGTCTGTTTCGGCTTGCAGCCCGCAAAGAACGCCAGCGACAGGCCCGCGAGCGCCAGGACCCACAGGAAAAGGCTGCAGCGCGTGCTCACCGGGTCAGCCCTCCTTCCAGCGAGGGCCAGTCGGGCCGGTAAAGCCCCAGATTTCCCTCCTTGAGGAAGGCCTCGAGCTCCTTCTGCGTGGGGTACATCCGCTCGGCATCCTGGAGCGGCTTCAACGCCTGTCGGCGCCTGGAAGCGTGCTCCTTGACCGCCGCGCCGGGTTCCGGAAGGGCCTTGCCGCCGTCCCGCAGCCAGGGACAGTCCGCATCGCTTTCGGCAGGCAACGGTTTCTCCGTCAACGCCGTCGCGTGGATCCACCCCTCGATCGCCTCGGACTTCTCGCCCTTGACGGCCTCCGGAGCCAACCGCACCTTGACCCAGTCCCCGTCCTTGGATCGTTCGAGCGGCGAGCAGGCCTGATGGGCCGAGGCCATCGCCTTGACTTCGCTCCCGAAAGACGGCCCGCTCGTCACGGGTGCGGAACGAAGGCGCAGGTAGAGCGTCGCGGTCGCCCCCGCAACCCAGCCTGCCGCGAAGACGACCAGCGTCGCGGCCAGCAGGCCGGCCCAACCGTGACGCACGAACCGCCCCGGACGAGTGCTTGAAAACGGCATGCGCTTCCCCCGTCTTGCAGCCATGGGACCGGATTACCTTATGCTTCCTCTTGCGGCAGCGCAAGCATCAAGCGAAGGGGCCGCGGAGCGTTTCGTTTCGGTTCCCCTGTGGACGAAAAACCGAGGGCGGAAAACCCCCTCCCGTCCCCACCTGTCGCGAAACGTCCTGTCCTCCTGTCCGGAATTCTTCGAAAAACACCCCGGGGTTGTCAGTGCAGGATCAGCACGCGATACGTGCCGCTGGCGCTCAACCGGTCCGCTCCCGGCCGCGGGCCTTCGGTGACCGCGAGAAACCGGCCGTCGGGCGAGAAAAGCCCAACAAAGGAGAGCGGCCCCTCCGTGGCATGCCGGTAGGTCAGTTTCTGCGCCCCCGTTCCCTTGCGCGCGAGGTCGAACATGGCGACTCCATAGTCGGGCGGGATCTTTTTTCCTCGGGCGTCCAAGCCTTCGGGCTTCTCGTAGGCAAAGGCCAGCCAGCGCTGGTCCGGCGATTGCCACAAGCCCTGCGGTCGCCCATCCACATCGTACCGCCACAGCCGCTGCGGCCGCGGGTCGTCAGGATCGAAGGCCTGGATCGAAGCCGCCTCCGGGTGGAGGTCCTGCGGGAGACCGGTTTGAGATCCCGCCCCGAACTTCTCCCAACTGCGGTCGAGTTCGGCAAACATCCCCAGCGGGCTCAACAGCGTCCAGCCGATCGAACAATGCACGTCCATGCCTCCGATGCGTCGCGGCACGCCCAGATCCAGCCGCCAACGTTCGGTCAAGCGCCCCGCGGCATCCAGATCCAGGGCCCACAACCGTCCGTCATCGACGCCCAAAAGCGCCGCCGTTCCATCGGATCGAATGGCCAGCGACTGCCAGAAAAAGGTGCTGTTGAAATGCGGCTCCAGCGGCGGGAGCGTCATCCGACCCGTCTCGCGCCCCTCGCCATCAAGCGCCACGACATCCAGCGAGCCGTCCTTCGACGAGGCCTGCCCGGCGCCGGGAAGCGTCTTGGCCAGCACGATGCGCCGGCCGTCCGGCGTCGCATCCATCCAGGTCATGTTGCGCTCTTCGGGCTTCTCGGCCGGATAGCGCCAGCGCACCGCACCCGTCCTGGCCTCGATACGATACACGCGCGAGCGCGCCGCACGCGTGGCCGCGTCGGGCTGCCAGGAGTGCAGACCCAGCACCAGCAGATCGCCGCCCGCGACCGGCAGGATCCGATAGGCCCCCGGAAACTGGTACAGCGGGAAAGGCAGATCGGGACCGGCACGCGAAGTGCCCAGCTCGTCTGCCAGACGCAAACGCCAGAGTTCCTTTCCGTCCGCGGCATCCACACCGCGCACGAAACCGTCCGGAGACTGCTCGCCGATGACCAGGACCGAACCGTCCGCCGAGAAGGCCAGCGACTTGGCCATCCCTTCGGGCACGTCCCGCCGAAAAAGGGCGGGCGGATCCTTCTCGCCCGTGACCGGCAGCGTCAGGCAAAGCCGCAACTCGCCCGAAGCCGACCCGATGGCCAGTCGCCGGCTGTCCGGCGAAAAGGCCAGGGCCGTGTCGGGCACGCCGTGGGGCGGGACGTTCTCGGGCAGACGCAACTCGATCTGCTGGAGCAGCACCCCGTTGCGCGGGGATTCGGGCGTCAGCACGTAACTCGTCCGGCGGTACCGGGTGCGCACCGAAATCTCGGTGGGCCCGCCGTTCACGTCGCAGAAGAGCACCACCCCGGCATGGTCTTTGCGCCAGCATGGAGGGTCGTGCGCCAGCGCCTGACCGTGGCGCGAAAGCGTCACCTCTTCCACCGGATCGACGCCATCGCCTTCCACGATCACCGCCGACCGACCCAGCGCGACGTTGACCTCGTCGCCGGGCAGCAGCGGCCGGCCATCCGGTCCCAGCTCCGGCACGTCCCTGCGCATCGCCAGCCAGGCGATCAATAGCGCGCCGCCGACCGCCGCCAGCAAAACCGCCAACTGGATTCTCCGCTCCATGTCCCTCACTTCTCCATCGCCGTTCGACCCTGATCGCCCCGCGCCGGCGCGGCCTGCCACACCTCCCGCTTGGCCCGGCCCAGCGCACCGGCCTCCACGATTCCTTCCACATTGAAGATCCGCATGGCGCCGAAGGCCACAGGATAACCGCACAGGCGCGCCAGCACACCTCCCGGAATAAGGCGCTGAAGAAGAGCAGGGCATGGTGGCGCGGATGGCCCGACCAGGCCTGCCCGGTCAGCAGGAACGGCAACCCAAGGAAGGTCGCCGCCGTCGGAAGGATCCGTCCGAAGAACAGGCGTTGCAGGAGGAAAAAGGAGGGACCGACATTCGCCATCGCCCCGGCCCGGATCGTCGAACCGGCCAGCGACCGGACCGGCGGCGCCAGGACGATCGCGCCATGGATACAGGCCGGCGCGCCGGCGATCGGCACGCCGTCGAGAATGCCGCAGGCGAAGTTTCGGCGCGCATCGATGTCGGCCCGCGATGTCGGCCGGCCCTAATTCGATCGAGCTGGCGCGGCCTACTTGTTCATGTTCGCCAGCACGCTCTTCGCCTTGTCCACGATCTGCCGATTCTTGCTGCTCAGCAGCTTGTTCGCCAGTTCCTTCACCTCGGCCGCGGGACCGCTCTTCTGAAGCGCCTCCGCCATCTTCACGGCGCACTGCTCGGCCTCGTTCCGCAACGCGGGATCGTCCAGGTAGCGGTTCACGATGGCGAGCGTGACGGCGTTCTGCGCCTTCGAGAGGCCGCCGACGATCAGCTTCTTCTCGTCCGGACGCGTCGCCAGTTCCGCGGCCGTCTTGAACATTTCCGCCCGCTGGTGGACATTCAGGCGGACGCCGTCCAGGCCCGCGATCCGGATGTAGCCGCGCAGGGCCAGGAGGCGCTCGACTTCCTGCGGGGCGCTCTTCGCCAGTTCGAGCAGATCGGGCGCCGCCGCCTCGTTGCACCATGCCGCCAGCGAGCGCACGGCTTTGCCGTACAACTCCGGGTTGCCGGATTTCATGGCCTTCCGCACCAGCTCCAGTGCGAAAGGATTGCCGACCACCGAAGCCAGTTCGATGACGATCGCCTTCGCCGCATCCGTCGCGCCATCGTAGTAGCCGGCCATCACCTCGAAGCACCTGGCCTTGTCCTCGGCACGCGCACAGATGTCCCGTGCGGCGCTGACGCCCACATTCATCTCGGCCGGATCCTTGATCGCAAAGGCGGCTTGGGCTATCGCCCCGATGTCCTCTTCGGTCGCCAGCGCACCCAGGCCGGACCAGGCCGCCCCCCGGACCGCCGCATCGCCATCGTTGAGCAGTTCGCGGACCTTCGGCAGGCCGGCCGCGCTGGAGCGCGCCGCCAGGGCCTTGATGGCGGGCACCTTGAGCTTGGGGTCGTCCAGCGCCTTGACCAGCGCGTCATCGACCGAACGGTCCGTCATCCTCGCGATGGCGTCCGTGCTGCCTCCGGGCAGGGCCAGGAGCGTCGGCACGATCGCGCCGTCGCCGATCTTGGAAAGGGCCATGACCGCCGCTTGACGGACCGCCTCGCCGGAACCGGTCAGACAGGCGGCGATGCCGCTGCAGGCCGCCTTGTCGCCGCGGGCGCCGAGCGCCGCGATGAGCGACGCCTTCTTCCCGTCCGGCAGCGAACCGAGCAGCCCGACCAGGGCCGGCGTCAGGTTCGCCCCCTTCTCTTCGATCGCCAGCGTCAGCACGCCGCCGCACATCCGCGCGTCGTCGCCCTTGATGAACTCGATCATCGCCGCGATCGCCTGCGGCTCGTCGACCGCCAGCAGTCCGCTCAGCGCGGCCACCCGGTGCAGGGTCTTGCCGGCCAGAACGATCCGATAGAGCGCGACGGCATCCGCGCCTTGCAGGCTCCGGGCGCAATCGATCAGCGCCGACAGGCGTGCGGGCGCCAGCGGCTCCGGAGGTTCGAGCCGGGCCAGGCACTCGGCGGCCGTACGACCGCCGATCCGGCCCAAGGCGGCGAACGCCGCCGCCGCCACCGCCGGGTCGTGGTGCGAAGCCAGCGGAACGATCGCTGCGACCGCCTGCGCATCCCGCCGTTCGCCGAGACTGCCCAGGATGCCGACCTTCGCCTTGTCCGGCGCGCTCGCCAGCGCCGTCCGCAGCGCCTCGTCGGCCTTCGGATCTCCCATCCGCTCCAGGACCAACCGAGCGTTGTGCGAGAGCGTTTCGTCGCCCAGCAACCCGGCGACGGCCGGGATGCACTTCGTGGTCCCGATCATCTGCAACAGGCGGCAGGCCAGTCCCTTGCCGTCCTGCGTCGCGCCCGGGTCGGTCAGTACCGCGATGAGCCAATCCTCCTGCGCGGCGTGCTGGTCCACGGGCGTTTTCAGCACCCTTTTTTCGGCGTCCTCCGCGGCCTTGCCCTCGCCATACGTGTAGTGCGCCAGGTCCGGGAAATCCTCGCCGAACGACGCCTGCACCGCCAGGGCCACCGCCAGCATCGTCGCAAACCGCATCGTGTTCCTCGCTCCTCGTTCCCCGTTCCCCTGCAGCTCAGATCTGCCAGGGCCCGCGCCGCGGCCGGTCGACCAGCCGGCTGGCCTCGGGATCGCCGACGAAATCCTCCTTTTCGGGATCCCACTTCAGCTTCCGGTTCAACCGGTAACAGATGTTGCCCAGGTGACAGACCGTTGCCGTCCGGTGCGCGTACTCCACGTCCTGGAAAGGGCGTTTGCGGGTGTAGACGCAGTTGACCAGATCCTTGATCGGCGAGTTGGCCCCGTCTTCGTACCAGCGCAGACCGGGCGGAACCTTGAATTCACGCAACGGCTGCGCGACGCCCTTCTCGCAGACGTACTTCGGGCCGCCCTCGCCGACATGGAGCTTCATTCCGTTGGCGAAGACGTAGGTGAGATACTTGTGGTCCTTCCCGTCGGGCGGAAGGATCTCGACGGGACCCGTGTGATCCAGCCCCATGCCGTGCAACGCGGCACCGAATTTGTGGCCACCCCAGTCGGTCATCATGCCGCCGGAGTAGTCGTACCAGGTCCTGAAGCCCTGACCGCCCAGCCCGTAGGCCGCCGCGCAACGGAAACGGTGATAGGGCGCCCAAGGGGCCGGCCCGAGCCACAGATCCCAGTCGATCGTGTTGGGCGGGATCGGTTCGCCTGGGAGATAGCACATCCGCGGCGGGCCGCCGGGATCGGCATACACTTCGAGAATCCGGCCAAAACGCCCGCTCCGCGCCGCGCAGGCCAGCGCGCCATAGTCGCCGATCACCCGCTGGCTCCCGCACGAGAAGACGCGGCCGTACCGGCGCGCGACCTCGACCATCTTGCGACCTTCGGCGATCGTCAGCGTCAGCGGCTTCTCGCAGTAGATGTCCTTCCCGCGCTTCATGGCGTCGATCGCGATCTGCGCATGCCAGTGGTCCGGCGTCGCGCAAAGGATCAGGTCGATGTCGTCCCGCACGATGACTTCGCGGTAGTCCACATACGCTTTGCAGTCCTGGTTTCCATAGCGGCCGTTGACGCTGTTCCTGGCCCGTTCGAGGTTCTGATGCTTCACGTCGCAGACGGCCACCACCTGAACGCGAGGGTCGCCCATGAACTGCCCCAAGTCCCCCGAGCCCTGGCCACCCATGCCGATGCCGGCCATGGCCACGCGTCCGCTGGGCGGAGGCTGCCCGTCGGCACCCAACGCGCGGGCCGGGATGAGCGTCGGCAGGGCAAGCGCCGCGCCGACGGTCTTGATGAATGACCGTCTGGACGGGGTGAGCTTCGTCATGGAACATCTCCCTCGTGAAATGCGGCAACCCACATATGTCTCATCTAGTTACACCAAGGCTTGCAGCCCATGGGACTTCCATTCTGCGCAGAATGGATCCTGCTTTTGCGTAATTTGCAGAGTCGAGGCGCAGCGCTCAAGACTCCCCTTGCCGGCACGGGAAACGCGCTAACATACGGATGCGATCCGGGCCTTTTGAGTGAGCCGCCGCCCTCGTCTGGACGATACGGTACCAGCGATTCCTGTCGCGACTTCCGACTTTGCCAGGAGGGCCAGCCGTGGCGCAGCACGTCGACAGCAGCTCATTGGACCTGAAATCCGCCGGCTACGGCAGTCCGCCGGAACCGCCGGCCATCGCTCCCGCCACGCCTGCGGTCGCGACGGTAGGCAGCAGCAGAGGAGTACCCATGGCTCGAACGTCCGCACCCTCCGCATTTCCGGCCGCTCCGCGGCGCCGGATCGTCAAGGCCGCCTCGGCCCACGAAATGGCGGCCAGGCATCGCGACATCTCGGTTGCCGAGTTCTTCCAGAAGAACCGCCACCTGCTCGGCTTCGATTCGCCCCGCAAGGCGTTGCTCACCGCCGTCAAGGAGGCCGTCGACAACAGCCTGGACGCCTGCGAAGAGGCCGGCATCCTGCCCGACATCGAAGTCCGCATCGAGGTTGCCGGAAATGGCAGCGCCCCGCCGGCCACGCAGGCCGACCGCTTCATCGTCAGCATCACCGACAACGGCCCCGGCATCCCGAAGAAAAGCGTCGGCAAGGTCTTCGCCAAGCTGCTGTACGGTTCGAAGTTCCACCGCCTGCGCATGTCGCGCGGCCAGCAGGGCATCGGCATCTCGGCCGCCGGCATGTACGGCCAGCTCACCACCGGCAAGCCGGTTCGCGTGAAGACCAAGATCGCCTCCGAACCCAAGGCGCACTGTCTCGAGATCAGCATCGACACCAAGAAGAACGAACCGGTCGAACACGAATCGGCGCAGGAGGACTGGGACCGCGAACAGGGCACCCAGGTGACCATCGAACTGGAGGGCCGCTATCAGCGCGGCCGATCCAGCGTCGAGGAATACCTGGAACTCTGCGCCATCGCCAACCCGCACATGAAGCTGACCTACGTCCCGCCGGATGCGCCGCCGCGCGTCTTTCCCCGGGGCGTCGGCGAACTGCCGCACGCGCCGCGCGAAATCAAGCCGCATCCCTTGGGCATCGAACTGGGCATGCTCATCAAGATGGCCCAGGACACCAAGAGCCACTGGCTGAGCGGGTTCCTGAGCACCGAATTCGTCCGCGTCTCGCCGCGCGTCGCCGAGGAGATCTGCGCCAAGGCCAAGCTTTCGCCGAAGATGCGCCCGAAGGACCTGATCGGCGACCAAGCCGAGGCGCTCTTCCGCGCCATCCAGCAGACCAAGTTCATGAATCCGCCCACCGACTGCCTCTCGCCCATCGGCGAAAAGGCGATCCTGGCCGGCCTGGTCAAGACCATCAAGGCCGACTTCTACACGGCGGCCACTCGTCCGCCCAAGGTCTACCGCGGAAACCCGTTCGTCATCGAATGCGGCATCGCCTTCGGCAAGGGCGAAGGCAAGCCGGTCAAGAGCGCCGCGGAACTGGCCGCCGAACAGATGGAGAAGGCCGAAAACGGCGAGGTCGAGGCCAGGGCCGAAGGCGAGAAGGACGAAGACGAGGAGAACGAACTGGCCCGCGTCATCCGCTTCGCCAACCGCGTGCCGCTGGTCTACCAGCAGTCCGCCTGCGCCATGTACCAGTCGGTGCTCAAGACGGCGTGGCGCAACTACGGCCTCAGCCAAAGCAAGGGCGCTCCGCCCCAAGGCCCGCTGGTGATCTTCATCCACATGGCCTCCGTCTGGGTCCCCTTCACCAGCGAAGCCAAGGAAGCCATCGCCGGCTACGACGAGATCATCGACGAGGCCAAGCGCGCGCTGCAGGAATGCGGCCGCAAACTCGGCCTGTGGCTGCGCAAGCGCGAACATGCCAGGAGCGAATTCGAACGGCGCCACACCTTCCAGCGCTACATCGAGGAGGTCGCCGATGCCTGCAAACGCATCAAGGGCGGCAAGCTCGACGCCGAAAAGCTCAAAAAACAGCTCAGCAGGATCGCCGAGGAGGTCACCGGCGGCGAGGAAACCGATCGCATCCTCAACAAGCAGAAACCCGAGGACGCGCTCGAATACGTTGTCGAGCGGACCGAGGAAGGCCTGAAGGGTGACGTGCCGGTGCTGATGAATCCGGACGGAACGCCCGTCGCGGTCCCGGCGGCGACCGCGCCCGCACCGG
>Ga0101944_10007696_pt1 | contig 10647 bp, 12 predicted proteins | sample DewCreD2012metaG_FD_75245 | JGI IMG/M metagenome (GOLD analysis project Ga0101944, IMG submission 75245) | Hot spring sediment bacterial and archeal communities from British Columbia, Canada, to study Microbial Dark Matter (Phase II) - Dewar... ...
CGAAGCCGGACTTCATCGACCCGATCTGGGAATATCACCACGACGTCGGCAAGTCGATCACCGGGGGAGTGGTCTATCGGGGCAAGCGGCTACCGGAGCTGGACGGGCATTACCTTTATGCCGACTACGTGAGCGGCAAGATTTGGGCGCTCTTGTATGACTCGCGACAAGGTCGAGTCGTGGCCAATCGACCGATCAAGGACCGCGGCCTGCCGATCCTTTCCTTCGGCGAAGACGAAGCGGGTGACGTCTATCTGCTGACCACGACGACGACGGGCCAGGGCATCTATCGCTTCAAACGGAGCGACCCGAAGCGATGAGCCGGCGGAGCGATCGTCGACCTAGCGATAGGTGTGGCGAAGAGTCCGGGCGATGATCCAATCCGGGATCCAGTACGTGAATTTGGCCAGTCGCTCGGTCTGCCATGGGAAGTTGAACACTTTTTTGCGTCGTCGCAAGGCTTTGGCGATCCGGCGAGCGGCTTCGTCCGCATTCATGACGAAAGGCATGCCGAAGCGGTGTTGCGCCGTCATGGGCGTGTGAACGAATCCCGGACAGATCGTGGTCACACGGATGCCGCGATGCCGGAGCTGGATGCGCAGCCCTTCGAGGAAGGTTTTCAGGGCCGCTTTGCTGGCGCAATAGCCTTGCTGACCGGGAAAGCCCTTGTAGGCGGCCAGGCTGGAGACCCCCGCGATATGACCACGGCCACGACGCAGCATTTCCGGCAAGACCGCTTCGATGACGTAGATGGCTCCGAGATAGTTGACGCGGATCATCTGCTCGATCTGATCGACGTCGGCCTGCTCGCCCCCAATGATATCGCGCGCCTGCCTCCCCCGCTGGCCGCGCGCTTGCGCGAGCTGCTGGAAAATTCGGAGGGATAAGGACCGCCAGCCCGGAATCTCGGAACTCATTGCGACGAACGAATGGTGGACGATCGCGCGACGGATCAGCCGTTTCGCGTCAGGCGTATGCGCAGCGAGTCGGCGTGGGCGGCGAGGCCTTCGACGTCGGCGAGGATGGCGCCGGCGGGGGCCAGATGGCGGACGGCGCGCGGGCTGGCGGTCAGGACGTTGCTGGTCTTCACGAAGTCATCGACGCCCAAGGGTGAGAAGAAGCGCGCCGTGCCGCCGGTGGGCAGTGTGTGGTTGGGCCCGGCGATGTAGTCGCCAAAGGCTTCGGGCGTGTGCGGGCCGATGAAAATGGCGCCGGCGTGGCGAATCCGGGCGGCCAGGGCGCGGGGCGAACGGGCGACGATTTCGAGATGTTCGGGCGCGCGGAGGTTCGCCAGTTCGACGGCGGCCTCGCGCGTCGGGACGAAGATGAGGGCGCCGTTGGCCCGCAGCGAGGCGCGGGCGATCTTCTGGCGGGGGGAGCGCGCGGCCCGGCTCTTCAACTCGGCCTGGACTTCTTCGGCCAGGCGCTGGATGCGGGCGCCGATTCCCTTCGCCGCGGCGCGGCCGTCCCTTTTCTTCGCGCCGTCGGTCCTGGCTTCCCCCGCGCCGTCGATCAGGACGAGGATTGACGAAGCCGCCTCATCGTGTTCGGCCTGCGCCATGAGATCGACGGCCAGCCAGTCGGGGCGGGCGGTCTCGTCGGCGAGAATCATGACCTCGCTGGGCCCGGCGACCGAATCGATGTCGATCTGGCCGTAGAGGAGTTTCTTGGCGGTGGCGACGTATTTGTTTCCCGGGCCGACGACCTTGTCGACGCGCGGGATCGATTCGGTTCCGAAGGCCAGCGCGGCGACGGCCTGGGCGCCGCCGATGGCATAGGCCTCGCGCACGCCCGCCAGCCACGCCGCGCCCCAAGTCGCCTGATTCGCCAGCGAGTGGTCTTCGTGCGGCGGCGTGACCATGACGATGCGCTGGACGCCCGCGACGCCGGCCGGAACGGCGCACATCAGCACGGTCGAGGGATACGCCGCCTTGCCGCCGGGGACATACAGGCCGACGCTTTCGAGCGGCAGGACGCGCTGTTCGAGCGTCGCGCCCATTGCGTCGCGCAGGACAAATCCTTTGCGGCGCTGGCGCTCATGAAACCGCCGGATGCGTTCGCGCGCCAGCTTGAGCACTTCCTTGACGTCGGGCGGCAGCGAGCGCCACGCCTCGCGCAGGCGCTCCGGCGCGATGCGAAACCGTTCGGCGGCATTGCGAAACTTTTCCGGCGACAGCGCGACGCCATCGAACCGTCGCGTGAATTCCGCCACGGCCGCGTCGCCCCGCCCGCGCACCGCGTCGATAATCTCCCACACGGCGCGATCCACCGCCGGATCGCCAACCGGCGTCCGCCGCCAGGCGCGGAGGATTCGGGTCCTGTCTGAGGTATAGCAGTAGATTCGCAGCATGTTCTCGGTCCGCCTTCGGGGAAATTTCATGACGCGATCACCGCTTCGCGGGTGAAATGCAGCTGGATCACAGACGGCGCTTTTCCTTCGTCGAAGTGGCATTCCACCGCTTCGCGAACGTTCGCTTCCAGTTCATTCCATGTATCGGCTTCGGTGAAGGCGCCGTGACCCAACGCGCGGGCCGTGTGTCCGCCTTCGGGCGCCTCGTCAACGGCAAAGATGATCTCAGTCATTGTCTTCGGTCCTTTCACACCCTCCATCAATCGCCTGCTTCTCCAGGCTTCGCAGCTCTCAGGCGCCCGGCTTTCGGCCAACCACAATCAGCCGTTGTCTTCCCCGCCGGCAGGGATCGCCCGCCTTGGATCAGAACATCGCCTCAGCTCTCCGATTTCTCGCCTTTGCTTCGCGCCTGTTCGAGCAGGAGGCTCTCGATCTGTTGTAACAGCGGGGGAACGTCGTCTCGAACCGTTTTCCAGATAATGCCCAAGTCCACTCCGAAGTATTCGTGGACCACGATATTTCGCATTCCTTTCATATCGAGCCATGGGATACGGGGATATTTCGCCTGAACGTCTTCGGGGACATTGGCGGCGGCTTCGCCGATGACAGTGAGATTACGTAGAACGGCGTCCACGGTCCATGAATCACTTGAGAACGCGGCAAAGTCCGAAGCCGCGGTATGGGCAACGATCTTGGCCGCGGCATCCCGAATGTCCGCGATCCGTATTTGCCAGTCCCTACGCGGCACGGACGGACTCCTTGAGGATGCGTTCGCGCAGCGCCGGCTTGAGAGCGCCGGGAGTCGCCAGATCAACCGGACGCCCCAGGATGTTCGACAATTCGCGCTGCGTCCGGGCAAAATGAAACAATCCGACAGGCCGGCTGAATTCAACGAGCAAATCCACGTCGCTGTCGTCGCGCGATTCGCCGCGCGCCACGGAGCCGAACAGCGACAGCGACCGAATATCGAGTTCCGCCAACCGGTCGCGATGCGCGTTTAATGTCTTCTGGACTTCGTAACGGTTCATCGGCCGACTGGCCTCTCAGAATTCTCGCGCCCCTCATAGCCGGGACCTTTCTTCCGTTCCACGCGGGAACTATCCCGGTACCGCCCCTTGAGGGTCAAGTCCCAGATGGCCGGGGCGCCGGAGGAGGAGTGGAAGAGCGCTCCCTGGAGCGCCCCCAAGGCGCAACCTTCATTGATTGCCGCCTTGCTCTCTCCTGCGGTCGGCGTCAACCCGCCGCCGGCTTCACCCCCCGCGCATGAAGGCCATGGCGCCCTCGGCGCCGGTGGTGATGCCGTCCATCATCAGGCGCAGTTCGTCGGGCGAGGAGGCGTAGGCCAGGGCGGTTTCGCGGGTGATGCGGCCGGCCTTGTGGAGTTTGGCCAGCGCCTGGTTGAACGTCTGCATGCCGGCGTGTTCGCCTGCGGCGATGTGCTGGGGCAGTTCGAGCGTTTTGCCCTCGAAGAGCAGTTTGCGGATGGTGGGCGTGGTAATAAGGGTTTCGACGGCGGGGATGCGTCCGCGGCCCTCGGCCCGCGGCAGCAGGCGCTGGCAGACGATGCCGCGCAGGCACAGCGACATCTCCATGCGGACCTGGGCGTGAAGGTATTCGGGGAAGTAGTTGATCAGTCGCTCAATGGTCTGTCCGGCGTCGATGGTATGGAGCGTTGAAAGGACGAGGTGCCCGGTCTGGGCCGCCGCGATGGCGGTTTCGATGGTCTCGGTGTCGCGCATCTCGCCGATCATGATGACGTCCGGGCTCTGGCGCATGACGCGCTTGAGAGCCTCGCTGAAGTTGCGCGTGTCGAATCCGACCTCGCGCTGGCTGATGATGGCCATCTTGTCATCATGGACGAACTCGATGGGGTCTTCGATGGTGACGACGTGGCACTGGCGCGTCTGATTGATGTGCTCGATCATCGCCGCCAGGGTCGTGGACTTGCCGCTGCCGGTGGTGCCGGTGATCAGGACCAGGCCGCGGCGTTGTTCGGCCAGGGTCTGAACCACGGGCGGCAGGTTCAGGTCCTCGAACGTCATTTCGGGCCTGCGGACATGGCGCAGCACCAGGCCCATGGCGCCGCGCTGGCGGTGAACGTTGACGCGAAAGCGCCCCAGGGCGGCGTAGCCGAACGACAGGTCCATGTCGGGATTTGTCGCGAAGGCCTGGGCCTGCTCGCCCGTCATGATCTCGGCGGCCAGGGCGTTAATGTCCTGCTCGTCGAGTTCGGGAAACTCGGTGGGCACGATCTCGCCGTCGATGCGCAGATAGGGCCGCTGGCCGGACTTGAGAAACAGGTCCGAGGCTTCACGTTCCACCATGGTTTCCAACAGCGTTTCAATGCGCACTGGCTGTGTGGGGTTGGGCGATGGCGTTTTCATGGGCGGACTCTAGCGGTCCGCCCCCCGCCAGTTCAAACGCAATCTATCCGGGGCAATCCGCTCGATGGGTCCGGCCCGGCAGAAGAGACTTGCCTGAAAACCGAACCGCCGGACAGGGTTGCCCCCGTCCGGCGGCGCGGCGCGCCTTGGAAGGCCGGGCTTACTGTTGCAGCAGTTGGAGGGCCGTCTGGGGCGTGACGTTGGCCTGGGCCAGGATGGCGACGCCGGCCTGCTGGAGAATCTGGTTGCGGGTCAGTTGCGCCGTCTCATAGGCAAAGTCGGCGTCGCGGATGCGCGAATCGGAGGCCGAGAGGTTTTCCGAAATGGTCTGGAGATTGGAGATCGTCATTTCGAGGCGGTTGGTGATGGCGCCGAGAGCCGCGCGGTTGTTGTTGATCTGGCGCAGGGCGTAGTCGAGGCTGATGATGGCCTCGTTGGCGCCTTCGTGCGTGGTGATGTCAATGTTGTTGACCGCCGTGTCGTAGGCAATGCTGACCGTGCCCGCGCTCAGCCCCGAGCGGGCGACATTGTTTCCGGTAATGCTGATGATCTCGTCGCTGATGATCTTATACGTCCCGGTGGTGATGTTATTGGTCAAATCACCATCCACCGCCAGGAAACCCAACTCGTCGGCGATGCTGCCGGTCGTGGTCAGGACAATGTTGCGGCCATCTTCCGCGTTCAGGACCAGCTGGTTGCTGGCGTTGAGCGAAGCGGTGACGCCGGTCATGTTGGAGATGGAATTAATCGCATTAACCAAGGCGCCGTCCGCGTCATTATCCTGGACATTGGTCGCCGGAATGGCGACGCCATTGATCTCGAAAGTATTCGTGGTACCGTCAATGTTAACGGCGTCCACGTCATTGCCGCCGGCATTGGCGGTCACGGTGGTTCCGACGATCTGCGCCATGACGTTGGTCTGGCCGGTTTTGGCGTTGATCGCGTTGACCATGGCCAGAGCGCTGTAGGTCCCTCCCAGATAGGAGACGCCATCATCGCTGGTGGCGCCGATGTCCACTCCGTTGAACAGCAGGTCATTGGAGACCAAGGCGGCGGTGGGCGAGGCGCTGGTGGCGGTAGCGGCGGCGCCCAGCGTCTCCCCGCGCATGTCATTGATGTCAATCTCGATGGTCTGATAGGCCTGCGCGCCGACCTGGAGTTTCATGCCCTGAAACGTGCCGTCGAGCAGATTGCGGCCATTGAATTGAACCGTGTCGGAAATGCGCGCCAGTTCTTCAATCAGTTGGTCCACTTCCAGTTGGAGCGAGGCGCGGTTGCTGGCCGAGTTGGTGTCGTTGCCCGCCTGGATCGCCAGCACGCGCATGCGCTGGAGGATGTTGCTGACTTCCTGAATGGCGCCTTCCGCCGTGTTGACCAGTGAAATGCCATCGCTGGCGTTGCGGACGGCCATGTCCAGCCCGCGCACCTGGGAGCGGATGTTCTCGGAGATTGCCAAGCCGGCCGCGTCGTCGCCGGCGCGATTAATGCGCAGGCCCGACGACAACCGTTCGAGCGATTTGGTCAGCGCCTGCGTGGACTTCTGGAGGTTCCGTTGCGCGTTAACGCTTGGGATGTTGGAATTGACGGTCAGCGCCATGGTGCATCTCCTTTGTCTGTTGGGACGGGCCGGCCCTCATGGCCGGCCGAAGGTTGTGTCCTCGAAGCGCCTGCAACGGATCAGCGTGTGCGGCCTGGGCGGGAATATCGTCCTTCCAGCGCTCCTTTGTGACATGGAGGCGGCCCGGAAGTTTTTCATTGGCGGACCGCATCGAACGCCCCATCGCGCAAGTGGCGTTCCACAGTTCCGTCGGGGCACAGCCTGGCATGGCATTCGGGCCGAAAAGCGCAAGGGATGTCCGCTGCAAAAATCGTTAATTCAATGTTCTACGCCATGGCCGGGCCACGCTCGGAGCCGTGGCGATCAATGCGTCCGGCGCGGGCTGCCGAAATGGAACTACCCCGGAAATAGGCAACTTCTGCCGGGAAGCCTGCCGCAGCGGCTGAAAATTGCCGCCGCGGGCCATCAACGCCCTTACGGGGGCGCTACAAACAGCACATGGCCCTTGCAAACTGACGGATTGGAATCTTCAGGCGCCTCTGCCGCAGACGGGGTTGACAAACGGCCCGATTCCGCCTTGCATTCCGCCTTCAGTGCCCAATGCCCAATTCCTGCTGGAGTTGCTCTGTCATGCGCACCCAAATCCGGATTCGTGAGCGATTCTGCGCCGCGCTGGCGCTCAAAGACCCCCACTTGAGCGAAGCGGAAAGCCGCCGAAGATATGGGCGATGGACCGAGACGCATGGGCACGACTTCACGGTCGAGGTCGTCGTCGCCGGAGCCGTTCAACGCCGGACCCATTGCATCATGGAGTATTCGGCGCTGCACCGGCGCGTGCGCCGCGCAATCATCGCGCCGGTCGATCACAAATGCCTCAATGACGTGGAAATGCTCCGGGGAGTGGTCCCAACGGCGGAGAACATGGCGCGCGTGTTCTTCAAAGTTCTGGCGCACAACCTGCCGCGCCGGCTGAAGCTGGTCTCGCTGACCCTCGAAGACGGCGACGGCAACGCCACGATCGTCACCGAAGCATAAGCCCCCTCAGGGCTTGTTTGGCCCGTAGATTTCCTCGTCCGTCAGATAGCACCCGGGGTCCCACTCGAAGGGATCGCCATAGGCGACGTCGGCGCGCACCCGCAGCGAGCCGCCGCACAAGTCGAAATACTGGCACGCCGCGCATTTTCCCTTGATAAAGTCGCGCCGGTGTTTCAGCCCCTTCATCAGCGGGTCGCTTTCATCCATCCATATCACGCTGAAGGGCCGCTCGCGGACGTTGCCGAGTTTGTAGCGCATCCAGAACTGGTCGGGATGGACGTCGCCGTTGAAGTCAATGTCGCCGATGCCGACGCCCGACGAATACAGCCCGCCCCCGTTCCAGCGCAGATGGCGCTCGACCTCGGCCACGCGCGGCGAACCCTCCTCGCGCAACTTCATCAGGGTGTAAACGCCATCGACGTGATTGGCGACGGTGAGGATGTCTTTGTTCAGCCCGCGCGCGAAGAAGTCGCGCGTGCGCCGCAGGATGGTGTCCATCGCCGCGCGCGTATCTTCGCGGCGCAGGTCTTCGCCGGCCAGCGCGCCACCGCGGCCGCTGTAGGCAAGGTGATAGAAACAGGCGCGGTCGATGTTCTCGCTCTCGATGAAGTCGAAGATGTTGTCGAGATCTTCGTAGTTGTGGCGCGTCAGGGTCATGCGCAGGCCGACGCGCTGGCCCAGGTCCACGCAATCGCGGAAGCCCTGCATCGTCTTGACGAAGGCGCCTTCGTGGCCGCGGAAGCGGTCGTTGACCGAGCCGATGCCGTCAAGGCTGATGCCGACGTAGGTGAAGCCGAGGTCCTTGACGCGGCGGACGGCGTCGCGCGTCAGCAGCGTGCCGTTGGTCGAAAGCGTCAGGCGCAGGCCGCGCCCGACGGCGTATTCGGCCAGTTCGAAAAAGTCGGGCCGCATCAGTGGTTCGCCGCCGGAGATCAGCAGCGCGGGGATATTGAACGCCGCGAGGTCATCGAGCATCGCCCGCGCTTCGACGCCGGTCAGTTCGCCCTCATAACGGCAGGCTGCCGAGTCGGTGTAGCAGTGAATGCACTTGAGGTTGCACGTGCGCGTGCAGTTCCACACCACAACAGGCCGGCGTTCGGCGGCCGACTTGGGGGCGCCGGCCCGGCTGGGCGCGGGATGCGAGCCGCGTCCCATCCCGTGTCTCGAAGGCCCGGAGGGCGCGGGCGGCGCCGGGTCAATCTCGCGGGGCAGGTCTTCGTCGCGTCCGGAGACCTCGCCGTACCGGATCGAATCGCCCGGCCCCGCCTCGCCGCAATAGAGTTTGGTGATGCTGATCATTCTGTGGATTCCCATTCATTCCTGGAGACGCCCGCTTGTCGGAGAATGCGGGACGGCAGATCGACCCCAATATCGCCCCCGTGGAAGTTTCGTGCTGTCACACGCATTTCGTCACGAACCATCATTGGGCGGGTCGGTCATCTCATAGTGGGCTTGCTTGATCGCCTCGGCGATATACGACCGGATCACAGGACGTTCTCCTTCAGTCTTGATCTGTTGCCCTCACGGTCTTCAATCCGCAAAGCGCTTCCATTGGATCGAAACCGCGGTCATTGTGAAGCAGGGCAATGTCGTTTTGTATGGCGACGGCGGCAATCATGCAGTTTACCAGTTTGCGTATCGTAACGCCTTGCTTGCGAAGCGAACGGTAGAGCTGAGCCGCGCGTGTGTATGTCTGTCGATCCATCGGAAGATACAGAAACGCATTAAACCGCGTTCGCGTTCGCCGGTAATCGGCGTCCTCGCAGATGCCCTGCAAGACTTCTGTCATAATGACGCCACATACGCATATATCCTCGCCATCGAGCAGCATCCGCTCGAGCGCGGCGGTTTCAGGAGTGGCCCGCCCACCGAAGAAATCAATCCATACCGTGGTGTCAACCAGCGTCATGGGCCGCCACGCGCGCCTTGCGCCACTGATCCAGATCGCCTTCCCACCGCACCGCGCCTTTCAGTTCCAGGACCTTCTTCTGTTTCTCGCGCCGCAGCAATTCGTGGAGCGCATGATCCACCAGCGCGCGGCGCGTCTGAATACCCGTCACGCGCTGGCATCTGGCGACCAGCGCATCGTCCAAGACTATGTTTGTCCGCCCCATCCGAGCCACTCCGATGGAAAAGATATACACATCCTATGCCACTCTTGGGTGTATGTCAACGCTGATGCCCCGCCCGCTTCCCCGCGACAAACCTGCCCGCACTCTCCCGAAAGAGCGCCGAACCTTCTCCAGTCCGGCAAGCCCATTTGTCCGCCCCGTGGCGCGCGCAAAAAATCTGTCGATTGCGCGCAATCAAAACCATAGATCGGCGTTTATCGGTGGCATAAGGCTCTCTCGATCAGACCGGCGCGGAGACCCATGCGCGGCGTCCGGGGCGTTGGCACGAACAGATTGCGCCGCGCCCAGCCCACCCCGTTTTCCACGTGCCCTTTCTCATGGCCCGCGCCCACGTTGCAGAACGCCGCCGCGTACAAGTGCCGCTGGACGAACGCCTCAAACGTCTCGTTCAACGCCCGCGCGCGGCCCCCCAAAACCTTCGTGACCGCCGACTTCAGGTTGTCGTAAACGATCCGGCGCGGCACGCCGCCAAAGAACTCGAACGCCCGGCGGTGGCCCTCCAGAAAAAACTCCAGCGTCGCCCGCGGATAGGCCGCCACGAACCGCCCGTCGCTGTGGGGCAGCGTCATCACGAACATCTGCCCGGTCACCACCTGATCGTCCACGATAACCGACGCCTCGCCCCAGTCCACCTGCGCCTGGCCCGGGCCCATTCCAGCGGAACGAACGCCGCCTGAGCGCGCTGACGGACCTGCGCCACATACGCCCGAACCTGCGTCGGCCCCCCGCTGTAGCCGTGCTCATCTTTGAGCCGCTGATAAATCCGCTGCGCCGTGTGCCGCTGCTTGGGGGGGCCGAACCGTCGGTCTCCAGCATCTGGTCGATCAACGCCGCAAACGGACCCAGCACCGGACGCCGCGGCGTATCCGAACGCCGGTACTGTGACGGCCCCCCCGTGGACACAATCTTGTGGACCGTTCCGCGATGCATCCCCGTCTGGCGCGCTATCGCGCGCTCGGAAAGCCCTTCGACAAACTTCAAACGCCGTACCTCGTTGCACTGATCCATGGTCTTCATTCGCCTTCCTCCCGTCGAGTAGACTGCCGCGTGGCCTGCGCCGCACGCAGCCTAGCCTAACCCGAAGTTCCCCCGAAAAACCGTTGGATTATGAGCGATAACTCATTTCGTCTCAAGGCTTTATGAATTTCTTTAATTTGCAAAATGTTCCCATGTAATATGTCGTTTTTT
>Ga0101944_10007697_pt1 | contig 10645 bp, 8 predicted proteins | sample DewCreD2012metaG_FD_75245 | JGI IMG/M metagenome (GOLD analysis project Ga0101944, IMG submission 75245) | Hot spring sediment bacterial and archeal communities from British Columbia, Canada, to study Microbial Dark Matter (Phase II) - Dewar... ...
TAGATACGTCAGCCAAATTCAACTTGCAAAGTGTTTTCCTCATACTTTCAAATGCAATCTGCGGTTTATTGCATTCACTGCTTAAATGCGCCAAATAAATTGTCTTCAAATTTTGATCCGCTACCTCAGCGATAAGCTCCGCCGCCTGTTCATTTGAGAAATGTCCGTGTCGTCCTGAAATTCTTTGTTTTAACGACCATGGCCTCTTGGAATTGTTTAAAAGTTTGGGTTCATGGTTAGATTCCATAACAATTATCCGGCATCCTCTTAATCTCTGTTTTACAAGCGTAGTTGCAACTCCAATATCGGTAACAATAGCTATCTTAAGAGTGCCTTTATAAATTACAAATCCTACGGGATCCATTGCATCATGCGGTACCGAAAACGGTTCAACCTCTATTATATTTTTTACATTAAAACGACTCCCATTCGGGAAAATATTCCATTGTAATTTCTTACCATCTAAAGATGATTCTATTGCTTCCGCCGTACCCAAATTGGCGAACAACTCCACCCCATGCCTTTTGCCTAATAGCGCTAAAGAGCTTATGTGATCATCATGTTCATGTGTTACAAAAACACCCTCTATATTTTCCAATCCCACACCCAATATGTTGAGTCGGTTATTAATTTCCTTACCGCTTATTCCGGCATCAATAAGCCAGTGATGTCCGTCCGCACTGAAATAAATGCAGTTGCCACTGCTGCCGCTTGCAAGAACACACAATCTAAACATTTGTCCACCATTTTATTTTGTTTGCACAAAAAATATTCTGATTTCGCCCGGTAGCAACTCTACTTCCGCAGAATGATATTCACCCTCTTTTTTCCACTCCACTTTTTTGGGCTGAGTATATTCTGTTAACCATTCATTTGGGAAACTCCACTGTCGCGGTTCCATACCAAGCCAATCTTCAGTAACAACTGGTTTCTCTTTTAAGGCAATTTTTACACGGCTGGTCTGTTTAATATCCATCTCAGCCGGCGAATGCGACATTTTCACTATCCCTTCATTATGGCTGACTGTTACAACATACCCCTTAGGATGTAGATTGACCGCATATTCAACATTACCTTTCACCTCAACGGGTAAAAGCCCGCTTGATACCTCCAAGAGCAGTCTAGCCATATAAGACAAGGGCGCTTCATCATAACCCAGTAGATAAGAGGGGGTAGTCAGAATCAGGCGTCCCTTACCAACATCATTGCAAATTGCCACCGGATCGCCATTTTCAGTGCGCGCAACGACTTTTGCTGAAGTCGCTTCAATAAAACGATAAGGGAAGAGGGTTCCCTCCAATCGCTGTGTATCACTGCAAGTTATTATTACGGACGCTTCTTTGAGCACCGGACTAACTTTGGCACCGAGAAATTTTTCATCCAGCACGGGATGCAATTGTTCCGTATTTATTACCAAAGTTCCGCCGTTTACAACGTACTCTTTTAATTTTGACGCCCACTTTTCATCAAGACGCACATCGCCAACACAGAAAACCACTGGATAATCATCTATGACATTTAAGCGTGTAGGAGAAGTTACCAAAATATCAAATATATCGCCAAAATATCCATTAGGCCATGGTACATTTAAGTCATCAACAAGATCGCCTTCATTTTTGGGAAAAGGGTAATAAACGATATTAAAGAAGCCGGAAATCATTTTGTCCGCCCTTTTCATGGAATGACTGCACCATATTCTCTCACCGTTATAGGTATATTTTTCCCAGCCGTGTGCCCGATCCATCAAGACAGCTACGGGTGCGCAAGGAATACCTCGGTCAGGATGTTTCTCTGCCAATCTTATCATTTCATCATAACACCATCCCATCGGATTTAACATTCCGTTTTTATCAAACATATTATGCCCTTGTTCAGGATAGAAGAAGTTTACTCCTAAGATATAAGACATTAACATTGTGCGCCGAATATGTGCAAGGGAAGGTCCAATAACTTCATTCCTGTTATCTACCTTCATACCTTCAAGTTCCAGAAAATATGGCTCTTTTATAAAAGAGCGAATAGCGTCCCCGAAAGAAGCTCCCCAGTACCACAGCCATTTGACTCCATACTGCCTGGCGGCTCCGCGCACAAAGGCAATTTGATTTTGAATATACGGCATGGCGGAGGCTGACTCCGCGCCTATAACTTTTGCGCCTGCTTCCGCCAATCTATGGCATTCGCGTCGCGTATCAACGCTTAAAGCCAATATCATCCGCTCAAAAGGGTTATCAATAACAGACGCCCAGTCATCCCCTATTCTTTTTTTCCATTCCTCTCTTCCTTCTTTGAAAAGCCATTCATACACACTTTGTTTGAAATCATTTCCTTCTGGCAATTTTGCAGGTGTTAAGGGAAGTCCGATATAACTCCCCTCGCCTGAAATTATGCCCACCCATAATTCACCAAAAATTTCATTCATTTTCCGATAAGAATCCTGTACTTTGCCGAAAGAACTATAATTACCGGTGGTAACAAAAGGTATTTTTTTCTCAATTACGTACTTCCGTGTTAAATTGTCAGGATTCAGCCAAAATTTATCAATATGAGGACCTGTTTTTATTCCTACTACAGAAGCGCTGAAAATAGGCATTTCATTAGGTTTATTCTGATAAAAGTTTATTGCGGCTTTATTTTCTTCAGCATTAGCAATTAATAACGGCAACGGAAAATTACTGGTAATTTCTCCTCCTCCAAGGTACCAAAAATCTTTACCGGCAGTTTTAGGCATTATCCATGACGATGGAATGCTCCATGCGTTACCCGCTTTTTTAGACAGTGGCGGCAAAGATTCGCGTTTTTCTGCCCATTTATCCAAACTTATACTTGCATCCAAAGGCATATTTTTTGTGTGTATAATGAATATTTGTTTTCTTGACTCTTTGTCAGGCATTCCTATATCCACTCTTACTTCTATTCTGCCTGGTCTTAATAATGCAGGATCTATTAATTCTGGCCTGTTTGTGGCTGCAATTATTGATACTTGTTCTAGGTTTTCTATTCCATCTAATTCTGTTAATAATTGATTGACCATTCTTTCAGTGGAATCTGTTAATGATGCACCCCTGACTTTTGATATACTGTCAAATTCATCAAAAAATATTATTGATGGTGCTAATTGTTTTGCTTTCTTAAATATTTCTCTTATATGTTTTTCACTTTCTCCAACCCATTTGCTTATTAATTCCGGACCTTTTACTGCTATAAAATTTGCATCAGACTCATTAGCCACTGCTTTCGCAAGCAATGTCTTTCCTGTACCTGGAGGACCAGTAAGGAGCATACCTTTTGGTGGTTTTATTCCAAATTTTTTAAAACTTTCAGGATCTGTTAAAGGCCATTCTATTATTTCTCTTAATTTTTGTTTTGCCTCTTCTAAACCACCGATATCATTCCAAGTAACATTAGGCTTAGTTATTAGTACTTCTCTCATTGCTGATGGTTCAACCATTTTTAGTGCTTCTTTGAAATGTGATAAATTAACTTCTATTTTCTCAAGAACATATGTTGGTACTTGAACTGAATATTGTTTTAGACTTGGAACATAGGGTTTTATTGCTTTCATTGCCGCTTCCTTACATAATACTTCTATATCTGCTCCCGTAAAGCCCATGGTTTTTTTTGCTAAATAATTGAAATCTACATCTTTAGCTAACGGCATCCCCCTAGTATGTATCTTAAATATCTCTATTCTCCCATTTTCATCTGGAGGCAATATTTTTATTTCCCTGTCAAATCTACCAGGTCTTCTTAATGCTTCATCTATATCATCTGGTCTGTTTGTTGCTGCAATAACAACAACATTTCCTCTTGACTTTAAACCATCCATTGCTGTTAATAATTGTGCTACAACTCTTTTTTCTGTTTGGTCTTTGCCTTCCCCTCTTTTTGGAGCTATTGAATCTATTTCATCTATGAATATTATTGATGGTGCATTCTTTGTTGCTTCTTCAAATATGTCCCTTAATTGTTTCTCGCTTTCACCATAATATTTGCTCATTATTTCTGGACCTGCTATTGAGTAAAAGTTTGATTCTGTTTCTGAAGCTACTGCTTTCGCCAATAATGTTTTACCTGTTCCAGGCGGACCTGTTAGTAAAACACCTTTTGGTGCACCTATTCCTAATCTTTGGAATACTTCAGGATGTTTTATTGGTAATTCTATCATTTCCCTTATTGCATCTATCTCTTTGTTTAAACCACCTATATCTTCATAACTTACTTCCGGAACTTTCATTGTTTCTGCTTTTGCTATCTTATCAGAAACTATTAATTCTGTTGAGGGAGTAATTCTAACACATTTATTAGGGACAACTTTTGTTACAACATAATATAATTGTGTTCCAAGAATATCTATCTCAATTTTCTGTCCTTTTACTAATGGTTTATCTATTAATCTTTGATGAAAATACGGTGTTGGATCACCATTAAATTGTATATGTTCTACCGGAGATATTGTTACTGATTGTGCATCTTCGCACTCAATTTTTTTTATCTCAACTGTTTCTCCTAATGATGTTCCTGCATTAAATCTTATATTGCCATCTATTCTTATAATATTTTTATTTTCATCATCAGAATTATGTCTTCTTATTGATGCTACTGTTTTTGATTTACCTTTTATTTCTATATAATCACCTACCTCTAAACCTAGTTGTGCTATTACTTTAGAAGGTATTCTTGCTATAGATCTTCCTACATCATCCTGGAATGCTTCTGCTACTTTAAGTTTTGTTAATTCATTGGTTGCTTCTTTCATTTTTAATCACCAAAAAAATAAAAAAATATTTCGATGCATCACATCTATTTCTTTATTTCACACTTATTTGTTTGCCTTTCTTTTTTGTTTCTGTTTTAGGCATTTTTAGTTCTAAAACACCGTTCTTGTATGTTGCATTTATGTTTTCTACATCTACATTTTCTGGTGTTGGTATGCATCTATAAAATCCTGCATAACTTCTCTCTACCTTATATATGCCTTTCTTTTTGTCTTCTTCTTTCTTTTCATCTTTCTTCTCTACTTTTATCTCTATATTGTCCTCTGTTGCATTTATTTGTATATCCTCTTTTTCTACACCTGGAAGTTCTATTGTCGCTATTACCTCTTTATCAGTCTCTGTCATGTCTACCAATGGCTTCCTGTAATTTACTGGCATTAATTCTGTGCTTGTAGGCGCCTCTAATAAGGGATATTTTCCCCTTGATTCTGCAAAAAAGTAATCAAATAATGCATCCATTTGTTCCTGCATTCTTCTCATTTCATCCCATATTGTATATCTTCTCATTTTAATCACCCCTATTTTTTAAATTTTAAATAATCATAGTTGACTTAAAGTAAACAGATGAATACTTAACTAATATATAAATTTTATGAATTTTAATGTATTAAAATCAAATAAAATGAAATCATTTCATAAAAATCTATAAATATTTATAAATAATTAATAACATTTAAATATAATATATGCTTTTAATTTATAATGACACAACAAATAATCCTTAGGGAACTACAAAAACCGCCAGAAATAAATTTATATGAAGATATAAACTGGCTTGGAGAAAGTTTTGGATTCTCATCAGGTAGAGATACAAATAAAATAACTGCCAAAATACTACAAAAACTGCTACAAGAAATATCTAAAGATGGATCAACAAGCACAGAACAACTATCAAAAAACATGAATATAGAAGTACAGAGAGTAAACTATCATTTAAGAACATTAATCGATTCAGGATTTATTTGTAGGGAAAAACGTTTAATACTCTTAAGACAAGGAAGCGTAAAATCTGCTGTTGAAGAAATACGAAAAGATGCAAACAGAATATTTGACAATCTTTCTATAATTGCTGAAGAAATAGATAAAAACTTAGGATTAAAAAACAGATAAAACAAAATAAAACAAAGCCAAAAAAAACCCTAAAAATATAATTTTAAAATTATACACATTATAATAAAATTAAATATAACTTAAAAGTATATATAGCTTAAAATCATAATCCATACTTTATTTTATTCTCTTCAATCCGCAATAATTGATTATACTTCGCAACCCTTTCACCCCTACATGGCGCACCCAATTTTATCATCCCACAACCAAGCCCAACAGCCAAATCTGCTATAAACGTATCTTCTGTTTCACCGCTCCTGTGCGAAACCATTACTTTCCAACCTGCACTATACGCAAGTTTCGCTGCATTAATAGCCTCAGATACAGTGCCTATTTGATTAACTTTCAACAGTAATGCATTGCATAATTTATTATCTATGGCATATTTAATTCTCTCTGGATTGGTAACAAGAAGATCATCACCTATTATGGGCGTTTTTTTTGCTAATGCAGTCAACTTATTGAATCCTTCAAAATCGTCCTGGTCGAACGGATCCTCAATACTATATAAATCGTATTTTTTTAATAGTCGAATATAATAGTCTATCATCTCGTCCTTAGTATATGATTTTTCCAAGACATATTTTTTTTCTTTCTCATCATAAAATTCTGATGCTGCACAATCCATGGCAATCTTCAATTTTCTTTTATATCCAGATTTTTTTATTGCCACTGTTATTAAATCTAATGCTTGTTCTGGTGTTGTCAGTTGCGGCGCAAATCCTCCTTCATCTCCAACATTAGTTGCGCTTTTTCCATATTTTTCTTCAATCAATCCTTTTAATATATGATAAGTTTCTGAAGTCATTCTTGCAGCATCTTTGAATGATTTTGCATTAACTGCCGCAATCATAAATTCCTGCATCTTTAATGATGTACCAGCATGCTTCCCACCATTTATTATGTTTGCAAACGGTACTGGAATACGATAATTTTTCCTTTCAACACCAGATATTTCTCCGATATATTCATACAATGGTTTTTGTTTTACTGCCGCAGCAAGCCTACAAACAGCCATGCTTACGCCTAAAATTGCATTAGCACCAAGCCTGCTTTTATTAGGAGTACCATCGATCTGTATAAGCAAATCATCAACAGCTCGTTGGTTTAAAAATTCTTTTCCCAAAAGTTTTCTAGAGATTATATTGTTCACATTATCTAGGGTTTTCATCACGGATTTTCCGAAATAATCTTTTTTTCCATCACGCAATTCTAATGCTTCATATTTACCAGTAGATGCACCCGATGGAACAATTGCCCTACCAACATAATTATTAAAATATGCTTCAACCTCTATTGTAGGATTGCCTCTCGAATCAAGTACCTGTCTAGCATATAATTTTGTTATTTTCATTTATTACACCTCATTTTAATCGTAAATATCGTTAATATAAATATTAATATTCATCAATTTCTTACCTGAGTTATTATAAATATTTTAACATCTTCTTTAAGACCGCTTAATGGATTAGTGTAATTTATATAAAATTCACGCTTTACTCTTGAAGCATCTGAATTATCACAAGCAAGCTTTATCATCAATTCGCCATTTATACTTATTATTCTTGAATCTGCACAATTTGAGCCAGATTTATCACAAAACTCTATAGTTGTACATTCAGATTGCAACTGTGCATTTTCACTGCTTAAATTAAACCAATAATTTACTCTGTTGCCTAAAACTATTAAACTATGAGTAGTATTTGTTACTGCATTACCCATACAATAAAGTGGAGGAGAAACAATACATTGTTCTGTAAGGAGCGTCTTTGGGTTCATAATACCGAAATATGCCAATAATCCTACAATTGTAAGGACAGCCACTATTACCCAACCATATGTCAACAAGAATTCGAGCGCGGACTGTGCCTTCTTCAATGCATTTCACCTCTAAAAAAGACTATTACTTTAATATACGTTATAAATCAAGCACCTATTTTATTTTATAAATATTTCGCTTAAATAAATAGAAAATGTATAAGAAAAATATAGAAGATAAAAAAAATAGAAGATAAAAAATTATTTGACTTTTCCCGCGACCTGAACAACTATCGATTCACGAAGTCCAGAATTTGCATTAGTATAATTCAACTGCAAAGTTCCCTTAAAAGAAGTTGTTTGAAGAGGAGCAGTAAAATTATAAACTATAGTAACATCAGAACCATCACTCCAAGAGTAAGGGGTAGTAGTCCCACAAATAACACCTTTTGCACAATAATAAACAGTACCTGACTGTGGCAAAGTAGTATTAGCATTACTTAAATAAATAGTCTGACCTAAGCCAGTACATTGATCCGGCAAAAAGTTGCTAGGACTCAAAACACCAAAATAAGCTAAAGCACCTATTGCGGCAAGAACAACCATTATTGCCCAACCATATGTCATTAAAAATTCTAAAGCGGCCTGTGCTTTTCTCATGTTTATCCACCTCAAGAACAACACTACTGATTGCCAATAGAAATAGTATTTATAAACATTTCGGAAAGAAATGCAAATACTAAAAAATGTTTAGAAAAAGTAAAAAATTACTAATAAAAAAATTACTAATAAAAAAAGTACTAATAAAAAAATTACTAATAAAAAAAAATTATTTGACTTTTCCAGCGATCTGCACTACTATTGATTCTGGCAATCCAGAATTTACATTAGTATAATTAAACTGGAAAGTCCCTTTAAAAGAGGCAGTAGTTAAAGCTGATGCTGGAACAAATCTTATAGTAAGATCGGATCCATCAGTCCAGGAAGATGATGAGTTAGTAGTAGTACACGTAATATCTCCTTTTGAACAGAAATAAACTGTTCCAGCACTTGGTTTTGTTGTTGACCAATTCTGTAAAGTAATAGTCTGTCCTAATCCATTTGTAACAGTAAATATTACTGCAGTACTGGATATAGAAGGCTTACCTAAACAACCTACACCAGATGTTGCAGTACATTGATCCGGCAAAAAGTTGCTAGGACTCAAAACACCAAAATAAGCTAAAGCACCTATTGCGGCAAGAACAACAAGGATTGCCCAACCATATGTCATTAAAAATTCTAAAGCGGCTTGTGCCTTTTTATTTACCATAATTTCACCTCGAAATCACACATATTTCAATTTAATTATGTACTCTAATAATTTTAATTTATAAATATTTCGATATTATAAATTATATTTCGATATTATAAATTATTTAGTACATTATATATACGTTATATTAAATTACCGAAAAGTGATGCCAGTAACAAAGATGAAAAATAATATATTACCAATGTCCCGATAATAAACAAGGGTATAAACTTCAAACCGTCCTTTATTGAGCCTCTTCTTATTGAACCTATTAGACATGCAGACATAAAGCTAGTTATTGTAAGCATTATATATGCAAATATTTTAAAATCAGATATCTTTACACTATCTGCAGAGAAAGATACCATTGTAGTAGTCGATGTTTCTCCAAGTTTTCCGATTATTGTTTGTATCACTATTAATAATTGTGTCGATAATGCAAACAAGAATGGTGCAGCAGCAATAGTTGCAAATGATATAAATATGGAATATGTCATTACTGATGCAGACATTTCCTTTCTCATTATTTTAGTCTCTTGTATATCTAAAGATATTTTATTCAATAATGTAGCTATTTTTCCTCCGGACTCCATGCCTTCTATTAAAAGATTTATTGTTCTTTTTACCATTACTGAATCATATTTTTCTGCAAATTCTTGCAATGCTTCACTTAACTCTTTTCCTGTCAATGTTTGTTTTGCTACTTGCTCTATTTCTTTTGCTAAAACCTTATATTTTGGTTTTACTGCAGACCATAATGCTACATCTATTAACATTCCGGCATTTATATTTGAAACAACCAATTGCAGGTATTCAGGCCAGACCTCTTCAAGTTCTTTTTTTCTTTTGTATTTTTTGTAATCTAAAACAAAAAATATTATTCCCCAACTTACCAATAGCAATAATGGATAAAAAACGAGCCATGATATTAATATCGGCACAAAGACTTTATCTATTAATCCAAAAACAAATCCTCTTATTAACAGATATACCGTCCATAAAGATACCAATATGATATTATATCTGAAAACTCTTTTCCTGAACAACTCAGGGTCCACCTCATATCCTGCTTGACTAAGTATTGTCTTAAGATATGTTTTTTCTTTTATACTTACCTTCTTTTTTTTCTTTTCATCTACAATGAAAAGCCTACGTAATATATCATCTGCCGTAAATTTATAACTATGCTTGTCTGTTATTTCAAATTCTTTCTCTGTCACATGTTCCTGTTTCAATGTTTTTTCTGTTCCGTCAAGTATTTCCTCTTTCAAAGAATACATAAGATTTTCATCTTTTGTATAAGTTTTCTTATTATGATGCTCAATAGTATTACCTTTATTACGATGCATCTTATTACTAAGATTTGAATGATGAGAAATATTTGAACTATGAGAAATACTGGTTTCATTATTAAAATTATTATTTAATTTAATATTATTAACTTTAATACGTTTTTTTTTGTTTATTTTTTCATACGATTTCCGAGCATATTTTTCTGATTTCATAATGATATCTGTATAACAATTTCATAATATATGTGTATCACAAATAAACATATCAAGTTATATGGTTTTGTCTTTGTTTTTATTTTTTATATATCAACATTCGGTCTTGAATTTCTTATCATCATTAAAAACATAAGTTGCAGCAATCCTATCGCTACGGCAAGTATTATTAATGATAACAATGTAAGTTTTATGTTGATGAA
>Ga0101944_10007698_pt1 | contig 10644 bp, 10 predicted proteins | sample DewCreD2012metaG_FD_75245 | JGI IMG/M metagenome (GOLD analysis project Ga0101944, IMG submission 75245) | Hot spring sediment bacterial and archeal communities from British Columbia, Canada, to study Microbial Dark Matter (Phase II) - Dewar... ...
CCCGCTCGGGCGCGATCTGGTACAACGCGGGCCGCGTGATCTACAGCGCGCGCGAGTCGGACCCGGAGGGCGAGCGTGTCGCGGACATCCACGTGCTGGAGCGCGACGAACACGTCCAGGCGCGCGAGATGGTCGTCGCGCTCGAGGTGGACCCGGCCGCCCAGAGCGGCATGCCGGAAGGACTCGGCGCCGGACCCCTGAAGGTGGCGGGTAGCTTCGCCGCCGCGAAGCAGCCCCAGGCGATTGAGCTGGTCCTGACCGTCTCTGGCCTCGGCGATGATATGTCCTTCGCCATGAAGGCAGTGGACTCTCGGGTTTATCTGGGCATGGGCGAGCAGTGGTACGAGCTCCCCGCGGACGTGATGAGCCACTTAGGCGGGACCGACTCCGACAAGGCCGACGAGCAAGCGGTCCAGGATATTCTCAAGGAGACAGGGATCGATCCGGCCGCTTGGGTGAACGACCTCAGGCAAGTTGGTGAGGAGGCCGTAGCAGGCACCACCTGCTACCACCTCGCCGGGGCGCCCGACATACGCAAGGTCATGGCCGACCTAATCAAGCTGATGCAGTCGGACGCCTTTGGCAAGCTGCTCCGCCAATCAGAGTCACGAGCAACAGGAGCGACCGTCGCCTCGCTCCTGCCCCAGGGCGAAGAGCTTCAGTCGCTGCCTGACCAGGTGGCTTCGGCCTTCCAGGAGCTGACCTTCGACGTCTGGGTGAGCAAGGATGGCCTGCTGTTCAGGAAGATCGCCCTGGGCACCCGCCTCGTGCCACCTACGGGGGAGGCCGACTCTCCCGTGAAGAGCGCGAGCCTGACCGCGACCGTCAACTTGGACCCGGGGGCTACGGTCAAGATCGAGCCCCCCGCGGCAGCCAAACCACTGGAAGAGCTTCAGAAGGACTTGATGAACAATCCCGGCCTGCTCCCCTTCTTGGGAGGTGCCGGCCAGCAGTAGACCAGTCTCGCTGCGCACGGGAGCTCGTGTCGCCGAGAAGGCGGGCTGCGGGGGCCGGGTGGCAGTGATGCCACCCGGCCCCCGCAGCCCTACTCGCCAACTGCCTCTTCCTCGCCTATCCCCACCACCGCAGGTAGCGGCCCCAAGTCCGCGAACCACTCAGTGGAGGCGAAATCCTCCTCGGTGATCTGCTCCAAGGGCAGCTTCAAGTACCGTCCCCAACCCTCGACCGCCACCGTCCCATCCTCCAGAACGATCTCGCCCGTCCCCTCGAACACTCGGCCGCCGTTCTTGGTGATCCGGCCCACCGCCTTGACCTCTCTGTCGAGCGGCACCGGCCTGCGGAACTTGGCGCGGAACTCCACGGTGACCCCCCAGGTGTGGGTATCCGACACGTTGATGGCCCGCCCTATGGTCTCGTCCAGAATGGCGGAGGCCAGTCCCCCATGCAGTCTGCCTGGGTAGCCCTGGTGCTCGTCACGCGGCCGGAAGATACCGAGTAGCTCGCCGCCCTCCAATTCGAAGAAACGCGCCCGAAAACCAGATGGGTTCTCGACCCCACACACCAGGCACATACGACTCACGTTCTGGGCTCTCGTGACTTTCCGCTTCAATTCTAGATTCTGAGCCTCCGACCAGGATGAGTCGACAGCTTCCCGCGACCGGCCTCACCCGCCGGGTCCACCGTCCGACTCGAACATTTGGGCGGCCTTCGCCAGTTCGGTGATCACCTGGACCTGTTGCGGGCAAGCCGACTCGCATTGACCACACTCGGTGCAGTCTGAAGCCTTGGCGCTGTGACCCAGAGCGACTTCGATGTTGTAGCCTATCTTCTCGCCCGCCGGGTCGTCGAACAGCGCGGCGTTGTTGACACACGAAAGCACCAGGGGGATGTTGATGCCGGCCGGGCAGGGGAGACAGTACTTGCATCCCGTACAGCCGACTGCCGTGCGTGCTTTGTAGGCGTCACGCACCCGACCGATGAGCTCCCGCTCATCAGCGGTCAGCGAGCCTGGCCACCCTTGGGCGGCGAGGGCCACGTTCTGCTTCACCTGCTCCATGGTCGACATCCCACTGAGCAGCAGGCTGACTCCCGGCTCATCCCACACGAAGCGCAAGGCCCACTCCACAGCCGAACGGCGCACAGGCGCCTCATCCCACAAGGCTTGGATGGGTTCCGGCACAGGGTCGGCCAGTCGACCGCCCTTGAGCGGTTCCATGATGACCACGCCCAGGCCCCGCTCCGCCGCGTACCTCAGTCCAGCAGCGCCAGCCTGGAAATCCATGTCCATGAAGTTGTACTGGATTTGGCACAGGTCCCAGTCGTACCCGTCGACGATGGGAGCGAAGCGGGGTGGCTCGTCGTGGTAGGAGAAACCGGCGTAGCGTATGCGCCCATCGGCCTTCGCTTTGTCGAGAAACTCCCTCACTCCCAGGGCGACCAGCTTCTCCCACATCTCACCGTTCAGTGCATGAAGTAGGTAGCAGTCTATACGATCGGTCCGCATTCGCTGCAGCTGGTCGTCGAGGATGCGATCCATGTCCTCGCGTTCTCTTACCAACCAAAGGGGCAGCTTGGTCGCCAGAAGAACCCGGTCCCGATAACCTCCGGCATTGAGCACCCCCGCGGTGAAGGCCTCGCTCACTCCCGGAGTACCGTCGAAGCTCGCGCCGTGGTAGGGGTAGGCGGTGTCCACGTAGTTGACCCCGTGATCTAAAGCATACTCGAGCATCTGGGTGGCCAACGGTACATCGATGCGTTCGGGGCGCCCGTCCAGAATGGGCAGGCGCATGCAGCCGAAGCCGAGGATGGAGACTGACTCCCCCGTCCGACCCAGGGGGCGGTAGAGCATGGTCATGAGAGTAGGATACCAGGTGAGGCCGACGACCGAAGCGCGGCCCCCCGAAGGGAAACCCACCGCCCGGACGGCCAGCGCGCCGCTCAGTTGCAGGAAGCGAACTTATCGACTCAGGACTCGGGCGACTCCTCACCCGCCGGCAGGTAAGAATCCAGCTTCTTGACGAGGCCCTCGAGCAGTTCCTCGCGCGCGCGGAGGTGTGCCTTCAGCTCGTGAGAGTCGGTGTTCGCTATCTCGAAGAGCATGGCCTTTCGGTATCTCTCCACGACGAACCTGACTATCTCGATCTCTTTCGGGTCAAGCGGGACCTCGACCATGATCGCCCCCTTTCCCCCCCCTTTCCCAGTTGAGCCTCACCCGCCCACCCGCCGGTGGGGAAGACGAACCCGGCGCAACTCGTCGTTCACCAGGCAGGCCGCCCGCGCAGGGTCACGCAGCCTGCCCGAGCGTGCGTCACCGCCCACCGCATGCACGACGAGGCAGTCGCCGTCCACCTCCACTCCCAGGATGGTCTCTAACGGGATGACCTCGGGGCTGCTGCTCCCGGCTTCGAGGATCAGCGCCTCGGTGGTCAGCTGCGTGTCCTCCTCCTCCCAGATGACGCGCTCTGCCCCGTGCAACGCCCGCAGGTCCTTGTCGCGCAGGTCTTCCCAACCACCGATAGCACGGCCGTAGCGGCGAGCCACGATCTCACCCGCGTTGCTCACCATGCAGTAACCCAAGTGATGGTTGGTCTCGAATAATTGGCGCAACTCGCCCGACCGGAGCACTAGGGCCCGCACCTCTTCCGCGGCGCAGGCGGAAGCGGTGTAGCGGTAAGGGGGCATGATAGCCGACCATCCGAGGACCTCCCCCGCCCGCACCTCGTCGAGGATCCCCTCGCTCCCGTCCGGCAGCCTAACCCGGACGACGGCCCTACCTTCCAGCACGAGGTACAGTCGCTCCGCAGCCTCTCCCTCGACGGTAAGTACCGCCCCGGCCGGGTAGGTCTCGACCGTCGCTATTCCGGCCACCAGCTCCAACTCCCTCTGGTCAAGACCATCCAGCAGCCGGAATCCCCGCAAGTGCTCGACCTGGTCCGACATCTCCTCTCCCCCCTGGATCGCCGGTGTTAGGTCTTCGTCTGCTGCGAGAAGGTATGAGCTTCAGCTATGAGACGTTTCTACTTCTACTACTACTCTAGTACCCAGTCGCAAACGGGAAAAGGGGTGGCTGAAACCACGCACCAAGACCGCGCTAAGCCGCGGAGCGGGGCACACGGTCTAGTGAGGCGTAACCCCTCCGTCTACCAAAAGTGTCTGGCAGGTCATGAAGTCGCTATCGCTCGAAGCGAGGAAGAAGGCTGGACCGGCCAGGTCTTCGGGTACCTCGTTGCGCTGGTTTAGAGCCTGCGCCTCCCGGTTCCGCTCGTACCACTCTTGGTAGTCTTTGGTCAGTTCCAACTGAGCGTCAGACACGGTGAACCCCGGGGCTATGGCGTTAACCCGGATACCGAACTTGCCAAGCTCCCGCCCCAAGCAGCGAGTGAAACCGATGACACCGCCCTTGCTGGTCGAGTAGTGGATGAAACCGGGAACGCCCTCGAACACGCTGGACGAGCTGATGTTGATGATTTTGCCGTAGTTCTGGGCCTTCATGTAGGGAAAAACAGCGCGCGCCATGAACCACATGCCGCGCACGTTGACCGCCTGCATCTTGTCCCATTCTTCGACGGTCCATTCGTCGAAGGGCCGGAAGGAACCCATGCCCCCGAAGAAAGCGGCGTTGTTGACCAGGATGTCGATACGTGCTCCCCAGGCGTCCGCCACTTGCTTGACGGCGGCCTCTACCTGACCCCAGTCGGTGACGTCACAGACGACCGGCATCGCGGTACCACCCGCCGCTACGATCTCTTCAGCCACCCGCGCCGCACCAGCCGCGTTGATGTCGAGCACGGCCACCTTCGCCTCTTCCCTTCCGTAGCGCAGGCAAATGGCCCGCCCGATGCTGTTGGTCCCGCCGCCACCCGTGACGATCGCGACCCTGCCTGCCAGACGTCCGCCGCCCTGGTCAGACCCTGCCATCTTCTTGACCTCCCTTTCCTATCGTTTGCCGTGAATCTTATTCTGTCGCTCTGTCGCTTCGCCTGCAGCCGCCGTAGTCAGGGTGGCAGACGGTGACTCACCCGTCCTCCGAACTTCCTGGCGCTCGGTGGGCCAAGATGCTCTCAGCCATAGACGCTACCGTCGCCACCAGAGCCAGCGCGGTGAGTGTCAGGAACGCCGCCGGGTAGCCCGCCTCCCGTTGACCCGTACCCCAAGCCGCTGCGACCAGACCGAAAACCCAAGGTCCTGATGCGGCCACTATAGGCACCAGAGCTAGGGCGAGGGAGTTCGACCACCGCCAGGAGCGCTCCTCCGCATGACCCGCGTTCAGGGCTCGCAGATGCAGCGCGGTCATGGCAGCCGTCGCGAAGAGGCCGCTGCCGAAGACAAGCGCCAGTTCAGCCAGAGGCTGTTCGGGACCCGGCACAGCGCTGATCAAGATCGTGGCAAGTCCGAGAGGCCCCCATACTCCGACGGACCGAGCACGCCGCGCAAAGACCCCACCCAGCCATACGCCCGCGACCAGTGCCGCCCCCAAGGAAGCGCTGAGGTAGCAGGCCCGGACCAAAGTGAACGCGTACCAGTCTTGCAGGAAAGGTGCGCTCCACGCCAAGAGAGAACCGAGCACAAAGACGGTGCCCACTCCCACAAGCACGGCCGGACCACCCCCCAGCCCACGGCCCGCTGGCGCTCCCGCCGTCCGACGCCCGTCTTCCTCTTCAGCCGTGCCTTTGTCCCCGGTCGGCAAAGCTCGCAGAGCCGGGTGAAGAAGAGCCACTCCGCCCAGGACCAGCGTCACCCCCGCGGTGACGAGGCTCACCGCCCTATAGCCCGCGGTAGATTGCACCGCCGGCAGGACGAGCATCGCCGCCAGGTACCCACTGCCTGCCCCCGACGCCCAAATCAGCGTGATGCGCTGCCGGAGACGAGGAACGACCCGAGCGTACGAGAATACAAGCCCGGCGTAGAGAAGGCAGCCTGCCCCCAGACCCTGCAGTCCCCGGGCGGCCAGGAAGCCGCCGAACGACGAGCTGAGAGCGAACACCACCGAACCCGCCACCGCCAGGACCGTCCCCAAGGCCGTCACGCGGCCCCCCACCCTAGATGCCACCGCCTGCGCCAGAAAGACGGCGACCCCGCCGCCGCCCAGGAAGGCTGACGTGAGCAAACCCAGACGCGCGGGAGAAAGGGCTACGATCTCCATCAGCTCGGTAGCCACCACCGCTATCATGCCCAGAAGGAAGAAGCCGGCAGCTAGTGCCGGGAACAGTGCCCACGCCAACAGGTCTGCTCCACGCCCACGAAGCAGCCCATCCGGCGTATACCATAGATTTCGCTTAGTGCGCAGATTCATCAAGCATTCATACCACGCTGCTGCTACAAACGTCGAACGACTCGCTGAAGAAGTGCATCACGGGACGGAACACCTGGTTGTCCGCCAGCGTCGTAAAGCCGTATGTCTCTGGGAGGGAGGTTCGCATGACTGTGAAAAAGACTGCGCTCGCGCTGGTGGGGACCCTGATGGCCGGAACTCTACTGCTTCTGACCGCGGCTTGCGGCACTGGTGACGGTGGCTCGGGGGACGGCGGGGATACCACGACGACGGGAAGGCAGGATGGCAAGATCACCCACCCCTCGGGCGCGGAGGAGATCGTTCTGCAGGTCATCACCGGCGGAGGGTTCGTCCCTATCGAGTACCACTTGACCCTGCTTCCGGAATTCACCCTGTACGGCGATGGAACGGTGATCGTACCTGGTCCCATGATCACCATCTACCCGGGACCCGCCCTACCCAACCTGCAAACGACGAAAGTATCCGAAGACGTCGTCCAGGCCTTGCTCTCAGCCGCCAAGGAAGCGGGACTTTTCAGCAACGGAGTGGACTACGGAAGCCCGGGAGTGGCCGACGTGCCCTCCACCTCGATCGTCATAAACGCCCAGGGCACCACCTACCGCACTGACATCTACGCTTTGGGCTTCGAGGACGGTGGGGGGCTCACCCTCGAACAGCAGCAGGCCCGCGCGGCCATCAACGCTTTCCGGGGGAAGTTGAGCACTCTGGCTTTCACCTCCGGTGAGCTCACCTGGACTCCGTATGACTTCACTGCTCTTGCGGTGTTCGCGCGGGCCATCGATCCCGGGTACACGCCCGATCCCACCGACGTCCAGCCGAACCACCTCACTTGGCCTTTGGCTGATTTGGCCACCAGCGGAACAGAAGTTATGCAGCCTTTCCGCAAAATCGTGGTTACTGGCGACGAACTGACCAAGCTCAAACCGCTACTTGCCCAAGCAACTCAGATAACCATCTGGGAGAGTGAAGGCAAACAATACATGCTGGCCTTCCGTCCCCTGCTGCCTGGGGAGAAGGAGTAGCTGAGAGGGGCGGGGCGGCGCGCGACACTCGCGCGCCGCCCCGCTCGGTGATACCCTGCCCTCCATGCCTGCTGCCGTTCTTACCTATGGTCTGACCAAACGCTACGGCCGACGAACCGGCATCGAGAGCCTCGACCTGGAGGTGAGGCCGGGAGAGGTCTTCGGCTTCATCGGCCCCAACGGGGCAGGCAAGACCACTACTATCCGCCTCCTACTGGACCTCTTGCATCCCACTAGTGGGAAAGCGCAAGTCCTCGGCCACGATACCCGCACCCACAGCGTCCTTATCCGCCATAAGACCGGCTACCTCCCCGGAGAGTTCGGCCTCGACCCTCGTGTCACAGCCCGCCGGCTCGTCACCCACTTCGCCCGTCTGCGCGGACTTACGGACTTGAAGTACGCCTTCACACTCGCCCAACGACTAGAACTTGACCTTGACCTACCCTGCGGCCGCCAGAGCCGCGGCAACCGCCAGAAGGTCGGGTTGCTTCTCGCCCTCTTTCACCGGCCGGAACTGGCCGTGCTCGATGAGCCCACTACCGGACTCGACCCCCTCATGCAGGAGACCTTCCTTCAAATAGTGCGCGAAGCCCAGCAAGAAGGGCGAACCGTCTTTCTCTCTTCGCACATCTTGAGCGAGGTGGAGCGGGTCTGCGAACGAGTGGCCATCGTGAAACAGGGCCGCCTGGTAGCCGTCGAGACCATGCAGTCGCTACGCGAGAGGCGTCGACGGCGGGTGATGGTGACCTTCGCGGAACCCATCGATCCGACGCCGTTCGCCATGCTCCCTACCGTGAGTGACGTCCGCTACGAAGGAAGTACCTTGTGGCTACGCGTGGGTGACGGCATCGACGCCGTCGTGAAGCTGGCTGCTCAGCATACCGTGAACGAGTTGGTAGTCGAGCAACCTAGCCTCGATGAGGTCTTCATGACCTACTATCCAGCACAGGCATGACATCCAGTGCGGGCAAAAGAGATCGAGAGCCCCGGCTCTTGAAACGACGGCCGGCCTGGCTCGTCCTGGCTACCGAACAGTTCGGCCGTCGGGTGCGGTCCACCGCCGTCTGGGGGATTGCTTTGGGCGCGCTGGGCGCGCTCTATGTGGCCCTGTACCCCAGCATGAGCGGACTACTCGAACAGTACCTGCAGCAGGCCTCCGAGAACATGCAGCAGTTCTTTGGCGGTCAGCAGGGCCCCCTGACCATCGAACGTTGGCTCGAGATCGAATTCATCGGCTCCATCATCCCGATCGCTCTTCCCTTTCTGGCCATGAACATCGGAGCTAGGGCGGTTGCGGGAGCCGAGGAGCGCAAGACCCTCGACCTGCTGCTCAGTAACCCCGTCCCCCGGCGCGACGTCGTCCTAGCGGCTCTGGTCAACATGGCCGGCACGCTGGCGACCGTGCTGGTCTGCACCTGGGTCTTGACCATCATCGCCGCCCCCGCGGCCGGTGTGGCGCTCCCCCCTGGACGACTGGCATGGGGATTGCTCGCCCTGTGGCCGTTCTGCCTCTTCTTTGGGGCCCTGGCTCTGCTGTGCTCAACCCTTTTCCGCCGTTCATTCTTAGCCCTGGCTGTCCCCGGAGTGGTCCTAGTCGCGATGTACGTGGTAGCCCAACTGGCCCAAGCATCACGGGTCGTGGAGCCGCTGAGGGTGCTCTCACTCTTCTACCACCTGGGAAGACCGCTGGAAGGAGAATTCCCCTGGCTCACCACTCTCGGGCTCCTGGTAGCCGTCGCCGCGATGACCGCGGCCGCCGTCGCCGGATTCGCCCGTCGCGACATCCAGACCTGATATGCGGGCACGCGCCCTAGCCGGTCACCAGTGGTTCGCGACGAGTCTGACCACGCGTCCTTCCGCCATTCGGATGTCGCTTGCAATCCTGTGATATGGTGTATACATTCTTAAGAGCAGTCTATAAATAACGTATAGAAGGGGCCAGACTCGCCTATGATGACCATCTCGACCAGAGGTCGCTACGCCACCCGGATGATGGTGCAGCTCGCCTCCGTCTATCCGGACGGGTCGCTCACGAAGTACCAGATCGCCGAGAACGAGGCGATCTCCCCTGGTTACGTCCAGCAACTTACTATGGCGCTCCGGCTAGCCGGGTTGGTGGTCAGCGTGCGCGGTCGTGAGGGCGGGTTCAAGTTGGCGCGGGCTCCGGAGACGATCACGGTCTCCGACATCTTGAAGGCGGTCGAAGGCGAGATAATGCCGGCTCCCTGCCGAACACCCGGTCATTGCCTGCGCGCCGACAGCTGCCCCACCCGACCTGTCTGGGACCGGGCTGCGGTCCTTCTAGAGAACCTGTTCAGCAGCACCACAGTGGCCGACCTCGCCCGCGGCAAGTATCCCGCTTAGAGGGGGCACGCCCAGATTCCCCTCGGCGACCGGCCCTCGTGCGGTAAGCTTGCTGCATGAGTAAGGCATGCCCCACCCCGATGCCTTTCCGCGCGGTCATCGGCACCGTGGTCTTCATGATGCTGCTCTTTTTCCTCACTTTCGTCTCCCGGTTCATCTTCGGGCCACTACTGCCCGCCATCCAAGAAGACATCGACGTGGGAGCCGGGCAAGCGGGGTCGCTGTTCCTTGTGGGCGGCTTCGGTGTCCTGTTGGGCGCGGCGACCTCCGGCCTGGTGTCTTCGCGGATACGTCATCGAGGCGCGCTCGCTCTCTCCCTCTTCGGGATGGCCCTCGCCCTAGTAGGCGCGTACTTCTCGGAGTCATTGTGGGGCCTGAGAGTGGTGTTCGTCGTACTTGGTCTTCTCGCCGGCCTGCATATGCCGTCTTCCGTCGCCACCGTGACCGCCATCGTCCGGCCGGAAGAGTGGGGCAAGGCTCTCGCCGTCCATCAACTGGCTCCGCCCTTGAGTCTGGTGGCAGGCCCCCTCATCGCCGTCGGCCTTCTTACCTGGTTCAGCTGGAACGAGGCGCTTCTCTGGCTCGCCGGGGTGATGGTGGTGGCTGCTTTCTGTCTGCTTTTCATCTTCGGTGGTATAGGCGCCTTCCCCGGTGATCCGCCGACGCCTGCCTACCTCAAGCCGGTGGCTCGCACTCGATCTTTTTGGGTGATGATCTTTCTCTTCGCCTTGGGTATGGGAGCACAAGTGGGCGTGTACACGATGCTCCCCCTGTACCTTACCGAGGAGCGCGGGTTCTCCACCGCCCAAGCCAACACCTACCTCGGTCTCGCCAACGTCGTGCCTTTGCTCAGCGTTTTCGCGGCGGGATGGGTGACGGCTCGCTTGGGAGCCAAGAGGACAATGGCGTTGTTCCTGTTTCTGACCGGGGTCATGACCTTTCTTGTGGGACTCTTGTCCGGACCGGCCCTCGTGGTCTCCATCTTCCTCATGGCAGGATTCGCCG
>Ga0101944_10007699_pt1 | contig 10644 bp, 12 predicted proteins | sample DewCreD2012metaG_FD_75245 | JGI IMG/M metagenome (GOLD analysis project Ga0101944, IMG submission 75245) | Hot spring sediment bacterial and archeal communities from British Columbia, Canada, to study Microbial Dark Matter (Phase II) - Dewar... ...
CAGCGGCGACCCAGGCGTGTACGGAATGGCTGGCGTCGTTCTCGAAGTAGCCGCACAAGAAAAAAACACCATACCCGTCGAGATTGTTCCAGGGGTAACCGCAGCCACAGCCGCATCTGCCATCCTCGGCGCCCCACTCATCAGCGACTTCGCAGTTATCAGCCTCAGCGACCTATTGACGCCGTTGGAGAAAATTGAGCGCCGACTCGAAGCCGCTTCACAAGCCGACATGTCGATTGTGCTCTACAACCCCCAGAGTCAAGGACGCATCGAGCCGCTGATGAAGGCTTATGAGATAATGATGAGGCACATTGATCCTAAAACGCCTGTGGGCATCGTCAGGAATGCGGGGCGCGAAGGGCAAACCTACACCTTAACAACCCTTAAGGACATGTTGAACTGCGAAATAGACATGGTCACCACGATAGTCGTCGGAAACTCAGCTACAAAAGTCGTTAACGGCAAAATGGTCACAGCAAGAGGCTATGACTTAACACAATAATTTTTTTTATCGTTTTCTAATGAGTTGATTGCTTGTTTGGGTATTCAATCAGCCCACGGTATTTTGTGTTTTCGAATTTCTGTGCCAGTTTAACTTCAAGAGTAAGCAATCGAATATCTAAATTATCCGCAAGAGACAGAAAAGAAGCATCATAAACAGCAATATTATATTTCAACGCTAATGCCATAGCGTCAACGATAACCTCGCCAAAACTGTGCACACCAAAAAGGTTCATGATTTCAAGGGCTTTGGTGAACGCTTTTTCAGCCCCTTTAGCGGTCAGTTCAGTCGATGCTTTACATTTTATGGCGTTGGCAACTTCATAATAACTAAAATCCAAAATGTGAAGAAAAGTGTGCTCTGAAATTTTTTTTAGAGCCCAATCAGAATGTTCCTCGGGGATAACTAGAGCTATGATAACTGATGAATCCACGACTACTTCAGTGACCATGGTCGCGGTCTTCCCTGATTATATCGGCAGAAGGTGTTGTGTTACCGATTTTTTTGTATAACTCTTGCCTAAACACAGTAACTTCAGCTAGTACTTTGGCTAGTTTTTTCCTTTTTACCATTTGTTCCAGATACGCCCGCACATCTTCTGCGTAGTCCGGGTTGAGTTGTTGAAGTTCCTTTTTTAGTTCTTTTGGAACTCTTATCGCAATTACATCGCTCATGTTAACAAATATGTAAACAGCAGATATAAACATGTTGTAAACATTTTGTTAACAAAACGTTACAGGACACCAAGAAGCAGAGCGACCGCCATAACCACAAGCACCACTCCGCTGACTTTTGGTATGTACTTCTCGTAGCGGCTGATGCGGTCTTTAACACGCTCATACATCTTCATACCCAGCAACGTAACGCCTATAAGGCCCACAGCCACCGCCAACCCATAAGCCACCATCAACAACAACGGACTAACACCACCCACCGCCAAAGCCAACAGGGCAAACTCCTCCTCATGCGCAAAGCCCAAAACAAAGGCGCAGCTCGCAAGCTTCCAAAGCGACATGTTTAGCCGTTTAGGGTGCAGGTGCTCATGATTATGTAAGCCAACCTCTGCGTGTTCGTGTTCATGCGTGTGGGTTAAGTCGCAGGCGTTGTCGTGGAAGTGTCCATGCTGCTCCGTCAAGTCCGAGTGTACTTTTTCGGTAAACAACTTTATCGCGAGAATTATCAGTACAGCGGCAGCGATGTAAGTTAAAATCGGGCTGGAAAAATCGTAGAACACACTAACTACTACGTAGATTAAAACCACCGCGATAGAAGAGGCGAAATGAGCCAGCGAAAGTATGCCTGAACTCACAAACGCGTAGAACATCGGTCGGGTGGTTTTTGCAGAGTAAAGCAACGCTAAAGGCCAGCCGTGCCCCGGCTCCAACCCATGTAGCAACCCGATGACGATTACGCCGATTATGGAAGCCTCAATTGCAGTCATTGCTCAACCTACTTTTCAGATTTTGTTGTTCCCAAGAGCTGGAGAATTTCTTTTCTTGCTTCCCCGATTGTTAGGGGTAGTTTCTCGTCGATGGGCAAGTTGTCTTCTTTCTTTAGGACCTCAAAGAGGTGTGTTAATCGTGGGGCACGCAGATTCACTTTACGTATCAGTTCTGCATCGGAGAAGAGGTCTTTAGGTGCACCTTCGGAGACGAGTTTTCCTTTGCTGAGGATGTAGAGTTTGTTGGCGAACAGTGGCACCATGTCAACGTCATGCGTGGCCAGCAAAAGTGTGATTCGTTTTTCTTTGTTAAGACGTAAAAGCAAGTGCAGAATGTCGCTTGTGGCTCGTGGGTCAAGGTTAGATGTGGGCTCATCCATAATTATGACTTCAGGCTCCATCGCGAGCACACCAGCTAATGCAACACGTTTTTTTTGGCCCAAACTGAGAAAATGTGGAGGCTTCTCCTTAAACTCCAACATGCCAACAGTTTCAAGTGCATCATCAACGACTTTTTTAACCTGCTCAGGGGGTTGTCCAAGGTTTAAGGGACCAAAAGCAACGTCCTGTTTTACGGTTGGAGCAAAGAGTTGATCGTTTGGGTCCTGAAAGACAAAACCCACTCTTCTTCTGAGTTGAAGTAACGATTTGGAGTCGTATTTTAAGGGTTGATCTTGATAGTAAATTTGACCAGAAGTGGGTTTTAGGATGCCGTTTAGGTGGTTTAGGAGAGTGGTTTTTCCTGAGCCGTTGGTTCCTAAAAGGGCAATCCTGTCGCCAGTCTCGAAACTGAGCGAAACATTGTCTAAGGCGATTGTACCATCTGAGTATTGATGCACGAGGTTTTCGAGGCGAAACAGCATTTCAACTATACAACTCCAAAGTAGAGCAATAAAAAGATTACAACTGCAAATACAACATCAAACAAAACTATGGCTATGATGGCTGATTTTTTTGGGCTGGGAAGCTCTTCAAGTAACATGATGTTACCGTCGTAGCCTCTGGCGCTCATTGCGGTAAACGTTCGTTCACCTTGTTCTAGAGTTCGGATGAAAAGGTTGCCCGCAAGTAGAGCTAGTGAGCGGATTCGCCTCATAGCGCTGGAGTGCCCCAGTCTAAGGCTTTGAGCAGTGTTCATTTTAGAGGAAACTTCCATGAAGACAAAGATGTAACGGTAGATAAGCAAAGAAAGTTCTATGACCACTTTGGGGATTTTGATTTTTCTCAAAGTTACAAAGAGGTCAGTCATTGATGTAGTTAAAACTAAAAAGAAAGTGCAGGTTATGGCCCCTTCAACTCTGAAGAAAGTGGTGATCGCCATTGTTATGCCGTTTTGGTAGATGCTCCAAGTAAACCAAGGGAGAGAAATCTGGGCAATCGTTTCCCCGAAGCCAAAAAACAAGGCGATAATTAAAACACTTAAAATCACAGCTAAAGTGGGATATTCAAGCAAGTGAAAATAAAACTTGGCTGGAATTTTTGCTATAGACAAAAGCAAAATGGTGTTAATTATGAAAATTATTATGGGGATTATCGGCGTAGGAGATGAACCGCTTATAATCAGTGACGAGAGTGCAAAGAAGATTTTTGTTGTTGGGCTATTCTTCGCTAATCCATTCGTGTAAGCGTACCTGTCAATTTCTCCAGATAGATCGTGCTGGTGACTCAACTGCTCAAGTTTCCTATGGTGCCGGGTTCTGCTGTTTTAGTTTTGCTCTTTTTCCCCGCTCATAACCAATAAAGTACCCAATAATAAGGGCACCTATAGCAGCCTGTAAAGAGAAAAGCAGGGTCTCGATTTCAGCGCTGGGAGGCTCCCAAATCGATGTAAACCAAGGTTCGTAGCCTTGGTCAGAAATTGCGTTTTCAGCTGAGCTGTCGGCACCGCCGAATTCAGCGTTGGGTAAGATTATCAGGGGTATCGCGAAGAGAATCACAACGGCGACTATTAGGACGATGTAGTATTTTGAGTTCATTGCGTTTTTTCCTCCTGATTGCGGTTTATTGTGGGTAGTTTGATTACTTTCATGGCTGCTAAGAGTTGTCCTTTGTATTTGGCCAAGAAGTCAAACATTATGACTGCCAGTATACCTTCGCCGATGGCTAGTGGGATTTGGGTTATCGCGAAGATACCGCCGAACTTGATGAATGCATCCATGAAGCCTGCTGCGGTGGGGAAAGCAAGGGCAAGTTGGGCAGAAGTAATGACGTAGGTAAACAAGTCACCTAAGAAGGCTGCGAGAAAAATTCCTACTGAAGAAGGAAGGTTTGTTCTCTTTGCAACTTTCCATATTCCATAAGCTAAAAATGGCCCTGCTATACCCATTGAAAAAACGTTAGCTCCAAGAGTGGTCAAACCGCCATGAGCCAGCAGTAAAGCTTGGAAAATCAATACGATTACTGAAAGTACGGAAGTGATCCATGGGCCAACAATTACGGCGGCTAAACCTGTTCCAGTGGGATGTGAGGTGCTGCCCGTTACGGAGGGTAGTTTCAGCGATGATAACACAAAGATGAAGGCTCCCATTAGCGCCAGAAGCGGCTTTGCTTCGGGGATTTGTTTTGCGATTTTTGTGAGTTTATATATGCCAAAGGCAACAAACGGGATTGCTATTGCGAACCAGATTTCCCACCATGGATGGGGGAGGAAGCCTTCCATTATGTGCATTGTTTAACCTCTATTTGTTGGATAATCCAGCCAACTGGCGTATAAATCTTCGTTCAACCAAAGTTAACAAGAGGTTGAATAGGCAGATTTCAACATGAAATCAGCTGTCTTTCACGTGCCCAGTAAGAGCAGTATGCTCAAGCAAACCAGCCAACTTATCCTTCGAAACATTAAGCAAAGAAGGCAAATCGGAGGGGTGCTTAACAAAAACTGCGCCGCCCACCTTCAAATCCCGCATAAGCGCCGTCGCACGTCCACCCGTAAAATCGCGGCTTTCGATAGGAACCTCATCGATAACATAAACAGGTATCCCGCGTTGGAGCGCTTCTTTTGCTGCATCCAAATTCCGCAAGTTCCCCAAACCAAACGGAACCGAAGTCAAAACCACCATACTCGCGTTGCATATCATTTCCAAGTTCGCAAAATACGTCTCATCATTTATAGCTGAAAACGGTGCTTCCGCTACGACTGGGATTTTAAGCATTTCACAGGCTTCAAAGTCTGAATCCAGCTGGTTCAAGACACCCGCAGTAACCGAGTAACCCTCATCAACAAGCGTCTTCATCAGCATCGTTCCGGTACCTGCCCCGCAAATCAGGTGGATAGCGCATTTCTTGTCTGCAGAGGCCTTCTTGGGTGAAAGGGGAATAATGTTGAGTGAGTTAGTTACAAGGTTTTTTCGCACGATTGCATCCACGGAGAAGACGCTGCGGATATTTTCGCTAGTTAAGACTTTTTCTACTTCGCCTGCTGCAAAGATTGTGCCGTTTTTAAGCATCAAAACGGTGTTGCAGTAGCGGGCAGCCATGTTTAGGTCATGAATTACCGCCAAGACTGCTAAGCCGTTTTGGACACAGAGACTTTTGACTAGGTCCATGACTTCGAGTTGGTTAATTATATCAAGGTGACTCATGGGTTCGTCTAAGAGCAGAATTTTGGGCTCCTGAGCCAACGCACGAGCTATGATAACTCGTTGGCGTTCGCCGCCGCTGAGTTCATGAATGGATCTACCTGCCAGGTGCCAAGTGTTGGTTAACTCCATGGCTTTGCGGGCTATTTCCACATCTTTTGGGGACTCCATCTGAAAAGCACCCAAATGCGGGTTGCGACCCATCAAAACCACATCCATAACAGAAAAGTTGAAGCCAACGGTACTGTCCTGTGGAACCACAGCCATCTTTTTGGCGACGTCGATGGGTTTTAGGGCGTAGATGTCGTCTTTGTCGATTAGTATTGAGCCGCCGTGTGGTTTGAGCACTCGGCTGATGCTTTTGAGCAGGGTGGTTTTTCCTGAGCCGTTTGGTCCCAGAATGCCGACGAAATCGCCCGGTTTGACTTCTAGACTTATGTCTGAGAGTATCTTTGTGGAGCCGTAACGGCATTCTACTCCATTCACGTTTAAGGTAACCATAGCAGTCACTTACATGCGGTAGCTTAGTTTCTTTCTGCGCAGCAAGAAGATAAAAAACGGTCCTCCTGCCATGGCAGTTATCACGCCGACGGGTAACTCTGCGGCGCCAGTTGCTACTCTTGCCAGAGAATCACAAAGGACAAGGAAGATTGCGCCGACAATCACTGAAGCAGGCAGAAGAATGCGGTGATCGGGTCCAATTATGAGACGCGTTATGTGTGGAATCATCAGCCCAACAAAACCAATGAGGCCACTTATAGATACTGCTGCAGCGGTCATCATCGAACCTAATGCAAGCAGAATTTTTTTTGTCCTCTCGGTATTGACACCTAAATGCTGCGCCGTGTCCTCACCCAACGCGATCATGTTTAAGTCGCGAGCAAAGAAGTAAGACAAAATTATGCCGATTAAGATGAATGGGAAAATTGACCACCAAGCACTCCAAGTAACGTTTGTTATTCCACCGATGAGCCAGTAAACTAGGGCGTGAAGTTGACTACTGGGGGCTATAACCTGCAACAGGTGGAAGACGGCTGAGAGGAAAATTGTGATAGCGATACCTGAGAGAAGCAAGGTCATTTCTGGGACCCGCGTGCCGACTCTGGAAATGTTGTAGACAACAAAAATCGTAATCAATGCTGCGATGAAAGCTGCTGTTGGAACAATTGGGAAGCCTACAAAGCTTAAGCCAGCGCCAAACACTATAGCTAATCCAGCGCCCAAAGAAGCGCCCGCAGAAACGCCTAACACATATGGGTCAGCCATGGGATTTTTAAAAACTCCCTGATAGAGAACGCCTGAGGCTGCTAAACCCGCACCTATTATCACACCTGCCAGTATACGTGGGACGCGAATATCGATGATGATGGCTTGATTAATGGGTGTGAATGAGTTGGGGTCTATGCCCCCGTTTATTAAAGGAATCTGATTACCTAACACTGCTAGGATTTCTGAGAAGGATATCGGAGCGTAACCGATGTTTAATGAAAGAATAACTGTGACAAACAACGCGAGAACTAAAGTTGTTAGGGTTAGTTTCCACCGTTTGGACCGCTTCTCGTATGATGTTTCGACTTTGTTTGTCACGATAGTGTCACTTTAAAAAAATTTAGGGGGAAGTGAAGAGTTGTGGGTAGAGACATTTGGCGACTATTTCAACTTGGTCAGCAACTCTCATACCTGGCTCACTGAATAGGTCTTGGTCTATGACGTATAGGCGGTCGTTTTTGATGCCGTTTATGGCGCTCCAGCCAGGACGGGCTTTAACTTCTGCTACGCTGCCATAGAATGGTGTACCAGTGCCCATACCTGTCGGCAAGAGTACAACGTCTGGGTTCTTTTGGACTATGACTTCTGAGCTTGTTGTTGGGTATTCTTGGGTTTCGTTAGCGAAGATGTTGATTCCGCCTGCTTTGTTAATGACATCGTTTATCCACGAAGATGCACCTGCACTCATAACACCTGAGGAATCGTACCAGACTTCATAGTAAACAGTGGGTTTGTCCGTTATTTTGGCTGCAGCTATTTTTGATTCTATGCCGCTGATTTTCGTCTTCAAAGAATCAACCAATGAAGCGGCACTTGCTTCTGCCCCTGTGGCTTTACCGATTAGATTGATAGTTTTGTAGATGCCTTCTATGCTGGTGGGACCCACTACGACTACTTTGTAGCCGAGTTGCCGCATGTTGGGAATGGATGCTTCGTTTACGTTTGTTGTAAAGATGATGTCCGGGTTTACTGAGGCAATTGCTTCCATGCTTGGTGTAGAGAAACCGCCGACTTTAGTCATGTTGCCTGCTTCGAACCATGCTGTAAAGTTGTATGGGTAGTCATCGTATTCTGTTAAGCCGACAACTTTGTCGCCTACGCCAATTTCATAGAGGATTGGCGTAACGCTTGGAGCTAATGAGACTATTCGCTGGGGAACAGCAGGTAGGATGATTTCGGTTCCTTGATCGTCAACTATGGTTATTTGTCCTGTTTGCTGGTTTGAATTTTGGGTTGAGTAATAAATGTAAACTATTGATACTGCTAGTATGGCGATTATCGCTGTTGCCAATATTGCTTTTGTTTTCACTTTTTTCTCCCTCGTTTTTCCCTTATTTTGTGGTTGGTTTATCCAGCCCAAACCTTATTAAGTTTTGTTTTATACACACACCACTTGGTAGCCATGACAAAAACACCAAAACGACTAATTTTCCAAGACAAAGGCGAATTCACCAAATTCCAAATCCTCCTCGAAGTCATGCGCAACCAACCCCACATCAAACAAAAAGACATAAGCGAAAAACTCGGCATAACCATCCAAGCCATCTCCAAATACTTCAAAAAACTCTCCAAAGAAGGCCTCCTCGAAGCAGGCTCTGAACGCGCAGACTACCACCTAACACCAAAAGGCGTAAGCAAACTACGAGAAGACATGCGCAACATAGAAAACTATGTCTCAGAAATCAAACAGGACCTAAAAATTGAACGCGCATGGCCAGCCATAGCCACTCAACCAGTTAAAGCAGGGCAAGAAGTTGGCCTCATCATGAAAGAAGGAGTCATCTACACCATACCCACCGACAGCCCACTTGCTCAAGCAAAAGGCACCGCACTGAGTGACGCCAAAGTCGGCGAAGACCTCGGCTTAAAAGACTTACATGGCAAAATGCATGTGAAACAGGGCAAAATCCTCATAGTTAAACTGCCCAGCATACGCAAAGGCGGCTCTCACGCAACCGACATGACAAAAGTCAAAGCGTTCTACGACGAATTCAAACCCGACCGCATCGGCGTCATGGGTGCAGTCGGTAGAGCGGTGCTTGCCAAGTTAGGTAAGGAGACAGATATTGAGTTTGGTATTAGCCGCTCCGCAGCCATCGCCGCCTCACGAGGACTCAACGTGTTTGTTTTGGTTGTAGGCAGGATGGTTAACCGCATGATCCAGGAAATCGACCAGATAAACATGAAGTCAGGCAGCAACATAATCTACGAAGTCAAAGATGCCCAGAAAACTTAGGTTCAAAATACAGAAAAAATTCAAAAAAAGGAGAAGAGGTTGGTTAGGAAGGAACCAACAATTTTGCGGATGTTTAGCTTGTTTTGAACACTGAATCGGCAATTGTTGGGTTAACTGCGATGCAGTAAACTTTGTTTGTAGTGCCGTTTTCAGTGTAGGTGTAGTCAGCGTTTGTGTCTCCGTTTGCGATTAGCTTGTCAACTATGTTGTGGAAGGGTGTGACATAGTTGGTGCAATCGTCAGCGAAGTTTGTTGCTGTCCAAGTTGCGCCGCCATCCATTGAAGCGTAGGATTTCTGTGCACCCAAGTCGATGATGTAGGAATAATTCCCTTCAGCTAGACACATATCTACACGCAGAATTTCATCTGAGGCGTTAAAGTTCTTGCATGTGTATGTGTAGCCAACTAAGACATTGTTTGTTGTTTGATCTACGCTGAACTGCAGTGAGGTAGCTTCTGAAACCGCGACCGGTGTTGGTGTGGGGGTTGGAGTGGTGGTTCCACCATTTCCGCCCTGATTGAGCAGCATAACTCCTGCGACGCCGACAACAATCACGACAACTAAAACCGCGACAACAATGTAAACCATTTTTTTGTCCATTGTCTCACCAATTTTTAGGCAGGACTGTGTTTAACTCTAATTTTATATAAGCTTTTCCAAACTCTAAAAAGTTTGACCGAAAAACAGGCAATCAAGCCAACTTTTTCACTTCAAATGACCCCTCCACTGCCAAAAAAACACCTTTATTCGCTGATTTTAAATACACCCACCAACACATCAACCTAAAAGCTGTGAAAAACATGTCAGAAGACACCGACAAACAACCTGAAGTTCAAGAAACTCAAGATAACACCCAGGTGGAAGAAAAAAGTGAACAGATGCTACGGATGGAAGAGAACAAGAAAAAATACGAGTTCATAGAAGACCTCCCCGGAGTGGGCCCAGCAACCGCAGGTAAACTCCGTGAACTCGGTTACCACACCGTTGAATCTTTAGCTATGGCAACCAGCCGCGAACTTGAACCCGTCGGAGTCAGCGAGAAAAAAGCCTTCCAAATAATCGAAGCAGCTCGTTCATCCATCGGTATCGCGTTTATCCGTGCAGACGAATTGTACAAGATGCGCAAAAGTGTACTGCGCCTCACCTCAGGCAGTAAAGCCCTCGACAAAATTCTCGCCGGCGGCTTAGAAACTCAAACCATAACTGAATTCTACGGTGAATACGGTAGCGGTAAAAGCCAGATGTGTCATCAACTATGCGTCAACGTCCAGCTTCCTCCCGAGCGGGGCGGATTAAATGGGGGTGTTCTCTACATTGACACTGAAAACACTTTTAGGCTGGAGCGCATCGTGCAGATGGCGAAGTTTTTAGGCTTAGACCCAGAACAGGCAGTTAAAAACATCATTTACGCTGAGGCGTACACAAGCGACCATCAAATGTTTCTGCTTGAAAACGCTGACGAAATAATCAAAGCAAACAACATCAAACTAATCATAATCGACTCCTTAACCGCTCATTTCCGAAGCGAATACATCGGCAGAGAAATGCTGGCTTCCCGACAGCAAAAACTCAACAAACACATGCACAAACTCGTCTCCTTGGCCCGTGCATTCAACG
>Ga0101944_10007700_pt1 | contig 10643 bp, 3 predicted proteins | sample DewCreD2012metaG_FD_75245 | JGI IMG/M metagenome (GOLD analysis project Ga0101944, IMG submission 75245) | Hot spring sediment bacterial and archeal communities from British Columbia, Canada, to study Microbial Dark Matter (Phase II) - Dewar... ...
CCCAGCGCCGCCTCCAGAGCGCGTGGCGGCACTTCGGCGCGCCGGGCGCGATCATAAGCCTCACGAAAAGTCGCCCACGCCGCCGCGTGATCGCCACTATCCCACTGCGCCCAGCCCAGGCTGTTCAATACTTGCGTCAACGTCCAGTTATCGTCGATGTCTTTGAAGGCCGCCAGACTTTCGCGGCACAGCTGGCTGCCGTCTTTGGCCGCGCCGCGCGCCGTCGCCAGGCGGGCCTTAAAGTGCAGACAGTGGCCCAGCGCCGGGCGATCGTTGACGGCTGCCGCGTGCGTCTGGCTGTCGTGCAGCAAACGCTCGGCTGTAGCCAGCTCGCCGCGCTCGATGTACAGGCTGGCCAGAAAACTCTCGCACATGGACATCAAGCGTTGTTCGCCGATCTGTTCGGCCGCGGCGCGCGCGGCGCGCAGCGAGCGCTCCGCCGCGACATCATCGCCCTGCGCCTGATGCACCAGCCCCAGCCCCGCCAGTGCAATGGCGGCATTGAGCCATTGCCCGGCCTGAGCACTGAGCTGTTGGCTTTCGCTCAACGCCGCCTGTGCTTCGGCATACTCGCCCATGTTGTTGAGCACAATGCCCAGCCACAACAGCGTGGTCGCCAGCAGCGCCGCTTCGCCGTGGGGCCGTAACAACGCCAACCCTTCGCGCAGCAAGTCGCGCGCGGCGGCGTGCCGCTCCACGCGCCGTAGAAACAAGCCCTCATAAGTCAGCAGCAGACCCAGAGTCGCGGCGCGTCCCGGAACGGCCGGCTCAAGGGCGCGCACCCGGCGGGTGGCCGACGCGAACGCGCCGAGTGCTTCTTGATACCAGCAACGAATCTCGTAGAACCAGAACAGGCTGCGCGCCGCTTGACGCAGGCGGTCCAGCTCAGCCCGATCGATCAGCCACGCCCAGGCGCGCCGCACATTCTCGATGTCGCGCTCAATCTCGGACAGCGCCGCGGCTCGATCGCGCCCCTCCAATCGATCGGCCTGCTGCGCCAGCCAGTCTGCAAAGTATGCGCCGTGCCGATCCTGCGCGGCAGATTCGCGGGCGGGATCGTCCGCCAGCTGCGCGGCCGCGTACTGCCGCACCAGCGCGTGCAAGTCATAGCGATCGGCCGTTGTGCGGCGCAGCAGCGACTTGTCCACCAGGCCGGACAACAAGCGCAGATCAGCCTCGGCCACCTGCTGTGCGGCCGCGCGCCCGAAGCCGCCCCGAAACACCGACAGCGCCATCAACGCCCGGCGTTCGTCGTTTGACAGCAGCCGCCACGACTGATCGAACACGGCGCGCAGGCTGCGATGGCGTTCTGGCATGTCGCGCTGCGCGCTGGCCAAAAAATCCATGCCGCGCTCAAGTTCGCGGGCGATGTCCGCACACGACAAGGCGCGCACCCACGCCGCCGCCAGCTCAATGCCCAGCGGCAGACCGTCGAGCAGGCGGCAAATGCGGGCCGCCGCCGCGTAATCGTCCGGCTTCAGATCAAGCGTTGCCTGTGCTTGACGTGCCGTGCGCGCAAACAGCTGCACAGCCTCGGTCGGTTCATGGCTCGCCGCCGCGTCATCCGACGGCACAGGCAGGCCCTGCACCTCAAACACCCATTCGTTGAGAAAACTCAGCCGTTCGCGCGACGTGATCAGCAGCTTCACGTCAGGCGCGTGCTGCATAATCGCGTCGATCAGCTCAATCGCGTCGACGGCCGTCACCAAATGCTCAAAGTCGTCCAGCACCAGCAGGCAGGGCCGGGCGCGCAGCCACTCGATCAGCTGCGTTTGCTCGTCGGTCTGCGCAGTGAAGCGCACGCCGGCCGCTGCGGCCAGGGCAGTACGCAGTGCCGCGCCGTCTTCAATCGCGGCCAGCGCCACAAACACCACGCTATCGGCCAGCTGCGTCTCATGGTCGCGGGCGGCTTGAATGGCCAGCCGCGTCTTGCCGATGCCGCCGGGGCCGGTCAGCGTAAGCAAACGGCAGTGCGGATCGTGCAGCAGGCGTTGTATGGCGGCCAGTTCAAATTCGCGGCCCAGGAGCGGCGTAGCGGGAACGGGGATGGCGCTCGATCGCGGCGTGGATCGATCGGGTGGTGCAGGCCGCTGGCGTCGTGCCGCTTGCACGAACCGCGCTCGATCCGTGTCGGCCAGTTCCAGGACATCGGCCAGCCGAGTGGCCATCTCGCGCGACGGGCGGCGCTCGTCGTTTTCGAGTTTGACGATGGTGGGCACGGCGCAGCCCACCCGATCGGCCAGCTGGCGTTGGGTCAGATCGAGCTGCTTGCGGCGGCGCTTGAGCCACTCGCCAAACGTCGAAAGATCGTCCACGCGAGCCTCCGCCTGTATTTTAATCGATTTGAGTCGCGAGGTGTAGGGCGGTGTATCACTTTTTGGGTGAGTGCTTGTATGCGCCGGTTACCCCAAGCGCGGCCGCTTTGGGCGTTTAATGAGCACATCCATTGCGAGGGGAGCAGATATGAACCAGGTGCGAAACTTTCTCATCGGATTAATCGTTCTGGCAGTGGGCGCGAGCGTGGCGTTGGCCGCCCCGCTGTTCGACGGGGGGCGCGGCGTCATCGGCGGGCCGACCGTTCAGGTGACGCCGGCCGATCGGGCTGCGGCCGCGATCGATCAACCCGCTTACGATCATTTTGTGTTCCTGCCGATTGCGCTGAAGCCGGTCGCGCCGCCGCCCCCGCCGGTGCGTGTGGAGTTGTTTACAGAGCCGGACACCAAGACCGAGAGCGGCAACATCGTGATGGACGCCAACGGCGGGATGCACGTGGCCTATAACTATCGTCTGCCGATGGCGGAGAATCCGGCGGCGGTGTACCTGTACTGCCCCGGCCCGGCGGCGGTGTGCGCCGACGGCGCGCAGTGGCAGGGTGTGTCGATGCTGGCGCAGGTGGACAGCGTGCAGCTGCGCCTGACGGCGGCCGGCCAGCCGCGCCTGCTTATCGAGACGAATTCACAGACGTACAACGGCGGCCGCGACATCTACTACGTGGAATGCAATCAACACTGCCTGACCGATCCGAATGCGTGGTCGGGCACGCTGGTCACGGCGCGCTGGGAGACGGGCGGCATCTCTGATCTGGTGGCGGGCAATCTGCCGCGCCGGTCGTTCGCGCTCGATCCGCAGGGGCGGCCGCGCTTTGTCTATTATGACGGCAACTACCTGCGCGAACCGGATCATTACGGCGGCTACTACGCGTGGTGCGATGTCGCTTGCGCGGATCAGATGAACTGGTACGAGGTGCGCATCACGCAGCAGGTCGGTTATCAATACGAGAGTATCAATTTCCCGGCGCTGACGTTTACGGCCGACGGCCGGCCGCGCATCGCTACGCAAGTTTTTCCGCTGGGCGGCTTCGATTTGAACGGCCTGCACTACTACGAGTGCAATGCCGCGTGCGGCAGTGAAGGCAGCTGGCAGCGGGTCAAGATCGCCGATCGGGGGCAGGGCACGTACCCCATGTGGGACATCGAACTGGACAAGGGCGATCGGCCGCGGGTGGTCTTCTACAAAGGCCAGACGCTCGACAGCACCGGCGAGAAGTTGTACTACCTGACATGCGACGCGCACTGTCTGACCGCGGGCAGCTGGTCGATGATCGATCTGGGGTTTGGCGCACAAATGGGCGACGGCGCCGATCTGGAATTGGACGCCTTCGACCGGCCGCGCATCACCTACATTAACTACGCGGGCGAAGACTTGCACTACGCGTGGTGCAACGCGGCCTGCGGCCAAGCCGCCAACTGGCAGACGACAGCGGTGGAGACCAACGAGCACGTGCTGCAAGTGTGGCCGGTAGCCAATCCCTTCACTTGCGACGCGGGCTTCTGGGACATCAAAGCGCCGATGTTCGGGCTGGATGCGTACGGCCAGCCGCGCGCCACCTTCGACGCCGGTTATCACGCCCGCTGCTGGTGGGACGATCCCAACGACGGCCAGCCGCCCGCGTGGAAGTTCATCGAAGTGTGGCACACCGTGCGCGTGCTGGCTTTCATTCAACCGTAAGGAGCGCCTGTCATGACCGCCATCACCGAATCACGCTATCGTTACGCGCCGCCCGCCGCCGTCGATCAACTGCGCCGCTTCCGCGCCACTCATCCGCTCAAGTCGTTCATCCTCGACGGCGTGACGTGGGATTATCTGCTCGGCGGGCAGGGCCGCGAGACGCTGCTGATTTTGCCGGGCTTACTGGGCGTGGCAGAGATGTCGTTTCAGCACAGCGCGATCTTCGAGAACACATACCGCGTCATTGTGCCCGGCTATCCCTTCGGCGTCGGCACACTCGATCAGTTGGTGGGCGGCCTGGCGGCCCTGCTCGACGCGGAGCAGATCGATCGCGTCCACGTGCTGGGCGGCTCATTTGGCGGACTGGTGGCACAGCGCTTCGTGCGCGCCTATCCGGAGCGCGTAAGGCGGCTGGTGCTATCGCACACGGGCGGCCCCCGGCCCGATCGGGCGCGCGCCAATCGTCGCGCCGTGACGCTGTTCGGTCTGCTGCCCATGCGCGTGCTGCGCTTCATGCTGCGCGGCGCCACGCGCCGATCGCTGCGCGATGCGCCGGAGCATATCGCGTTTTGGGAAGCGTATTCCGACGAGATGATCACGCGCCTGACCAAAGCCGATCTGATCAGCCGCTATCGGCTGGCCGCCGACTTCGACGCCACCTCCACCTTCACCCCCGACGATTTGAAGGACTGGTCTGGTCGCGTGCTGATTTTGGAAGGCGACAACGATCCGATCGCGGAAGCCGCCGCGCGCGCGAGTCTGAGACAGTTGTATCCGCAGGCGCAGGTTCATGTCTTTCACGGCAGCGGCCACGTCGCCTCCATCGCGCAGCTCGACGAATACACGGCCATCATCACCCGGTTTTTGTCCGCCGACTGATCCACATGAATACCGACTGGCAGATCTACACCGAAATCGCGCCGCCCGATTTCAGCGTGGCGTCGCTGGGCGAGTTGAATCTGCCGTCCAGCATGCTGACGCGCATCCAGCACACCGTCACCTATCGGCTGGCGCGCGCCGGCCAGCCGCCCGACAAAGTCCGCGTGTTTGTGTCGTCGGCCAAACGCCGCCCGTCCGCGCCGCCCGCCTGGGGCTTCTTCGTCATTGAATGCAAACTTCCCCCGGCCAACGTGCTGGTGTTGGAAGTGTATCTGTACTGAAGGGGGACCACCACATGTCATCCACTGCCCGTTTTATCTCACTGCTTTTGACTATTGCCATTGTCTTGTCCAGTGTGCCTGCCACAACTTTTGCCGCGGCGGGTTTTGCCGCCCCCCACGTCGATCCTTCATACCCGGCTGCTTCGAAACAGCCCGCAGCCGATCAATCCACCGCGCTCGGCGGCAGGCTGCGCTACCCGATCGAACTCGACGGCGACGGCGACCCCGCCACCAACCCGACCGCGCGGCCCGTCCCGATCAATCGCTTCGGTTCAATCGATCAGGTCGTGCAGCCCGTACACTTCGCGCAAATTCAGCTGGGAGTCGAAGTTGCGCCGACCGATCCCAAACACAATCCGGCGGGCACGCTGGTCACGTTCCGTGTATGGAACAACGCCTTCGGCGCGGGCCGCGTCGATCTGAAACAGGCCGTGCGCGCCGATGCCTGGGGCGCGGCGCTGGCGCAGTTCACGCTGGACGACGAGCATTTGCTGCCGGACACGCCTTATTACTATCAGGTCAGCGCCCCGCACTTCACTCAGACCGAAGTGCGCGCGTTCACCTTTGACTTCGATCAGATCGGTTCCGACGTACAGTTGGGCGCGGCGCGGCTGACCGCGCACGTCGCAGCCGATGGCCGCGTGATCCTCGATCTGGCATCCGACTTGCCCATCGACGCCGATGTCTTCGCCGCGCAGATTCAGGCCGCGCGCCTCACGGACGCCGCGCCGGAACTGTTGCCCGCGCTGGCCGCGCGCCGCCTCGACGATCATCACGCCCGGGCCGAGCTATACCTCGATGCGGGGCGCTACGTCTTCATGGCGGCGATCACCTCCGGCGCGAACGAAGCCCACAGCGCCCCCGTCACCGCCGAGGTGAAGCGCGTGACGCCGCCGCCGGTGGAGCGCGTGGAAAACATTCTCTCGATCGACCCGGCTGGCCGATCGGGGCTGGTGCAATACCGCACGCCGGACGGCGATGCCGCCATTCTGCGCCGCTCGCTGGTCGATCTGCCGCGCAGTGCGCCGCGCACCGCGCCGCCCTCGCCCAAGTCCAGCACCTTCAAGCAGGTCACCCGGCTGGGCGCCTTCAAAGTGCTGGCCGAAGAATACCAGATCGATTTTGAAACCATAACCGATGACGGCCAAAAGATCATCACGCTGGACGGCTTCACTTACGATCCGATAGCGCGCCGTTACGACTTGACGATCCAATCGTTGATGGATCAACCGGTGGATGACCAGCTGACCGTGCAAGTCTTTGGCCCCAACGACGTGTTGATCTACGAAGAGACCGCGCCCGTCGTGCTGCGGCCCGACCGGCCTACGAAGTACTCGATCGCCGTGCCCACCGATCGGGGCGAGGTGTACGGCCTGCGCGTCATCGTGCACGATCCCGCCATCGTGCAGACCATCATCCGCCGCCTCAAGAGTTCCATCACCGGCCTCAGCGCGTGGATCAAAGAGAGCCTCAGTGAGACGGGCAACGCCGCCGGTTTTTCGTTTTCGGCCACGTTGAAGTTTGAAGTGAAAGTGCTGGAGATCATGCTGGTGGCGTATTCGCTGCAGTGCGCCTCGACGGGCACGTGCGTGTACAAGCAGGAGGGGCTGGTCTATCAGCCCGGCGAGCAGTGGTTCGACGTGATCACGCTGGGCGTGCGCGATTACCTGCGCAACACCTTCGGCGCCAAGTCGATTGAAGACGCCCTCAAGAGCCTGCTGCTGGAAGGCATTCCGCTGGGCACGGCCACCGCCGCGCTGCCGGTGGGTCTGCGCGTCACCGGCGGCTTCGACACGCAGTGTCTGCCGCCGCATCTGCTGAGTCAGGCCAAAGAGATCAGCGCCGATATGGTGCGGCTGGGCAAGGAAGTGGCCGCGGGGCTGAACTTTGCGTTCAAGCAGCAGTTTGAGACTTTTCAGGGCGACGGCGTGACGCTGCCCATTCCGCCCACCACGTTTTTGGCGCTCAAGATCGGGCCGGTGTTCGCCTTCAACGTCGAGATCGACAGCAACGGCGACTACGGCCTCTATGTTGAATTGCAGTGGCAAATGGGCGTCTCGGCGGCGCTGCTGCTGCAGGGCTTTCCGCTGGCGGGCATGCTGGATAAGGTGTTGAAGGCGGCCAAACTCGTCAACACCATTCACGGCGCGGTCGAGTTCATTCGCGGCATGTACGTGCTGCTGGAAATGGTCGGCACCTTCGCCGCCGCCGACAGCGCCTTTAACGATGCCGACGTGGACAAGTGCAAGAAGAAGCACACCGCCTCGCCGCGTTCCAATCCGCCGCCGCCGCCCAACGGCCACCCCGATGAGCGCTTCGACGCGATCGAAGCCGCCTTCCTGACCGAGCCGACCGGCGACAGCGGCCGCCTCGCCGTATTGAACGGCTACGTCACGCGCGCGCAGCGATTGGGCCTGCCTCGCGCCGAAGCGTATTGGACACTGCGTTTGCGTCAAGCCGAGTTGGTCCAGTTCGACAACGACACGGCCGCACGCCTGACCGAACAACAGGAGATCGAAACGCGGACGACGACGGCGCTCGATCGGATTCAAGGTCTCATCAGCGGCACCATCCCGATTACGCCTTCGGCCACGATCACCGACGCGGTCTTGTCCGAATATGATGCCTTTGTCACCGGGCTGGGCAGCACCGCGCGCGAACAAGCGCGGCAGGTGCTGATCGACGCGCTGGACTTTGCGCAGGCGCAGTACGCGCTGTTGCGCGGCCAGGAACTGGACTTGCAGCGCGAATTGCGTCTGCTGCTGCAAGGCACCGGGGTGGGCGTCATCGACGACGGCCTCATCACGTGGGCGCTGGGCGCGATCGGCAGTGTGGGTGTGGACGCCGTGCCTGTCCAGATTGTGCCGGGCAGCACGCTCAGCGGCCTGCCGGAAAGCCGCTATTACACGCCGTTTGAAGCGCCGCCGGTCGTCATCGCACCCAGCGGCAGCCTGCACCGCTTCGTCGGCAGCGACGAGGCGCGCGCCTGGCTGGAAACGTACGCCGTCAGCGGCGGCACGCTCATCGTGCTGGCGCAGGCGCACAGCGCGGACTGGGAACTGCTGCCCGGCGGTCAACTGCGCGGCCTGGGCTACGAGCAGGACATTCTGTGCAAAGACGCTTCGGTGCGCATCGTCAATCCATCGGAGTGGCTCACAGGCCTCAGCCGCGATCTGCCCAATATCCAGCTCGACGGCTCGTTCACCACATTGCCCCATCGCGCGCGCGTGATCTTGCAGCGCACCACCGGCAATCAGCTGCCCGCCATGATCGAGTATCCCTTTGGCGCGGGCCGCGTGGTCGCCATGTCGCTGTATCCCGATTTCTACGTTAACGGCATGCAAAGCCCGGAAGATATGATCTTCGCGCGCAGTCTGTTCGGGCGGGCGTACCTCACCGCCACCGGCGAATCGATCGCCGCGCGCGCCAACGCCCATCAATCGATCGCGCTGCCGCTGTCGATCACGAACACCGCGGCGACCACCGCCACCGTCGCGCGCGTGTCGGTCGACTACTTCGGCGTGAACGCCGCCGAATCGTGGCGCTGGGCCGCGCACCGCATCGCCGGTCTTCAGCACGAAGCGACCGTCAACCTGAATCCACCGCTGCCCGGCAGGCAGTCGCGCACCATTCAGGCTAACTTCACTGCGCCCAATTACGCCGGGCTGTATCGTTCGGCCTATCGCTTTGATTATCAGCCCTATGTCACGCCCGGCCCGTTCTATGAAGTGGTCTCGCCCACCGTGGGTATCCTGGCGCGCCCGCTGATCAGCCTCTTCGAGCGCAACCAGATCGATTATCGTTACGGCGAAACGGCGATCGTCACGCTGACGCTGAAAAATGAGATGACGACGACGCGCACTTTGCGCCTGGACACGCTCGGCGGCTCCATCACCATCTCGATCGGTCCGTCGGCGACGATCACGCAGCCCGTCTTCACCGGGCCGGTGTTCGAGAATCGCGTCATCACCGCCACGCTCGTCGAGAACGGCGCGCGCCTCGCCGCCACGCTGACCACGCTGAGCCTGCGCCTGCCGACCTTCGGCCTGGACGTGACGCCGCAGACGATCAATGTCGGGCTGCCTGTCACGCTGATCGTGACGGGCACGGCCCAGCAAGTACCGCCGGCCACGCCGCTGACGTTTGAGCTGCGCCACAACAATACGTTGATCGATCAAGTCAATACCACTTTGAACGGCACACTCGATCTGACGCAAGCCACGGCGCAGTTCTCTACCAGCGCGGCAGCGGCCAACCAGGACTTCACCGTGCGCGCCGTTATCAGCGGCCAGCCCGTCATGACGCAGACCATCGCCACCGTGACACCGGGCCGCATCGAGACGGTGGCGCTGAACGGCGATCTGACGTTGGACACGCTGCAACCTCAGGCGGCATCGATGACGTTAAACAGCGCGCGCAGCGGCGCGGTGATCACCGCGCAGGTTGTGCTACGCAACGATCTCGGTGTGATCAGCGCCGGTCCGCAGGCCGGCGCCATCGTCACGGATCAGCTGCGCACGCTCGGGCTGGACGTGGCCGTGCCCGCCGCGCTCGACCCGACGCGCAGCTACACCTTGATCTACAGCCTCACCACGCAGCTAATCGGCTCGCCCGTCACGTTTACGCAGGCGGCCACCCTGCCGCTGTCGCTGAGCGGGCCACAGTTGACGCTGGACAGCGCCGTGCTGTTTCCGCAGGAGCCGTTTTACTTCTCGCTGACGCCCGCGCCGGGCAGCCGCCTGATCGCGCCCGTCGGGCCGTACACGGTGACGCTGATGCACGCGCCCAGCGCCTTCCTGTTTACCACGGTGTTGACGGGCGCGCCTTCGGCCAACGGTCTGTCATTCAATTTCATCGTGCCCGGCTTGCCCGCGACCGGCTTGTATCAACTCACCGTGACTTCTCCACAGTTATTCAACTGGTCAGAGACGAAAGCCGTCCTCGTGCGTGAGCGTGCCCTCACCTTTGAGTCGCCGTCGTCCGTCACTGCGGGCGGCACGTTGATCGCATCTGTGACCAGCTCGGCCGATCTGGACAATCCCATCAGCGGCACGCTGAGCCTGTATGACTTTGACGAGCAGCGGTTGTCGGTCACATCGTTTAGCGGCACGCTGGCGGGCGCGTCGCGCACGTTGAATGTGGCGCTGCCGATTCCGGCAAACACCCGCAGCGGCGCGTACAGTTTGCGCTGGCAGGGCATCAACGATCTGGGCGCGCCCTTCGCCTCAAGTGACGTGGTGAACGTGAATGGACTCGACACCCAGATCGCCGCGCAAACCGATCGGGCGTGGTACCGGCCCGGCGAGAGTGTGACGGCTGCGCTGATCATCACTGCTAATCCGGCGCTGTCCAATGCGTGGCTGCGCTGGCAGATCACCGCCGCGCCCCGGCCATACGAACTCAGCGCGATCACGCTGGCCGGCAACGACTGGCTGGCCGAAGGCGTGGGCCAGGACGCGCGCGCCGCGTTCTGGG
>Ga0101944_10007702_pt1 | contig 10642 bp, 7 predicted proteins | sample DewCreD2012metaG_FD_75245 | JGI IMG/M metagenome (GOLD analysis project Ga0101944, IMG submission 75245) | Hot spring sediment bacterial and archeal communities from British Columbia, Canada, to study Microbial Dark Matter (Phase II) - Dewar... ...
TTGCGGGCTTCTTTGTGCAGACTATATCCGCACCGTCATCCTCGAGGAGACCTCCAACCGGGTAGCGGGCATCGTCCTGGAGCCGATCCAAGGGTGGGCGGGCAGTGTGGTACCGCCGGACGGCTGGATCCAAAAAATCCGCGCCATTTGCGATGAATTCGGTATTCTGTTCATGGCGGATGAAGTGCTGACCTGCATGGCGCGCACCGGCAAGATGTTTGCCATGGAGCATTGGGACACCGTACCAGATGTGATGACGCTGGGCAAAGGTTTTGGCAACGGCTTTCCGGTGACGGCGATGATGGTGAGTGAGAAATACAAACACGTGATCGAAAAGATCAGTGCCAGCACGTCGTATGGCGGCAACCCGATGGCATGCGCGGCTGCCCTTGCCAGCATCGAGGTCATCCAAGAGGAGCATTTGTGCGAGCGTTCAGCGCATCTGGGTGAGATTTTACTCAAGCGGATGAAAGAAATGGAAACGAAATACGCCATTATCGGTGAGGTGCGAGGGGTGGGCTGCCTGCTCGGGATCGAACTGGTCAAAGATAAGACCACCAAAGAGCCCTTCGAAGAAGCCGGTAAGTTGGTGTATCAGAAAGCCTTCCGTAAAGGGTTAGCCTGGATTCCGGCCGGGCACATCCTGCGGATGTCCCCGCCGATGATCATGGAAGATGAGGTGGCGCTTAAAGGTTTGGCAATTATCGAGGAAGCGATCGCCGAAACGCAGAAGGAATTGGGGTACTAAAACATGAGCGGAAGAGACCTTCGCATGCAAAAATTATTCAATAAGGGAGAAAACGCCGTCGTTATCGCCATTGACCACGGCTACATGGACGGTCCCATCCCGGGCATGGAAAACCTGCCGGAGGTTATCCAAAAGATCGATCCGGCGGTTGATGCCATTCTGCTCTCGCCGGGCATGTTGAAACAGTTACCGGGAGCGTTCAATTACAAAGGCGCGCCGATCCCGATCGTCCGTCTGAATTGGAGCACGGTGTTCTGCTTCGAGTGGAATGGTTGGGAAGCCCGTACGGCGCCGGCTTTCTCGGTGAAAGAAGCGGTCAGCCTGGGGGCTGAGATTGTGCTGATCTCGTTGACGCTGAGGACGGGGAGCGAAAAGAACGATGTCCGCAATGTCGAGATTTTCTCCAACCTGCGGAGGCAGGCAGCCGAATTGGGCATCCCCGTCATCGGCGAGTGTTTTCCGAACCGGAGCGACAATCTATCCGAGGAGGATATGCACGATCGGGTCCTGCGCGGCACGCGCATTCTGGCGGAGCTGGGGGCAGATTTGATTAAGACTTTCCATACCTGCCGGTTTCGGGAGGTTATCCGGGGCTGCCCGATTCCGATCTTGGGATTGGGCGGCAGGTCAACGCCGGATCCGCTGGATTCGCTGAAGCTGGCAAAACGGATCATCGATGAAGGGGCACGCGGGGTTGTGTTTGGGCGGAATGCCATCCAGCGCCCCGATCCGCAGGCGTATCAGCGCGCCTTGTGCAAGGTGGTGAAGTACGGCATGGAGCCAAAAGACGCTCTGACCGGGGATGGTTGCGTTTGATCGAGCAGGAAGAAGCCAAGCGGGCAGGGTTTTTCGTCTTTATTATGAGTACAAAATAGGATGAAATACGGAGTAAGAGAAGAGTCACCCGCCTTTTTTGTTGATAATTTTGGTGACCGACTCGATCAAATCGAGGATATGACCGGTGGAAAAACCGCCATTATGACTTATGGTAATATGATTGCCTTTAAGCGCTTCACCTTGAGGATCACGGGAAGTGATGACAATCACCGGGATATCCCTCATGGCAGGATCCTTGCTTTTCTCGTCTAAAACCTGGAAACCATTCATGGATGGCATGATCAAATCTAGCAATAAAACATCGATCTTTCGATTTCGCAGCGCTGCCAGGGCGCGTTTTCCGTTATTGGCTTGGATTACCTGGAATCCATTCGGCGCCGATTCCAGTATACGGGCAAAAAGGTGTAATTCATCCGGTTCATCATCTACAACCAAGATATTTTTAATCTCTTTACAATCAGGCAATTGAAGAGGAAGCTGATCCAATACAGAAAGTAATTTTTCTCGAGTGATGGGTTTCATTAGATATTGAATGACACCCAATTGGGCGGCAGCTTCCAATTCACCGGGCATCCAGAAGGTGATAATCGGCGTTCCTACCGGGATCATTGAAAACATTTTCTCGAAGGGCATTTGGTCAAACGGGAAATTTACAATGACCGCTTGAGGGGGAGATTTTCTGATCATTTGTTCCAGTTCATTTGTGGATTTTACGCCGATGATTTCCGTATCTTTCAAATACCGATTTAACAAACGTTGAGCAGTCTGCTCTTTTTCGAATACGATTAAGCGAGGAATTAATCGGGGAGCAGGCGCTTTAGAAAGGCGGGTGCGCAGCATATACCCATATTCATCACCCGGAATGAGGCTTCTCCGAATACGTTGGTCGGGTAGATTTTTTTCTTCTTGTAATAGGGAAGGATTTAACGGCAAGGAGAAGTAAAAGGTGGTTCCTTGCCCTACTTTACTTTCAAGCCACATTTTACCGCCGTGAAGTTCAATCAACTTTTTGCTGATGGTGAGTCCAAGTCCGCTTCCCCCATATTTTCTGCGGATGGAATTATCCACCTGGACAAATGGTTCGAAGATTCGTTTTTGATCTTCTTCCTGGATACCGGGTCCGGTATCGGAGATTTGAAAAAGAATCTCATCTTTCTGATGCCGGCACAGGATAGTAACCCCGCCATGTGCCGTAAACCGCCCGGCGTTGCTTAAGATGTTGATGATGACTTGACGGATACGAATTTGATCGCAAAATATTGTCGGCAAAGAATCTTGAATGTCTAACTTAATATATAATCCTTTGGTATCGAAGAGACTTTTAACCACTTCAACCGATGATCGAATTAATTCATCGATTGAAATCCATTCACGGCTAAGAGCCATGTGTCCCGTTTCCACCTGGCTTAAATCCAAAACATCATTAACCAATGTTAGCAAATGCTTGCTATTGCGTTGAATGGCTGAGATGTCATTCAATAAAGAGGCTGGCAGATGAACACCATAAATTTGCGGCGATTTACTGATAACTTCAGTAAAGCCGATGATGATGTTTAGTGGGGTTCGAAGCTCATGACTGACGTTAGCGACAAACTCAGCTTTTGCCTGACGGGCTTCTTCGGCTACATGCTGCAATATTTTTAATCGATCGGTCAGGCGTGCCATTTCCTGATTGATTTTTGATAAATCTTCTTGAGCCTCTTTCAGTTCTAATCGTTGCCGCCGCGCTTCTTCGAGGCATAATTGAGCTTGTTTAAGATTGTTTAATGCCCACTCGGATGAGGTTAACAATTGATTGGTTGTTAACCATCCCAACAATCCGCCAAACCCTCCGAACGCAATAATTATTAGACGCGTTGAAAGAGGCAAATTGAATAAAGAATGGTTAGCTCCAATCTGAGAAATGATGATGATCACAACAACTTCTGATATTAAGCCTGCGCCTAATCCCAGGTTGATAGATGCTATCAACGGTAAGAGGGCGAGCAGAAAGAGAATATCGGGACTATTCACAATGAAGGCTGAAAGGATGATCAGAACAAACAACCCAATCTGCCAGAGAATGCTGGATGGGACATACCAGCGTTCTGCCATCGAATAGGTTGCATAAGAAACAAGGCTAAAAACAACACCGATCGCGAATAATTGAGCCATCATCTTGGTGGATGAATATCCCGATAGAATGATGACTGACAATATAAAGAAAACAGATGTAATGAGGAGCGTTGACCGTGATTTTGATACCAATACATCATCGATAGTAGAATTAGGGCTTTTGACACTACCGATGTTCCTGAGAGATAAAAGTCTCATCTTTTCCTCGTTCTTGTGATAAATAGAACACCTGCTCATCCAACATCCGCAGAAAATCTTGGGGTAACACCGGTTTTTGCAGGAATCCATTCGCCCCGAAAGAAAGCGCCAGGGTCTCTTGAGGCAGGATCGAACACACAACAATTCTCCATGGATGTTGTTGTCCATCGATCTGATATTCTTGGCGAAGGCGGCTGAGTAAATCCCATCCATCCTGATTTGGCATCATGACATCGATGATGATGATCCAGGGGTGGATTTTAGAGATCAACTCCAATGCTTGAGCAGGATTTTGTACTCCGATAATCGAGTAAGGCGAACCCTGCGCATAACGCTGGAAAAGTTGAATAATATCTGCATTATCATCGATTACCAATACGGGTATTAACTCACAGGGTGGAATGGTAAATTTTATCTGAATCGCATCCCCAACAGCGGTAATATCTAATTTTCCGCGGGCTTTCTCGATAAACTGGCGCGCCACTTCAATATTCTGGTCAGAAAGCAGGATATCAGGCAATGCGCTCTTCGTTTCTTGAGGTGGTTTTAAGGTTATGGTAATGGTTAATCCTGAATCAGACGCAGCAGCTTGGATCCATAATGAGTCGAGCGCTAATGGGATTATCCTGCCTAAGATATTGAGAAGGGTGTAGCGGAACATCAATTGGGGAACCAATAAATCCTTCTCAGAATTATCGGGTGAGTGGTAAATTTTCGTGCCGTATTGTTGTGCCAGAGGCTGCAACATATCCAACACTGCCCTTAAGACCGGTTTCCAGTCAGAATTTTTCTCGGGTGGAAGGCTTTCAACCCATGCAACGTCATCATTTGCAGGATCATCTCGGTAAATATCCCCACCATAGTTTTTCCAGAGTTCATTCGCCAATGTTTCGAGAGCGGTGCATTGTTTCCGGCTCAACTGCCTATCGCTGATTCCAAGCTGATTAGCGACCGATTGGCGGGAATAACCACGTACATACCGGTAGAACAGGACATCATAAATATCCCAGCCTTTGGATTGGGGCAGATCATCATCATTGGGTCGTAAGGCGTCAATTGAATCTAATAAGATTTTCTGCAGTCTGGAAGCACTATCGACATACCCAGCAATACCGAATAACTCTATCAGAGGATTACGGCGTAATTCATCTAAGTCGTATAGATGGTGAAGCGCTCTGCGTAAATGAGTGATCAGTTGGGAGTTGTTGATGTCCATTTTTTGACGAAAAGACGGCGAAAAACCTATTTATAAGGGAATGCGTTTTCATTATACTCAATCTACAACAACGTTCAAGTGCGGGAGTCGTGGTATTAATGGTGTATCTCTTAGACTAAACCGTTATTGGATTTTATAAAAAAGGGATCTTGATACAATGGCATCAATTCATACCTCTGAAAATACCGCTTCCAAAAAACCGAAAATCATTGATCACGCTTATATTTGGCGAAAGATACGGCTGAGTTGGGAATTATATGCTCTTTTGGCATTACCGGTAGTGTGGTTACTGGTATTTCAATATTACCCGATGTATGGAGCACAGATCGCGTTCAGGGATTTTCTACCCGGCGACAGCATGTGGCACGCAAAATGGGTAGGGTTAGCCAATTTCGAACGTTTCTTCAAGTCGGTGATGTTCGTCAACCTGATTCGGAATACCTTAGTCCTATCGCTTTACTCATTGGCTGTTGGATTTCCAATTCCGATTATATTTGCTCTCAGCCTGAACCAGCTTCGCCCAGGATTCTTTAAACAGACGGTACAAATGGTGAGTTACGCCCCGTATTTTATTTCCACCGTCGTGTTGGTCGGCATGTTGTTACAGTTTCTTGCGCTTCGGCAGGGACCGATCAATTTATTATTTCAGGCTTTAGGCGGTAGCCCCATTCATTTCATGGGCAATGCCGATATGTTCCCTTCGATATACGTTTGGTCTGGCGTGTGGCAATACACCGGTTTTAATACGGTGATCTACCTGGCAGCGCTATCTACAGTTGACCCGGCATTGCACGAAGCTGCTGTCATGGACGGCGCCAACCGCCTTCATCGTATTTGGTACATCGATCTACCCGGTATTTTACCGACAGCAATAACATTGCTCATTTTGAATATGGGTCAGGTGATTAATGTCGGATTTGAAAAAGTTTTCTTGATGCAAAACCCGCTGAATACCGCAGTCTCTGAAGTGATCAGTACCTATGTATATAAAGTCGGATTAATCGGTGGAATCACCAATTACTCATACGCAGCCGCTATTGGGTTGTTCAATTCAATCATTGGATTGGTTTTGTTGATTACAGCCAATTACCTGCTGAAGAGAATAACCCATACTTCTTTATGGTAAGCAAGTGGAGAAACCAATCATGATTCGAAAACTGGCAATTCGCCCGACATACCGCATCCGTGAATCGAGAGTCGATTTTATCTTCACCGTTATCAATAATATATTTTTATTATCCATTTTCTTCGTTATTTTATATCCACTGGTTTATGTGGTGAGCGCTTCGGTCAGTGACCCTAATGCGGTTGCCGCCGGAAAAGTATGGTTGTGGCCGGTAGGGTTCACAACCAAAGCCTATCAAAGGATATTTGAGTACTCACGGATTTGGACCGGGTACGCCAATTCGCTTTTTTACGCAACCGTAGGGACATTCGTCAATGTATCGATGACCGTTTTGGCGGCTTATCCGCTTTCGCGCAAAGACCTCTTTGGTAAAAATCCGCTGCTATTTTTGTTTGTATTTTCAATGATGTTTAGCGGTGGTTTGATCCCATTTTATATTGTGGTCAAGCAATTGGGGCTGTATGACACCCGCTGGGCGCTGATCATCCCGCAGGCGCTTTCTGTGTGGAACATGATCATTGCGATAACCTATTTCCGAACCTCACTACCCCATGAATTGTTGGAAGCTGCCCAACTGGATGGTTGTGGTGATATTCAATACCTGTTCCGCGTCGTCTTACCCCTATCAAAACCGATAATCGCCGTCTTGAGTTTGTTCTATGCAGTTGGGCATTGGAACCAATTTTTTACCGCGCTCATCTTTCTGGCAAACAAGGATTTATTTCCATTGCAGCTCATCTTACGTGACATTTTGGTGGCAAATACAGTAGATCCAAGTTTATATGAGGACGCAAAAACGATGGCTGCGAAGGCTGGGATGAGAGAACTCTTAAAATTTGCTTTGATCGTTGTTGCCTCGGTTCCGGTTTTAGCCATCTATCCTTTTGTACAAAAATATTTTGTGAAAGGATTAATGATCGGCGCAATAAAGGGTTGAGAGGCAGGAATTGATTAGAAAGAGAAAGGAGGTTCACCTATAGGAAAATCGTCTGATCATTAATAAATAAAATTCGATTTTGTAGTGTATCACCCAATCTCAATGTCCATCAATCTGCAGTTCAGATAGGTGGAATTAAAAAAGCTAGAGGAGAATTGAAATGAAGAAAAATTTTGTGTATGCGATGTTCAGTCTTTTGATCATCACGGTCTTTGTGCTAACGGCTTGTAGCCCGGCTGCTACGAAACAACCCACTTCACAGCCACAACAGGAAAGCGAACCAACTTCAGCGCCGACGAAAGCCCCAGCCGAACCAACGGGTATCAAAGTGAATCCAGCGGGTCAGTTTCCGATTGTAGATGAAAAAATTACCCTGAAGGTTCTACTGGTTCAAACCACCGGTGTTTCAGATTATGCCGACAATGAGTTCACCAAATGGTTGGAAGAGAAAACCAATATCCATTTGGAATTTGATGTTGCGCCCATGGATCAAGCGGGAAACAGAGAGAAACTAAACCTTGTCCTCGCCAGTGGAAGTTTGCCGGATATAATCATGAACTTTGGTCTTCCATTGAATGAACAACAGACATTGGCAGATCAGGGTTTGATCATTCCTGTGGATGACTTGATTGAGACGTATGGAGATGAGTTCAAAAAAGTCATGGAAATGTACCCGGTACGAGAATCCTTCAGCCTGGCAGATGGAAAGATGTATTCTTTACCGCACATTAATGACTGCTACCATTGTCAACATTCGCAAAAAGCCTGGATATACAAACCCTGGTTGGACAAACTTGGTTTGGAGGTACCGACAACAACGGATGAATTAGAGCAAGTTTTGCTGGCTTTCAAGACTCAGGATCCCAACGGCAATGGCATTGCAGATGAAATTCCCTGGTCTGGAGCGCAGGTTGGTTCCTGGCAAGCACAGCTTGATTCCTTCATTATGAATGCCTTCGTCTACAATACTCGGGTGGGTTACGTTCCCCACATGTACGTTGAGAACGGGGTGATCAAGATGGCGTATGCGCAACCGGGTTGGAAAGAGGGCATCATTTACCTGAACAAGCTTTATAAACAAGGTTTGATCGATCCTGAAATCTTCACCAATGATATGACCAAGCACAAAGGTTTGGGGGAATATCCTGGTGTTGCCATCATGGGTTTCACTCAGGCTGGCTGGCCTGGCATGTTTATCGACTGGATGGCTGGTGAAAGCGGACGATGGGCTGAATACGTTCCTGTTGCGCCATTGAAAGGTCCGGGTGGAGTACAGCAAAGCCCGAACAATCCTTTTGCATTTGGCGGAACCGGTTCCTTCATCATCACAAAAGACTGTAAGTATCCCGAAGCAGCTTTCCGTTTAGCAGACTTGATGTACTCGTATGAAGCAACGATGCGTTCTGTGTATGGACGTCCGGGGATTGAATGGGAAGAAGCTGCAGAAGGTGCAGAATCGATCACCGGTGAAGGTAAGCCTCGTTACAACGTTCTGGTTGCCTGGTCAGAGCAGGAACAAAAGATCACCTGGCAACAGGCAGCCCCAACCTTCCGCTCGACCCAGTTCCGTCTGGAGTGGCAGCAATACAACCCGGCTGATCCGTTGGAACGTCTTCTGTACCAATGGAGCCGCGATCTTTATGCTCCCTATTCCAAGCCAGAACTTGAAGTCCCGCCGCTGGTATTTACCTCCGAAGAGTCGAAACAACTCGGCACTCTTAGTGCGGCATTGGAGACATACGTCGATCAAATGTTCGCGGTATTTGTGACCGGACAGGTGGATATCAACACGGGTTGGGATCAGTATCTGGCAGACCTGAAAACCAATGGCTTAGACGAATACCTGGCAATTTACCAGGCTGCTTATGACCGTAAAACCAAATAAGATTCAATAAAAGTATCCATCCATGTGACTCACATCCCCTCCTGTTTGGATCATGGGAGGGGATATAGTTTAAAGAGAAAACCGTGATACACTTTATCTATCCATATATGAGGAGGACAAATGACAACAAAACAGGTTTCACCAAAAGGACTGCAATGGTTTCTGGATTCACGTTTTGGGATGTTCATCCATTGGGGTTTGTATTCGATCCTCGCCCGCGGGGAATGGGTGATGCACAACGAGCAAATCCCGGTTGCAGAATACGAAAAACTGGTCGATCAGTTCAATCCGATCAAGTTCAATGCCGATGAATGGGTCAGCATCGCCGCCGATGCCGGGCAAAAATATATGGTGATCACCAGCCGGCATCATGACGGGTTCAGCATGTACGATACCGCGCTCAGCGATTACAAAGTGACGAATACCCCCTTCAAACGCGACCCGCTGGCGGAATTGGCAGATGCCTGCGCCCGCCGCAGGGATGTAAAATTGGGGTTCTATTCCTCTCTGCTCGATTGGCATCACCCGGCTTATCGTTTCCGCAAAGAAAGCGGTTTGGCATGGTCGGATTACGTGGCTTTTCTGCATGGACAGGTGCGGGAGTTATGTACCAATTTTGGGGAGATCGCCTGCATCTGGTTCGACGGCGACTGGCCTGCCGTTACCTTCGATGAAAAGGCTGCCTATTTTGCCCCCGGCGGCAGCTTTGAGTATGAAAAGCTGTATGACATGATCCATACCCTTCAGCCGGATGCCTATGTCCATAATAACCGTCATGTCCAGCCTTTACCGGGTGAGGATGTGCAAGGGTTCGAACAGGACCTGCCCGGTGAGAATACAACAGGTTTTAACGCTACAGAAATATATGGTCTGCCGATGGAAGTTTGCTTGACGATCAATGACAGCTGGGGTGTGAATCATCTGGATGAAAACCATAAATCAACCCAAACGCTGCTGTATTACCTGGTCAAATCCGCCAGCATCAATGCAAATTTATTGCTCAATGTGGGTCCCACTGCGTTGGGGGAAATCCTGCCGGTGCATGTACAGCGTCTGAAAGAAATGGGCAATTGGCTGCGCGTCTTTGGTGAATCGGTCTATGGCACGCGGGAAGGGGTGATCACCACACCGGTTGGAGTCTCTACCCACAAGGGCAATATTCATTATGTTCATGCCTTCCAATACCGTTCCGATAACGTGGTTCTCAACAACATACCGGAGACGGTCAACCATGCCAGCCTGCTTGAGGATGGTTCAACATTGGTACTGCATAGAGCCAACGGCAAGTGCTGGGTCAATGTTCCGGCAGCGAAACGGAATTCCCTCGATACGGTGATAAAGTTGGAATAAACCGGACTTACATTGTCTCGCAAAAAGTAGTCATGACAGACCCCCTCCGCACAAATTTGAGGGGAAGTCGCCGTGTTGCAAAGAACACGCCTCAAGACGACTGCGGATGGAAAATTTTTGTCAATCTGATTGGATTATGCTACAATCCAAATAATCAGCAATTCGATACGGTCGAAACGGGTGTACATTTCCCGTTCCAACTCTGGGAATAAGGGTGAGACAATGGTAGA
>Ga0101944_10007704_pt1 | contig 10639 bp, 8 predicted proteins | sample DewCreD2012metaG_FD_75245 | JGI IMG/M metagenome (GOLD analysis project Ga0101944, IMG submission 75245) | Hot spring sediment bacterial and archeal communities from British Columbia, Canada, to study Microbial Dark Matter (Phase II) - Dewar... ...
AGAGCAGAGTATCAAGATAACGGCATCCTCGGGGTTGTCGAAAGACGAAGTCGACCGGATGGTGAGCGATGCTCAGGCTCATGCAGCCGAAGACCGCAGGCGGCGGGAGGTTGTTGACAGCCGCAACCGGGCGGATACGCTTGTATACCAGACCGAGCGAACGCTCAGGGAATCCGGCGACCGGGTTTCGGCCGCCGAGAAGAAGCCGATTGAAGACGCAATCGCCGAGTTGCGCGCCGTGATGAAAGGTGACGACAAGGCGGCGATTGATGCGGCAGTAGAGAAGCTTCAGAAGCTGAGCTACAAGCTGGCAGAGGAGTTGTACAAGCAGCAGGGGTCTGCGACCACATCGGGGCCGGAGGCGGGCAAGAAGTCGGATTCGGACCGGCGCGTGGACGCCGACTACACTGTAGTAGACGACGAAGAGAAGAAGTAGCTGACGGAGGTGGAATCCCGATCGCCGATGACGAGGAGGTGGCTGCAGCGCTGACCGGCGACTGAGCCGGGTTTGCACAACTGATGCCGACTACGAAGCGGGACTACTACGATGTCCTTGGTGTCCCGCGTACTGCTTCAGCTGAGGAAATCAAGGCAGCTTACCGCAGGCTGGCCAAAGAGTATCATCCCGACCGGAACCCCGACAACCGGGCCGAGGCGGAAGAGAAGTTCAAGGAGCTTTCCGAGGCCTATGAGGTGCTTGCGGATGCAGAGAAGCGCCGGTTGTACGATGCCTACGGGCACAGCGGCGTCTCGCAGAAGTTCGGCCCGGGAGGATTTGACTTTCGGCGTGACTTTACTCACGCAGACGACCTGAATGACATCTTCGGCGACATGCTGCGTGGGTTCGGGATGGGCGGGTCTGGCAGCCTCTTCGATTTCTTGTTCGGCGGTGGGCAACCTTCTACTCACGGCCGCAGCCGTGGAGCCGACATCCACATTCGTCTGAGGCTGCCGCTGGAGGAGATTGCTTCGGGAACGGTTAAGGAGATTACGTTCAACCGGTTTGAGCCGTGCAAGGCCTGCGGCGGGCGCGGTGGCAGCGGCGCTGTCAGCTGCCCGACCTGTCGCGGTCGAGGGCAGGTGCGTCGCCAGGTAAGTTCCTTTATGGGGCAGTTTGTCCAAGTAGGGGAATGTCCGGAATGCGGCGGCCGCGGTGAGAGATTCAAGGATGTGTGCAGAGAGTGTTCGGGTGAGGGCAGAAAGAGAGTGCAACGGACGCTCAAGGTTCGCATCCCTGCCGGAGTGTCAAACGGCGTAGTCATTCCTCTGAATGGCGAGGGTCACTACGGCCCATCCGGCGCAGGCGACGTGCTGATTGAGATCGAAGAAAAGGAGCATCCGTTGTTTGTCCGTTCGGGGAACGATGTTGTTGTGGATGTGCCGATTCCAGTCACCACTGCGGTATTGGGCGGCAGAGTTGCCGTTCCGACGCTCAGCGGGGAGAAGGAGGTTGACGTCCCGGCCGGGACACAGCCGGGAGCAGTGCTGCGGCTTCGCGGTGCAGGCGTACGGGGACTCGAAGGCGGTGTCGGAGATGAACTCGTGCGCGTCGTCGTTCACATTCCACGCAAGCTGACAAGAGAAGAGAGGGACCTGTACCGCCAGCTGGCGGACAGGAAATCGGAGAAAGTCCCGGAACCGCGGCGACCGAGGTAATGGAGATCTTCTTTGCGCCCGAAGCGATGCCGGACGCCGAGACTATCATCTTCGGCGGCAACACTGCCCGTCACATCAGTCGAGTGATGAGGCATCGGCCCGGTGATGTAGTGAAAGCCACCGACGGACGCGGGACCGAATTCGAACTTAAGCTGACCGCTGTCGGTGTCTCGCGCGTCGAGGGCAGAGTACTGGGGCGAAGGATGCGCCCGACCGAGCCGCGTCACAAGGTTGCGCTGGCGCAGGCGCTGCTGAAAGGCCGGGGTCTTGCACAAGTAGTTGAGACTGCGACGGAGCTGGGAGTTTCCGAAGTGATTCCGTTCCTCAGCGAAAGGACAGTGGCGAAGATGAGTGCGGTGAGGCGAAGTCGGCTTCAGCACGTCGCGGTCAGCGGACTCGAAACCTCGATGCGGACAGTGTTGCCGTGTATCGCCGATTGTGTCTCTTTCGAGGGGCTGCTCGGGCGCATGACGGAGTTTGACATGACCGTGGTCGCCTATGAGGGTGAGTGCCGCTTCGGGATTGACGACGTTCTGGACAAGGATGTTCGTTCGGTACTGGCAGTGGTCGGGCCGGAAGGTGGTTTCAGCGAGCTGGAGATTGACAGGCTGAAAGTTACAGGCGCAAAGGTTTTTTCGCTCGGTCCGAGACGTCTACGGGCGGCAACAGCAGCGAGCACGGTTGTCGCACTATGTCTGCAGCGACTGGGCGATTTGGGCTGATAATGACGAATGAAACCTGAAGGGAGGTGCTAACGCAAATGGTAGGCATAATAGTGCGCGAAGGCGAGCCGCCGGAGAGCTTCATGCGTCGATTCCGTCGCGCCTGCGAGAATGCCGGAATCCTGCGCGAAGTGAAGCGGCGAGAGCACTACGAGAAGCCGAGTCAGCGCCGGAAGCGCAAGGCGGCCGAAGCGCGACGACGGCAGTATCGCCGGCGTTTCTCCAGCTGACAGACCCGCCCGGAGACGCGCTTGGATAGACACACCCTCGAGGTGCTTGATTTTCCGCGCATCCAGGAGATGCTGGCGGGAATGTGTGCTACAGAACTCGGCCGGGCACAGGCCCGCGATATGCTGCCGCTCGACAACCGCGTGGCAGTGGCGCGGGAGCTGGATCTGGTTCAAGAAGCGGTCGGGCTTCCGACCGAACCGATGCTGTGCAACATCAAGGACATCAGGGGGGTAGTTGGCCAGGCAGTAGCTGGGGCAGTTCTCACTGCCACTGAGCTTGTGGAGATTCGAAAGACCTGCGAAGGGATCAGAGTGGCCCGTGATTTCCTCAAACGTTGTTCTGCTCAAGCGCGTTCTCTGTGTGCTCTCGCCCAGGACCTTGATATCGAATCTCAACTCGAAGACGATATCATGAGGGCGATCGACGATTCGGGCGCAGTCCGCGACTCGGCTAATCCTCGGCTGCAGGAATTGCGCGCCGAGCAGCGGCGACGACGAAATGCGCTGGTCGAGCGAATGGAACGTGTGGTTGAAGAGAATCCCCGCTGGTTTGAGGGCGGAGTAGCAGTGCGGGGCGAGCGTTTTGTTATCCCGGTTCGAGCAGAAGAACGCAACCGCGTTCCTGGGGTAGTCCACGCTAGCTCAGGCAGCGGGCATACTCTATTCGTGGAGCCGTTTGACACCGTTGCGGAACAGAATGAACTGCAGGAGCTGCGCGATGCGGAGAAGGAGGAAATCCAGCGTATTCTGCGCCGGCTTTCGGGTCTGGTGGCTGCTCACGCCGACGTGCTGATTCGGGCACTTGAGGCTGCTGCCCGTCTGGATGTCTTGGTGGCCAAGCGCAGATTTGCCCTGAGGTTCAACTGCACGCGTCCCAATGTAGCGGAGGGCTGTCGGGTTGAGCTGCTGCAGGCAAGGCATCCACTCTTACTAGACCGGAATCTGGAAGTCGTTCCATTGAATTTCCGGCTGCCGGAGAGCACAAATGTAGTTGTTGTCTCCGGGCCAAATGCCGGCGGCAAGACCGTGGTGCTGAAGACCGTTGGTCTGTTCAGTGTGTTGGTTGCGTGCGGGATGTTCATCCCAGCAAGCGCGGGGACACAGCTGCCGCTGTTCACCGAGGTGTTTGCTGATATCGGAGATGAGCAGTCGCTGGAAAGGGCCTTGTCGTCTTTTACAGCCCATCTTGTCCGCCTGAGAGATATCGTGGCGAGAGCCGAAGCCGGGAGTCTGGTTCTGCTTGACGAAATCGGAGCATCAACCGACCCGGAGGAAGGTGCGGCGCTTGCCGCTGCCGTGCTTGAAATACTGCGAGACCGCGGGGCGCTGACACTGGCGACTACGCACCTCAGCGGTCTCAAGCGAATGGCACAATGCGAATCGGGAATGGTCAACGCCGCAGTTGAATTCAGGAACGGGCCTACATACAGGCTCGTCATGGGGGCGCCCGGTGAGTCAAGCGCCTTGGCGATCGCCGAGCGCGCCGGGTTGCAGAAAGAGGTCATTGCGCGTGCTCGCACCCGTGTAGGTACCGAATGGCTTGATATGACGGCCAGGCTTGCGGAGTTGAACGCCGAGCTTGAGCAGGCTGCAAGAGCACGGGCGGTGGCAGAGCGAATACAGAAGGATGCGGAGCAACTGCGCGAGAGCTACGAAAAGAGGGTGGCCGAGTTCGAGCGCACTGCGGCTGAGCAGTTGCAAAGAGCAAGAGCTGAACAGGCTAAGCTGTTGATAGAGGCCCGGCGTGAGATTGAGAACCTCGTTCGCAGAATAAGAGAACAGCAGGCTACCCACGAGAGTGTGGTTGCTGCCAAGCGTTTTGTGGAGAACAAGCTGTCGGAGGTGGTCGAGGTTGCGGAACCGGTCGTAGAGCCAGCGACTACCAGGCTGGCTGCAGGGGACATCGTTGAGTCTGCTACGTTTCACCGCCGTGGAACCGTTGTAGAAGTTGGTGAAGCCGACGTGCTTGTTGGGTTTGGGCAGGTCAAAGTGAGAGTCCCGATTGCCGATCTGGTGCCAGCTTCTGCAGAAGAGTCACATCGGGCGCGTGACGTGACGGAAGGTGATGTCGAGTTCGAGACCAGACTTGATGTCCGTGGGCTGAACTGCGAAGAAGCGAAGGAGGCGCTATGCCGGTTTCTTGATGATGCAGTCATGACCGGTGCGGTCGAGTTGAGGGTACTGCACGGCAAAGGAACCGGGGCGCTCAGGCGGGCTTTGTGGGAGCGACTTCGCCGTGATGCAAGAGTTGAGCGGGTGTGGCTCGGGGAGGAAGCCGAGGGAGGGTCCGGAGTTACCTTTGTGCGCCTGCGAGGTGAAGTGTGATTAGGCAGGAAGTTCTGGACCGGATTCGAGAGCAGACTGATATAGTCGAGCTGATTTCAAACTATGTCCCGCTCAGGCGAGTCGGCCGCAACTATCGGGGTTTGTGTCCGTTTCACGCGGAGCGCTCGCCGTCTTTCTACGTAAGCCAGGAGCGGCAGTCCTATCACTGCTTCGGATGCGGAGCCGGAGGAACGGCGATAAGCTTTGTTATGGCGCAGGAGAAGTTGGAGTTTCCGGAGGCGGTCCGTTTTCTTGCTGCAAAGCTCGGAATTCAGGTTGATGTTGAGAAGTCCGTTGGCCGAAACCAGCCACTGTATGATGCCTGTGAGCAAGCCGCGAAGTTCTATGAGGAGCAACTCGGTAAGTCGGAGACCGGGAAGGCGTATCTGGAACGGCGCGGAATGAGAGAAGACGTGATTCAACGATTCCGGCTCGGGTTTGCGCCGGAGGGGAATGCACTCAGAGGGGCTGCACGAAGGCGAGGTCTGAATGAGGAGGCCTTGGTTGGTGCTGGTCTTCTCGTGAGAAGGACGGACGGTTATGGCGATTACTTCCGGGGTCGAATCATGTTTCCGGTCTTCTCCTTGTCCGGGAAGGTCGTGGGCTTCAGCGGGCGGGTGCTGGGCAATGATGAGCCGAAATATTTGAATTCCCCTGATACGCCGATTTTCCGCAAGGGTGATGTACTGTATGGTCTGTTTCAGGCCAAGGGATACATCCGAAATGAAGTGCCCATAATGGTAGAGGGCAATTTCGATTTACTGTCGCTTGCGGGCTGCGGTATCAATCGCGTGGTTGCTCCGCTTGGCACGGCGCTGACTCAGAATCAGGCGTTGCTTATCAGACGCTACAACAGTCAGGTTCTTTTGTGCTTCGACGGTGATGAAGCCGGTCAGAGAGCCTGTCGCCGTGCACTTGAGGTTTTTCTGGGGGCGGGTGTTGACCCGCAGATTGTAGCGCTGCCTCCGGGCGTGGACCCGGATGCCTTGATCCGGGCCGAAGGTAGACAGGCATTCCTTGCCCGGCTTGAGCGGGCAAAGGATTTTGTCGAGTTCCTGACGGCAACTGTGCAGTCGGGAACAATTGCCGAGAGAAGGCGGATGTTGAGCGAGCTGGCCGCTCTGCTACGGCTGGTGCCGGACGAGTTATCGATAGAACTCTACGCCAACAAGATAGCACGACTGCATGACGTCGATAAGAAGTTGTTGTTCGGGCGGGCGCCTATGGCACTGGAACGGAGAGCTGTATCGCCGCGCTCGTCCGGAATTGAAACAAAATTGGTGGCGGCGATGGTTCACAGCGCCGAACTGGCGCAGGTCGCACTCGAAGTGTGCCTATCCGAAGCATTGGTGGACGAGCGTCTCCAGAGAATAGCCAGACTTGTAGAAGAGTGCTGTGAGCGCCCGGGGTACGGACCCGGCATGTTGATGGACCTGGTCGAGGATGATGAAACCAGGAAACTGGTGGCCAGTTTGACCTTCGGGCACGGCCGGCAGCCTGGTCCGGACGAGTTCTACAGGCAGGTAGTTCGTTACCGTGCTGCCTGGTTGATGCGACGTATCGAAGCTGCGCACAAGGCAGGTGAGGAAGAGACCGCCGAAGAGCTTGGAGAGGAACGCAGTAGGTTGTTGAGGGGCATAACCCGGAAAGGAGTCCATGTCGACGAAGGGTGAGAGGCGAAAGCGGAAGAAGCTGCAGTCCGGACGCCGGAGCGCTGGTATCAAGCGGACTTCAGGACCGGGTAGACCGCGGAAGAGGCGCTCGGTATCGGCGAGTGCCGGCTCCCAGCCGGGTCTGGCACGGGGGGGGGGTCCCATCGAGAACGCGCAACCGGGCTGGATGGACTCGGTCCTACGCAAGGCTGCCGGCGACAACAGGATTACCTACGAGGAGTTGGAGGAAGTACTCCCCGACGACGTGCTCATGCAGCCTGAGCGACTCGAGGAAGTTATCGCTGATCTCGACCGTGCCGGGATACAGATGGCAGAAACCCGCGAGGACGAGCAGGATGTCGCGGTTGTCAGGCGTGGTCCGAAGCCGATGATTCAGCGCACCGAAGACCCTACCAAGTCGTACTTTCGCGAGCTGTCGAAGTTACCTCTCTTAACAAGGGAACAGGAGATTCACTATTCGCGTGAGATGGAGGAGGGGTACAGGAGCGTAATTCAGTATCTGTTCGACCCTGCGCCGATGATGCTCAGGCTCGTCGAGGAGTGTCGCTCGGTCGAGGACGGGACGAAAGGACTCGACCAGGTCGCACGGGTTGAGTTCGAGTGTCTGTTCGACAAGAAGGCGCTGGGGCGGGACCGTCTTCGGTTCATTCGCAGCCTCAAGGAGATTCGGCGCGAGGCCGAGCGGATACTGGCGCTCGAGGCGAAGAAACCGACGCCCCGAAATCGGAAGCAGATTCAGGAGTCGCGCCGGCGTGCGTTCTCTCGGATACAGGCCCTTTCGCTACAGCACCATCTGATTAACAACTTCATCAATGAGTTTAAGGACATCGGCAGTCGTGCGTTGGAGTGTTCAGAACAGATGCAGGCGATGAGACGACAGGGCCTTGAGCGAACCGAGGAAGCCAAGCAGCTTCGACGGCGACTGATGGACGCCGTGGGTTTCCTAGGCAGGACGCCGGCGCAGATACGGCGGATTCTCACCGAGATGGCAGCGTGCGAGAGACGCATTCTCGCGGCCAGAGACAGGATGATTGAGGGTAACGTCAGGTTGGTGATATCCATCGCTAAACGCTATGTCAACCGCGGTCTCGAGTTCGCAGATCTTCTAGAGGAAGGGAATGTCGGGTTGATAAAAGCGGTCGAAAAGTTCAACTACCGGAAGGGATTCAAGTTCTCGACATATGCCACCTGGTGGATAAAGCAGGCGATAACCCGGGCGATAGCCGATCAGTCAAGAACGGTTCGCGTTCCGGCTCACATCATTGACGCGATAAACAAAGTGGCAAAGATCCAGCGAAGGTTCATGCAGACCTGCGGCAGGGAGGCGACGGTGGCTGAGCTTGCCCAGAGGCTATCCACTCCCAAGGAGAAGATCGAAGCGCTGACCAAGATATCGCAGTTTGGCGTATCCCTGGATAAGCCGGTCGACGATGACGAGTCGAGCTTTATCGGTGACTTCATCTACGATGAGAAGACAGCGTCTCCTTCTCACGAGGCCGGAGTCTCGCTGCTCGCCGAGAAACTGGAGGAGGCGCTGCTCACTCTCACGAAGCGGGAAGAGAAAGTTCTGCGGCTGCGCTTTGGACTGGGTGACGGCTGTCCGCGTACTTTGGAGGAAGTCGGGCAGATATTTAATATCACGCGCGAGCGGGTTCGCCAGATCGAGGCCAAAGCCCTGAAGAAGCTGCGTCATCCGGTGAGGTTGCGTCAGTTCGACCCGCTGCGAGAACTGCTCTAGTGAACCGGACGGAGACGGGAGCTGATACGACGGAACTGAGCCCCGGCTTGTACGTTGTCTCTACGCCTATTGGCAATCTTGGCGACATGACATCCAGAGGGCTGAATGTTCTGGCAGGGTGCGACGTGGTGGCTTGCGAAGATACACGGCGGGCCGGTCTGCTCCTGCAGCACTACGGGATTTCGGCCCGGTTCCTGTCGTATCACGAATATAACAAGCTGCGGCGGACGCCAGAGCTGGTCGAGATGCTGCGCCAGGGTAAGTCCGTTGCTTTGATCAGCGACGCCGGAACTCCGGGCATTTCCGACCCCGGTTTCTATCTGATTCGGGCTGCCGTCGAGCGCGGTTTCCGAGTCGTGCCGGTCCCGGGTGCTTCGGCGGTGCTGGCAGCACTGGTGGTTTCGGGCCTGCCGTGTGACCGGTTCGCTTTCGAGGGTTTTCTTCCAAAACGTGACGGTCGACGACGCCGGCGGCTTGCCGAACTCCGGCAGGAACCGCGAACGATGGTATTCTGTGAGTCGGCGCGACGCGTTCGCAGACTGCTGGCGGAGCTGCAGGAACTGTGGGGTGAGCGTCAGGTTGTGGTCTGCCGGGAGTTGACCAAGAAGTTCGAGGAGATACTGCGCGGCAATCTCACATCTATCCAGCAGCAGCTCGAACAACGCGAGTTGAAGGGTGAAGCTGTTGTCGTGGTGGCGGGGAATGCGGGAAGAGACTAAGCGACGCGGCAGGCGATTGCTGTGGCCGGTTCTGGCGCTGTTGAGCCGCATGCGGGTTGCTCCAACCGCGGTAACGCTCGCGGCTTTGCCTTTCAGTGCGCTGGCCGGATGGTTGTTTGCGAACGGTCGTTTCGCGTGGGCGGGTGCAGCGGCTACGCTCGCGGGTTTGTGTGACTCGCTTGACGGCGAGTTGGCCCGTATGTCGGGCAGACAGACTGCGACCGGCGCTTTTCTGGATTCAGTGAGTGACCGGCTATCCGAGACGATGGTTTTCGGCGGGCTCTGCTGGTATTACCATTTTCGCGGCAGCAGCTTCAGCCTGCTCGCTGGGCTTGCGCTGGTGCTGTCGCTCGCTGTCAGTTATGTTCGGGCTCGGGCGGAGGGCCTGGGCCGCCACTGTGCCGTCGGCTGGTTTGAGAGGCCGGTCCGGGTCATCGTGCTTCTGGTTGGAGCCCTGCTCCTCGGGCCGGCGTTGATGCCCTGGGCATTGCTGGTCATTGCTGCCGGGAGCGCGGCGACAGTCGTGCAGCGGTTTGTTCACGTGCTGCGGCAGAACGGCTAGAATTGGCTACGCGGATACTGCTTGTCGGCACGGCGCGTTCCGGCCGCGGGCGGCGCGAGAAGTCCGAGTCAATTGACGAACTGGCAGCGTTGACACGAACCTCAGGCGGTGATGTCGTTGAGCGCGTGATTCAGGTTCGACCGCGGTCAGACCCGGCTACCTACATCGGGCTGGGCAAGGTGACCGAGCTCGCGCGGCTGTGCCGTGAACATGGTATCAGTCTGCTGATATTCGATGAGCCCTTGACCCCGACGCAACTGCGCAATCTCGAAATCCGGACAGGAGTGAGAGTTATTGACCGCACCGCGTTGATTCTCGATATCTTCGCACTGCATGCCCGGACTGCCGAGGCCCGCGTGCAGGTTGAGCTGGCTCAACTGGAGTACATTCGGACGCGGCTTGCCGGGATGGGCGTTCAGCTATCGCGGCTGGGCGGTGGAATCGGCACGCGGGGCCCGGGCGAAACGAAACTCGAGTCCGACCGCCGGAGAATAGAACGGCGCATCAAGGTGCTGCGGGATGCGCTGGAGCGCATTGACCGGGAGCGGACCACACAACGCCGGCTCAGGGCGTGCGCGTTCCGGGTTGCGCTCGTCGGCTACACGAATGCCGGCAAGACGACTCTCTTCAACGCGCTGACTGCGGCCGCGGCCCGGGTGTCGGACCGGCTGTTCTCGACTCTCGATGCCAGAACCAGAGCAGCCGAACTCGACCGGCGGACGAGAGTCCTCGTGACCGATACGGTTGGTTTCATCCGGAGTCTGCCGCACCAGCTCGTGGCCAGCTTTCGTTCGACTCTGTCGGAGATTCGCGAGGCAGACCTGGTGCTGCACGTGGCCGATGCAAGCGATGAGAATGTGTCAACACGTATGGACGCAGTCACGCAGACGCTTGAGGAAATCGGCGCCGGCGATGTGCCGGTTCAGGTCGTCTTTACAAAGATTGACCGCGTCGCCGACAGCGATATTCTCGCCCGACTGAGTCGGAGCTGCAGGGGGGCGCTGTTCGTCTCCG
>Ga0101944_10007705_pt1 | contig 10632 bp, 10 predicted proteins | sample DewCreD2012metaG_FD_75245 | JGI IMG/M metagenome (GOLD analysis project Ga0101944, IMG submission 75245) | Hot spring sediment bacterial and archeal communities from British Columbia, Canada, to study Microbial Dark Matter (Phase II) - Dewar... ...
TAGGATTTTAGCGGTTAGGTTTATACCATCTCATTTTACCATGCCGGAAACGAGATTGTAAAAACCTGGCCATTAGGTTTCCTTAGCCTACTGGTTCAGTATATACAGGACTAATCATAAATTGATATCTTGGATTGGAATTAATGGAATTATTAAGCACTAAATCCTAATTTCGAAATCCTAAATAAATTCCAAATTTGTTTTACAAATAGGCGTTTTTGAATCAATCCAATAACTGATAACTCATAACCGATAACAATTTCGATTTAACTCCACGGAAAACAACAATTCCTTTAATCGTTTTAACTCATATCCGCTTTTTCTTAAAATGCCCATACCCTCTCTCAGTGATCACTCTTCCTCTCGGACTACGGTCAAGGAATCCGAGCTGCATTAGATAAGGTTCGTAGATATCCTCGATGGTCGACATGTCTTCGCCGGTGGCCGCTGAAAGAGTATTTATCCCGACCGGCCCGCCATTAAATTTATCCATGATCGTTTCCACTATCTTCCTGTCGATCCAGTCCAATCCCAGATGGTCCACTTCAAGCATTTCAAAGGCCTCCCGGCTGTATCTTTCATCGATATAGCCCTCGCCTTCGACCTCGCAATAATCACGAACCCTTTTGAGAAGCCGATTGGCTATCCTTGGAGTGCGGCGCGACCTTAAGGCAATTTCTCTGGATGAAGCATCATCTATGTCTATATTCAAAATACCCGCACTTCTCTTGATTATGCTCTGGATATCAGCCGTTTCATAATAATTCAAATGATAGACCATGCCGAACCTGTCCCTTAACGGAGCTGAAAGAAGGCTCGCCTTAGTCGTTGCCCCCACTATCGTAAATTTAGGCAGATCGATCCGCAAAGTCCTTGCCGAAGGTCCTTTGCCGATAATAATATCCAGGGCATAATCTTCCATTGCCGGGTAAAGTATCTCTTCGATAGTCTTGTTCAAGCGGTGGATCTCGTCGATAAAAAGGATATCTCCCTCATTCAGGTTGGTAAGGATAGCGGCCAGATCTCCCGACTTCTCGATAGCCGGGCCTGAAGTGACCCGCAGATGCGAACCCAGTTCATTGGCTATGACATGGGCCAGGGTCGTCTTTCCGAGTCCCGGCGGACCGTAAAGCAATACGTGCTCAATAGTTTCACCTCTTTTCTGTGCGGCTCTGAGAAAAATATCCAAATTCCTTTTTATCTTGTCCTGCCCTATATACTCAGAAAGGCTTCTTGGGCGCAAGCCTGCCTCAAAGGCTATTTCATTGGCCGACTCAGAGGCTGAGACTATCCTTTCGAAATCTTTGGAATCGCTATTTTGCATATGATACCATTATACAATCTGGCCCGCAAAATACAAACCTTAATCGATATTCCTTTATAATAGCTAAAAACAAACACCTTTTATCCAAATAACTTAATGTCCGATCACTTTCCGCGGTTTTCGCTTACGAACTTTTTCTTTTTCTGCTAATGCTTTAGACACTATATTCTTGAGATCGTCGGAAAAATCAGCCTGCACGAGCCAGGAGAGGAAATCAGGATCCTCCTTCGCAACCTCGGCTATCGGCTTACCGCGATATTTTGAAAAAGCAAAATAAGCTTCTCCGTTCTTCCAATAGAATTTCTTAGTATTTTCCATCAGCACCATTCTTCCCTCCTTTAATCTATGGATACTGTTGACAAATCCTATATCCCTGATGTGCTGATACTTATTGGCTTGCTTCTCAAGGATCTCGGCTGAAGCAATGACGTCAGACATGGCGTTATGGGAATCTTTCCGCTCCTTCTTGCAGTAATGTTTGTAGGCAAACGACAAGGTCCTCGGTTCCATATATTGCATGATCAGCCTTGAATCTATCACCTGCTCTGTCGAGTAATTGAAGTCGATACCCTCGCGTATGAACTCCCGCCTGAGTATCGGCAAATCAAAATTGAGGATATTAAATCCCCCGTAATAACACCCGCAGAATAATTGCCAGAGCTCCTGGGCCTTTTCCCGGAAAGTCGGCTTGCCAATCAGATCCTCGTTCCTGATACCGTGTATTTCGCCTGCCTCCCTGGATATCTCCATTTCCGGGTTCAAAAAGATGTCTTCGCTCAGCATTTTGCCGTTCGGATAGATTTTCATGTAGGCCAGTTCGATAATGCGGTCGGTCGATAGCGAGAGTCCGGTCGTTTCCACATCAAAAATCACCAACGGCTTGTCCAGATTGAGTAATTTGGTGATTTTGCTCCTGCTCAAGACCATATTTTGGATTGACGAGTACTAACTTGTCCTTATATTACTAATTTATCTGGCAAAGGTCAACTTGGAATGAGGAGACTAAAAGATTGGGATGCAATTGCGCCCCAATCAGCTTTCATATCCGATTCTATTGATCCGCATAAGAATAAAGGATCACTAAAAAACCCCCGGAATCTCTCAGATACAATGTATCGCCGCTATTGTTCCAAATAGCGCCCCGCGAATTCCAGTGAAGGACTTGCGGCGAATCAGCGCCCCCGCCGGAAACGATCCTGACCTGCTTTTCCGGCTCTAGTAAAAACTCCGGAAAGTCATAGATATTCGTGCCGGCATCCTTGATCGTCCAGCCCTTGAGGCTTATCGCGTTTGCGCCGATATTCCTGATCGAGACGAACTCATCGTCCAGATTCTTATTATCATCTCCTTGTGCGTCCGCATGAAATTCCGAGATGACTAGCGATCCGGCAAAAGGCGAAGATGCCCAGAGCCCCTTCTTGCCTTCACGCGCCTTCCGCTCCGCCTCAAGAAACCTTTCCTGATACTTGATGTCCGGCGGAAAAGAATAAGAATTAGCATAACCGTCTTCGACCATGGCCAGATTTATCATCTTATCTCCGGCATAAACGTACCGCAAAAGCCTGCCGTACTGGTCGCGATCAGTCACATCGCCTTCAAGCCGAACGACTTTGCCTGCCGCCAGAACAGTCAGCCTCTCCGCCGCCTCGCGCGAGAAAGGCCGGCCGGATTCAGGGGCATTTATGCCGATCAAACGGACCTTCTCGCCGTCCGAGAGTGTCAAGGTGTCGCCATCGATCACTCTTGCGACAGTCAGGCCCGGCGCAACATCCCTGCCTTTTGCGCGAGGGATTTTCTCAAGATCAGCATTCCTGATCCCAATGCCCTTTTCCCGCATTAACCGAAAAGCGTCGGACGGACGGGCGAGATAATAAAGTTTTTTCTCCGTCGGATGAAAATAATAAGCCTTGCCCTTGTCTTCAACATTCAAAAAAATTTTTCCCAGGTGGGCAGTCGGTGCATTACTGCTTATTTTTTCCAGGTCAGCCGCCGTAATGCCAAGACCCAGCTTCCTCATGATAACAAAAGCGTCCTGTGGAGTCCCGAGATAATGCCTTTCAAGTAATACCGGATCAACATACCAAGCTTCTCCGAGGGATTCCACCTGAAGGACGATTCGGCCTTTGAGGCGCGAAGCAATATTCTCTCCAGCAGACAGTGCGTCAAAACAGATCAAAGATAATACCGGTATAAAAAACAGATATTTCATAAGATTTATTTTTGGCTAAAAATAATAAAATTTTACAAATTTTATTGACAAAAATTAAAATTTATGCTATAAAAAATAAATACTAGCGTGTTTCTTTGTTTCTTTTCTAAAATGGGGGCGAAAAATGAGAATAGCAACTGCAGTATTTGTTTTGTTGATTCTGGCAGGTGTAGGGTTTTTTTCAACCCTCCCGATGCTGGGCAAACACCAGACAATCCCAGTGGAAGTGCCGGACTGCGCTTCCGCATCCGAGTGCCGAGAAATCGGCAACGAGCTCTTCGGGCAATCAGCTTTTCCGGAGGCCATTGCGGCTTATAGCAAGAGCCTGGCTTTTGAATGGAACGCTGAAGTCAATGAAAGGCTCGGCATCGCACTTTACAAAATAGGTGAAATGGAAGGAGCGGCCGAACGTTTCAAAACAGGCATATCCTATGCCGCAAGCATAGGGGATGATGAAATGGTCATAAGGTACCAAAAATTCCTCAAGGAGGTGGAAAAATAAAACCGTTAGTATCTGCGGTCGACGAAAGGAGCCCGCTTTTCTTTTTAGTCCGTCAGTCTCCTGCCAAAAACGCCCCGGCTGGCCGGGGCGTTCGATGTCAATTTTTAAAATCCGGCTTATTTACTTTCGAAGGACTGGCCACTGCTTCCCCTGGGTTGCTCACAGCTTCTTCGAGAGGCTTGACCGGCATCTTGGAATCTAGGTCTTCATACTGGGCAAGCGTTTCCTTGGAAAGGGGAACGACAATATTTTTCTGCCAAATCGGCCCGCCATCAGGAACTTTGGTTACGGGAAAGACAAGCGCCGGAACAAACAACTCTTCATTTGCGCCATCGCTCTGCTGATACATCTTCATTAAGGCATATTCCGGCTTGCCCAACTCAATTTCCAATATCTTAGCATTCGGAATATCGTCCGCATAACCGAAAACCCCCCCCTTCTCAGCTATCTTTAAAATCTTATTAAAATCCCGCTCTGCTTCATAAGAAGACTTCTCGTAATGCTGGGTTGTCAACTCCTGCACACTTAAAACCTTTTTCTCGCGGGTGTTAATATTAATACCCATGCCCACCTTGGCACCGCCTTCATTATAGACATACTGACCGTTCAGCTTTAATGGAAAAATTATATTAATCATGCTGGGTACGGAAAAATTTTCTTTATCAGCCGACTTGGCGTATTCCTCTCTCCATTCATTCGCCACTTCAGGCTCTCCAAAATTTGATAAATCGATGCCGTGGCTTGAAACAAATGATTTTGCTATATTAATCAAAGCTGTATCATCAGGCACATCACCTGCCTTCAAAATGGGGCTATTTAAACACTGATCCCCCATGCATTCCGTTTCAGAAAGCTTCCAGCGCACCCAATTTTCATTTATAGAAATCATGCCTTCTTCCAAATTAATGCTCAAAATATAACCGAAATCCCTGTCCTCAAGCAAACTAAAAGACTGAAGATTTTGGCTAGTGAAAGAAGCAAGATTTATTATTCCTAAATTAACTGAATTAATGGCCTCTATTAAATTATTTTTTGATGATACTTTTTTAACTCTTCTATATACTTCTAATTCGCCATTATTCAAGCTCAATGATTCTCCTTTATAAACATACTTATACTGCACCACATCTTCGGGGGGCATAAAGCTAAAATCATTGCCAATCGGTGTCTTCGGCGCTGACTCCGCAACACTCATGCCAGCAGCCACCCTGGATCTTGCGGAAGAAAGTTCGGGATTGACGGGGCCGCTGACGCTTCCGAAAGCTTTCGGGTCAACCTTAGTGATCTTTGTCTCGAATACCGGCAATCCGAATTTGCCGCTTTTGAGTCCGCCAATATTGGCAACCTTGCCTCCATTAACCCCGAACAGGATGAGTGCGGGAATGAGCAGTATGGCCATGGCCAGCGCTCCGGCGGCAACATAATAGACGTTCTTCATAGTTTTGATTGAATTATCAATATTTATTTTAAAATTTTCAACTGATTACTTTCGGGGTCCGGTTTTCTGGTCCGAGATTGTTGATATCAATAAACGAGCATAAATGGAAAAAGTAATATGCTATTTCAATTATAACAAAAAGGTTAAGTTTTAACAAAATTTGAGACTGCCTTGCCGAAGACGGCGAATACTTTAAACAACGGCAGGTTCTCCCGCCATCTAGCGGTGAATAAGAAAGATGGTGTACAGCGCAAAAACAAAAACAAGCCCCTTTTCGGGACTTGTTTTTTATATTTGGCTTCTTGGATTTTATTCCCTAGAATCGGAATCAAACCTGCCTCTGGAACCGCCGGTCCTCATAGGACGCTGTTCCATCGGACGGGCTTCATTCACCGTCAGAATGCGGCCATCCAGTTCTTTGCCATGAAACATATCGATAGCGGCCATGGCATCATCATCGTTTTCGAATTCTACGAATCCGAATCCTTTTGATCTGCCAGTCATCTTGTCGGTAATGATTATGGCACTAAGCACGTTTCCGGCTTGCGAAAAAGCTTCCTTGAAAGCTTCGTTTGACGTCTGGTACGAAAGACCGCCGACGTATAATCTTTTTGACATAACTCGATACTTACACTTATTAATGAATTGTAAGGCGACCCTCTTCTCATGTTGCTCTTACAAGACACGGACTAAAGTCTATCTTATAAGGCTCTTTCTTCTATCGAAAAAGCGTTGAAACACTTATGAGAACTCTTACAGGAACAGTATAGCGTATTTAGATAAAAAAGTAAAGACTAGCTAGGCGAAAATACCCTCTTTTCCGGCAATAATCACACCGCCTGCCACCTGCCGGGTAATTACCCGGTTTATCCTATCTTATTTGCTGATTTTGCGGCCTTTATTACATTTCCCATCAGCATAGCTATAGTCATGGGCCCGACGCCTCCGGGGACCGGAGTTACCCAGCCGGCGATCCCTGATACGCTCTCAAAATCGACATCGCCCACGATGCGGCCTTCAGCCGCCCGCGTGATACCCACATCAATGATTACAGCACCCTCCTTGATCATGGATCCGGTAACAAGGCCGGGGGATCCTGCTGCCGTAATGATTATATCAGCTTTCCTACAGTAATCCGCCAAATTACTGGTTTTAGAATGACAAACCGCAACCGTAGCGTTCTCATTCATCAACAGGATGGCCATAGGTTTGCCCACGATATTACTTTTTCCAATCATTACGCAATCCTTTCCAAAAATACTGATGCCCGTCCTTTCCAACAGTTCCATAACCCCGGCCGGAGTGCAAGGCAGAAGAAAGGGGTATCCTATCGAATATTTGCCTACATTGAGCGGATGGAAGCAATCCACGTCCTTAGCAGGATCAATCAGCTCAAGGGCTTTCCGGGAATCGATATGTTTCGGCAATGGCAGCTGCAACAGTATCCCGTGTAATGAAGGGTCGGCATTCAAGCTATTGATAATTTCATGAAGACTGGCCTCTTCTTCTTCTCTGGGAAGTATATTAGTCTTCTAGATAATACCAAGCTCCCTACAAGCCTTCTCCTTATTGGAGACATAAACCTTTGATGCAGGATCTTCACCGACAAGAACGACAGCAAGGCCGGGAATAATCCCGCGCGCTGTCAATATAGAAACATCTTCCTTGAGAGACTTCTTTATGTCTTCGGCCACCTTCTTGCCATCTAGAATTCGGGTAGTGGGCATATTTATTCAATTATTATTTATGATCCAGTATGCATTTTTTCACATTGCCATAATTTTGGCAAACGGGACTCCCGTCCGCTTCAGGGCATGCTTCTATAGCTTTGCACTCGCCGGGGTTATCAAATTTCTGCCAATCAGGCTGGGTGTTATAGATCCGCAGATATTTCCTGTTGATCGACTTATGTTTTAAACCGCAACAATGATCATATCTTACCTTGATACAATCTTCATTTTTTTCGCACAGATCAATAATATCCTCGGAAGCCAAATTTGCATCGAAAACCATTATTCCGTCTTCTGCCGCAACCTCAATTCCCCCGTTCGGACCTGGCTTTGCCATCAGTCGCCAGATGGCAAAAAAAATAAAAGCTGACAGGATCAGGGCCAACGATAACGCTAAGACCTTCCTGATATTATTTGATAAGGCATCTCTCATCCTTAGCATGCGATTTTCATTAATTCATACCCCCAATAATAGTACCAGAATTGCTCCGGCCGCCAAAGGAATTATCAATTCCCTGCCGAACTTCTTATCTTTTCCGCGAGAAGCGGGAAGAAGCTCGTCAAAGGAAATGTAAAGCATAATTCCGGCAGTCGCTGAAAGCACGGCACCATAGGCGATCGCAGACATATCCGGCATGAACAGCCTGACGGTAAAAAATCCGGCCAAGACGGGCAGTGAAGTAAGAGACGACACAAGAAATGCTTTCAATCTTTTCCCGGTGCAGTAATAATATGGCGCGCTCGTGCAAATGCCTTCGGGAATATCATGCAAGGCGATTGCCATCGCTACTGCAATAGATGAACTCAGGCTCTTCTGGGCGCTAAGGGCTATGGCCATACCTTCAGGAAAATTATGGATAAAAATGCCGATTATCAGGATATAGGCTGAATTTCTGAGTTTGCATTCCGGATCATCGCCGGCAGACGGATGAACATGCGGCAGAATGTTGTCCAGAATGCTCATAAAAAGTGCTCCAAGCAAAAAAAAGGCCACAACCACCGGTACCGGAGCATTCATAATGCTTTCAGGAATAAGTTTTATAAATGAGATCGAAAGCATGACTCCGGCGGCAAAGGCCAGCATTGATTTCATCAACACCTTTCCCGGCCTTTTCAAGACCCCTACCACAGACCCGACAAGAGGGCCGATAATGCTAAGTCCTACGACAGTCAAAGTGTAATCATATATCATATGCTTATTATTATAATACAGTTACGGAATAAACCAAGTTCAGTCCGCTGATTATCAACAATCTTGCAATTAAAACGCATTCCTGCTAACATATTCAACAAAAGTCATGTCCAAAGGGCAATAACAATGGTCGGAAATTCTAGCTTTCCTTGACTATAAAACACATCCATGCAAAGAGCGCAACCTCAGGATATCGATATTTATCGGAGAATCTTCAATGATTATTCTGAATATATTTTCCTGACCGGGCCTGAAGGCGATATCCTTTTCGCCAATCATTCTTTTTTGCGGAAATTCGCGGCATCAAAATCAATTGATGAGATTGACTTGTCTGACATATTCCCGCAATGCGATTTCTATAAAAAGGAGACTTTGAGGCTCGAGGACTCCGAAATCAGCGCCAAAGACGCATCTGACTCTATCCAACCGTTAAAGATCATTACCTTCCCCCTTAAAAAGGAAGGTATTTTTATCGGGAATGTAAGCATCGGCTTCGAAGAATTACCGCGGGAGGATCAGGCTTACATAAACGGGATATTCAACAAGGTCCTGCATTCACTCGGCCAGAATATGCCTGAAGTATCTCTCGACTTTATCGGCATCGGCTTTAAGGACAGTTTTTTTGACAGCCTGCTAACCGCATTGAAAGAAAAAGAAGAAAAATTCAAGACTATCGCCGAAAACTCTCCCAATATGATATTCATCAATCAAGGCGGAAAAGTCGTTTATGCCAACCCGAAATCCTCTGAAATAATGGGCTATTCTTCGGAGGAATTACTGAATCCTGATTTTGATTTCTGGAATCTGATCCATCCCGATTCTTATCCGATACTTCGGCACGCTTATTCTGAGCACCTGAAAGGGGCTGAAGTAGATCCATATGAATATTCCCTTATCGACAAAAATGGGAAGAGAATCGAAGCCATAATCACGACAAAACTCATACGATTCGAAGGGCAGTCGGCGATACTCGGAATAGTTACTGACATAACAGAGCGCAAGAAGGCTGAGGCATCGATAAGGTCAAGCCAATACCTGCTTGACCAGATTATCCAGCAGATGCCATATGCCATGGAAATCTGCGACGAGACAGGGACGGCCCAGATAGTCAATCGCGAGTACCTCAAACTTTTCGAAATAGCCTCATCCAAGCTCGTCATCGGCCGGCACAATGTCTTCGAAGACAAGAAGCTCATCGAAGCCGGATTGATCGATTCCATAAAAGCCGCTTATTGCGGGGAGAAAATCTACCTGTCGGAAATCAGGCTACCCAAAACGGACGGAAGTGAAGATATTTTCATTTTAGGCGAACAAGGCAGATTTCTCGAACTGACCATATTTCCGGTCCTGAATTCCGAGCGCCAAATTTGGAAAGTGGTTTTCATTTGGAAAGACTCTACCAAAAAAAAGCTGGCCGAACTTGAAAATCGCTATCTGCGCTTTCATGACCGCCTTACCGGCCTCTATAATCGCGCTTACGTCGACGAAGAACTGAGAAACATTAGAAACATTTACAGCAAAAATTTTTCCATCCTCATGATCGATCTTAATGGCCTGAAGCTGGTCAACGAAGGCTTCGGCCGAAGGAAAGGCAATGAGCTCATCATTCGCACCGCAATAATCCTTCGTGAAATATGCGGAAAAAACAGCATCATCGCGCGCTGGGACGGAGATGAATTCATGGTGATTCTTCCCGGGGCAGATGCCCGTGAAGCTGAATCAATGAGCGAGAAGATTCTTTTGGAATGCGGACAGGTCAAGCATCCGATCCCCTTGAGCATCTCGATCGGCCACGCTTATATGGGCGAACATGCCACTATCGACGATCTCATCAAAACTGCCGAGAGCAGTATGTGTAACAGCAAGGCTACAAGCCACGGAAGCGTACGCAGATTGTTCATCACCGCACTGGAAAAAATCCTTAAGGAAAAGAGCGAGGAAACTGACGAGCACTCGAAAAGGCTGGAGCAGTTCGCCTTGATGCTCGGCAAGGAAATAGGGCTTTCCCGACGCGAGCTTGAAAAACTCCGCGTTATCGCCGACCTCCATGATATAGGAAAGGTGGCCATTCCTGAATATATATTAAAGAAAGCCGGCGAACTTTCCCGCGAAGAAAGGGATATAATCCAAAAGCATTCCGAGATAGGCTATCGTATAGTGGCAGCGAGCACGGATTTGGTCCACGTAGCAAACCTCATAAAAGCTCATCACGAATGGTGGGACGGATCCGGATATCC
>Ga0101944_10007706_pt1 | contig 10630 bp, 11 predicted proteins | sample DewCreD2012metaG_FD_75245 | JGI IMG/M metagenome (GOLD analysis project Ga0101944, IMG submission 75245) | Hot spring sediment bacterial and archeal communities from British Columbia, Canada, to study Microbial Dark Matter (Phase II) - Dewar... ...
CTCTTGGCTTTACTGCATGTGGCGAAGATAAAAAAGAATCTTCCACCAAAAATTCTGGAGCAGAAAAACTTGCACAGAAATTTGGGCTTACCGTTTTTGAGTATGAAAATGGAATCGGACCAATTAAAGAAAAAATTGAGCTCGGGCAAATCGACATGATCAAAGCTAAAAGCGGAGAGAAAATATTTACCGAGAAATGTACACAATGCCATAAGCTGAACGAACGTTATACCGGCCCGGCTTTAAAAGATGTTACTTCAAGAAGAACGCCGGAGTTTATTTTAAATCAAATATTGAATCCCGAAGAGATGACCAAGCGACATCCAGAGGTTAAAAAGCTATTAGCAACATACCCAACACAAATGACATTCCAAAATGTTAGCGTAGATGATGCTAAAGCTATTTTAGAATATTTCCGTTCAGTTAATCAATAACCAAAGAGGTAAAGAATGAAAACAAAAAAAATTCTCCTTTCTCTGTTTGCACTAATAGCTTTTTCAGTTATAGCATTTAACTGCTCCGGTTCCGGCGGCTCGGGTGAGTTTAGTGATGCTGCAAACAAAGTTTACGTTGCGCCCGGTTCATACGATCAGTTCTATGCTTTTATGTCTGGTGGATTCAGCGGCCAGGTCGCTGTTTATGGACTACCATCGGGAAGAATGTTTAAAGAGATTGGTGTCTTTTCACAAGATCCCGAAACGGGTTACGGATATTCTGAAGAGAGCAAAGCAATGTTGATGACTTCTTACGGATTCATACCCTGGGACGATGCACATCATCCTTCGTTATCTATGACAAACGGTGAGCAGGATGGAAGATGGCTTTTCATTAACGGAAATAACACTCCACGAATTGCGAGAATAGACCTTCATTCATTTGAAACTGTTGAAATAATTGAAACACCTAATTCCGGGGGAAACCATGCATCACCTTTTGTTACGGAAAACACAGAATATGTAGTCGCTTCAACACGGTTCAGTGTACCGGTTCCCAATAAAGATGTACCAATAAGTACTTATAAAGAAAACTTTAGCGGCACTGTATCCTTTATAAGTGTTGATAAGAATTCTGGAAAGATGAATCTTTCGTTCCAAATTCTGGTTCCTGGATTCAATTACGATCTTGCACGTCCGGGTAAAGGTCCTTCACATGGCTGGGCTTTCTTTACATCCTACAACAGCGAGCAAGCAAATTCAATGCTCGAAATTAATGCATCGCAAAACGATAAAGATTTTATTGCCGCCGTCAACTGGAAAAAAGCTGAAGAATATGTTAAGCAAGGCAAAGCTGTTTCTATGGATGTTGAGTATTATAGAAATTATTATGATGAAGAAAAACAAACCGCTTATTCGGAAGTAAAAAATAAAGTCCTTGTACTAAATCCAAAAGATTGTCCGGGTATGATCTATTACATTCCCACTCCCAAATCCCCGCATGGTGTAGATGTGGATCCTTCGGGTGAATATATTGCTGCCGGCGGAAAACTGGCAACTGTAATCCCAGTCCACTCTTTCTCCAAAATGTTAAAGGCAATAGAAGAAAAACAATTTGATGGTGAGATAGCTGGAATTCCTATTCTGAAATACGATGCCGTAATTGCCGGGGAAGTACAGGATCCCGGACTTGGACCATTGCACACAGAGTTTGATGGCGAAGGTTACGCATATACTTCAGCTTTTATTTCATCAGAAATTGTTAAATGGAAGATAGGTACCTGGGAAGTTGTTGATAGAATTCCAACTTATTATTCAATCGGTCACCTTATGATTCCCGGCGGCGATACCAAAAAACCATGGGGCAAATATGTCGTTGCATTAAATAAAATTACAAAAGATCGTTATTTACCAACCGGACCGGAGCTTACTCAATCTGCTCAATTAATCGATATAACAGGAGACAAAATGAAGCTCCTTCTCGATTTTCCTACAACGGGAGAGCCACATTATGCTCAGGCAATTTCTGCTGATATACTTATGAAAAATTCAAAGAGAATTTATGAGCTCGAAAAAAACAAAAATCCTCGCGCTGTCAAAAGCGAAAAAGAAACGCGCGTTGAGAGGAATGGTAATGAAGTTCGTATTTACATGACAGCATCCCGTTCCCATTTTAAACCGGATAATATTGAGGGAATAAAAGTTGGTGATAAAGTTTATTTCCATGTTACCAATTTAGAACAGGATTGGGATATACCACACGGATTTGTAGTGAAAGGGTTGAACAACTCCGAGCTACTTATTATGCCGGGTCAAACTAAAACAATTGTATGGGAACCGAAAAAAGTTGGAATTTATCCGTTCTACTGTACCGATTTCTGTTCCGCGCTTCATCAGGAGATGTCGGGTTATATACGGGTTTCTCCAGTTGGAAGTAATGTTCAGATTTCATACAACAAGTAATTGAAATGAGTCTGCTGTTGAGGCAGACTCTTTCCCGAGGAAGATCAATGAGTATCAAATCAAAATATTTAATGATTGCTGCATCCATAATTTTATTAGGTGTTTTTCTTTTTCCAATATGGAACATAAAGCTTAATGCCCCTCAATATCCTGAAGGGATTGGTTTGCGCATCTGGATAAACCAAGTAACCGGAGAAAAGGAATTTGACCTGAAGAACATAAACGGATTGAATCACTATATCGGAATGAAACCAATTGTACCGGATGCAATCCCTGAGTTGAAGTTCATGCCTTACATAGTGGTCTTCTTCGTTTTGACAGGATTACTAATTGCACTTATCAAGAAACGTAAACTTTTGCTCTTATGGATTTTATTGTTAATGATAGTCCTGTCAATCGGATTATATGATTTTTATATGTGGGGTTACGATTATGGACACAACCTCGATCCAACAGCGCCTATAAAAGTACCGGGCATGAGTTACCAGCCACCCGTTATCGGGACAAAGAAATTACTGAACATAACCGCAACTTCTTTACCTGGGATTGGAAGTGTAATAATTTTCATCTCTGTTACTCTTGCTGCAGCTTCATTTTTTATTGATAAGAAAAAGGAAAGGATAAATGATTAGAAATATTTCAGCATCATTAATCACACTTATTTTTATGCTTTCTATTTCAGCTTGTCAATCACAACCCGAACCGATAGTATATGGCGAGGATAACTGTGAAAATTGCAAGATGACAATTTCTGATCCGAAATACGGAGCAGAGCTTATTACTGACAAGGGAAAAATTTTTAAGTTCGACTCCATTGAATGTCTATCCGACTATTCAAGGAAGATTGAAAGCCAGTCGATTGGTTCAATGTGGGTAACCGACCTTAAAACTCCGGAAAGCTTAATAAATACAAAAGATGCTTTTTACATTTTAAGCGATAACCTTCGAAGTCCAATGGGGTTAAATTTAAGCGCGTTCAGCAAAATCGAGGATCTTGACAATGCAATTTCGAAATTCGGCGGATCAAAAATATCCTGGGATGAAATACTAAATTATGTTGCAGACAAATGGAATTGATAGAACTTATCTATCAAAAAAAGGAATTAGTACACCAATTAATTTTGTAAATGGCAACTTAATTTTGCTTATACTTTTTCTCATTCCTTCATTATTAATAGCCAAAACAATCACTGTTGGTATTAATCATAAATATAAAACCATACGGGAAGCTGTTTCTTCTTCTTCAAATAGTGATACTGTAATGGTTACAAGAGGAATTTATAACGAAGGAACCATAATTATTAATAAAGCGATTGTTCTTTTAGGAAGCGGAAATCCGGAGATTACCGGAGACAATAAACATGAAATAATTAAAGTGCTCTCCGATAATGTCGTAATACAAGGTTTTACTTTTAAGGATGCGGGAGTAAATTTTATTTATGAAAATTCTGCTATAAAGCTCGATGGCGTGAGAAATTGCACAATTGGAAAAAACATTTTCGTTAATAATTTTTTTGGGATTTATCTTTCCAAATCTACGTCATGTAAAATAATTGATAATGAGTTGCAAGCATTTAAAAAGAGGGAATCTTACTCCGGTAACGGAATTCACCTCTGGCAATGCAGAGACATGTTGATTAAAGGAAATAAGATTAATGGTCATAGAGATGGCATCTACTTCGAATTTGTCAAAAATAGTTTAATAGAAAGAAATAAAAGTGAAGGAAATATTAGATATGGACTTCATTTTATGTTCTCTGATAGCTGCAGTTATTCTGACAATTATTTTGCAAAAAACGGTGCCGGGGTTGCTGTAATGTTTACAAAAAATGTATTGATGTACAATAACCTCTTTGAAAATAACTGGGGTGGAGCTGCATATGGATTATTGTTAAAGGATATTTCAGACAGCAAAATTTATAAAAACAGATTCGTAAAAAACTCTTCCGGTGTTTATTATGAAGGGTGTAACCGCGTTCAAACTGAGCAGAACGATTTTACAGAGAATGGCTGGGCTTTACGTCTTATGGCAAATTCCATGGATAATAAATTTACTGCAAATAATTTCATCGGCAACACATTCGACGTTACTACCAACAGCACCAGAAATTATAATTTTTTTGAGGGAAACTATTGGTCCGAGTATAAAGGGTATGATCTTGATAAGAATAGCATAGGAGATGTCCCATATCGTCCGGTAAAATATTTCGCATACATAAGCGAAAAAGTGCGTCCCTCGCTTATACTAATTAGAAGTCTGTTTACAGAATTGATAAACCTTGCGGAGAATATTTTTCCTACAATTACACCCGATGGATTGATAGACACAAAGCCGGTAATGAAAAGGATATTATGATAACCCTAAACGAACTAACAAAGAAATTTGGTGCGCTCGAAGCACTCAAGAATATTTCGCTTGAGATTAAGAAAGGAACAATAACATACCTTGTTGGACCAAACGCTTCGGGGAAAACTACTTTAATCAAATCAATACTTGGTCTTGTAAAACCAACAACTGGATTTATCACTATTGATAACGAACGGTTGAATGGAAATCATTCTTACAGGTCAAAGATCGGGTATATGCCGCAGATTGCAAGCTTCCCTGAAAATCTGACTGTGGTTGAAATATTAAAAATGATGAAGAATCTTCGCGAAGACCTCACTTCATACGATGAAGAGTTGATTGGGCATTTCAAGTTGGAAAAGGAATACAATAAAAGATTGAAAAATCTATCCGGCGGAACAAAACAGAAAGTAAATGCTGTAATTGCATTTTTGTTTAATCCGGAAATTTTAATTTTGGACGAGCCAACTGCTGGTCTTGATCCTGTTTCAAGCAGCATTTTGAAAGACAAAATATTAAAAGAAAATAATAACGGGAAAACCATGGTGTTCACTTCACATATTTTAAGTGAGCTTGAAGAACTTGCGCAGGATGTAATATTTCTGCTTGAAGGCGAAACGCGTTTTAGAGGAACAATTACTGACCTCATCAGATCTACCGGTCAGCAAAATCTTGAGCGTGCAATTGCGTCGATTATGAAAGGTAGTTAGAATGAAAATACTTCTTAAAATAATCCGTTACCAGATTCATGATATGTCCCGGAGTATGTGGCTGATAATCTATACTCTATTTTTTTTAGTAGTGGGTTACGGACTAACAAATTTTTCTTCGGATGCACCCAAGGTTCTTGTAAGCATTATGAACATAACGCTCATAATTATTCCCCTCGTTTCAATAATTTTCGGGACCATTTATCATTACAACAATAAAGATTACATAATTCTTATGCTTTCGCAACCGATTAAGCGTAAGACTCTATTTTTCGGAATATATCTCGGGCTTATAATTCCATTAATATCAAGCTTCCTTATCGGAACACTTATACCAATAATTTTTTCGAGAATAGTGCTGGGGGATTACTTTGATGTTCTGTTCTATTTATTTGGATCGGGTATTTTTCAAACTGCAGTTTTTGTAGCTATTGCATTTATGATTGCTTCCTACAACGAAAACAGAATGCTCGGTCTTGGATTATCTATATTTGTCTGGCTCTGTTTTGCGGTTTTATACGACGGCATGCTATTGATTATTATCCAGTATTTCAATGATTACCCATTAGAAAAAATTCTGATCGGTTTTTCAATATTTAATCCGATTGACTTAGCTCGGATATTAATCATTCTTAAGCTTGATGTTGCCGCTTTAATGGGTTATACGGGGGCGGTATTTCAGAAATTTTTCAATACAGATTTAGGAATTATTGTTTCTGTTATTTCGCTTATTATTTGGACTGGAATCCCGCTGGTTATTGGAAATAAAAAATTTTCAAAAAAAGATTTTTAAATTCTTCTTCAAATACATACTATATAAGGGACTTTATGATAAGAGAAATTATTAAAATTGACGAGGCGTTATGCGACGGCTGTGGGATCTGTGTGCCGGCTTGTGCAGAAGGAGCTCTTCAAATTATTGACGGTAAAGCAAGACTAATTAGCGATCTTTTCTGCGACGGACTTGGAGCATGTATTGCCGAATGTCCGCAAGGTGCAATCACAATTGAAAGAAGAGAAGCAGAACCGTATAACGAATCTGTAGTGATGGAAACAATTGTTAAGGGAGGAGTGAATGTTATTAAAGCTCACCTAAAACATTTACGCGATCATAAAGAGTTTGAGTTATTTGCACAAGCAATTGATTATTTGAATGACCATAAAATTCCGGTGCCCTCAATAGAGGAAAACAACATTTCTGAATCTGTCCAGCATGCTTGTCCGGGTAGTGCTCAAAAAACTTTTTCAGCTAATGACGAAGCTTTGGATGGAACCCGTCCATCGCAATTAACTCACTGGCCGATACAGATGCACCTGATTAATCCGGTGGCTGCACACTTTAGAAATTCCGATTTACTCTTAGCGGCTGACTGCTGTGCTTTTTCATACGGAGATTTTCATAAAGATTTTTTGAAAAACAAGACTCTTGCAATTGCATGTCCAAAACTCGACTCGAACAAACAGATTTATTTAGATAAATTGATCACCTTGATCAGCGTATCAAAAATAAAATCAATAACTGTTTTGGTAATGGAAGTTCCATGTTGTAGTGGTCTGGTAAATTTAGTTTCGCAAGCAAGGGATTACTCTGAACAAGAAATTCCAATAAACATAACAGTAATCGGAATAAGCGGTAATCAAATAAAAAATGTTAGTATATAACTGAAAGGTGTTGTATGAGCGAGTTAATTAATAATCAAAGAAAGAGAATTGATCAATTAAAAGATTTGATTCTCGATTTGCATAATGGAGTATCTGTTGAAGAAACAAAACAAAAATTAAAAGAGTTACTTGGAAGTATCCCTTACGGTGATGTAGTTCAAGCAGAAGAGGAATTAATTAATGATGGATTAGACCGCGATGAAGTGTTAAAATTTTGCGACCTTCATACCGAAGCACTTAAAGGAAATATAGACCTTACATTTGCAAAACAAGTGCCTGAGGGTCATCCAGTAGATACATTTATAAAAGAGAACAAAGAAATTCAAAAAGTGGTTGATAAGCTACAACATTTGTTTTATGAATGCTCAAAAAGAAATTCAGAAGATGATGCTTCTGACTTGCTTGCAAAAATGAACGTGCTGTTTAATGAACTCATGGATGTAGAGAAGCATTATCAAAGAAAAGAAAATCTGCTCTTCCCTTTTTTAGAAAAACATCAGATTACTGGACCTCCAATGGTTATGTGGGGTAAACACGATGAGACACGCGAGTTTTTGAAATCGTGTTTTCCACTGTTTGCAAACAAAGAAGATGCTACGGCAGAAGTTGTAAATGGATTCATAGAATTACTTTTCACACCGACAATCAAATCAATTGAAGAAATGATTTACAAGGAAGAACAAATCCTTTTCCCAATGTGTCTTGATACACTTACAGAAATTGAATGGTATGATGTTTATAAACAGAGTGATGAGATTGGTTATTGTTTATTTTCGCCCTCTGAAAAATGGATTCCAAATTTTTCCGTTGAAGAATTTTACAAAAGCGAAACACCTGATAAAATAAAATTCGAAAATGGAACTCTAAATCGGGAAGAGATTGAAGCCATATTCAATAGCATTCCACTTGATCTTACATTTGTAGATAAAGATGATAAGGTAAAATTCTTTTCTCACGGAACTGATAGAATTTTTCAAAGACCGAAAGCTGTTTTAGGAAGACAAGTTCAATATTGCCATCCGCCTTCAAGCGTTCATATTGTAAATCAAATTCTTGATGATTTCAAATCCGGTAAACAAAGCTCGGCAAAATTTTGGATTAACTTTCAGGGCAAATATGTTCACATCGCATATTATGCTGTAAGAAATAATAAAGGAGAATATCTTGGAACACTCGAAGTAACTCAAGATATTAATGAATTTAGAAAAGTTGAAGGAGAAAGGAGAATATTACAATATGACAATTAACAAAACAGATATAACACCCAAAACTTACATTGGAGAATTACTTAATGCATATCCCGAACTGGAAAATAAATTAATTGAACTTGCTCCTGTATTTGAGAAATTAAGGAATCCTATTTTAAGAAGAACCATTGCAAAAGTTACAACACTTAAACAAGCATCTGTTATCGGTAACATCTCGCTTGCAAATCTGATAAATGAATTACGCAAAACGGTAAATCAAGAAGAAGCTAAAGTTGAAGAAGAAGATAAATCTGTTGAGCCAAAACCCGATTGGTTAAATCCATCTAAAATTAAATACGAGTACGATGCAAGTATCGATTTGGAAAGCGGAATACATCCCGCAGCAAAAGTAACAAAGGAAGTATTGCAACTAAACGAGGATGAAATTTATCTACTTATTACGCCTTTTATTCCGGCACCACTAATAAAAATTCTTGAGGAAAAAGGTTTTGTAACATATACCGAAAAGAAAAACGAATCATCATTTTCTACTTATGTTAAAAAGAAATAAATTCCTTTCACAATAAATATAGACTTATTATGATGTGTATTAATTACAAAGGATAATTTTATGGAAAGCAAAGATTTCTACGATGAGATTTCCGGTTTTTACGGAAATATGATCGACTTCGAAAAAAATTTAGAACTTAGAGTTAATGCTTACAAAAACATTTTTCCTAATTCTGGAATTGTTGCAGATATCGGTTGCGGAATCGGACTTGACTCGATTGCTCTCGCTTCAAATGGTCATTCTGTCCATGCATTCGATCCTTCTCCTAAAATGATAGAGGAGACAAAAACAAATTCTGCTAAATATAACTTAGATATTATTGCTCAAGTAGAATCGTGCGAAACGCTTGCCAATAAGTACAAGGGTTATTTTGATTATGTTATTTCCGTAGGGAATACGATTGCACATTTATCAGTGCAACAACTTAATAAGGCAATTAAAACTATATATAAAATCTTAAAACCAGGGGGCAAAGTATTTCTTCACATTCTGAATTATGATTTAATAATTAGTGAGAATAAAAAAATCAATAATATTGCAGTGCGAGATGGGCTAACAATAATTCGTTTTTATGATTTCAGAAAAACAAAAATAGATTTCAATATACTTTCGTTTCCTGTTGATAAACCAAAAGATTTCAAGCTTTTGACTACAATTCACTACCCACATTCAAAAAAAATTATTTCAGATTACCTGAAAAAATCTCTGTTCCACAAAATAAAATTCAGTAAAAACTTTCACGGGGATAAATTCGAACCAAAGGGTTCAAATGACATTTTTATAGAAGCATACAAAAAATAATTTCTACAATTCTTTTCCACAGTAACGGCAAATTTTTGCTTTAGCTTTTATTCTTTCTGCGCAGTAGGGACATTCTTTGGTTTCTTCTCCAATCTCGCCATCCACCGCATCGGCAAGTTTATATGCTTGTTTATTCAGTTGTGTATCTTTGTATAGTTCCATAGCAGTAGAAAGAGCTTCTTTTAATTTTTCAGGATGAGAAATACTTGTATAACTTGTTTCTCCAAGTTCCGCAGCAGTTTGAATCTGAACATCTCCGTAACTTAAAATCCTTCCCAATAAAGACTGGTGATAGGCAACATTATTGATCTTATCAATAGGACTTTCCTTTGAGTCAATTGTAAAAACACCGCTCTCATCAATAACTCTGATATTTGTTACTGCCCAAAGATCATTTTTCCACGAAAAATATCTGTAGATAAAATACAAAACCGATAAAACGGGAATAGATAGATAAAGATTATTCTTTATCTCCAGATTAAAATATATGTATAACGAAAGCACTATCAATGAAATTGCAATCAAAAATGGGATAATTAAAAAGAACCAATGTTTTCTTGTCTCAAAAAGAAGAGTTTCATCTTTACGTAATTTTGTTCTCATATTAACCTCATAAAGAAATAATTTTTTTTATGGTTTTTTCCTTTAACTGCTCCAAAGTTTCTTCGCTCAACATTTTGTAAGCTTCATCTCTTAACTTTCCCCATTTATCGTGTACGGGACAAGGATTCTTGGAAGAACAACCTGGAAATCCCAACACACAAGATTTAAAAACATCCGTTCCGTCTATAGCTTCAACAATATCAATTAATCTAATATTCGCCGGACTTCTGGCAAGATAAAAACCACCTGATTTACCTTTCTTTGAACCAACGATTCCGCTATTTGTCAACATTTGTAAAACTTTAGAGACAAACTCCTTGGGCACTTTTAATTCCTTAGAAACCTCTTCTGCA
>Ga0101944_10007708_pt1 | contig 10628 bp, 4 predicted proteins | sample DewCreD2012metaG_FD_75245 | JGI IMG/M metagenome (GOLD analysis project Ga0101944, IMG submission 75245) | Hot spring sediment bacterial and archeal communities from British Columbia, Canada, to study Microbial Dark Matter (Phase II) - Dewar... ...
AAAGTTCCTTCATATCCACTTCCCAGAAAGTGCATTCAGGACGTGTCTTGACGAATCCATCTAACCCATAGGTGATCCATCTGCCATCTGGTGACCAATGTAAGTTTGACAGGTTTCTGCTATTATCGTTATAACCTCTGTCATTTGTGATCTGCTTTACTGTGCCATCTTCCAATGATGCAGTATATATCTGTGGTGGTTTCTCATCTTCATATTTGTATCCAGCAAAGGCAAGATACTGCCCATCAGGAGACCAGCAGAAATAACCTATATAATCAAGTCCATATTTCTCATAATCAAATACTTTTCTGATTATTCCACTTTGTATTGAAACAATCATAAACCTACCATCATCATCAAATAGAGCAATCTCTCTGCTATCCGGCGACCATGCAAAGAATCTACTCCCTATACTCATTATTTTTCTTTGTTCACTACCAATAGAAGGAACGACCCATAGTTCAAGCAGATCTCTAGCATAGGGGATAAATGCTATCATAGTTCCATCTGGCGACCATTTGTAAGTTGTTCTTGGTCCACGTCTTATGTCGCCTTCTGTTATCTGGATAGGATCGCTTCCATCAATATTGGCAATATATATTCCGTCTTTATAAACAGCCAACTTTGTGGAATCAGGCGACCATTGATACATCTCATCCCATCTAAATGCGGTGTCATATTCCTTAAATACCCGAACAGATTGTTCGTTTATCTTATCATCTTTAGACACATAAGCCACCCATAAATCTTCTCTGTTCCGATCTGGTTTCAATGAATATAATACTTTCTGGCAATCAGGAGATATTGAGCGTGGAATAGCATTGTTAGGCAGGATTTTGTCTATTTTCAGATGAAATGGTTTGGTGCCTGAGATCGGTATCATCCAGAATACCATACCATTGTCGTTGCTTTCCCCCTGAGTTATTATCATCTTGCTGTCCGACGACCAGAACCTATCTTCGCTGAAGAGCGTCAGATGCTTAGCAAGCTCACATGATTCACCACCTGTAGCAGTTACCAGCCTGATAGCTGCTCTGTAATCATAGGACTGATTGAAGAATATCATTTTTGTGTCTGACTGTGAGATTATATACCCAACTTCATCAGGAGGCGTTATATCGATCTCGTGCCTATCCGATATACGGATAGCTTTGAGTTTCCAATCCAGCATATAGTGAAAAAGCCATCTGCTGTCAGGGCTCCAGAATGGAACACAGTTGATATTATCCCTTTCAACTTCCAATACTATTTCAGAATCCCCACCATCTGCAGGACTGATTCTAAGTGTCCTCCCTTCTTCATTGTTCCCCCCATAATATGCTATATATTTACCATCAGGTGACCATGAGGGATTATGAAAGCCCCTAAACTGATAATCAGCAATTTTTGTAAGTTGACCATCATTGATTGAAAGCGTCCATATACGATTTAGCTCGTATTCTGCGGTTCTTGGAAAAGCTATTTTCTCCGAGTCAGGAGACCAGCTGATAACAGGATAGATGGATTTATATTCTGTATTAAAAATTTGTATTGGTTCACCAATTGTTTTTCCTGTTTCGGGTAAAATGTGAACCATCCAGATAGCTCCTCCTGAAAAAAAGACAACCTTTTTCCCATCGGGTGAATATTTACAACAGACTGTGGGCATATCCACCAGTTCAAAGCACTCACCACCATCAAGAGGAACCACAACCCCTCCACTGAGCATGAATCTCCCATCGGGTGACAGGTCTATCTCATAGGGATATCGGTAGGTAAAAACAATATCATTTTTGCCTGTAACGCTTTTGACTTTGGTATATCTAGCGCCGGTCTTGGGATCGGATATTACCATATCAGCTGACACTGAACCGCTGGCACGGCGACGCTTGTATGAGAAAGCCCCTTTTGCCATATCCATCATTTCGTCTCTTAAATAACTCATTGCTCTGTGCATTCTGCCTTTTACTGTTGAACTAGGCACACCAAGAAAAGAAGCAATCTCCTTATATGACATGCCATCCATGTAGTAAAGTTTCAATACAAGCCTGTTATTTTCGGACAGGAACTCAATGGCTTTCATCAATGAGTTCTGAAGCTCTATTTTTTCATATTCCTCGGCTGGGTCGGATATGGTGGGATGATGCAGATAGCAGTGAAATTCATCTCCTATGATGTCAAAGGGGATCATTTCCCTATGGCTTCTGAGCTTCATCTTGCAGAGATTGAGAGTAATGCCATGAAGCCATGCACGGAATTTTGATGTGTCCCGAAGGCTTTTGAGGCTCTGGAATACTTCAACGAAGACATCCTGAGCTATATCCTGTGCGTCGTCGAAGTTCCTCAGATAGCGAAATGCCAGACCATACACGGAATCATAGTGCCTTTGTATCAGAAGACCAAAGGCTATGGCATCACCGTTTATTGCACTTTTTATCATTTCTTGGTCAGATTTATACATACTGGCTACACCTTACCGAAGAATTTAATTTGACACTTTATACATATAGTTGCATAATAAAAATAAAAGTTACGCGAAAAATTCACTTTTTTTTACTGAATGAAAATTAAAATATTTTCAGCAAAAAAATTCAAACAACTATATAAAAGTCTATCATATATAGACAAAAAAAGATATGTCATCAATAATTCAAATATAAAAAATCTCTCATTTTCTGTCACACTTTATGTGTTTGATGTGCCTAATATACTGGTTATATAATCAAGGTTAATATAATTCGGTCAATGTCAGGAGCTATGAAATGAGAACAGAGGACGGCAAGATTATAGGTCAATGTCTTAACGGTGAAACCGAAGCCTTCGGACTGCTTGTGGATAAATATAAAGCCAGTATTTATGCTTTGGTATACAGCAGAATACGCAACTTCCACGATGCGCAGGACATAACACAGGAAGTGTTTCTTGAGGCATATCGGGACCTGAGAACGCTAAGATACCGGGACAGCTTTCTGTGGTGGCTTTACAGCATCGCATATAACAACTGCAGGAACTGGCTTCGCGCACAATCAAAACGTCCTGATTCCACGTTCATAGAGGATAGCGCTCCGGAGGGTGTCGAAAGGCTAGTGCAGGCTACTAATATAGAAAATCAAAATGACAATCCTATGGACGAACACCTTCATAAAGCGCTTGATTTACTGCCTGACAAGTATAGGGAAGTGTTGACATTATATTACCTTGGTGGCATGGACAGTATTGAGATAGCAAAGGCGCTATGCACTACACCGTCCGCTATACGACAGCGACTCAGTAGAGCGCGTGTGCAGTTGAAAGGAGAGTTGGTTGACATGATGGGAGAGAGTTTCAGGCAGAGAAGATTGGACGCAGTCTTTACATTCCGTATTATTGAGTTAGTCAAACGAATAAAGATAGAGCCTACACCTAGTCTAAGAGGTTTGCCATGGGGATTATCTCTGGCAACAGGCATTTTGATAACGTTATTCAGTATCAACATAAACCTAACATCAACCGATAGGCTAATGTATTTTCATAACTTGCCTTTGGCTGATTCGAGTATTCAGCAGGTCGGGGAATATCCTGTTGATATTGCAAAGGTTTCTGAAACATCCGTTATATCAGAACAGCAAGGGAGTGATAATGGACTTGGCACCATTGTGCCAAATGCACAAAATGCTCTGTTTATGGCACCACAAGCTGATGGCGGAACGTGGACAAAAAAGGCGGATATGCCAACTGCGAGACACAGCTTATCTGCCAGCTCATTCAATGGAAAGATTTATACTTTTGGTGGTTTTGACAATAATGGTTGCTTTTCTGTAGTAGAGGAATATGATCCAATCGAGGACACATGGACAAAAAAAGCCAATATGCCCACCTCAAGAGGCTTTCTTTCTACTTGCTCAATCAATGACAAAATATATGCCATTGGTGGTATGAATGCAGGCACTTCCTTTTCGGTAGTAGAAGAATATAATCCGATAGCAAATAAGTGGACAAGAAAAGCCGATATGCTGACTGCAAGAAGCCACTTCGGCGCTAGTATGATGAATGACAAGATTTATGTTTTCGGTGGGCTGAGGATGGCAAATATGGGTCAGGAGCAAAAGAATATTACATCAGTAGAGGAATATGATTTAGCAGATAATAAATGGATAGAAAAATCAGAGATTCCAATAGAGGGACTTACATGGGCTTGCACCATAAAAGATAAAATATATGTGGCCATTATGAATGCGATGATCAGCAAGTCAATAATGCTGGAGGAATATGATCCTGCAACAAATAAGTGGGAAAGAAAAGCTGATATGCCACCTGGAAGACGATGGCCTTCTGTTTGCACATTGGATGGAAAGCTATATGCGATCGGTGGTATGTCTGATGATGATACTGATCTTACGACAGTGGAAGAATATGATCCTGCATCAGACACTTGGACAAGAAAAACAGATATACCAACAGGAAGATTCTCTTTATCAAGTAGCGAATCTAATGGACTTATCTATGCTATTGGAGGAATGCAGGGAAATAACAATGTTTGGAACGGCACAAGAACGATTCCCACAGTAGAGGAATATAATCCCAAAACAGAAAGCAAAAGCATAGACTTCAAGGGCAAATTCCCAACTACATGGGGCGACACAAAGCTTGCCCAAAACAAATAAGCCAATTTAATGATGCTAGGGAGTGTATAATACTATTTCTCTTAATTAATTGTGCAAATTAGACTATCCTATATATCACTATGAAAAGACCCCGATATAATAGAGACAATAGAAGAACTCAACACAATGCTAAACAAAGAGCGAGATGCTGAACTCGAAAGGCGTATCCACATGCTAGTCCTTCTGAAAAACGGCGAATGTCGCAAACGAAAGGAGATTGCTAATAGACTAGCCGTTCATAGAAATACAATCAAGGTTATTTTTTATACCACCATACAGTCCAGAGCTTAATCCAATAGAGCGATTGTGGCAGTATATAAAGAATCACCTCACTTTTTGATTAATTGACGATTTAGAGACCTTAAAGCACGAAGTATCAAAAGTGTTAGATAAATACACATCGCATATTATTGCATCTTTGACAGGATACCCATATATTATATTAATGCCATAAATGCACAATCAATTTAGAGAAATAGTATAATGTATAATTCTTAAAACCTCCTTTTACCAAAGTGAAACTTATAGAGATTTCATTCTAAATTCTCAATTCACATTATCTCTTACCTATCCCGATATATATAATTGATAGCATCATTCAAAAGTTCTTTCAAAGACCAAAGCTAATCTGCGTTACGTATTCGACGAAAATCAACGCTCTATTTCCTTCTTATACCAATTTCCATTTCAAATATTACATAATGATTTGTCATGTTGAACGAAGTGAAACATCTCAATAGATTCTTCGCTAACGCTCAGATTTTATGTGATGAGCAAGCTCATCCATAAAGTTGTTATGGAATGATTATCATTCATAAGAGAATGACAGTCTCGAATTAGCAAGTTGTATAAGTCTCCCTTTCTCAAAGGGAGACTTAGAGGGATTTTAAAGCATCTATAAGTCTTAAAATTAACTTGTTTACCACTATATCCTGCCTCATTTAATTGATAGCTATTTGGCAATTTATGTCTCCTCGCTATCTCCATTAATTGAATCCTCTTCTTCATCCAGCGAAGCGACATGTATATAACGCTTAGGAAAGAAAGCAAAATTGGCAATTACAGTTGGGATTACAGCACTTGCAATGACTGCAGCTACTAAGAAGGAATATTGATCTTGATCGATTATATTATTTGATAGACCATACAAAGCAGAGATTGTGCCAAAAGTAAGTCCTGTTGACATCATAAGCGTATAATACCATCTCTCTGAACGTTCTTTGTAGAAAGGACTAATTATAGGATATAGACCAAAAATTTTGGAGACCACTTTACCTGCAAATAATGCTAGGAATACAACTGGAGCCGTTATCAAAACTGGGAGCGAAACTAATGACCCAGCACGTATAAAATAAAACGGGGTTAGGAAGCCAACTGTAAGTGTTCGCAATCGCCTTAACCATTGATGTTCATTAGTAACAAATTCAGCCAAAAGCATGCCAGCTATATATGCAGGCAAAACAGCCTCACTACCAGACCACAAAGCAATAGCACCAAGCCCAAATAACACAAGGACTACCCATTTTGTTCGAATAGCTGCGGTTCTATTACCATATATTTTTGTTAAAAATGAAGTAATATAAGGGAATAAAGCCAGTATTATCGCACTTGAAACAACAAAAACAAGAGTTTTATAAGTAAATGGAGCAAATAGAAGCCCAAGCGCTATTACTGTTCCAAGATCATTGATAAAACATGCCCCTAAGATACCTTTGCCAAAATCTGTCTTATTTAAACCAGTCTCTAACATTACCGCATAAACTACAGCCATTGATGTCGTAGATAAAGCGACTCCCGCCAACCAACTTGATTGAGTTTCCCAATGAAGTATGAACTTTGCCAAAGCAGCGCATCCCAGAAATGGTGCCAAAAATCCAAACAAGCCAACAATAAAAACTTCTTTCTTTTTGGCTTTCATAACTTTCGGATCAAGTTCCGCACCTGCCAAAAATGTAAGTAAAACTGCGCCTGATCCTGCTAAAAATCGAAGCCACTCAAGATTACCTCCGAGTGCATTTGAACCGAAAAAATGATTTGCAATCGTGCCGGCTATGATTCCAACGCAAATCTCAACAAGAGCAATGGATATTCTGATGTGATAAGCAATGATTGTGGACAGAACACCCAGTCCAAGCCAAAGTGCGGCTATTGCATAAATTCTTTCCATAAAAACTTCCTTTCATAAAAAAACCTCTACCTAATTGGTAGAGGTCATCAGCCTATGGTCTGAGCTTTTTGTGGTGAACCTCATCACCCTATAAATTTTAGATTTGTCAAACCAGTTTTTCTGCTTCTATGATTTCCTGCATGATTTGATTGACAATATCCTCAAGATAAGCCTGATCTTCTGGATCAAGTGCGCCATATTTTCTCCCAAAGTTTTTTGGATGTATATCAGACAAATCCTCTTCTATTTGCCTTAATTGCATTGATGCCCACATTTTAGTTGCTGACATTGATTCTCTTTTCTTTTCCTTTTTTAATTCGGCTGAAAGATATTTTTGTGCGATTTTTTCAAATAAGTCGGCAATCTTTTCTAAGTGTGTAATTATACCCTCTTGTAAATCTTTGGACAATGGAGTAAGCATAGTATCTGTTCTTGATGGAGGATTACCATCACAGATTGTATCCTTAACTTCTTTAACCTGCTTATGAAATGTTAGATAAGTTGAAATTAGATGATTTTTATGTTTAAAGTCCATTTCACACCAAAAATAAAACCCCTACAGGAGCAAAGCCCATGTAGGGGTCATTAATCTTTATATGAAGATAGTTCTGAGGCGAACCCCATCGCCAATAAATTTCAACATTTTATATTATAACAAAAAAATAGCTCAATATCAAGCTAATTATTTTGAAAGAGTCTCGTTATCACTTGACACTTAGAAAATGTTATGCTAACATTATTCCAGTGTTTTACTGTAAAAATTTAATTTGTATCAATATTTATTATCTCAGACCAACTTGCAAGAACTTCATGATTTAGCGTTGGAGAGTAAGTAACCATTTTGGGTATCACACGCAAAGCCTTTATCTTATGGATATTAACTCCCCGTTTCGTTATGCCCAACCTAATTATTCATATTATTTTACAGTAATATACAATTCTAAAAAACGGGATATAATTTTATAATATCAAAACAAAGGCTAAAAATATAAACTAAAATCTTAAAAAACGGAGGATTTAGATGTCACAGGTGAAACATGTATATTTCTTTGGTGCTGGTAAGGCTGATGGAAGAGCCGATATGAAAAAGCTACTTGGTGGAAAAGGTGCTAACCTTGCAGAAATGGTCAATCTCGGAATACCTGTTCCACCGGGATTTACAATTACAACTGATGTTTGTAGATATTACTACAATAATGGAAAGACATATCCAGCCGATCTTGATGAGCAGATTAAAGAAGCTTTGAGCAAGGTCGAGGATATTATGGGTATGAAATTTGGTGACCCAGAGAATCCTCTCCTCTTTTCTGTGCGATCAGGTGCAGCAGAATCAATGCCCGGCATGATGGAAACAATCCTGAATGTTGGACTTAATGATATAACAGTCGAAGGACTTGCAAAAAAGACTAATAATCCAAGATTTGCTTATGATTCATATCGACGACTTATACAAATGTATAGCGATGTTGCACTTGGAATTAATATAGACTTCTTTGAAGAAGCACTTGAGAAAAAGAAACATGAAAAAAGCGTTAAGCTAGATAATGAACTCGATGCAGATGCCTTAAAAGAGCTTATAGCTGAATATAAAGAGATCGTTAAGCGCGAAAAGGGCATGGATTTCCCACAAGACCCTATGGAACAGCTTTATATTGCAAGAGATGCTGTTTTTGGTTCTCGTGATTCAGAAAGGGCTATTATTTACAGAAGGATCAATAAAATTTCTGATGATGAAGGTTCAACTGCAGTTAATGTTCAAACAATGGCTTTTGGAAACATGGGTGAAGACTCTGGAACAGGCGTTGCCTTTACAAGAGACCCCAATAGTGGCGAAAAGAAATTCTTTGCAGATTATTTATTTAATGCTCAAGGTGAAGATGTTGTCGCTGGCGTTAGAACTCCTTTACATGTTGACGAACTCAAAAAAGCTGCTCCCGCTATATATGAAGAACTCATTGGATATGCTGATAAACTTGAAAAACACTATAAGGACATGCAAGATATAGAATTTACAGTCCAACAAGGAAGGCTTTGGATACTCCAAACAAGGCGTGGGAAAAGAACTGCTATTGCAGAAGTTAAAATTGCTGTTGATATGGTTAAAGAAGGAATGATCAGCAAGGAAATCGCTGTCTCCAGAGTTATGCCAGAAAGAATTGATCAGTTACTTCATCCAATGGTTGATCCTAAAGCAAAGGCTAATGTCATTGGAAAAGGGTTACCAGCAGGTCCCGGAGCCGCAGTCGGAAAGGTTGTTTTCACCGCCGCAAGAGCCGAAGAAATGGCTAACGCTGGTGAAAAAGTCATATTAGTTAGAACATTTACATCTCCAGAAGATGTCGGTGGTATGCACGTTTCACAAGGTATACTTACATCCACTGGAGGTATGACCTCTCATGCAGCTATTGTCGGTAGAGATATGGGAAAATGCTGCGTTGTCGGGTGTGGAGATGTGAAAGTCAATGAATCTGCAAAACAATTTACCGTTGGCGACTTAGTTGTAAAAGAAGGCGATATTATCAGTCTTGACGGTTATACAGGCAAGGTAATGCTTGGTGAAGTTAATTTGATTGAACCTACCATGAGTGGAGATTTCGGAACGTTTATGGGCTGGGTTGATGAAATTAAAAAACTCGGCGTTAGAACTAACACTGATACCCCTGTTGGCGCAAAGAGAGCAAGGGAATTTGGCGCAGAGGGTATCGGGCTTTGCAGAACTGAACACATGTTCTTCGAAGCTGACAGAATAACTCCCATGCGCGAAATGATACTTGCTGATGACGTTGAAGGGCGTAAAAAAGCACTTGCAAAACTGCTTCCTATGCAAAGACAGGACTTTATTGAGATTTTTGAGGCAATGGAAGGCTATCCTGTTATTGTCCGCACAATTGATCCACCTTTGCATGAATTTTTACCACACACTCCCGAAGAAGTTGATGAACTCGCAAGAGAAATCAACGTTCATCCTGCTAATCTTCAAAAGAAAATTGACTCACTACACGAAGCAAATCCAATGCTAGGTCATCGTGGATGTCGTCTTGGTATGACTTATCCAGAAATAACCGAAATGCAGGCGAGGGCAATCATAGAGGCTGCTGTTGAAGTTGCCAAAAAAGGTAAGAAGGTTCTGCCCGAAATAATGATCCCGCTTGTTGGATATGTCAATGAACTCAAAGTCCAAAAAGAAATCGTTGATTCAGTTGCAAAAGAAGTCATGAAAAAGGCAGGCGTTGAAGTCCAATACATGGTCGGAACGATGATCGAACTTCCGAGAGCCGCTGTTACTGCTGATGAAATCGCACAACAGGCTGAATTCTTCTCATTCGGAACAAACGATTTAACCCAAACGACTCTTGGTGTCAGCAGAGATGATGCTCAAGGAACATTCCTTAGATTCTATCTTGAAAACGGAGTCATTGATTCAGACCCATTTATGAGTATCGATGAAAATGGCGTTGGCGCATTAATAAGAATAGCTGTTGAAAAAGGCAAATCAACAAGACATGATCTAGAAGTTGGTATCTGCGGTGAACATGGCGGAGACCCAAACACTATAGATTTCTGCCACAGAGTAGGGCTTGATTATGTTAGCTGTTCTCCATTTAGAGTCCCAATTGCAAGACTCGCTGCCGCTCATGCACAGCTTCGTAATATGGGAATATCAGTAAAGAAGGACAAGTAAATAAAAAGTCCTTTTAATAATACAATTGGCGGGATATTTTGTCCCGCCTTTTTTTTATTGAAAACATGCTCAAATCTCTTTATAATGCTATATCGAAGAGTGGTATAATTACATCTTAATTATATTTATGTGTATTATTTATAGCCTAACTTTTAAA
>Ga0101944_10007710_pt1 | contig 10626 bp, 9 predicted proteins | sample DewCreD2012metaG_FD_75245 | JGI IMG/M metagenome (GOLD analysis project Ga0101944, IMG submission 75245) | Hot spring sediment bacterial and archeal communities from British Columbia, Canada, to study Microbial Dark Matter (Phase II) - Dewar... ...
CGTTGTTGATATGCATTACGATATTATTAATTGGGATGGAAAAGATGTTCAAATTGGTGATGCTGCCGTTAGGCACATAAAGGAGGCGGGATATGATAAACATGTACAATTTATATGGGGGAGATCACAACAAATTTTACCAACGATGAGAAAAGAGGGAAGAAGATTTCAATTTGCATTCATTGATGGTGACCACAGATTCTCCAGCACACTACTTGATGTAATTTTAACTGATAGTATGTTGGATGTAGGTGGTGTTTTTGCGCTAGATGATATTGGTTTTGAAATGGCAGAAAAAGAAAAATTACAGGGATGTGCTAATCGAGTGCTTGCATACCTTTTTGCAACAAACAGATACAGAATAGAAATACAAAACCCTAACTTTTGCCTTTGTTGGAAAGTGAAGGAAGTTGGCCAATAGCAAGGGTTATGATGGAAGAAAAAAGTATAGCTGTTCTACATGTTTGTTCCATTTCACCCACAATGGGACAGAGCGGATATGAGATTCGAGTAATTGAAGAAACGCATCTCCTGAAAGAAAAAGGTATTAAAGTTATCATTCTCTGTTTCATTCGCCGAAATCAATTATTTTCTCTTAGTCGTTTATTTAAATTATACCATCAGTTGCGCAAAATGTCTGGTGCGATTGTTTATATAGTCCCGACTTCAAATTTCTTTGATTTACAAATCTCGCCATGTGGTGATAAGTGGATTTCTCGCGCAATTATATTTATTTCAAAATTTCATCGGGTTAAAATTATTCATGGTCAGGCACTTTACTCAACAATGCACATTCTCCGAATCAGGCAGAAGTTAAATGCAAAAGTAGTTTTTGAAGTTCATGGTGCTTCACCAGAGGAAACAGAGATGTCAGGTGGCCATCCAAATAGAATTAAGAAACTTGAAGAATGGGAAAAAGAGGCATTCCGGTCGGCAGATCATTTTAACTTTGTGTCATATAAAATGCGGGATTATTTTCAAAAAAAATATTCCTTAAATTTTATCAATTATTCCATAATCCCTTGCTGTGTACACACTGAGAAATTCGTAATGGTATGGAATGAACGGGAACAAAAACGACATGAACTTGGATTGAATGATAAAATCGTAATTGCCTACCTCGGAACATTGACCGTCTGGCAGTGGCCCGAAGCTATGTTTACTCTTTTTGAACAGATTCATAAAAAAAGAAAAGATACATTTTTTTACCTGCTTGTACCAGGTAGTGACCATGATAAGGCTTTGGAATTAATACATAAGCATAATATATCAGATGATTCATACCGACTTGAGGAAGTCCCGCATGATAAAGTCGGTGCCTTTCTCGGTATTGCAGATATTGGATTACTTTTAAGAAAACAGCATCCCGTAAATTATGTAGCCTCTCCGACAAAGTTCGGTGAATATCTCGCCGCTGGTGTTCCGGTTATTGTAACTGATGAAATAGGTGATACTTCAGCAATAATAGATAAAAATAAAGTTGGAATAGTAATCAATGTGGATAATGAGGGAGTATCAGAAGAAAATTTGAACAGGTTAATTGATTTTATAGATAAATTAAAAATAGATCGGAATGAATTCGCCCACCGTTGTAAACAAACTGCTGAATCTGAACTAGATTGGAATGTCTGGGGTCAAAAATTAATTGATGCATATCATAATATTTTAAGTTGATGATGATATTTAAATTTATATTATTATTGAACTTTTTTTATTTTAGATCTTACATTATTTTTTGCTTCTACAAAACATACCCCAGGTATAAAATATAAACATTGGGTCGTTAAAAGGAAGATGAATGGACAAAAATAATTATATAAATTATGTCGCAGTATATTAAAACATTGGAGAAAACCTATAAAAGTTTTCGAGATGTTAAATATATTCTGTACGAAGTAAAAGATAGTCCATATCTCGTAATTTCGTTTGCTGCTTACTTTCCCGTAAAGGCATCTTATAGTTATCTGACTGCTTTTGAAGATTTGCATTGTAATCGTTTATATATACTTGATAATTTCGGGTTTGAAAACAAGGGTTGTTGGTATCTTTGTGAGAATCTGAACTTTGATGTTGAATATTCTATCATAGATTTGATAACACACATTCAAAGAATTTGCGGTGTTAGTAATGAGAATGTTATTACGATAGGTTCATCAAAAGGTGGTTGGTGTGCTTTATACTATGCTTTAAAATATCATTTTGGATATGTTGTAGTTGGGGCTCCACAGATTTATCTCGGAAGTTATCTTAATGACGGAATAGAAAATAAACGTAATATTCTAATTGGTATGGTAGGTGAAATTACAATAGAAAAAGTTAATATGCTTGACAATTTGATTCAAAAATGTATCGTACCAAATAAGAATATACATATTTATTTTCATCATGGTTTGGGAGACTGGCACCTAATTTTTCATTTCAAAAAGTTTTTAGAGTCAGCAAGTAAATATATCCCTAATATTTTTTCTGATATCAAATTATATCAAGGTCACGAGCAATTGATGAATTATTTTCCGGATTTTTTGCATGAAAAAATTAAAACAATTATTGAGGGTAATTCAAAAGAACTAATGAAGAAAAAAGTAAATTATCTTGATAGAATTAATGTACTTCTTGATGAGATTGCAAGTAAAACAATTTTAAGCATCGTTGGCAGTTTAAGAATTAGAGTTACAATACCTATACATCTTGATAATTCTCAGTTTGCCATCTCTCTGGTCGATTCAAATAATAAACTTATTTATGAGTCAATGTTTCAAAAGGAAACTATTTTTGAAATAAATGGAATTGATAACACGATTGTCAAAGAAATAAAAATTATTTTAAGGAATTCTATAGGGGAAATTTTTACCAAAACTAAGTCAATCGATTGGCAAACTTAACAAAATTATATTAAATAAAAAGTGTTATTGTCTGAATTATTTTTTATGCTATGAAATATAAATAAAATATTTTTACATAAATTTTTTAATGAAAATATTTGTTCCCATATATTTTAATGCGCCACTTGGCGGACTTCAGAATAATGTTTTTGCTACATTGCTTGCTTTAAAACGGGAGTCTCATCAGGCTGTTGTAATGTGTAAAGATGGTCCATTTGCTGAAATGGTCCGGAGCACAGGATTTGATACGTTAATTACCGACTTTTCTTCTATCGATAAGGATGTTTCAATAGCCATTAATCACAGCAAATATGATCTAGTCCATGCTCACCCGTTTAAATCGCGGGAAGTTGGCCTACTGGTTTCACAATATCAAAAGGTACCTTTTCTTCTTACTATACATAGCATGTATTTTGATCAATTAAGCAGTTATAATAATTTCGTGACTCAAGTAATAACAGTAGGGGATGGAATTCGTGATTATCTAATTAAAAACAAACAAATCCCTCCGGAAAAAGTATGCGTGATACCAAATGGAGTTGATTTGAATATATTTTCCCCCCGAAAAATATTTAAACCTGCAAATCCTGATGAACGGAAGACAATAACCGTAATATCACGCTATGATGCTGATAAAGAATTTATCGTTAATGTTATAATGGAAGCATTCACGCAACTTGGTAATTTTAATGCTCACTGGCAGATTGTAGGTAGTGGTAGCCTGATTAATAAACTTGAGGAATCTGTATATACTCTCAAACAAAATAATGCTAAAAGTACCTTTTCTTTCCTTGGTTGGAAAACACAGGAAGAATTAGCCATGTTAATAAATTACAGTGATGTGGTAGTCGCATCGGGACGTGGAGTTCTGGAATCAATTGTTTGTGAGATACCAACCATTGCTATCGGCAGTAAAGGTTATATCGGTATTATGTTTGGTGAAAATTTATTGATTGGCAAATATACTAATTTTGGTGGTTATGGAGATGGTGAAAAATCTTATAAAATTGGTAGCCTCTCAAAAGATATTCAAACAATACTATCGAATCCAATCAATCGAACCTATTGTATTGCTACAGCCCGTTCATTTGTTGAAGAATATTTCTCGCAAAATAATATAGATAAGAAATTATTGTCACTTTATTCGCTTTTAGCATCAAAAAATAATTGTTCCAGTATTTAAAGTTAGCAGATGATCAAAAGACGTATTAAGGTTTTAACAATCTTTGGTACCCGTCCTGAGGCGGTAAAATTAGCTTCAGTTATAGGTAAACTAAAAGAACAACCAAAAACCTTCATATCAAAAGTATGTGTCACGGCACAGCATCGGAATATGCTTGATCAGGTCCTTGACCTGTTTAAAATAAAGCCCGATTACGATTTAAATATCATGAGACATGATCAGTCACTGTTCGAAGTGACAAGCGCAGTAATTTTAGGTCTAAAAAATGTACTCAAGAGAGAAAAACCAGATATTGTTTTAGTCCAGGGTGATACAACTACAGTTTTTGTTGCTGGACTTGCGGCGTTCTATCTTAAAATTCCGGTTGGTCAAGTCGAAGCCGGCCTGCGAACAAATGATAAGTTTCAACCATTCCCCGAAGAGATAAACCGCCGACTTACATCCCATATTGCTGATTTTCATTTCGCTCCAACTAAACGAGCGAGAATAAACCTCATAAAAGAAGGTATACCCAAAGATAAAATTTTTATTACCGGTAATACTGTTATCGATACATTGCTTATGGTGGTTAAAAAACAGTCAAATCCTATTGCTCAGATTAAATTAAAAAAGTATATCCAAAATAAATATGGGATCCCAATAGATAATCAGAAAATTATTCTTGTTACAGGACATCGACGTGAGAGTTTTGGAGAGGGTTTTGAAAATATCTGCAATGCGCTTAAAATAATTGCTTTACGACACAAAGATATAATACTTATTTACCCTGTCCACCTCAATCCGAACGTCCAAAAACCGGTATATCGGATTCTTGGGAAAATTTCAAATATTTACCTTATCGATCCTCTTGATTATAATCCATTTATATTTTTAATGTCGAAATCTTATATTATACTAACTGATTCTGGCGGTATCCAGGAAGAGGCACCTTCGCTCGGCAAACCTGTGCTTGTCATGCGCAACGTAACAGAACGACCCGAAGCGATCGAAGCTGGTACATCAAAATTAGTGGGTACTGATATAGATGAAATAATAAATGAAACTGAAAAGTTACTTAAAGATAAAAAATATTACAACCGAATAAGTCGATCACATAATCCTTATGGTGATGGTAAAGCAGCCGCAAGGATTGTCAATATTATTAAAAACAAAATTGGAGAGTAAATTGAAAAATATCTGTGTAATCGGTCTAGGATACATCGGGCTACCAACAGCGTCAATGTTTGCAATGCGCGGATTCAAGGTGGTTGGGGTTGATGTTAATGAATCGATAGTTGCAACAATTAATAAAGGTGATATTCATATTGAGGAACCAGGTTTAAAAACAATTGTTACCGCAGCAATAAAATCGGGAAATCTCAGGGCAAGTACAAAACCAGTAGAATCAGATGTTTTCATCCTTGCCGTTCCTACTCCTTTTAAGGATAATAAATTACCTGATATGTCTTATGTCGAAAATGCAACAAGGTCAGTTGTACCCGTTATTAAAAAAGGTGATCTTGTCATACTTGAGTCAACATCACCTGCTGGAACAACAAGTAAACTGATTGCGGATATACTTAAGGAGAGTAAATTAAATGTAGAGAAAGATATATACATTGCGCATTGCCCCGAACGGGTACTTCCTGGAAAGATTCTTGAAGAACTGATAGGAAATGACCGTGTTATCGGTGGTATTAATCGTGAATCTGCCGAAAAAGCGGCAGAATTATACCGAAGTTTTGTGACCGCCAATATATTCCTGACCGACGCAACCACCGCTGAACTTGTTAAACTTGTAGAAAATACTTTTCGTGATGTAAATATTGCCCTCGCCAACGAACTTGCGTGCATTTGTGAAAAATTGGGCGTAAACGTATGGGAAGTAATTACGCTTGCCAACAAACACCCGCGTGTAAAAATCCATAATCCGGGACCAGGTGTAGGTGGACATTGCATCAGCGTGGATCCGTGGTTTATTGTGGCAGATTTTCCAGATGACGCAAAATTAATAAAGACAGCCCGCCACCGAAATGATGGGATGCCCCATCATGTTGTTGAAATGATTAAAAACATTTTGGATGATGTAAAAAATCCAAAGGTGGCTATTCTTGGTGTTTCATATAAAGGCAATGTCGATGATACACGTGAAAGTCCTTCGATCGAAGTGATAGAAGAATTAAGAAAGGCACAATTTTATGTAAATATCTATGACCCACATGTCAAGCATTTTCATTTTGAATTATCCGGTTTTGAGGAAGTATTTCGTGATGCAGATCTTGTAACAATTCTCACCGATCACAATGAGTTCCGCTACCTTGACCCGGAAGGTGTTGGTAGTTTGATGCGAAAGAAAATAATATTTGATACGCGCAATCTGATTAATAGGGATAAATGGGAAAAAGCTGGTTTTGAAACGTATCTCATTGGTGATGGGAAAAAATATCATTGATGAAATTAATATTTTTATTTTTGTAAGTAAAATATTAAATCTGGAGATAAGTTTTATTACAAAATATTATTTTAAGTGAACAGTAAAATCATTTAAACCATTAAATCCAAAGGTTATTTTTTGGTGTGTGCTGAACATTTGCAGCAGTCGATAAAAATTCATTTACTAATTACATGATATCACTGAAAATCCTTCATATCCTTCATCAGTCACTCCCCAATCACCAGTCAGGTTATGATATCAGATCGCATTATATACTTAAGAGCCAGCAAACCCTTGGTATAGATGCAAGGGCTATTACGGGTCCATATTGTAAATCTTTTCAGAAACAATTGACTATTGATGGTGTTCCCTACTATCATATGTCAGATTTATCAAAGAGGCTGGCAATCTCGGCATTAAAACGATTATCATCGGGTCGGAAAATATTTAATAAAATTTTTTCATTTTACTTAAATAAAATTATTAAAGTTTTTAATCCCGACATTATTCATGCACACACACCATGGTTTACATCTCTTCCAGCACTAAATTTAGCCAATTTAAAAAATATACCATACGTTTATGAAGTACGTGGTTTTTGGGAAGAGAGTGAAATTGCAGAAGGAATTATTTCTCGGGGCAGTGATTCGTATCGCCTTTATCTTGAGAATGATAATTATATTATGAGTAATGCAGACCATATTATCGCAATATCTTCAGGAATTAGAAGTGAAATTATTAACCGTGGAATTACAAAAAATGAAATTACAGTTATTCCAAACGGTGTTGATATTGAAAAGTTCACCCCAAGAGAAAAAGATAAATATTTGGTTGATTCTCTTGGTATATCAGGGAAAATAATTGTTGGATATATATCTTCTCTCCGGAAGCTTGAAGGAATTAAAACGCTTCTTGATGCAATGCAAAATATTGATAAAAGAGTAATGGCAATTATTATTGGTGATGGACCCGAAAGGGAGGGGCTAGAAAAACATGCTCACAGACTCGGTATAGATGATTTTGTTCGTTTTATGGGAAATGTTCCACATGAAGATATAGCCAGGTATTATTCAATTATAGACATATTTGTTGTACCTCGAGTCGACGCAAAAGTTTGTCACCTCGTGACCCCTTTAAAACCGCTGGAGGCAATGGCTATGGGCAAGTGTATTGTGGCAAGCAATGTAGGTGGTTTGAATGAATTAATTGAAGACGGTAAGACGGGGATTCTCTTTAAACCGGAAGATTGTAATGACCTGGCACATAAAATCAATAATTTAATATCAAATAGCGAAACCCGCCTGGCAATTGGTTTAAATGCAATGGAATATATTCGAAAAGAAAGAAATTGGAATGATTTATGTAAAAAGTATATAGATGTATATTCCAATTTGTTAACATAAATTAAAATTCAACAATATTCGAGCTGCAGGCTTCACGTCTGCGGGGGATAATTCAAGAATCGCAACCGCAAAGGTTGTGACCACGACCATTCATCGAAATTGTAAATTGTTGAACCTTTGTGCGGGTATTCTTTCCAGTCTACGACAATTCCTTCACGAATTGGATTTTGTAAAATATATTCGATTTGATTTCGAAGGTCATGGTTATTTCGTATAATATGATCGTAATAATCCTTTTGCCATTTAAAATCAGATCGTTGCTGATGCAACCAATAACCGGTTTTTTGCTTGAACATGTTTACCATTTGAAGAATGTTTGTATTGTGAGATGTTCCTTCGATAATAAGATGTAAATGATCCGGCATAAAAAGGTAGATATGAATATCGCATAACCGCTTTTTTGCTTCTCTTAACAATATATTTCGGAAACATTCCACGATATTATAATCGTAAAAAATTGGTTTTCTTTCTTTGGCACACATGGTAAATGCAACTATTTGATGACCAATGTAACATTCAGGCGGCAGGCGATGCTGTTTCTCCCGAATTAATTTTCCCATGGTTTTAATGTAATACATTCAATGAATAAAATCAATACCTATCAGGTGTAGGCGCGACTGTAAAAGTCGCGCCTACGTGTTTGATATAAAAATTGCGCCTACGTGTTTTATATGATTTCATTGTTTGTAAATGATATTTTCAATTCCTACATTTTGCTTGCCATGGATACAAAGACAGAAAACCTAATTTCCGTTATCATTCCCGCTTACAATACCGCGCATCTTATTGGTCGATCTATAAAAAGCGTACTCTCACAAACTTATCAAAATTTCGAAATAATCGTGGTCGATGACGGCTCAACCGATGAACTTAATGAGGTGGTGACTGGTTTCAATGATAATCGTATTCAATATATCCGCCATGAAGTCAACCGTGGGGGATCAGCCGCACGTAATACAGGCGTGCAAAATGCAAAGGGAAAATATATCGCATTCCTCGATAGCGATGATGAATGGCTGCCGGAAAAACTTGAAAAGCAAATTAAACTATTCCAGTCAACTTCTTCAAATATCGGCGTGGTATATACGGGTTGGCGTTGGATAAGAAATAAGGATAATGTCATTATACAGGAAAAAATTCCGATGTATCGGGGTGATGTTTCTCGTATTATTTTAGAGGAAGACGGCATCGGTTCTCTCTCTACACCACTTGTTAAAAAAGATATATTAACATCAATTGGCGGACTGGATGAAAAACTTTCTTCTCGTCAGGATTGGGATCTATGGATTCGCCTCTCGAAAGTATGCGAAATGGATTTTGTCCCTGAAATACTGGTAAATTATTATCTTCGTAGCGGGAGTATTTCTACTAATGTTTATAATAAAATATATGGCACCGAACGAGTACTTGAAAAGTATAAAAGTGATTTTTTATCTCACCCAAAAATATTGTCCAAACAATATATTCTTTTAACAATACTCCATTTAATTTTGAATGATACAAAAAAGTCCCGCTTTTATCTGCGTAAATCTATTTCGTTAAATCCGTTTGATATAAAAACGTACTGGAAATCTTTTATTCATTTTATTCTATCGCTCACGCCCGTCAAATTTAGAGAATGGTTTTTCCATTTAATGCGTAGGATCAATAAAGATTTTTATTGGATTTATCCTGACTAATTCCTGACTTGCTAAATATTTCCGTGATTGTCTATGAAGAAGCTATACTCCCGACCCGTGCCCATAATTATTTTATCTGATAAAGTATTCAACTCCTTATACCTTGTAAGTCAAGAGTGGTGTACGACTATTCGTTCTGTGATATAGCCGGTAGACTCGTAGAGACCTACGTTACTTTTTTTACATGTCGACAGTAGAATTTTCTCCCCGCCGGTTAACCTCGTAAAATAAATTATTAATCATCATTCCTTCATCAACCATCAAACATTCACCATCTCCTTTAACCATTGTATTAATGCATTTTACTCAATATTTTATTATATTTTATTGCAATCTATTATGAATTTATGCGACCAGTTAAAACCAAACAAGCACGCTATATAAATTCCAGAGAGAATTTAATTTATTGGGCTTCAAAATTCCCTGAAGAACGGGTTGGTGCGATTGAAATACTCAGACAATAATGGTATAAAATTAATAATGAACGTCCCAAAAGATTACGAAGAGTTCTTCGCATTACTAAACGAGCAAAAAGTTAAGTATTTAATTATTGGTGCTTATGTGCTTGCTTATCACGGCTGTCCGAGATACACGGGCGATATAGATATTTTTTGTTTCTACGAACCCAAACAATGCAATAAAAATTTTTATTCTCCTTTTGACATATAATTTTAAAATTAATGATTCGTATTACTAAAATAACACATAATATTCGAGAATTATTTCCAAAACTTAGTGAATATTTTTCTTGTCGTGGGGATATTGAATTTGCTTATCTATTCGGTTCATACAGCTCTGGTAAAGTAACTCAACTAAGTGATGTTGATATTGCAGTATATTTATGTGATACTGTTTCAAAGGAACAGTATTTTGATATGCGACTCAACCTGTTTAATGATATATCAGGCATTCTTCACACTGATGAAGTAGATATAGTAATTCTCAATCAGGCTGATCTTATATTAAAATATCAAGTTGTTAATTCACGAACCATTCTTTACCAGCGAGATCAAAATAAGCGAATTGATTTCGAGACACGTGTTTTTGATTATTATTTCGATACCGA
>Ga0101944_10007711_pt1 | contig 10624 bp, 10 predicted proteins | sample DewCreD2012metaG_FD_75245 | JGI IMG/M metagenome (GOLD analysis project Ga0101944, IMG submission 75245) | Hot spring sediment bacterial and archeal communities from British Columbia, Canada, to study Microbial Dark Matter (Phase II) - Dewar... ...
TGGAAAAATTGGAAAAAATAAAAAATGAATATGATAAATTAACAGAAGAATTATCAAAAAAAGAAATAATTGATAACAAAGTTGAATATCAAAAAAAAGCAAAAAGGCATGCGGATTTACAGCCGATAATAGAAAAAATTAACATATTTAAAAAGTTATTGTCAGAAAAATCCGATTTGGAAAAAATTTTAAATAATGAAAAAGATGAGGAATTAATAAAACTTGCCAGGGAAGAATTAATTGAAAAAGAAAAACAAATAAAAGATACGGAAGATAAAATTAAATTATTATTAATACCAAAAGACCCAAATGATGCAAATAATGCCATTGTTGAGATAAGAGCAGGGACAGGGGGGGAAGAAGCAGCTTTATTTGCCGCTGATTTGTATCGTATGTATAGCAGGTTCGCAGAAAGAAATGGTTTTAAAATTGAAACAATGAATTCCCATGTTACTGGAAAAGGTGGGTTTAAAGAAATAATATTTCTTGTAAAAGGGAAAAATGCTTATGGTATATTTAAATATGAGAGTGGAACCCACAGGGTTCAGAGAGTGCCAGAAACAGAAGCAAGTGGAAGAATTCATACTTCTGCGGCAACAGTTGCTGTCTTACCAGAACAAGATGAAATTGAAATTGAGATAAAACCAGAGGACTTAAAAATAGATGTTTTTAGAGCATCTGGGGCCGGTGGGCAACATGTAAACAAAACTGAATCTGCTGTTCGCATGGTTCACATACCAACAGGAATAGAAGTGACCTGTCAGGACGATAGGTCACAGATAAAAAACAGGGAAAAAGCTTTGAAAATACTTAAGGCGAGAATAAAAGAAAAATATGAAAGAGAAGAACAGGAAAAACTTTCACAACAAAGACGATCTCAGATAGGAACAGGTGATAGAAGTGAAAAAATAAGAACATATAATTTTCCCCAAAATAGATTAACAGACCATAGAATAAATTTAACTTTGTATAATTTACTTGAAATTATGGACGGCAATTTGAATCCAGTCATAGAAGCATTAAAGAATAATTATAATGAAAAAGCGTTAAAAGAAATTGAGATAGAAAGTTAATTTTTATTAATGCCTTAAATCACAAGTGAATAGAATCAAAATAGAAAATTGCAAAAAATAAAAACCATAATTACCTCTTAAAGTGGTTGTGCAAAAAATAGGGGAAAATATAAAAAACAGAAAACTGACCTATAAAAATAATAAAAAAATAAGGGAAAAATAAAAATAGAAAAATTAAAATATCAAATTTTATGTTTTTTGCACAGGCTCTTTTCTAAAGGGAAGGTGTGAAAAAATAGGAGTTTTTCTTTATTATCTACTAAAAATCATTTTAAATTTCAAAATTTTTTCTCAATCTTTTCTCAAACTTTATTACTTTTTATCTTTCTATATCATATCATCTCCTTTTCTTCTTAATTTTAAAATTTTAACATTTTAACATCCAACAAACTGTGGTTTCCAACATATTCGTATCCATTGCTTTATGTTATATGCTATACTTACCCATAGTGATTCCATTTCTACTTTTTTTAATCCTTGCAATACAAATTGCCTTACCTTAAATTTACTCTTTATCCATGCATTTGGAAATTCTGCAACTGCCCCTCGTCGCTTATATATGGCTTTTATTTCTTCTTTTCCCATTTCTTCTTTAAATTTTCTTATTCCTGCTTCTTCTTTATTTATCAAAATTGCTCGCCCTTTATTACTTTTTGAACTGGTACATTTATTTTTATATATACAAATTTTACAATCTTTCCACGATGCTCTATATCTGTATTTGGTTGTCCCTACTTTTTCTTCTTTACATTCATATCTTAAAATTTTTCCTCCAGGACATATATATCTATTATTTCTTTCATCATAGATAAATTTATTTAACTGAAATTCTGATGTTATACCCCTACTTTTATATATCCCTTCTGTCTTTGATTTACTACTTCCTACATTCCCTATTAATTTTATCCCTTTTTCTTCTGTCCAAAGTATATTCCCATATTTTATATATCCTCCATCTACCACTATCTGTTTCGGCATTTTTCCTGTGTTTTCCTTCATCTTTTCTATCGCCGGCACTAATTCTCCGCTATCATTCTCTGCCTGACTTACGCTAACTCCTACTATTACATTGTTTTTATCATCTGTGCTTATTTGCACATTGTAACTCGGTGCAAATCCACCATCTGATTGCTTCATTATCCGTGCTTCCGGGTCCGTTATGCTCACCCTTATTTCTCCACGCTCTTTTTTATTCTTTCTTGCCTTTATCTTTTCTATCTCCCTCAATGATAATTCTAATTTCTCTTTCTTCTCCCTAATCGCTCTCTCTCTCCTTTTTTTAATTCTTAAACTTATTTCTTCTTCACTCATTTCTTCCATTTGTTCCACTTGTTCTTTTGCTAATTTAAGATATTCTTCTATCCTTTTTTCTCTCCGAAATGTATTCCCGCTCGCATAGGCTTTTATTTTTGTCCCATCGTGCATTACTCGTTCCATTGTTATTAATCCTTCTCCACTTAACACTCCTAACACTTCTACAAACAATTCTTTCAATGCTTCATAATGATATACTCGAAAATCTGATAATGTATGATAGTTTATTTTTTCCATCCCTGTTAACCATTGATAAGCAGGGTCATATTCACACAGTCTCGATATCTCTCTCGCCGAACTAATCCCTTTGCTGTATGCATAAATCCATATACTTATCAATAATTGCGGATCCCAACTTGCTCGCCCTGCTTCTCCTTCTACCGACTTTATCTCCCCGTAGTATTGACTCAAATCAAGATGACTTACAAATTCCCATATCGCTCTCACTTCATGGTATTCTGGCACAAGTTTTTCTACTTCTACAGGGTGTAATAACATCTGTTTCCTATCAATAATTTTTATCCGTGGCTTTTGAATTCCTTCTTCCATCTTACCGCTATTTTTTTCCTCATCTTTTATTTGCATAATTTTCATTTGTCTTTTTTTCCTCCTTTTTCTCCTTTTATTTTATCCTTGCGTTCTCTCTTGAGAATTATTGTCCACTTATCTTCTATTATCCATTCTATGCTTTCTCCTTTTGTTAACTCAAGAGCTTTACCAACAGGCGCTGGGCACATTAAATAATATTGCTCCGTATTATTTTTTCTTTGTATTACCTGCAATCTTGTTAAATAGCCCATCTCTTTCACCTCCTTTTTTTTATACATATTATATAACTTGCTATATCGCAAGTCAAGTAAAAAATTTAATTTTTTTTTAATTTTTTCACACCTTCTCTCCCACGGAGGGGAGAGAGGATTAAAAAATTGAAAAGCAAATCCCCCTGTTTCCCCCTTTAGGAAAGGGGGAAATATAAGGAGAAAAAATTTTTTTTATTCCCCTCTTTTTTAAAGAGGGGAAGGGGGAGATTTTATGCAGGAAAGAAAAGTAAAGAGGTAAATCCCCCTGTTTCCTTTTTTTTATTCCCCTCGCCCTTTGATAGGAGATGGGGAAGGGGAGAGGGTGAAGGAATGCAAGAGGCGACTTGAAAGCAACCGCCCCCTCTCTCTAACTCTCTCCCACAAACTGGGGAGAGAGGATAAAAAAATTGAAAAGCAAATCCCCCTGTTTCCCCCTTTAGGAAAGGGGGAAATATAAGGAGGAAAAATTTTTTTTATTCCCCTCGCCCTTTGATGGGAGAGGGGGAAGGGGAGAGGGTGATTTAATTTAAAATTATCAATTAAAAATTTTCAATTAAAATGAAAAAATAATAAATAGCAATTAATAATTGGAAATTGGAAATTATAAATTGATAATTGATAATTGATAATTAATAATTAAAACAACCCCCTCTCTCTAACTCTCTCCCACGCAGGGGCTGACCATTACCCACAAGTTAGCCCGTGGCAGGCAGCACATTCAATTTTTTTATGAAAAATCAGAAAATACATAAACTTGATAACAACATAGGTTGAATTTTTAGTGGCACAAAAACAAAGCGTAGCACTCGGCTGACACTGAAACCTATGCACTTGAATTCACCGCTTGAACTTTAATAATAGGTTTAAAAAATATATTCCCTAAACGATCTGATTTTATTCAAAAAATTGCCTGGCTGCCAGCCACGGGCTAAAATTAAAGATGTGGGTAATGGACAGCACGCAGGGGAGAGAGGAAAAAACAAATCCCACTGTTTCCCATTTTTTAATTTTCTCTCTTTTTTAAAGATAGGAGATTTTATTTATGCAAAAAAGTAAAGCAAAAAAATTTACTTTATATTTTATAAAAACCTACTGTGACTAATACATTGCATCACTTATCTGATTTTAATTGACAGTATCTATTTTTTTTGTTAATAATTATAAAATTTTAATTATAAGGAGAGTTAAATGCCTACACCTTTAGAAAAATGGGTTGAAGAACAGGCAGCCATTACCAAACCAAAAAAAATTCACTGGTGCGATGGTTCAGAAGAAGAAACAAGGAAAATTGTTGAAGCAGGTATAAGAGAAGAAAATATAGAAGGGACACCAGTTTTTAAAGAATTAAATCAAACTAACTGGCCATTATCCTATTATCATAAAAGCGGCCGCTGGCGTGGGCGATAAAGGAATGCGGTTATTTTTTTATCAGCTGTTGGTGGTTGCGCTGCTTTTTATATTCAGAGAGAGTATAATTAGGATTCTTAATGTATATTGGATAGACTTTGGAGTTCCTGAGGCCATATGGGAATTACAGGTAGAAAAATTCGAATCTTTAATTGTGATTGTGGATCTTCAAGGTGGAAATCTTTATGAGCAAGTCAAATCAAAAATCAGACATCAATATAGGATATAATAATAATGGACATCCTTTAGAAGGATTTATTGATACATATATTCATACCGCACCCGATATTAAACCTAGATTACTTTCTGATGTGGAGGCTGCGGTGTATACTCAAAAAGAGAGGATGCATGGTATCATTATTAAATCACATGTGAAATCCACAGTAGGTCTAGTTACTTTAATCTCAAAGGTTACAGGATTACTTGTCTAGGGAGGTTTAACACTTAATGAGAATCTAAGTGGTTTAAATCCTCAAACTGTGGAGAATATGGCTTTAATGGGCGGTAAAATTATTTGGTTTCCCACTTTTTCAGTATTCTAAATAAAAATGGATATAAATAAAATAGAAAGTATATTAGTTCTTATTACTAAATATGATATGGTGCTAGCTACTGATCATTTTAAACTTGTAGATATACTGAGCATATCAGACGTGGTCTGGGACCTGCCTATAAAAAGGGTTATAATTAATCATCCATTTAGCCAGGTAGTAGTGGCAACCATAGATGAATAACGAGAAATGGCTAAAAAAGGTTTATCTGGAACATTGTTATGTGGCAACACAACTTAAATATGATGGATTAAATTCTTCTTGTATTGCTCAATCAATTAAAGAGATTAGACCCACAAAGTGTATATTGGCCATTGATCTTGGTTAAATAGATAATCCCCCACCGCATAGGAAACTTAAAAGGTTTATCTGGGAGATGATCTTTGAAGGAATTTCTAAAAAGTAGATTAAAGTAATGTGTGCTGATAATCCTATTAAAATTCTTTTGTAAACTTCATATAGTGAAATTTTATTAATACCTAAAAGTATTTTAGATCTTTTTTTAATATCTGGTTTTTAATGATATTCAATTTTTATTTAAAGTTCCTTATAAACTAATTGCACAATATTAGGGGATCATTATATGCTGAAAGTTGCTTAATTCACTAGCCAATAATTATATCTTTTCATGAGAGAATTAAAGGTCTTTAATGGAATTTTCATCAAACCTACTAATAATAATGTAACAGGATAATAACAAAAAAATATTTAGTATACTATGATAAAAAAATATTTTTGGAGGTGATAAGATGGATATTTTAGTGGCTTTAAATCTTTTGTTCTGTATTATAATCGTAATCTTAGGTTATTGTGGTTATTAAAAAAATAAAAATTTTTTACCGCTTTATATAGCTATTTCATTTGGATTATTTGGTGTTTTTCATTTTTTCACACGGGTATTTGAAGGATGTTATGGAAACTTTGCTTATAGTTATCCGTAGTTTAGCGTATATTCTTGGAATCTATACCCTTTACTCCTATGTCCGTGGTTAATAATATGGTAGCATAATTAAACTATGATTGAAATAAATAATATAAGATAAATATATATGGTTATGTAGTTAAAAAATGAGTTTTTAGGAATTTTATTAGCATTACTAATAGTTTCTTTTTCAGGTTATATTGAATATCTACCTATAGATCAATCAAATCAGAAGATATCCCTGGCTCAAGCCCAAAAAATCGCTCAAGAGTATGCTGATAAGTATGGAGTAGTTCTAGGTGTTCCCAATCTTCAAAATAATATATTTACAGTTCTCTTATATTAAAACAATATGCAGGTTGGTCAGATGAGCATTAATGCAAACACTGGACAAGTAATCGATGCCTATATGAAGGGCATCCATAGTATTGCATTGTATTTTCAGGATTTGTATGAAAAAATAAAAACAATACCACTTTTCTTCTTTTTTTTAGGTGAATTTTTATTTTTGATCATATCTTATCGGAAAGTTTATATATGGATGGATATGGAATTCATCCTTTAATTCACAGTTGAAGTATGAATAGATTAAATACTAATTTTTTAATTTTAGTGACTGTGAATTTTTGATTAAAAATTAATAATTACGGAGTTGATGAATATTTTAAAGGATAATCCCCATTTGGGATTTAAATATGCTTTATCCATATTAGTTGGCGTTTTATTATTCTCACCCGCCTCTGCTGAGTCCTGCACAGCATATAATGTGGAAATAAGATTGGAATATGTGAAGTCCACCGGTAAATATTCCTGTGGATTGCGCGATTATGATTATCACCAAGTAATCTTCTATAATTAATATCCTAATTGGAGTTTCTTGGGAACCCTGCAATTTGAACAGTCCCTGAAGACTAATAGTCACAGAAAAACTGTGGTATTGTACAGTTTGTGATTATGATTTTTGTCTGGTTTGTGGTAAAGAACATAGGTTGGGAACAGATCTATATCTGACCACCTACAAGTTAACTCAACTGGAACCAGAACCGGCAATTAACACAGATTTTTTCATTAAATGGTGGGAACTTCTAAATTGGAACTTTACATTTTATTCTTTACCTGAAAACTTCTAATATGGAAAGTAAGTGGCTAAAGATAGCATCTAAATTTCACATAGGTTTTTTTCACATTTCTTTTTTTCCCATCTTTTATGGGGGTGACAATTTTTGTACACCGAAACAATTATTAGTGAATAAATTTTTTTAGATATAATGGGAAAAATTATATGGTATTATGGCACAAAAGAAGAAATTGAAGGTTAAGAAGAAAATGATTCAAAGGATAAAATTTCTTCGAAGTATTCTAGCGGATGATGAAAAACGGGAGGCGTTGGATTGCAATCTTTTAGGTTCAGAGATGTTTATCCGTTTTGAAATAATTTTTGCATCTCCCAATCTGGGAGAATATTCTGATGGATTATTCTTATATAAGAATGATAAGGAAAAGATTGTTAATGCAGAATACTATCTTCGCCAAGACGGGGCCCTGTGTAAAATAGAGGGTAAAGATCTTCGAGTTGTATAGAAACTCTTTCAGAATTTTTTTACTTTGGATGTAGAATAAAAGAAAGATTATAATCTAAAAATTATTTTTTTCGATTATTCTTTTATTTTTTTTAGTGTTAATTTAAACTGTAAGAAATAGGAAAAAAAGTAATGAAATATGTAAAATGCCATATTCATGACACGAAAAATTATAATTAACTTATCATTATATATATATATGTTTAATTTTACTAATTTTACGACTGTGAACAACCTGGTTACTAGATACAAAGATGTGGATCACCACATTCTTCACTATACTGATAACCAGCTATATATTTTAATTTCTGCACATCATTCACTGGTATATTGAAATTTTTCCTCATTCGAGAACCTAAATTTAAATCTATTGATAGTTTATTAATAAGATCTTCATGGATCAAAAATTGTTCTGTTTTTGAGACTAATCTTTTAATCTGGTCCTCTATTATTATTATACTATTATTATCTCATATATAATGATGAGCTTCGTTCTGGAATAAGGAATACACAGCCGCAACTTCAAGAAATATTAAACCAAAGGATACATCCACAACCATTCTAATCTATTCAGATTCGTTTCCCTGATCTTGATAATGGATAAAAATAAGGACTTATTTAATTAAAATAAGAGTATACAGTTTATCTACTGGTGGCAGTTGGATAAAATTAGTCATGGATAAGTGTGACTAAATATTCTTGAATACGATAAACTTCAGGACGATATAATGATTCATTTCCATTATAAAAAAAGAATGATTGATTGACTATTTTAAAATAGCATTATATTTCTTTAATCTTCTCTGATATTTTCTAAGTTTTCTAAGAACTACCAGAAGATAGGAATGTCTGCAATAACGCTGGTCCACTAACTCTCATAAATTACCTAAGTATGATACTTTATTTTATAAATCATATTTCATATCAAAGCTGATATGCAAATTATATTCAACTAATAATTTCATGCTATCTTCTTTATTTTATTTATTTTATGTAAATTTTCAGAAATATATTCAGTATATATTCTACAGAAACAGGACAGCTACCTTAAATCATTTAATTTATAGGTACCATATAGCATTAGCAGACGAGTTCCCACTCTCAATAGAGAATATAAATAGCACTATCAAATAAGTTACAATTTAAGGTAACAATTAAAACAAAGAACAGGAAATATCCAGCTCCCAGCAGCTCGTATTATATTATTATATCTCTAATAAAATCTGGAATTCCGGCTTTAATTTATGAAACTTATACTTATAAAAATTATTCCATTCATTTTAGAATGGAACTAGCAGTTATTGTTAGCTATTAATAGTTTTAGTTTAAATTCTAAATATGAGTTCATTTAACTTATTATTTTAAAAGAATAGTTATCGAATTTAAGCATGTTTCCATATTAATCCATCAAATATTTCCGAAGTATATTTTCTTTGTAAAAAAAGGATCACATACAGGTCTAACACTTCTTCTAAGATTTCTAAGATTAAAATATTTTAACCTTTTCTTATTCTTATGACCTGAGCTATTTGGGTCATATTACAAATATGGACAAAGGTAAGTTATAAATTTTTTTCTCCCTAAGGGTTTATATACTTTTTCAAATCTTTCTAAAACTTTTTAATCATTTCTTTCTCTAAACTACTCCAGATGGAATATTTCCACAATATTCTTATGTGCTTGGATTATCTAATATGATATGTAATGGTGCCCGCCAAAGATGAGTTTCATCAATTATAATGATATCAAGGTTAGTGAAAAAGACGGAGATAAAATGGGTATACGCTACTACGGGCACTTTTTTAACATAAATTACATTTTTCTTATTATTTAGGGAAATTAATTAATTTATTAAGGATAACCTTATAATTTTTTTTTCTGTCTTCCCAGGTCATCTAATAGTAATATTCCTTATTAGCTTTAATTATTGGTGAGGTTTCATATATTCCTTTATTAGAATTAAATGTTATTTCTAATTTTTTTGTGCTAAATGCTAAGTTGATAAATATGAATAAAGTGTATATTTTCACCCATTGAGGATCTTCAGGTTATTTGAAGCATTTTCAATAAAAATCATATAATTGGATGATCTGTTCACTGAATTTGATGAATTTTAATATAATCAAGGATAATATGAAGTCGAAAATTTTACAGTTTTACCTGTTCCTGAAAATCTGTGAATTCTTTTCTTTTGAAAGTCACATCTACCAGGATTTTCTTAACATTTTCAACTCCAACTACATCATCAAAGGTTTTATTAATAACTTCAATCGATATTTTTATGAAGTATTTTTCCTTTAACTGGTATGATCTATGATCTAATAATAATCATTAGAGATAATTATAGCTAGACTTGATATGGGTTTTCTCGGATTAATTTAGTGACCAGATTATATTCTTGTTTTTTTATTATATATTTTACATTGAAAAAGTGTAATTCACCTTCTTTGGTGGTACATCATTTCGTTTTCTTCATTTTATACAGACAGGTTTCTAATATATCTACATTTGGTTATTTCATAAATTTTTTTGCCTTCATCTTTTGCTTTTTTGTTTTCTTCTTCAAGAATTTGTTTGGCTTTATCAAGATTATTTTTTATATTTTCAAGTACTCTTAAATTCTTTTGAAGCATATCTTTAAGTTCTTGATTATTTGAATTTTCTATTTCCCTTTTTCCTTTAGTTAATTCTTCTTCTATTTCACTTAAATTTTCTGCATTAATATTAACAACCTGTTTTTTAGTAACAAGGCAGTATTTATTATTTAGAAGATATACCTTATAAAATGTCTCCCCTAAAAGCTCACCATTAGGATTATGATCATGTTTGATAGAAACTGACGCTTCTTTAATTTTTTCTTTAACAAGATTTGATGAGAAATCCTTATATGGCGGTTTTAATATATCTGAAATCCAGTTTCTTTTATTAAAATCTATTTTGTAACCTTTTGAAGATAAAGTATTAATTAAATTAGAAT
>Ga0101944_10007714_pt1 | contig 10621 bp, 9 predicted proteins | sample DewCreD2012metaG_FD_75245 | JGI IMG/M metagenome (GOLD analysis project Ga0101944, IMG submission 75245) | Hot spring sediment bacterial and archeal communities from British Columbia, Canada, to study Microbial Dark Matter (Phase II) - Dewar... ...
CTGGGCGGTCGATCAGATTGTCAACCGATCTCGCAAACCCAAGGAGGTGCTCGTGCAGTTGGGGCTGGCGTGACGGCAAAACGTCACCTAACCCGAAATGAGGGTATTTGCAAAACTTCAGAATTGATCTGGGAGCCCGGCCTGAGCACGGCGGAGAAAGTGACGGAGGTGTCGGGCCGCGGGATGGGGATGGACATCGTCAAATCGAAAATCGAGGAACTCAGCGGCACGGTCGACATCCAGAGCGTGCCCGGTCAGGGCACGACCATCACGCTCAAACTGCCGCTCACCCTGGCCATTCTGCCTTCGCTGATGGTCCAGATCGGCGGCGACGTCTTCGCCATCCCGCTGGAGGCCGTCGTCGAGATCGTCCGCGTGGCCCGAGGCGAGTTGAACTCCGTGCAAGGGCGGCAGGTGGCGACGGTGCGGGGGCGGGTGCTGTCGCTTTTGCGTCTGGGCGACGTGCTGGCCTTCCACGGCGAATCCAAGGCCGAGACCGAGGAGCCCACCCTGGTCGTCGTCGGCGAAGGCGGCGAGGAGATCGGCCTGGCCGTCGACCGCGTGCTGGGCGAGGAAGACGTGGTCATCAAGTCGATCGCCGAAAACTACGAAAACGTCCGCGGCATCGCGGGCGCCAGCATCCTCGGCGACGGCCGCGTTTCGTTGATCCTCGACGTCGCGGCGCTGGTCGCCCTGGCGTCCCGGCGGCAAGCCGCCGTCGGCGGATCGCTAACCCCATGAGGTACATCCATGCTCCACCATGAATGCGAAAACGGGACGGCCCTGGCCGGCCTCAAGGAACTGTTCGCCTCGGCCACGCACGACGCCTCCGCCGCGATGTGCCGGTGGACCAACGGGATCATCAGCGTCACCCTCGACGAGGTCCGCCAGGTCCCTTTGGAGGCGGTGAGCGAGGCGGTCGCCGTCGGCGACGCGATGCTGACGATGGTCGTCATGACCCTGGAAGGGGAACTCGGCGGCGCCCTCATCGTGATGTTCGACGACGTCAACGGCCGCCAGTTGGCCGCGTCGCTGTTGGGGCGGGAAGTGGGCGTCGAGGCGGAGTGGAGCGAGCTGGAAAAATCGGCCCTGATGGAGACGGGCAACATCCTCGGCTGCGCCTATGTCAACGCCCTGACGCGGCTGATCGATCAGGACCTCCATCCTTCGGCCCCCTACTTCATCCAGGACTTCGGCGCCAGCGTGCTCCAACAGGCCCTGATGACCCAGGCGGCGATGAGCGACGATGTGTTGCTCTGCGAGATCGGCTTTCACCGCAAGGGCGGAAGGCTCGACTGGCGCGTGGTGTTCGTTCCCACCCCCGCTCTGCAAACGGCGCTGGCGAGCGCCCTCCACGTGGTCCTCTGAAACCGCCCCTGGAACGCCAAGAGCTTACTTCCATGATCACCGCAACGACGGGTACGAATACGCAGGAAGCCCTGGTGGGGATGCGCCAAATCGTGGCCGGCCATGCCCCCCGGCAGATGAAGGCGATCGTCGGGTCGTGCATTGCCCTGGGGCTGCACCATCCGCGGCTGAAGTTCGGCGTGCTGGCCCACATCGTGCTGCCCGATTCGGCGGGCCGCGGCGGCTCGCCGGGCAAATTCGCCGACACCGCCGTTCCGAAAATGCTAGAAATGTTCAAGGAGTCGGGCGTGCCGACCCAAAACCTGACGGCCAAACTCGCCGGCGGGGCCAATATGTTCGGCAGCACCGGCCCCTTGCAGATCGGCGACGCCAACGTCGAGGCCGTCGCCCTGGCCCTGCGGCGGGCCGGCATCCGCGTCGCGGCGCAGGACGTGGGCGGGAGCCGCGGCCGCCGTGTCACGTTCGATTGCGAAGAAGGACAAATGATCGTCGAATCCGCCGGACAGCCGACGCGAACGCTGTGACGGCGGAGGGATGGAATGATGGAAGGATGGAATGATGGAAGGATGGAATGATGGAAGGATGGAATGATGGAAGGATGGAATGATGGAATGATGGAATGATGGAATGATGGAATGATGGAATGATGGAATGATGGAATGATGGAACGGCCAGCATTATCAGCGATTTAGCATTCGAATACTCCAGCGTTCCAATATTGCAATATTCCGGTATTCCAGTATTTCAATATTCCAGCATTCCAACACTCCAGCATTCCAACACTCCAGCATTCCAGTATTCCAGTATTCCAGCATTCCAGTATTCCAGCATTCCAGCATTCCAGCATTCCAGCATTCCAGCATTCCAGTATTCCAACATTCCAACATTCCAACATTCCAACATTCCAACGCCCCCAACGCCGCGCCCGATCGAGAGAACGGCCCATGACCCAACGTCGAAACAAGAACCGCGGCTACCAGCAGTTGCGCGTTTGGCAGGACGCCGTCGAGTTGTATCGGCTGACGTGTCAGGCGGTTCGAAGTTGGCCTTTCGATCGGAAGAAAGTGGCTGGCCAAGCCATCGCGTCGTGCGATTCGGTTCACCGCAATATCGCCGAGGGTTATTGCCGCCGGTCGCTCCGCGAATACTTGCAATTTTTGAATTTCGCCCTTGGGTCGCTCGGCGAAACGGTCTCCGGCTTTGTGAGCTACCATTCCGCCGGGCAACTGAGCGACAAGGAATTCGACTCGCTGGACGCGCTGTCGTTTCGGCTCGAAAACGGGCTGATGAAACTGATCGAGACTCTGGAAAGAAAACGAAACAGCGGCGATTGGAGAGATTCCTTCGCCGCGGAGAAGGACCGGGACGAAGACAGGACGGGACGGCGGAACGACGGAGCGGCGGAGTGATGGAATGATGGAATGATGGAATGGTGGAATGATGGAACGGTGGAATGGTGGAATGGTGGAATGGTGGAATGGTGGAATGATGGAATGGTGGAATGATGGAATGATGGAATGATGGAATGATGGAATGATGGAATGATGGAACGGCCAGCATTATCAGCGACTTAGCATTCGAATACTCCAGCGTTCCAATGTTCCAATATTGCAATATCCCGGTATTGCAGTATTCCAACATTCCAGTATTCCAACGTTCCAGTATTCCAGCATTCCAATATTCCAGCATTCCGCCGCTCCGCCGCTCCGCCGCTCCGCCGTCCCCGACTTTCCGCGTTTCGAAACTCGAACCTTGGAGCCATGAACCATGCCGCGAAGATTGCTCGTTGCCGACGACGCCATGATTATCCGGCAGATCATCAAGGACATGGCGACCGCCGCAGGATGGGAGGTGGTCGGCGAGGCCGCCAACGGCCAGGAGGCCGTGGAGCGTTATCGGGAACTCCATCCCGACGCCGTGACCCTCGACCTGGTGATGCCCGGCCATGACGGGCTTTATGCGTTGCACGGCATCATGGAATTCGACCCTCAGGCCAAGGTGTTGATCGTCAGCGCCCTGGAGCAGCGGGGAGTCCTCAAGGAGGCGATCAAGGCCGGGGCCGCCGACTTCGTAGCCAAGCCCTTTGACAAACGCAGCCTGCAAGCCACCCTCGAACAGTTGTTGCCCGATTCCGTCGCCTGACGCGGCAGGTCGCGCGGGCGCCTTGACGTCGCACCTCAAGATTGGACCGCTCATGAAAGCCGAATACATCAATCCGTTTCTGTTGTCCACGGTGTCCGCTTTCGAGACGATGCTTCACTGCCGCCTGACGCGCGGCACGCCCTACGTCAAGAACGGCTCTCAGCCGTCGCACGAGGTGAGCGGCGTCATCGGACTGTCGGGCAGGGCCCAGGGGACCGTCGTGGTGGGGTTGGGCCGGGAGGCGGCGCTGGGCGTCGCCGAAGTCATGCTCCAGGAACGGCTTCCGGAAATCAACGCGGACGTCACCGACGCCGTCGGCGAATTGACCAACATCATCGCCGGCCGCGCCAAGTCGGACCTCGACCATTTGAATCTGAGCGTCAGCCTGCCCTCGGTCATCACCGGCAAGAACCACACCATCCAGTTCCCCAGCAAGGTCACGCCGATCTGCATTCCGTTCGACTCGCAGTGGGGCCCGATCACCGTGGAGGTCGGACTCACGGAGGCCCCGCACGCGACTTGACGCCGCCGCCACGCCACAATCCCCGATCGGACGCGTCCGCCAGGCCTTCGCGTCATGGTCCGGCGGGCGAAAACTAACGTCTCCAGGAGCGGGAAAGATGCCGCGGGAAACAACCGTCAAGAAGCCATCGCCGGGAGGATTTGGCCGCTACTGCGCCGCCGCCTCGTGCGGCATCGCGCTGTTGATGCTCTTGATGTGGAGCGCCAAGGATTGGAGGCACATGGCCTTGGGCCACGAATACGTGCCCATGGCGCCCAGCACGGCCTGGACGACCATCCTGTTGGGCGGCGCCTTGTTGATTTCCTCCATTCGCCGCGACGGCCGGTTCAGCCGCCTGGCGGTCCTCGTGGCGACCGTGGCGGCGGGGACGGCGGGCGTCATGGGGTGCGCGGCGCACGCTTGGGGCGTCGAGTCGCCGCTGGACCGATGGCTCTGGCCATCGCCTGCCGAGGGCATCCCCGTGCGCCAGATGTCGTGGTTGACCGCGCTGTGCGTCGTGCTGGACTCGCTCGCCGTCGCCTTGGCGGCGCCCTGCTTCCACCGCCGCCGCGGACTCCGGCAGCTCGGCGCCGGTCTGGCCCTGTCCGTCGCGCTGGCCGCGGCCATCGTGGCGGCAAGCTACGTAGCCCCGTCCCCCCTGTTGCACGACGGCCGCACCGCGCCCATGGCCCTCCTGACCGCCATCGTGCTGGCGTTGCTCAATGTGAGCATCCTGGCGAGCGCGGGCCTCGACGTGTTTCCGAACTCGCTGTTTTGCCCGCGGCATCGCACGGCGCCATTGCCCGGCGCCGAGCGCTTCTCGATCCGATCGACCGCGGAAGTCGCCTGCCTGGCGATCGCCATCGGGATCGTGGGCTATTTCTACTATTCCAGCCAGGTGGCGGCCGCGCGCCAACAGGCCGAACGCCATCTCCGCGCCACAGCCGATTTGAAGGTCGACGCCATTTCCGATTGGCGGACCGAGCGTCTGAAGGCGGCCGAGAGGATCGCCGCCGACCCCTTCCTTCAACGGCCGGTGGAAGAGTTCATCGCGGGGAATGAAGCTCACCGCACGGCGCTCGGGGAGTGGCTGCGGTTGGTTTGCCAACACAACGACGGCCTGCGGGCAATACTCCTGGATGCAAACCGGAACGCCCGCCTGGTGGCTCCGGACGGCGATGCCCCGCTGGATCCCGCCACGCGCGTTGCCGTGGAGGAGGCCGTGGCCTCGGGCGGAGCGGTGCTCTCGGACCTCCATCGGCATCCTGTTTCCAGCGAGATTCATCTGGACCTGATCGTTCCCTTGTACCGCGCGCACGCCGAGGCGCCCGGGGCCCCTCCCGCCCCTTCGTCGATGGAAAGATCGGCGATCGGCGTGCTGATCGTCGAAATGGATCCGCGGCGAACCCTGTATCCGAAGGTCCAGGAGTGGCCCGACTCGACGGAAACGGCGGAGACCCTTCTGGTGCGCCAAGAGGGCAGCGAGGTGCTGTTTCTCAACGACTTGCGGCATCGCTGGGACACGGCGTTGGCGCTGCGCCTGTCGATAGCGGACAATCCGCTTCTTCCCGCGGCGCGGGCGGCCTTGGGCGAGGAACGCACGCTGGAGGGAATCGATTATCGCGGCGTCCCGGTGCTCGCCGTCCTGCGCTGCGTCCCCGGTACGACCTGGGGCATGGTGGCCAAGATGGACCTGGCCGAGATTTACGCCCCGATTCGGCAGCTCGCCGCCACGACCGCGGCCGCGCTGGCCGCCATCTTTCTCGCCGCCGCGTTCGGCATGGCCTTGCTGCGCCACCGCCGCGACAACGAGCGGCTGAGGGAACAGCTCGCCGTGGAACAGGAAAACAAGCTCCTTCTGGAACGATACCGATCGCTCCTCGCGGCGCAGCGAGAGACCGAGGAACGGCTCCGCGAGGAGCAGGATCGGCTCGACAAGCTGGTGGCCACGGCGCAGGACGCGATCATCATGATCGACGGCGAAGGCAACGTCTCGAAGTGGAACAGCAGCGCAGAACGCATGTTCGGCTATTCGGCCGAGGAGGTCGCCGGGCGCAATCTGCACGAGTTGGTTGCGCCGGCTGCGCTGCGTGAGACGCATGCCAAGGCGTTCCGCGAATTCCAAAGGACAGGGGACGGCGTGGCGATCGGCCGCACGCTGGAATTGGTCGCCCTCCGAAAAGGCGGTGAACCGTTCCCGGTGGAACTCTCGTTGTCCGCCGTGCGCGTGCGCGGCTCATGGCACGCCGTGGGGATCATCCGCGACATCACCCAGCGCAAGGAGGCCGAACGACAACAAGAACTCTATGCCGCGGCGCTGGAAGGTCAGCGCCAGGCCATGGAGGAGCTGTACGGCGCGGCTGAAGTGGCCAACCGCGCCAAGAGCGAATTCCTGGCCAATATGAGCCATGAAATCCGCACGCCGATGACGGCCATCCTCGGCTACGCCGACCTGCTCGCCGAATCCATCGACGATCCGGATCACGTGGAAGCCCTCCGCACCATCCGAAAAAACGGCGAACACCTTCTCGCCGTGATCAACGACATTCTCGATCTTTCGAAGCTCGAAGCCGGCAAGATGCAGGTGGAGCGCCGCGCCGTCGCGCCGCTGGACATCGTCGACGAGGTCGTATCCCTGCTGCGAGTCCGCGCGGAGGGCAAGAACCTGGCTCTGAAAGTGCTGGCGCAAGGATCGATCCCCAAGACCATCCAGACCGACGCCACCCGATTGCGACAAATCCTTTTCAATCTCGTCGGCAACGCGATCAAGTTCACCGAGTCGGGCGAAGTCCGCGTGGTCGTCCGGCTGGCGAACGGCGGGGCGGCCGGGCCGCGGCTTGTTTTCGAGGTCAGCGACACGGGAATCGGGATGACCGCCGAGCAAATCGGCAACCTGTTCAAGCCCTTCCAGCAGGCCGACGCCTCGACCTCGCGCAAGTACGGCGGAACGGGGCTTGGACTGGCGATCAGCAAGCGGCTGGCCGAGATGCTCGGCGGCGACATTACCGCGAGCAGTCGGCCAGGCGAGGGCAGCACGTTCGTGCTGACGATCGATCCGGGCCCCCCGGCCGAAGACGAGGTGGCGGAGCCGGGCCACGCGGAACCGCCGTCTCCCGTTCCGCCGCCCGAGGGCCAGCGGCAAACCAGCCCAGCGCCGGTGGAGGTTTCGAACCTGCTGGCGATGCAGGTGGCTCCGAGGAAGCGTTCCGACCGGCTGCTTACGCACAGGCACGATCTGGAGTTTGCCAAGAAAGTTCTAGGCCTGTGGGCAGATTGGGCATGGAGTAAAGTTTTCCCCAATCCGGCACAGCAGGTACGCAACTGGCTCCAGCAATTAAGACAGAGCAAGGACTTTAGCGACTATGTCAGAGTCCTTACCAATGGCACAGTCAACTTTCTCGGCATGCCGCTACAGACTACTCAGTTTTTAGTCTTGGCCACGGCGCTGGACAACTTTCGCTATTCAAAGGGCGAGTACCGGCCGGTTTTGTTGACGTCGGCAGGTATAAAAGAGGACAAGCCGTATTTGAGAGAGGTAAGATTGAGATCGGAGGTGCAAAACTATTCCTTTGACCTATCCGGAATTAGAGGCCTTAACGTCGGCAAGGTCTCTTTTAAACTCCAGGCCACTAATCAACCAGACGGGAACCTCGATCTTTACGGCAACGGGCAAGACCCGATAGAGGTCACTGGCGTGGTTCACTACAAGGTCGAGATTCAATTTACCAACCTATCCTTCAACTCGTCATGCGACCAGAGCTGGGAGCTGAAATATGATGGAGGAGTTATACCGGATGTGACCACGCGTTTCGGCTCGAATTTCCAATAAAATAGTGGAAACGCGGCATTGGCAATTAGCTGAAGGGCAACTAAAGGGCTGATGCGCACCCTGCCATTGGCCAGGAGTGCAAAGGAGGGAAGACCCATGGTAACGCTACAGGCAATAATTCTCGCGGGACTGATGCTGGCCGTCGATACTCGCGAAGCGGTGCCCCCTAAGCACGCTCTTGCTAAGCCGGAAATCGTAATCGGATCGGTGAGAATTCGCGTATCGGACATAATTTGCCAGGCTTTAATCGTTGATTTATTGGATAATGGTCTCCGAACTGTCCAAGGGATACTATCGATAATCCGGGAAGAGGATGAGTTTTTGCGCCAATTGGCTTGGGAATTTGAATGGAACACCAACTTGCGCTACCTCCTTGCCCTGTTGATAGTTTATTATCAGTACGGGGATCGGTACTTATATTTCTGGGCCGTGGCGGAGAAGACACCCGATGGGAAGATGCGAGCTGCAGATTTAGCACCACGCGAGTGCCCGATAGTGCGCGAGTTCAAATTTGCGGAAAAGCGAGTGGGGAGGCCCGTCAAGAAGGGAAGGGTTAGACTGATCGCAGACGGCTTCACCATGGATGATTATAATGGACACGCGGTTCAGACGTATTACCTTGAGCTTCAAGTTGTTATTGACGATGTTTCAGATCATTCGATAGTGCCATTTCCCGTATTCCTGATGCCAATGGTTTACGCTGGGGAGCATGCGACGGTAAGGCGAGGTTTCCTGGGCTGGCCAAAATCGCGATATTTGGTTCCGGTCATTCGAGCAAAAGCCCGGTCGGCTGACGACTGATGAAAGCGGCCCGCCCGACTAACAAGTCACCAGCCAAGATAGGCGAGCAAAACCGTGAAGGCTGGCCGAAGGATAGAAGGTTACCAATCCGCCATCGCCACAACGCCTTACCTCCGCACGACTTGCGCAAATCCAATCGCGCCGCCGCATTTTCCTCTTAACATGGCGGCGAGTTTTTGATAAAGGTAAGCCTGGCTGCCTAACTCGGCATCACGTCCACGTTCACACAGGAGGCACAACCATGAGCACGTTGTACTTCCGCCAAGGTGTGTGCAACAGGCACACACACGCAGGTTCTGCGCCTGGCTCCGTGCGTGGTTCGGTAACTTTTCCGCATCGAGGTAAAACCCCGCCCACCTGTCCGTTTGCAGTTCGAATCCTTAGAGCCTCGCACCTTGCCTGCGAATCATTTCACCCTGGAGGCGTCGCCGGCCGTGACTAAGTATGAGGACGAACCGATTTATGGCGGCGAAGCTTATGTTCGTGTCGTTTACGACCCGAACCTGGCCGGGAGCTTGACGTTTAGTGTCCGCGACTTGCCGCCCGGCATTAGTTACGACCCGACCACCGGTGAGTTTAGCGGTGCCGCTCTCCGCAGTGCCGTGCCACGCGGCGGTTCGCCCGTAACTTATAATGCGACTATCACCGTCTCCGATGGCGACGAAACCGAGTTGGCCGTCATTCCGTTTACTATCCTCGATAACACCTTTTCCATGGAGACGCCGGACACGCAAATAAGTCATCCGGGTGAAGCGGTGTTCTTCGCCCCGACGCTGAGCTATACGCAGAGCAACTTCTCCGGCCCCTTGATGTTGAGTTACGAAAATCTGCCATCGGGACTAAGCTTCGACTCATTGTATGGCACGGTAGAGGGGACTATAGACGCGAACTTAGTGACTCCCGAATCGAACATTCGCGACTATACGGTGGTTCTAACAGTTAGCGATCCGGTGACCGGCGACCAGCAGCAGGTGAGTTTCCAGTGGCGGGTGGAGACGGACCCATATCCTGCCTACGTTTCGCGTCTCGAGCAAGCCAAGGCTATCTATATTTCCGCCGTCGAGCAAGCTCTAAGTGAACGCGCCTCCGCCTGGCAAACGGCGATTGCCACCGTGCAAAATCTAGCGGACGAAGCTTATGCGGAATATCTGCAGGCGGCCAATCAAGCGGCGCAGGCATACAGCACTGCAGTAGAGCAGGCGGACATGGCTTATTCGACAGCTGTGGCGCAAGCCGATGCCGCCTATCAGGAGGCAGAGTCGCAGGCGAGTGCTCAGTTGCATGCTACTTTAGACCAGATTTGGGCCGATTATGTGCAGCGGGTGGAGGCGGATTATCAGGCAGACTTAGCGGCCGCGGATGCGGCTTACTCTGGGTATTTAGCTGCATGGCAAGCGGCGGTGGCTAATTACAACGCGGCGGTGCAGGATGCCGACAGCGCCTATGACGATGCGATTCGCCAGGCCGACGGCGCTTATTCTCAAGCGGAACAGGAAGCGCACGAGCAACTGCAACTCTCTGCTGTTCGCCTCCTGAAAGCATAGAAGGATAATGATTTTGCCTATGAGCTACTTTGACCATTTCAAGGAGTTCCTGTGCGCGCACCACGCTTTCATGTTTTTTAATTCCAGCATAATGCATTGGGATCAATACATTTTCAAGTGCTGTTAATTCCGGAATCAAATAAAAGCTTTGAAAAATAAATCCAAAGTTCTTATTGCGAATTCGTGACAACTCTTTATCAGATAAATCGGTAACATCTATGTTTTCTATTGAATAAGTTCCATGAGTTGGTTTATCAAGCAATCCAAGAATATGTAATAGTGTTGATTTTCCTGCACCCGAAGGTCCCATAATGGTAATAAAATCACCACGCTGTATCTCTAGATTTATAGAATCCAGCGCACGAACTGGTGTTGTGCCTTCCAGATAATCTTTGCAAACATTGAGCAATTTCATCATACCACTTATTCCTTTCG
>Ga0101944_10007715_pt1 | contig 10621 bp, 9 predicted proteins | sample DewCreD2012metaG_FD_75245 | JGI IMG/M metagenome (GOLD analysis project Ga0101944, IMG submission 75245) | Hot spring sediment bacterial and archeal communities from British Columbia, Canada, to study Microbial Dark Matter (Phase II) - Dewar... ...
GGTGGCGGAGGACGGCTTCGGCCAGGAGGACATCGAGGGGTTCGTCGATGTCGACGGCGTCGTGGGGACCCTGGATTATGGCGCGGCGGTCCCTGCCGAAGAAAGCGTGGGGGTCGTTGCGGATGGAGGCGGCCTGCATGAGCGGCTGGCGGCGGACGGCGATGACGGCACCATCGTGGTAGAAGACGGGCTCTAGTTCCTGGCGGCGGTGGATGCTGTTGGGGCGGTACTGGACGAGGCGGTCGCCATCGAGTTTGTGCATCCAGTCGGGATGCATCTTGCCGACCGGGGCAACGGTTCGGACGGAATCGCCGCCGGAGCGGACGAGGCGCTCGACCGCGCGGTCGATGGCACCGTCGGCGCGGACGGGGATGTTGCCGTAGAGGATAATGACGATATCGGCACAGAAGCCGGGACGGGCGGCTTCGTAGTGTTGGACGGCGTGGCGGACGGCGTCATCGACGCGGGCGGTATCGCCGGCGAGGTCGGCAGGACGGTCGATTACGTCGATGCCGTACTGGCGCGCGAGGTCGGCCGCCTGGGGCGAGTCGGTGGTCAGAACAACGGCATCAACAAGGCGGGCGGCCCTGGCGTGTTCGAAGGTGTAGGTGATCATCGGCTTGCCAAGGACGGGGACGACGCACTTGTTGGGCAGGCCTTTGCTGCCAGCCCGAGCGAGAATTACCGCGAGGGTGTTCTTGCCTTCGATCATGGCTGCTCCGGAGACTCATGTTCGCAAGTGCCAGTCGCCGCGGACTACATACTTGTAGGTTGTCAGGTCGGCGGCGCCCATGGGGCCACGGGCGTGGAGTTTGTCGGTGCTGATGCCTACCTCGGCACCGAGGCCGTACACGCCGCCATCCGAGAGGCGCGTGGTGGCATTGACCATCACGCTGGCGCTGTCCACGGCAGCGACGAAGCGGTCGGCGGCGGGCACGCTGAGCGTCAGGATGGCATCGGTGTGATGCGAGCCGTAGCGGTTGATGTGTTCGATGGCGGCGTCCAACGAATCCACTACTTTGACGGCCAGGACCAGATCGAGGTATTCCTTGTACCAGTCGTCCTCGGCGGCGGGCCTGGCGTCGGCGAAGAGCGTTCGGGTACGGTCGCAGCCGCGGATCTCGACGCCCTTTTCGGCGAGGGCCTTGCAGACCATCGGCAGGATCGTTCCGGCGATGTCCTTGTGGAACAGCAGCGTCTCGGCGGCGTTGCAAACGCCGGGCCGCTGGACCTTGGCGTTGACGCAGACGTCGCGGACCTTGTCGGCGATCGACTCGGTGCCGGCGTCGACGTAGACGTGGCAGTTGCCGGTGTAATGCTTTATGACGGGGATGGTCGATTCGGCGACGACGGCGCGGATGAGGCTCTCGCCGCCGCGAGGGACGACCAGGTCGATGTACTCGTTCTGCTTGAGCAGGATCGGCACGAGGGCGCGATCAGTGGTCTCGATGACCTGGACGGCGTCGGCGGGCAGGCCGGCCTGTGCGATGGCATCGCGGAAGACTTCGGCAAGAGCCATGTTGCTGTGGAGGGCTTCCTTGCCGCCGCGCAGGATGCAGGCATTGCCGCTCTTGATGCAGAGGGCGGCGGCGTCGCTGGTGACGTTCGGGCGGGCCTCGTAGATGATCAGGACCGAGCCGATCGGCACGCGGACCTTTTCGATTCGCAGGCCGTTGGGGCGGACCCAGCCGTCGATGACCTGGCCAACGGGATCGACCTGGGCGGCAATGCTCTCGAGGTCGGCGGCCATGGCGTGGAGGCGGTTCTCGTCGAGTTTGAGGCGGTCGAGGACGGCCTTGGAGAGGCCTGCGGTCTGACCTGCGGCCATGTCCTTGGCGTTGGCCTGAACGATCCGGCCTGCGTGCCGGCGGAGCAGTTGCGCGGCGACACGGAGGGCGTTGTCGCGGGCGTCCCCTTTGACCTGGGCCATGAGATAGCCGGCCTGGCGGGCGCGGCGGGCGAGGTCGAGGGCATAGGTGTTCAGATCGATCGTTTCCAGGCTCATGATTCTCTCTTTCGGCGGCAATTGTCTGCGGTCCGCGGTGCATAAGAGCCATCGGCCGTATAGAACCTATCGAACGGCCACGGCAAAGACAAAGGAGTCGGACCCCGCGGCACCGGCAGCAATTGCAGCGCTGTTACCAGGGAGGGTCGGTCGAGTCAGCGGGATCCGCTGCAAGGGGTCCGACCCCAACGGCCAGTGGTGTGCAGAGCACAGGCTACGTCAGCCTATTCTTGCACAAAGGCGGCGGCGGTTCAACCGCCGACGGCGGCGGATACGGTGCGAGGTCGGAGGGTGAACTTGACCTCCGGGGGCGGGCCGACGAGCTGGAAGCCCTGGGGAAGCCTGTAAGAGACGCGTCTGAGGATCACCTGGCCGGCGCGGGCCTCGTCTTCGGGCAGCACCTCGACAGAGAGTTTGATGTCCTTCTTCTCGAGCGTGTCGATGCGTTGTTTGGGGCCGGAGATGGTGATTGTCGGGCGGAAATCGGTGTCCTCGAGCGGCACGAGGTCATACTTTCGCAACATGTCGCGGGTCACAGTCCACCAGACCTCAACGCTTTCGATGTCGCGTTTCTCGGTGGTGTCGGTCAGGCGGAAGCGGAGGTTGACGCTATCCGGCTGGAACGTGATGTACTCGGCACCGGGAACCTGCTGTGCCCAGCGCAGTTTGACGGGCTTGGAGATCCATGCGCCGGGCTGGTTGGCGTCGACGTAGGAGCTGACATCGATCCGCAGGACACCACCATCGAGATCGGCGGCCAGCCGCTGCGGCAGATAAACGGTGCAAGTACCCAGGCCGGCCTTGTCGCATTCGGCCACGTACGACTTGAAATCAGGCTCGATGCGGATGGAAGGGCGCGCAACGATCCGGTCAATGTCCAGGTTGAAGCTCTCGGGCTGTGGGGAGGATAGGGCCAGGCCCCGCTCCTGGATCACGGGCAATTGGGAGAGGACGTTGACGGCCTTGAAGGTTTGCAGACCGGTACCGACGTTTTCATCGAGCACGTAGGTCGCCTTGAGGGGCTTGCCCTGGGTTTCGGCTTCGATCTGGCGAATCACGCCGCGTGGACCATGGACGGTAACGGTGAAGTCGAGGGCCGCAGGGTCCTGGCCGAGCACGACGATGCTGCTGGAGGGCGGCTGAACCGTCAATGACAGCTTGATCTGCCTGGATTCCTTATCGGCGCGATCGGCAAAGAACCAGATCAGGCCGGTGAGGGAGACTACCATCAAAGCGGTACCAAGTCTTTCTCGCCACACGGGACATCAAGCTCCAGGATCCAGCCGGGTCAGGCATCAGGCCGCCACGCGCGACTCCGCCGGGGGCTGGACGGTCTTGCGATTGGTCAACATCTCCTGAAGGGTGCTGCGCAGCGAGTCGACGGTGAGCGGGCGGAGCAGCCGGCCTCGCTCGGCGATCGAGATGATGCCCGTCTCCTCGCTGACGACCACGACCACCGCATCGGACTCCTGGCTAAGGCCGACGGCAGCGCGGTGGCGGCTGCCGAAGGTCTGCTCGAGTTCCTCCGACTCGACCAGGGGGAACTGGCAGCCCGCGGCGGCGACGCGGCCGGCCTGGATGATCACCCCCAGATCGTGCAGGGCCGAGCCGGGCCAGAAGATAGTCATCAGCAGTTCGGCGGAGACCTCGGCGTCGAGGCGGGTACCGCCGGCGGCCGTAGCGCCCAGCGGGACATCGCGCTCGATGGCGATGAGGGCGCCGATCTTGTTCTTGGACATGTAAGCGACGGAGCGGCAGATCTCGTCGATGAGCCGGTCGACGTCACGGCCGAGGCCGGCGAACCAGCGCGTTTCGCCCAAGCGCATGAGGCCACGGCGCAGTTCAGGCTGGAAGACCACCAAGGTCACAAGGAACATGCCGGTGACAAAGGGCGTGTAGAGGACCTTGATACGTTCCAGGCCGAGTCGCTCGGCGACGAGGTTGACCATGAGAGTGCCGGCCACCAGCACGAAGGCGACGCCAGTAAAGACGCGCGAGCCACGGGTGCCGCGGAGGAAGCGGACGCAGGCATACACGACACAACCAATCAGGAACCATTCCAAGACAAGGGTGTGCAACCCGTACCCGGAACGGGAGAGGTTCGTATACCACTCAAACCATCCTGACTCGCTGGCGATCACGGCACGATCCCCGCTTGCTTCGAACTGGGGTCAGTATAATCCAGGGAAAGCGTATCCGCTACCCGCGTGTTATACTCTTTGTGTCCGTTCATGGTTCATCGGTTCGGCTGGCCATCTTTCAGCAATGGAGACGCACATGAAGGCGGCTTTATTCACGGGAATCGGCCGGATGGAACAGCGTGACCTGCAGGATCCGAGTCCGGCGGCGGGGGAAGTACTGGTTCGAGTGACGGGTTGCGGGGTGTGCGGGACGGATGTGCACATTCTGCACGGTGACATTACCGACGGGATCGCACCACCTGTGGTACTCGGGCACGAGATTGCCGGCGTGGTCGAGCGGGTAGCGGCGGACGTGACGGGCCTGAAGGCGGGTCAGCGCGTGGCGGTCGACCCGGTGGTAACGTGCGGGCAGTGCTACTACTGCCAGACGAACATGCCGAACCTGTGCCGGAATCTGCAGATCATCGGGTACAAGCGCAACGGCGGGTTTGCGCAGTACTGCGTGGCGCCGGCTACGCACGTGGTGCCGCTGGCGGAGAATGTCGGGCCGGAGGCGGGGATCCTGGTGGAGACCCTGGCGTGCGTGGTCAACGGTTTTGACCGGCTGGAGCCGCAGGCGGGGCACTCGGCGCTGGTGATCGGGGCGGGGACGGTGGGGCTACTGTGGACGCAGATGCTGGCGGGGGCGAACCTGGCGCCAGTAGCGGTGAGCGAGCCGGTGGCGATGCGACGGAAACAGGCGGGCAAGCTTGGTGCGGAGGTGCTGTTTGACCCGTCGGCACGGGACCTGCGCCGGCAGGCGGCACGGTCGGGGCTGGACGGCTTCGACTACGTGATCGATGCGTCGGGGGACCCGAAGGCGGTGGAGGAGGCGATTGAGCTGGTGCGGCCGGCCGGGAAGTTCCTGATCTTCGGGGTATGCCCGAAGGATTCGCAGATCAAGGTGAACCCTTTCGAGTTGTACAACAAGCAGATCAGCATTATTGCCTCGAAAATGCCGCCGCGAACGATGGCGCGGGCGGCGCGGATGATCGAGGCGGGGCGGATCGAGGCAGCGGCGATCGTGACGCAGACGTGGCCTCTCAAGAAGCTTGACAAGGCGATGGAGGGGTTCAGCAAGTCGCGGGACAGGCAGATCAAGGTGATGGTGGATCCGTGGAGGTCATGAACGAGGTCCGGTGCCGAAGTCCGTTGTCAGTTGCAGAGGACATGTCAGGCTTTCGGTCTGGCCGGATCGCCAGGACCGCGCGCGGACATAAGCATGGCGAGGTCGCGGAGGGCAATCGGGCCGGCTTGCAGGACGGATTCGAAGAGGCGGGTGAAGGTGCGCAGGAAGTCGAGCATTTCGTCGAGGCGGGCACGGCACTGGTGGGCCTCATGCTTTGCGTGAGGGTCCTGGGTAGCGAGCTCGGCCTGGGCGGCGAGGTCGCGGCAGTTGGCGATGGTGTCGAGGATGGGCTCGACCTCACGACGGGTGCGCTGGCGGGCGATGCACTCGAAGATCTCCCAGATGCTGGCGTCGCAGGTGTAGTAGTCCTTGCGGTCGCCCTTCTGGTGCACGCGGCGGACCAGGCCCCAGTCGAGCAGGCTTCGGAGGGTCATGCTGGCGTTGCCTCGGCTGATCGAGAGTTCCTGCATAATCTCGTCGGTGCAGAGGGCCTTGGAGCAGATGAACAGCAGGGCGTGCACCTCGGCCATGGTGCGACTGATCCCCCAGTAGGGAGCCATCTCGCCCCAGCAACGGATGAGGGCGGACTTGGCCTCGTTGAGAGTCTGAGCATTTTCGTCCACCGGGGACCTCCTGGCAGGCGGAGCATGCCGCTACTGACCGCAAAGACGGAAGGGCAGACAACTCCCCTGGCTGCCTCGGCCATCCCAACTGTAGCAGGCATGCGGCGATATTTCAAAAGGTTCTGAAAGGATGGATGTGAGCACAGCAGGTTTGCGACCACGTGCGACTGATATCATGGGAGTAGTGGAACGGGTCATCGGTGTAGCCGGGGTGTCCGGAATGGTATCAGAGGGTGGCGCCAATGGCTGCAATAGCAGGCGTTGCGGAGTCGTTCAGGCATGTGGGGGAACGAGGTCTGAACACATGATGTGTGCGGCAGGGACAGCACAGCGATGGCTGGCGGCGCTCGTTGCGGTGAGCTTGTGTGCCACGGCCGGGGCCGAAGAGCGGATGACGATGTGGGGGACGCCGCCACGGGAGAAGCCGCATCGCACGAAGGCGGCGGAGGGGTTCCCTCCCCTGCCGTTGCCGGTGGTTCCCCAGCGAAGGACCGAGAAAAAACGGCCTCCTGCCCCGCCGAAACTGCTTGCAAACCTGGCGAACTTCAGTTTCGACGGCTGGCAGGGCTCGCCCGGCGCGGTGGACACGCTGCTCAGCACGGCGCAGGAGAACCTGAAGGTCTGGTACGGGTGGGAGCAGGTCGATATCGGCACGCTGGTTCGGCAGCAGGCGTCGGGGGTCAACTATCGCACGCCGATCGTGTATCTCTGCGCGTACTATCCGCTCAACCTGAGCGACGAACAGCGGTCGGCACTTGGCAGCTATGTGCTGGCGGGCGGAACGCTGCTGGTCAACTGCTGCGGGCAGGACGAGGCGTTTGCGTCAGTGCGAGGGGAACTGGCGAAGATGTTCCCGAAGTATGAGCTTCGCCTGCTGCCGGCGGACCACCCGGTGTATCACTCGTACAGCGACATCGACAAGGTAAGCTACCCGGCGCCGTCGTCGAGCCCGCTGGATTCGGGGGCGGCAGAGGTCGGGCCGCCACGGTTGCGGGCGATCACGCTGGGGACGCGGGCGGCGGTGATCGTCAGCCACGAGGACCTGGCGTGCGGGTGGAACCGGTGGAACAACCCGGGCGTCAAGCGGGTGAGCGCGACGGATGCGAACCGGCTGGGGCTCAACCTGATCACCTACATCACGGCGGAGAACCGGTTCGCGAGGTTCCTGTCGAAAACGCAGGAGGTGGCGGGACCCAATGTCCGGCCGCGCGAGCAGCTGGTCTTCTGCCAACTGGTGCACGACGGCAACTGGAACCCCAACCCGTCGGCGGTACCGCTGTTTCTCAAGGAGCTGGCGTCGAACACGTCGGTGGCGGTGCAGTTCGAGCGGCAGACGATCCAGTTGAAAGACCCCTCCCTGTTCAGCCACCCGTTACTGTACATGACGGGCACGTGGGACCCGAAGCTCAGCGATGAGGAGGTAGCGCTGCTGCATCGGTATCTTTTGAACGGCGGGGTGCTGATCGCGGATGCGGCGTCGGGGCGGGGGGAGTTCGATGCGGCATTCCGGGGGCTGTGCAAGCGGCTGTTTCCCGAGCGGCCGCTGGAGACACTGCCGATGGACCATCCGGTCTACGCGAGTTTCCACAAGATCGACAGGCTGCACATCCAGCACCAGGACGAGCCGGTGGCGCCTGAGATCGAGGCGGTGGTAATCGACGACAGGCCGGCCATTCTGTACAGCAAGGTCGGGTTGTGCGACGGATGGGCCCACGAGTTCAGCGCGTATGCACGTGGGTACACGACGCCCGACGCCCTGAAGCTGGGCACGAACCTGATTGTTTTCGTCATGCAGTAACCCTTGGAGTGATTGCTCTTATGAGCCAGGCAGCGCAACCCTCGGTCAGCCAGGCCGCCCAGCAGGAACTGCAGGTCGTCCAGGCGCTGGCGCATGCGCACAGGCGGATGCGACAAGAGATCGGCAAGCGGATCATCGGGCAGGCGGCGGTGCTGGACGACATGCTGACGGCGGTGTTCGCGCAGGGGCATGCCCTGCTGATCGGAGTGCCGGGGCTGGCCAAGACACTGATGGTCCAGACGCTGGCGGAGATCATGGACCTGCCGTTCAGCCGGATCCAGTTCACGCCGGACCTGATGCCGGCGGACATCACGGGGACGGAGATCCTCGAGGAGGACAGGACGAGCGGCAAGCGGTCGTTCCGGTTCGTCTACGGGCCGGTGTTCGCGAACATCGTTCTGGCGGACGAGATCAACCGGACGCCGCCCAAGACGCAGGCGGCACTGCTGCAGGCGATGCAGGAGCGGAAGGTGAGCGTGGCGGGGACGACGCACGAACTGCCCAGGCCGTTTTTCGTGCTGGCGACTCAGAACCCGATTGAGCAGGAAGGGACGTATCCGCTGCCGGAGGCGCAACTGGATCGCTTCATGTTCGCGCTGAAGGTGGACTATCCTTCCGAAGAAGAGGAGCTGCTGATCGCCAAGACAACGACCGGGCCGAGCACGGCGCCGGTCGCCAAGCTGCTGACAGCGCAGCAAGTGCTACAGTTGCAGAACCTGGTGCGGCGGGTGCCGGTGAGCGATCACGTGGCCGGCTATGCAGTGCACCTGGCACGGGCGAGCCGGCCTGGCGCGCCGGAGGCGCCGGAATTTGTCCGCAAGTACGTGGCGTGGGGCGCGGGTCCGCGGGCGGTTCAGTACCTGGTGCTGGGGGCCAAGGCGCGGGCGGTGCTGTCGGGGACGCTGAACGTTTCGTGCGAGCACGTGCGGAGCGTTGCACCGATCGTACTGCGGCACCGAGTGCTAACGAACTTCACAGCTGAGGCGGAGGGCGTGAATTCCGATCAGATCGTGGAGAGGCTGCTGAAGATGGTGACCGAATCGCCGCTGCACGAGGCGCGTCGCCGGGACCGGTCGGGGTCGGACGGCACGGGTCAGGGCGCTGCCGGTTAGCGTTGCGCGCGCGGGAGTTCTGCCATGTCCACCCATGCCTGGTCGCTTCTGGATCCTGCGTTGCTGGAGCGTGTCAAGCACCTTTCGGTGACCGCGCGGCGGGTGGTCGAAGGGGTGATGCATGGGCTACACCGCTCGAATGTGCACGGGCTGTCGATCGAGTTCACGCAACATCGCGAGTATTCGCCGGGCGACGAACCGAAGCGGCTCGACTGGCAGGTGCTTGCCCGCACGGATCGGTACGTGGTCAAGCAGTACCAGCAGGAGACGAACCTGCGGGCGGTGATCCTGGTGGACGGCTCGGGGTCGATGTTGTACGGCGGACATCGCGACCCTGGGGCGGAGGCGGCTGGATCGGCAGAGGGGCTGGGCGGCGATGCGACCGGCAGCAAATTCCACTATGCCCGCGTGATGGCGGCGGCGCTTTCGTACCTGATGCTCCAGCAGGGCGACAGCGTGGGGTTGATCGTCACGACGGACCGCATTGTCGAGCAGGTCGAGCCGCGGAGCAGCCCGGGGCACGTGATGAGCATCTGCCGGGCACTCGAGAAGGCGGCGCCGTCGGGACCGACGCACCTGTCGGCGGTGATGAATCAGCTGGCTTCGTGGCTGAAGCGCAAGGGCCTGGTGATCGTGATCAGCGACTTGCTGGACGATCCGGAGGACTTGCTGCTGGGGCTGGGGCAGTTGCACCATCGCGGGCATGAGGTGGTCGTGTTCCAGGTGCTCGACCCGCGAGAACTGGACTTCCGGCTGGCGCTGGCGGGGCGGCATGTGACGATCATCCGGGACATGGAGACGGGCGAGGAGTTCGAGGCGGAACCGAACCTGGTGCGCGACCTGGTGCGCGCGGAGATCGAGCGGTTTCTCTTGCGGCTCGAAGCGGGGGCGCAGAACCACGGTCTGCACCTGGTGCGGTGCTCGACCAGTCAGCCGGCGGAGCAGGTGCTGACGCATTACCTGCATCAGCGGGCCAAGCGCGGGGGCCGGCGGACATGATGCTGCTGTCGCCCCTGGCACTGCTGTTCGGATTGGCGGCGCTGGTGCCGCTGATCCTGCACTTGCGGCAGCGCCCGCAGCGGGCGGTGATGCTCTTTTCGACGAATCGCTTCTTTACACAGTCGGTCATCCGGTCGCAGCGAAGGCTGCGGCTGCGGCGATTGCTGCTGCTGGTGCTGCGGGTGGCGCTCGCCCTGGGCCGCGGCCCCGAGGCGTGGGCTCGGCTGATGAGCGAGTTCTCGCACCCGCTCTACCTCGCCTTCCACGTGCTGGCGCTGGTGTCGGTGCTGTTCGTCGGGGTGCGCTTCTTCCGGCTGTTCCCGAAGGCACAGCCCGCGAAGCTCGGCCCGGCGAAGCCGCCGCCCGCTCCGGTACTCGTGGCCGGGCTCTACGGCGCCTGGCTCGGCCTCACGCTCGTGCTGCTCGTCGTGCTCGGAGGGCTCTGGCCGTGAAGACCCTGCTGCAGCGACTCGAGCCGGTTCCGCGCCGCCTCCGTGTTCTGGAACCGCACCGTGTAGGCGGCCTCATGCAGCCGGTCGAGCATGGGCGCGTCCAGCCCCGTCTTCAGTTTGCCCCGGGTCATCCGCGTGTGGCTGTCCCACAGCGTCACGTCCTCGCCCGAAACGGCGCAGGCCTGGTTCTTCACGTCCTGGTCGAAGTCCAGACCCACGACGCGGGCCAGCTTCAGCGCCTCGTCGGCCGGAAACCTCGGCGCGCGGAAGGCGTCCCAGGCCAATACGTACCATTCGGTGAGCGCGTCCAGATGGTGCTGGCG
>Ga0101944_10007716_pt1 | contig 10619 bp, 8 predicted proteins | sample DewCreD2012metaG_FD_75245 | JGI IMG/M metagenome (GOLD analysis project Ga0101944, IMG submission 75245) | Hot spring sediment bacterial and archeal communities from British Columbia, Canada, to study Microbial Dark Matter (Phase II) - Dewar... ...
GCCTTCGCCGTGGCGCGCGAGGCCGCGGACCGCCGCTGCGGCATCTGGAACCTGGTCAACTGGCCCGACGACGAACTCAAGAGCAAGGTCAACGACCCCTCGATTCTCGAAACCGTGCGCGGGCTGCGCCGCCGCGCGCAGGAGGGCGAACCGCCACACGCCATTCATCTGCCCGCGGATTTCTACGCCGCCGTGCGCAAACTCAACATCCCCGGCTCGCGCATGCGCCCCTTCGATGTGCAGCTCGCGGGAGGCATCGCACTGCACGAAGGCAAAATCGCGGAAATGAAAACCGGCGAAGGGAAAACCCTGTCCGCGGTCATGCCCGTTTACCTCAACGGCCTCACCAGACTCGGCGTTCATGTGGTCACGGTCAACGACTACCTGGCCAAGCGCGACGCCGAGTGGATGAGTCCCATCTACAAATTCCTCGGCCTCACCGTGGGCATCATCCAGCACGACATGCCCAACGAAGACCGCCGCGAGGCTTACAACGCGGACATCACCTACGGAACCAACAACGAATTCGGCTTCGACTACCTGCGCGACAACATGGTCACCTACAAGGAGCACATGGTGCAGCGCGGCCACGCCTACGCCATCGTGGACGAGGTGGACTCCATCCTCATTGACGAGGCGCGCACCCCGCTTATCATCTCCGGCGTGGCCGAGCAGGATGTGTCCATCTACTACAAGGTGAACCAGGCCGTGAGCGGCCTGATTCCCAAACAGAAACGCATTGACGAAAAGTGGGCCGCCGAAGACCGTTTCCGAGGCATCCACGAAAAGAAACAGATTGACGAAATCAAAAACCAGGAAGGCTTCATTCTGGTTGACGAAAAGGAACATTCCGCGTCGCTCACCCCCCAGGGCCAGGAGTATATGGAAAAGGCGCTCAAGATGCCCGACCTGTTCACCTGGGGCCAGAACTTCGACTATGAAACAGCCACCGAGTCGGACTTCGAAAAAATGCGCCAGTACAACGAACTTGTGAGCGTCATCCAGAGTTCGCTCAAGGCGTGGACCCTGTACCGCCTCGACGACCAGTACATCGTCAAGGACGGGCAGGTCATCATCGTGGACGAGTTCACGGGCCGCCTCATGCACGGCCGCCGCTACAGCGAAGGCCTGCACCAGGCCATCGAGGCCAAGGAAGGCGTAAAAATCGAGCACGAAAGCCAGACCCTGGCCACCATCACCTTCCAGAACTATTTCCGCCTGTACGGCAAACTCGCGGGCATGACCGGCACGGCCAAAACAGAAGAATCCGAATTCATCAAAATCTACGGCCTGCATGTCGTGGTCATCCCCACAAACGAGCCGATGGTCCGCAAGGACTACCCTGACATCGTGTACAAGACCGAAAAGGGCAAGTTCGACGCCGTGGTCGAGGAAATCGTGGAGTGCCACAAGCGCGGCCAGCCCGTGCTCGTGGGCACGGTGTCCGTGGAAAAATCCGAGCGCTTGAGCAAAATGCTGGCGCGCAAGGGCGTGTCCCACAGCGTGCTCAACGCCAAGTACCACGAAAAGGAAGCCGAGATCGTCAGCCGCGCCGGACTCAAGGGCAATGTGACGATCAGCACCAACATGGCCGGCCGCGGCACGGACATCAAGCTGGGCGAGGGCGTGCGCGAACTGGGCGGCCTGCACATCATCGGCACCGAGCGCCACGAGTCGCGCCGCATTGACAACCAGTTGCGCGGCCGCTCCGGACGCCAGGGCGACCCCGGCTCGTCCCGCTTCTACATCTCGCTCGAAGACGACCTCATGCGCCTGTTCGGCGGAGACCGCGTCAAGGTCATCATGGAAAAATTCGGCTTCGACGATTCCGCGCCCATTGAGCACCCCTGGATCACCAAGGCCATCGAAAATTCGCAAAAGAAGGTCGAGGCCCACAACTTCGAAATCCGCAAGCATGTGCTCGAATACGACGATGTCATGAACAAACAGCGCGCCACTGTGTATGAAATGCGCCAGGAGATTCTCGAAGGCAAGAACATCAGGGAAAAAATTGTGAGCTTCGTTGAGGCCTCGGTGGACGCCCTGCTGAACGCGCACTGCAACCCGGCCATAGAGAAAAAGGACTGGGACTTGCGCACCCTGGGCCAGGAGACCGTAATGCTGTGCTTCGGCGCCCTGTTCCGCCCAGAGGATTTCGCGGGCAAGGAACGCGACGCCATCCGCGAGATGATCCTCAAGGCCATCATGGATTTCTACGCGGCCAAGGAAGAGGCGCTCGGGGAAGAGACCATGCGCGAACTCGAGCGCGTGGTCATGCTCCGCGTCATTGACCGCCGCTGGATCGATCACCTCTACGAACTGGACCACCTCAAGGAAGGCATCGGGCTGCGCGCCTACGGGCAGGTCAACCCCATCATCGCCTACCAGAAGGAAGCGTTCGACATGTTCGAGAACATGAAGGACGAAATGAAACGGTTCGTGGTGCGGTGGGTCATGCACGCGAATGTGCAGGTGCAGCAGATACGCAGCGTGATCAAGCGCGCCACCGAGGTCACCGGAGGAGACGCCACCCAGGGCCGCGGCCACGCGGGCAAAGCGCGCCACACCTCTGAAAAAGTCGGCCGTAACGACCCCTGCCCCTGCGGCAGCGGCAAAAAATACAAGAAGTGCTGCATGCTCAAGGACGAATCGTAACGCACGAACGCCACTCCCGCCTCCCGCGCGGGGTTCAGTCGAATATCATTCACGCCGCGCCCCGCGCGCGGCCACGGAGGAATCATCATCATGCTCGACAGCTCATGGGTCAGCGAACTCAAGGAACTCCAGCAAAAGGTGGAAAACATGCGGGGGTATCTTTGACATAGACAGCCTCAAGTCCGACATCGAAAAACTTGACGCGCAGATGTCCGAGCCGGGTTTCTGGGACGACCCCGAGAAGACCCGGCCCGTCATACAGGAAAGCAAGATCAAGAAAAACCGCGTGTCCAGCTTCGACAAGGTGTGTACGCGCGTGAACGACGCCCTGCTCATGGCCGAGATGGCCGCCGAGGAGGAGGACGAAGACACCCTCGAGGAGGTGCATCGCGAACTGCACGCCATCGAGAAGGATGTCAAGCTCTTCGAGTTGTCCACCCTGCTCACCGGCGAGTACGACGCCGGGAACGCGCTGTTGAGCATCCATGCGGGCGCGGGCGGCACAGAGGCCCAGGACTGGGCCGAAATGCTCCTGCGCATGTATCTGCGCTGGACAGAGATCAAGGGCTACAAGACCGACATCCTCGACATCGGCGAGGGCGAGGAGGCGGGCATCAAGAGCGCCGTGGTGAGCGTGGAGGGGCCAAACGCATTCGGGTTTCTGCGCGCGGAAAAAGGCATCCACCGCCTGGTGCGCATCAGCCCCTTCGACTCCAACAGCCGCCGCCACACCTCGTTTGCGTCCGTGGATGTCATCCCCGAGATCGAGGACGATGTGGATGTGGACATCAACCCCGACGACCTCAAGATTGACACCTACCGCTCGGGCGGCGCGGGCGGCCAGCATGTGAACAAGACCGACTCGGCCGTGCGCATCACGCACCTGCCCACGGGCCTGGTGGTGCAATGCCAGAACGAGCGCTCACAGTTCAAGAACAAGGCCGGCGCCATGAAAATCCTCCGCGCGCGCCTGTTCGAGCTGTACCGCAAGCAAAAAGAGGAAAAAGTCACCGAACTGCACGGGGAACTCAAAGACATCGCCTGGGGCAGCCAGATCCGCAGCTATGTGTTCCACCCCTACAACATGGTCAAGGATTTGCGCACGCGCGAGGAAACGGGCAATGTGCAGGCGGTCATGGACGGAGACATTGACGATTTCATCTGGGCCTATCTGCAGATGGAGGCGCGAGACAAGTCCAAGGCCCAGTGACGCGCCAGGTGAAAGGTCCGGACCCGGATTTTCATTAATTAAGGAATCAAGCCAAGGCGCCTTTAAGGAGGCCTGGAACCATGAAAACGAAAATTCTGCTGGTGAGTCTGCTGCTCATATTCGCCGCGCCCGCCATGGCGCAGAACGCGCGCGAGGAAAACCCGTCTGAAATCCGCGAAACCCTTTCCGGCAATGTGGTGGCGGACGCCATGCGCAAAGCCATGGGCGCGGATGTAGCGTTCGTGAACGCCGGGTCCCTGGGCGCCGCGGATCCCGGAAGCCGGATCAACCGGGAAAATCTGTCCTCAATCTTGCTGTTTCCGGACGATGTGGTCGTGGCCGTTCGTCTGAAGGGCGCCGACATTCTGACGGCCCTGGAAAAAAGCGCGGCTTCCCTGCCCCGCCGCTCCAGCGGCTTTCTGCAGGTTTCCGGCATCTCGTTCACCGCCGACCCCAACAAGAAAACCGGCGAGCGCATCAGCAATGTCAAGATCAACGGCAAACCCCTTGACCCCCAGGCGTTCTATCGAGCCGCGCTTACAGATTTCTTGAGCAGCGGCGGCAGCGGGTTCACTTCGTTCAAAAACGGCAAGCAGATTGAAAACTCCCCCGAGCTTGCCATTGGAGACATCGTGATTAAACATGCGGTGATTGACGACGCGGCGCGCGACGCCGTGGGCGGGCGCATCACCATCCTGCCCGTCAAATCCCAGTAGCGCCCCAAACACTTTCAGCCAAAAAATTAAAGCCGCCCGCGCCGTGATGCGCGGGCGGCTTCTTTTCATTTTACTGCAAGCGCGCGCGGGCGCTGCTTCATTCAGGCTGTTTCTGCTCCTTGGCCTGCGCTTTGCCTTCTTCCTGGTTCGTCTGCATGTCGAGCTGCATCTGCGACACATTGAAAATGTATACCCATTTCCCGCCGATTTTGCCGACATAATAATACATTTTTTGCCGCGCTCCCCAGGCGTCCATTTCCTGGGTCAGCAATCCGCATTCCGCGACCTTCAATTCCTGCAAGTTCTTTTTCATGACTTTGTCGTCATACGCGCCGCCGTTGGCTTTGTTCAAAACCGCCAGCGCGTCATCGCACGCCACAGTTTCTTCCTTGACTGTACAGTTCTCGGGTTCCGGCACCATGTCCAGAAATCCCTCGGCCATGGATTTCGCCATTTCCACCTGGCCTTCCAGGGTCTGGCTTGCCAGCAGGTTTTCACGGTCCGTTACGATGAACACCTGCTTGTCAACAATGTCCACGGAGATCTTCTTGATGGCCTCGCGGTCGCACAGCTCCCTTGGCATGGTTCCGAAATCCGGCTTGGGCGGTTCCTGTTTCACCGCGGCTTTGTCGTCCTTTGCGCCATCTTTTTTGCCGCTGCACCCGGACGCGGCCAGCATTCCACTCGCCGCGGCGAAAAGCATCACGGCAAACACGATTCTGTTGCGCATTCCCTGGTCCTCCCCGGCGTGGTTTTCCAAAGGGTAACACCGGGGGCCGGGCGGCGTCAATGCAGTGCGCGTGTTGCGTTCCGGCTTCGCGGGGTTGTGCCAAACTTCTGTACAGTGTACAATACGGCCATGTTTGCACGCATCCGAAGCGCAGCCACCATGGGCATTGACGCCTATGTGGTGGATGTGGAAGTCCATATCGCATCCAAGGGATACAAGGACCCCGTGATCGTGGGTCTGCCCGACGCTGCGGTCAAGGAAAGCTGGCAGCGGGTCAAGCTGGCGCTGCGCAACAGCGAACTGCCGCACTCGGAGCACGCCACAACGGTGAACCTTGCGCCCGCGCACACGCGCAAGGAAGGGCCTTCGTTCGACCTGCCCATGGCCGTGGGCGTGATGGCGGCCAGCGATGTGTTTTCAGGAGATCTGTGGGAACAGCTCCTGTTCGTGGGCGAGCTGTCCCTGGACGGCAAACTGCGGCATGTGAACGGCGTGCTGCCCATCGCGCTCATGGCCGAGCGCAAGGGATTCTCGGGCATTGTGCTGCCGTCCGCGAACGCAGCCGAAGGCGCGCTGGTTCAGAATCTCAAAGTGTACCCCGCGGACACCCTGGAGCAGGTGTACCGGTTCCTCACCGGCGAGATCGTGATTGAGCCGCACCCCCCGGCCGGGCCGGAGGTGTGGAACGCGCGGCCATCCTACGGCGTGGACTTTTTCGATGTCAAGGGCCAGGAAGCGGCCAAAAGGGCCATGGAGATCGCCGCCGCTGGCAACCACAACATCATCATGGTCGGCCCGCCGGGCAGCGGCAAAACCATGCTGGCCCGCCGCCTTCCTACCATCTTGCCCAATCTCACGCGCGAAGAATGCCTGGAAGTCACCAAGCTCTACAGCATCAAGGGCCTGCTGCGCGGGGGCGACGATGTGGTGCGCACGCGCCCGTTCCGCAGCCCGCATCACACCATCTCGAACATCGCCCTGGTCGGCGGCGGCACGATCCCCAAGCCCGGCGAGGTGTCCCTGGCCCATTTCGGCGTGTTGTTCCTTGACGAGCTGCCCGAGTACAAGCGCGATGTGCTCGAAGTGCTGCGCCAGCCCCTCGAAGACGGCACCGTGAGCATCGCGCGCGCCGCGCAGTCCCTGTCCTTCCCTGCGTCCTTCATCCTCGTGGGCGCCATGAACCCCTGCCCCTGCGGCTGGATGGGCGACTATATGCGCGAGTGCACCTGCGCCCCGCATCAGATCCAGAACTACCTCAAGAAAATCTCCGGTCCGCTTCTGGACCGCATTGACATCCATGTGGATGTCCCCCGGCTCGAACCCGAAAAACTCTCCTCCACCCCCACCGGAGAAACCTCCGAGGTCATCCGCACGCGCACCCAGGAGGCGCGCGAGCGCCAGCTCCACCGCTACCGCGACGAGCACATCTTCTCCAACGGAGAACTCGGCGGCCGGCTGCTGCGCAAATACTGCGCCCTTCCCCAGGACGCTGAAGACACCCTTATGCTCGCCATCAAGTCCTTCGGCTTCACCGCACGCGCCTACGACCGCATCCGCAAGCTCGCACGCACCATCGCCGACCTTGCAGGCCGCGACCAGATCTCACAGGCCGACATCGCCGAAGCCATCCAGTTGCGCAACCTCGACAGAAAGTACTGGGGATAAAATGCGGATCACGAATGGACGCGAATCCAACGCCAATCCCCACGAACGCGAGCGAGGACAAATTCTTTTCAAGCAGGAGACCTACGACATAATAGGCGCCGCATTTGAAGTCTACAATGAGCTTGGCTGCGGATTCCTTGAATCCGTATATCAGGAAGCGCTGCAAAGGGAAATGATGCTGAAAGGCATCCCTTTTAATGCGCAAATGCCCATCACTCTTTACTACAAAAACGAACCGCTTCAAAAACAATTCATCGCTGATATGGTTTGCCATGAATCAATCATTGTAGAGCTTAAAGCCATCCCCCAGATAACGATTCGCGAGGAATCGCAATTGCTCAATTACCTGAAAGCAACCGGGCTGCGACTGGGACTTCTCATCAATTTCGGGAACGAGAAAAAATTGCCATGGAAACGAATGATTCTATAGGGTTTTCGTGAGATTCGTTTTAATTGGTGTCCATTCGTGATCCGCATTTTCAGCCCGCTATAATATCGCCTGTGGCATAACGCTCCGGGAGGCGCGCGCATGGAAATCATTCTGGCGTCATTCAACAAAAACAAGGCCCGGGAGATCGAGCAGATCCTGTCGCCGGTTGCGATCAAGTGCCTGGCGGACCTCGGCGTGAGCATGGATTTCGACGCAATCGAGGACGCGGACACCTATCGCGAGAACGCGCTCAAAAAAGTCCGCGCCGCGGCCGAGCACGCAAACGGCATCATCTGCGCGGACGACAGCGGCCTCGAAGTGGACGCCCTGGACGGCCGCCCCGGCGTGCTGTCCGCGCGCTACGGCGGCCCGGGCCTGGACGACGCCATGCGCTACACAAGGCTGCTCGAAGAACTGCGCGGCGTGCCCGAGGCGCGGCGCGGCGCGCGCTTCGTGTGCGTGGTGGCCGCGCGCTTTCCGGACGGACGCGAAACCTGCTTCGAGGGCGAGTTGCGCGGAGTCATCGCAACCGCCCCGCGCGGATCGTCAGGCTTTGGATACGACCCGGTCATGTACCTGCCCGGCCTCGGAAAAACCGTGGCCGAAATCCCGCTCCATGAAAAAAACCGGATCAGCCACCGCGCCGCCGCATTCCTCAAGCTCCGCGATCACCTGCTGCAAAATTAGCGGCTTTCAGCCGGTCCGCGCTTGCGGCGCTTCGCGCGTTCCGGTTGACATTTTGTTGGCCACATGCCACACAGATATCAATCCGGCGCACATTCAAATGGTTAACTTGCGGCCATTTCTCCAATTGCGGACATGGGGCGATGATACTGTGGAAATCGAACGGTTAAACACTGAAATTTTCTGGGGTGAAAACCGGCAAGAGGCGCGCAGTCTTTTTCTTCAGCTTTGTGTCACGGGAAATAAGCGCATCGGCTTTTTCCGAAACGGCTGCCGCAACGAGGATCGCGTCGTAGGGATCCAGGTGAAAGTCGCGAAACAAATCATAAGCAAGCCCCATAATGCCGGCATCCGGGATGGTGATCTGCAACCCGAGTCTTGATATGTCTCGCTCTGCCGTTCTGACAGCAAAGTCAGCCGACTTGCGGGACATTTCGGCGTTTACGCGCACACAGTGCAGGATTTCCATAGCCGTGGTGGTGAGCAATATGCCGGCAACATCTTCATTCAATATGGACTCAAGCAGCGATGCTGACGCCTCATACAGCCTCAAACCTGTGGAAGGATCCGTTTCCATCCTCCACACATTGAGAATAATGTTCGCATCAATAACGATTTTCTTCATCGGGCTATGGTTTTTTCACGCATTTCACGAACCAATTCCGCACTGGACTTTTCCGGAGGAAATATATTTTTAAACCTTCCGAGCATTTTTTTAACGGCATCCGGATCTTTTTTCTTTGGCCTTTTCAACGGCGCAAAAGCATCGGAAAGAGCCTGCAAATCGTTCACCTTGAGTCCCATGACATATCAACTCCAAAAAATACGATTCTTTTTTGTATTTTACACTTCATTACGATAAATATCAATTTTTGAGGTGACCGGAGGCGGCCGTTGCACGGTTCAGCAAAAACTGATTGCTGGATCATGTAAACAAATTGTTTTTAAATGACCTTCCGCAACAGAAACCGCATATCATCACCAGATAGAAATTCCCCTGTAATGGTTGTAAATTTTGATTTTTTCTGTATATTAATATGTGCCGTTTGGGTTGCCGGAAATCCCTGAAATTGGGAGTAGATTGGGAGACGACATTTTCGACAATTTTGAATGGTATTGAAAAAGCCAGTCTATTAAAGGCTTTTTTAGATATCGGCGACGTAGCCAAGTGGTAAGGCAGAGGTCTGCAAAACCTCCATTCGGCGGTTCAAATCCGCCCGTCGCCTCTTGTTGGATGCTCCCGGGTGGTTAGTTCAGGGGGAGAACGCCTGCTTGACGCGCAGGAGGTCACTGGTTCAAATCCAGTACCACCCATGAGGCAAAAGGCCCGCCATTCTGGCGGGCCTTTTTGTTTCTCCGTGTGTCTCCGCGATCCGGCAGGTCTTCGTGTCACAAACCGCGGGCATCTCTATCCTCGTCCCGGCCGCCCTGCCCCGCCGGATCACTTTTCGCGGCACATGGCCGCGGGACAGCTCGGAGCGGCGTCAAGTTCCAGGCCGAAATGGTTCTTGATGGCGATGAAGTCGCTGACATCCACCACGCCGTTGCCGTTCACATCGCACCAGGTTTTGTATCTGTCTTCGCCCGCTGATGATCCGAAGCAGTTCTTGAGCAGAATCATATCGCTGATGTCCACGGTGGCGTCGCAGTTGAAGTTGCCGATTTCGCCGCCGCCGCAGTCGGCGAGCGGGATGCCGCGCACCTGTGTCACGGTCGAGTCCTCTTTCAAAGTAACATTCTTGTTGAGTTCGATGAGGCACCCGTCACCCGGCAATCCGGAGGAGCAAGGCTGGCCGGGGATGGCTCCGCCGGGCAGCTTCAGTATGAGCTGATACGCGGCGCCCAGGTCGAGCGGGTTGAGCGGATCGGTCACGTCCAGCAGCCGTGCCCCCCGGACCTCCCCCTCAACCTGCATCGTCGCCGCGGTGGCCTGCCAGGTGGTTCCTGTGGCCTTCACGTGCGCTGGGTAGATAAGCTCCCAGCCATCCAACCACACAACGCCGACCTCAGCATCCGGGAGAGTGGGCGTCTCGAGTGACAGTGTGTGTGCGCCGCCCGTCTGCTCAACGCGCCAAGTGGTGGTGAGAACCTGCATGCCGGTGCCATCCCACGTCCAGTCACCGACCGTCTGCCCGTCCCAGCGCAGCACGAGACGGTGGTCGGGGTCGGCCGGCAGCGACGTGTGGCTCCAGAGGCGCAGCGTGGCCACAACTGTGCCCGGCAGCGCATCGGTCAGGGCGATGGTGTGGCTGATGGTGCCGGGTGCATAGAGGGCCGTCCACAGCCAGGGATTGGGCATCAGTGCCTGGGGCAGGTAGGCTTCGTCCTCCTCAAAGCGCAGAGAGGCAAGGGCAACGCTCGGCGATGCCGTGGTCTGTATCGGCAGCGCAGGCGTGAGCGTCGTGCCGCGCTCCTCCCGCTCAAGCCGCACCGACGTGAACCGGCCGTAGCGCGTTGAGCAATCAGGCACGTAGAGGAGCAGGCCCCAGCCCTGCGCGGTACGCACGGGCAGACTGGGCAGCGCCGAAT
>Ga0101944_10007717_pt1 | contig 10618 bp, 6 predicted proteins | sample DewCreD2012metaG_FD_75245 | JGI IMG/M metagenome (GOLD analysis project Ga0101944, IMG submission 75245) | Hot spring sediment bacterial and archeal communities from British Columbia, Canada, to study Microbial Dark Matter (Phase II) - Dewar... ...
ATGGCCATCACGCCCAGGGACCAATTTGAGCCTCCTTACGTCGGCTCCTACAACCAGAGGGTTCATGGGGAGGGCAGGGTGAGGGGGCGCGTGTCGTCTATCCCCAGCACTCATCAGTAATGAAAGGTGGCGTCCCAAACCATGAGGGTCGGCGCCGCATTTTACTTGTAAAAAACCGGCCGGTGGCGCAAGTTTATGGCATGGTTGAAAGGTTACAACCGTGTTGGTGGTCCGGTCCAAAATCCAAATCCCCGGTTTGATTGTGATTATGAAAAAGTATTTGCCGTTGGGGCTGTCCCTGGCCGCCCTGTTGTTGAGTGGCTGCGTGATTCGCTCCCTCCATCCTTTTTACACGGAAAAAGACCTCGCTTACGACCCCGCCCTGGCCGCCCAATGGGTGGAAGACGACGGCGCGGTTTGGGAATTCACCGGCGACGCGGCGGCTAAAAGTTACAAACTCACGCACACCGACAAAGAGGGCCGCAAGGCGGAGTTTGCGGCCCGCCTTTTTCAACTGGACCGCCAGCGCTACCTGGACCTGCTGCTGACCCAATTGGACGATAAAAGCAACCAAATCAACAGCGTCGCCACGCTGCATCTGCTGCCCGCGCACACGGTGGTGAAGGTTGAAGGAATCGGCCGCGAATTGCGGTGGCGCTGGGGCAAGGAGGCCTGGCTGCGGGACTTGGTGAAGGAAAAGCCCCAGGCGATTGCACATCTGCTGATCGGGAACCAGGACGACCCGACGGTGGTGCTCACCGCGCCGACCGCCGAGTTGCAGGCCTTTTTAAAACAGCACGCCAACGCCGAGGAAGCCTTCATGGAGGTCGTTACCCTGAAACCCCGGGCCCGTTAGGCCGGATATTTTCCCGCCCTTGGACACGCCGCCCTCCGCCTAGAATCGGGAAAAGGGGCTTGTCGTCCGCCCGCCAATTTGACAGCCTCGGCACTTGTCCAATCAGCATTGGAGCAAGGGAGCATGAACTGGTATTATTCAATAGCGGGCAAAAAACACGGCCCGGTTTCCTGGGAGGAACTGGGCGCCTTGGTGGCCAACAACACCATCAAGAGCAACGTCTTTGTATGGGCCTCCGGCATGGATGGCTGGTATCCGTATTATCAGGTGCGCGATGCTTACGCCGAGCAGGAAGCGGAAGCCCAGGACGCCGGCGCTCCCAAAGCCGCCGAAGCCACAACCGCGGTGGCGCCGTTGGAAGAAACCACCACCGCCGTCGAGAACCAGCCTATCGAGTCTCCTGCCGAAGACCAGCCAGCCGCCCCGGCCGCGTCCCTCCAACCGGCGCCGGCGCCCGCTGCCGGCGGGGTGCGTTTGCGGGTTTCCGGTCAGCCGCCCGACGTGCCGCCACCCGCCACCGCCCCGGCGGCGCCGACTTCCGAGGCGCCGCCCGTGATTGCCGAGTCGGAGGATCTTTCCGCCTGCGGCGGCTGCGGCGCGGTCATGCCGCGAGCTTCGTTGGCCGAGCTGGGCGGAACGCTTTTTTGCGGCAACTGCCATAAAACAACGGCGCGGCAGATGGTTTGGGATCAGCGGATGAGCGCCGCCGTTCAGGCGGGATTCTGGATCCGGGTATTGTCGAGGATCATTGACAACATCGTTGTTTTCGTGGCGATGGTTTTCGTCAGTTTTCTCTCCGCCCTGATCACGGGGATTAAGTTGGCTACGGGACAAGATCCAACGCAAACCAAGGTTAGCCCGGTGATGGCGATTATTGTCCTGCTGGTGCCGCTTTTGTATTTTACGCTGATGCACGGTTTTTGGGGAGCGACGCTGGGCAAGCTGGCTCTGCGGCTGCGGGTGGTGACGGCCCGGCGGCAGAAGATCGGGGTTTTTCGGGCCTTATGGCGAATCGCGGCCGAGTTAATCAATTACCTGGCGGGGTGGGCGTTGTTCCTCCTATTCGCCAAATATGTGCTGGCCAAAATGATGGAATCCAATCCGCTGGTGGCGTGGATTATCATGCTGGTTGCCCTCATTCCGGTGGTGTTCATGGGGTATTTCTGGGTAGCCTTCAGTGATGAAAAACGCGGCTGGCACGACATTATGGCCGGCACGCGGGTGGTGAGGATTTAGGCCATGAAAAAAAGGGTTCTTTGTGTGTTGTTTCCCGGATTCGAGGAGCTCGAAACCATCGCCCCCGTGGACCTGTTGCGCCGGGCGGGCGCCGAAGTGATCCTTGCTTCGCTGGCGGGCGAAAAACTGGTGGTCGGCCGCTGCCAGATTGCCGTCCACGCCGACGCCGCGCTGGCGGAGGTGGAAGCGGAGGATTTTGATCTGCTTTTGCTGCCCGGCGGGCCGGGGGTGAAGGACCTGCGGGCAGATGGCCGGGCGGCCGGTTTGGCCCGGCGATTCGCCGCCGCCGGCAAAGCGGTCGCCGCCATTTGCGCCGCGCCCACCGTGCTGGCCGATGCCGGCCTGTTGGAAGGCCGGCGTTTCACCGCCCATTTTTCCACGCATGGCGAGCTGCCCAAGGCTCTGGGTGGCGAGCGGGTGGTGGAGGATGGAAATCTCATCACCGCGCGCGGGGCCGGCACGGCGGTGGAGTTCGGCCTGGCGTTGGTGCGCCGGCTCTTCGGCGAAGAATCGGCGCGGGAAACGGCCCGGGCCATTATGGTTTGACCGGCTATGAAAATTGTTTCAAGGACGATGGTTCTGGCGCTGCTTTTGAGCGCGTCCCGATTGGCGTTGGCGGCGGCGGAGGAAACCGACGGGCTGTTCCCCTTTGTGCTCCCTTGGGATGATGCCACGCCCTCGGTGACCAGCCTCGCTGCCTGGAACCACACCCCTGCCGGCAGGTTCGGACACATCCGTGTCGGGCCCGATGGCCATTTCTACGCCGGGCCGGAGCGCATCCGCTTTTTGGGGGTGAACCTGAGTTTCTCCGGCAATGTGCCCACCCCTGAAGAGGGCGAGAAAACCGCCGCCCGGCTGGCCAAATTCGGCGTGAACGTCGTCCGATTTCACCATGCCGACACCACCCCGTGGCCCAATGGCCTCCGCGCCCCCAAAAGCCAGGATACCGCCGAGCTGGCTCCCGAGGCGATGGAGCGGCTCGACGCCTTTTTCGCCGCCCTCAAGCGCCACGGCATCTATGGCAACTTGAATTTGCTGGTGGGGCGCGGTTTCAAGGCCGCCGACGGCCTGCCGGCGGAAATTGAGCAACTGGACTGGAAAGACCGCCATATCCCGGGCTTCTTTAACGCCGCCCATCTCGAATCCCAAAAACGCTATGCCCGCAACCTGCTGCTGCATCGCAATGCGAAAACCGGCCTCACCTACGCGGAAGACCCGGCGGTCGCCTTTGTCGAAATCAACAACGAGCAGGGGCTGATCCATTCCTGGCTCGGCGGGCAGGTGGACCGGTTGCCAGCGGTGTTTCTGGCGGATCTCGAGAAGGCTTGGAATCAATGGTTGAAGACCCGCCATCAAACCACCGCCCGGCTGCGCGCCGCCTGGAGCGCCGGCGAGCAGCCCGTCGGTCGGGAAATGCTCGGCAACGGACTCTTCGCGCGGCAGTTGGAGGGCTGGTCTCTCGAAAAACATTCCGGCGCGGAAGCGCAGGCCGCTTTGGTGGACGATCTCCCCCCTGCCCTGCGCGCGGCCAATCCTGCGGCCAAAGCCGTCCGCCTCAGCGTGGCCAAGCCCGGCCCGGAAAGCTGGCACGTCCAGTTCAGTTGCGCGAAGCTCGCCTTCGAGGCCGGCAAGTCCTACACCGTCCAATTCTGGGCCAAGGCCGATTCCGCCCGCGGCCTTTCGGTCAGTGCCAGCCAGGCGCACGATCCCTGGGGGCAGCTCGGCCTTTCCGCCAATCCCAAGCTCGACAAGGAATGGCGGTTGATCCGCCAGGTCTTCACTGCCAGCCAAACCGACAACAACGCCCGGATCGTCTTCGGCAGCCTGGGCGGCGCCGGCGCGGTCGTCACCCTCGCCGGGATTTCCGTCGCGCCGGGCGGTCTGCTCGGCCTGCCCGCGGGCCAAACGCTGGAAAACGCCTCCGTCGCCCGCCTGCCGAAAAGCGATTTCGCCGCCCGCACCTTGGAAGTGCAGCGCGACTGGATGCGCTTCCTCCAGGACACCGAGGAGCGCTACTGGCTGGCGATGTATCGCTATTTGAAAGACGATCTCAAGGTGCGCGCGCCCATCGCCGGCACCATCGTTGGCTGCTCGACCCCCAACCTGATGGCCAAGCTGGATTGGGTGGACACCCATTCCTACTGGCAGCACCCCCATTTCCCGCGCCGCCCTTGGGATTCCGAGGATTGGATTGTCAACAACCGCACCATGGTCAACGAGCACGGCGGCACGCTGCCCGGCTTGGCCCTCAAGCGCGTCGCCGGCCTGCCGCACGCCTGCACCGAATACAACCACGCCGCCCCGAACACCTACAGCAGCGAAGGCTTCCTGCTCTTGGCCGCCTACGCTGCCCTGCAGGATTGGGACGCCATCTATGTCTATAGTTACTCGCACGCCGCCAGGCCCGACCAGCGCCAGATCAGCAGCTTCTTCGACGTCGCGCAGCACCCCTCCAAGATGGCGACCTTCCTGCCCGCCGCCGCCATGTTCCGCCGCGGCGACGTCCAGGCCGCCCGCCAATTCATCGCCGCCGAACTCGGCCGCGAAAAGGAAGCCGACCTCCTGCGCCAGGCCCATTCCTGGAGCCTCGTGGACGCCGCCAACGCCGGCATCCCCCGCGAAGCCGCCCTCTTGCATCGCGTCGGCCTCGTCACTGAAGGCCGCCCCCTGCCCGCCGGCGCGCAAAAGCCCGCCGCCGACCAGGCCCCGGCGCGAATGGAGTCCGACACCGGCGAACTGGTCTGGGACCTGTCCACCGCCAAGCGCGGCCTGGTCACTGTCAACACCCCGCGCAGCAAAGCCGTCATCGGCTTCGCCGGCGGGCAGCGCCACGTCTTGGGGGACATCGTCATCGAGCCCGGCGCCACCCTGCAGGACGGCTGGTCCGCCATCACCCTCACCGCGCTTGAAAACGACGCCCATTGGCTGATCACCGCGACCGGCTATGCCGAAAACACCGGCATGAAATGGAAGGACGCCGCCAAATCCTCCGTCGGTCGCAACTGGGGCCAGGCCCCTTCCCGCGTCGAGGGGATAAAAGCCAAAATACAATTCCCGAAAGCCCGCGCTGTCGAAGCCTGGGCGCTTGATGAAAGCGGCGCCCGCCGCGAAAAACTGCCGGTCACTGCCGCCGGCTTCGAAATCGGTCCCCGGCACCGCACCCTTTGGTATGAAGTCGCGCTGAAAGCTGCCAACTGAGCGCAACGACCCAGCATCCGCCAAACGTCGCGCGGGCGGGCGCGATCTGCCGCCCTTTTGCCCTTGGCTTCAGCCAGGGGTGCGCCAAGCCACGAGAACATCGCAACGGTTTTAGCCGTTTCCTGTGCATCCCTGCCGGACCGCTCTCCACCCCGCTGAAGCGGGGTGTTAATGGGAAGGGCGCTTGTGGAGGCGCGCCAGCGTCGTGGAGTGCGCCAGCCCTCTGGCGCTTTGGCAGTTTTGAGGCGTCATCTTTGATTAACGGCTGGCGCAAGCCAAGGCCACGCGCCCAAGAAAAGCGGTAGAGGACTACCGCACTCCAAGACCTCGCGGACTTCGCGCGGGGCTTTCGATCTCGCGCCCGCGTCGGCACAAGTTCAGCCGCCCAAACGCAAAGACGCGGAGGCGCAAAGGCGCAGAGAAATAAAATTCTCTTCTCCCAACCACCAACTTCATCTTTGCGGCTCTGCGGCTCTGCGACTTTGCGTTACAGTCCCCTGCGCCCGCTTCAACGCGGAGACCAACTCATTCAACTTTCCCTGCACCGCCCGGACCTCCGCCAGCGTCGGCGGAGCGCTGGACGCGCTCGCGTTCGCCGCCGAGTTCGCCAAGCCTGACGAGAAAAAGCGCCTGTGCGGCGCGCCAGCGTCGTGGAGTGCGCCAGTCCTCTGGCGCTTTGGCAAGGCTGAGGTGTCATCCCTGGCCAGCGGCTGACCTATGCCAAAGCCATGCGCCCAAGAAAAGCGGTAGAGGACTACCGCACTCCAAGACCTCGCGGACTTCGCGCGGGGCTTTCGATCTCGCGCCCGCGTCGGCACAAGTTCAGCCGCCCAAACGCAAAGACGCGGAGGCGCAAAGGCGCAGAGAAATAAAATTCTCTTCTCCCAACCACCAACTTCATCTTTGCGGCTCTGCGACTCTGCGACTTTGCGTTACAGTCCCCTGCGCCCGATAACTTCAATCGCCGGCGAAAATCCCATCGCCAGCATTGCGCACGGACGCCAACGGGCGCCTGCACCGGGCCAAAATTTAGTTGCTATTTTGCACTTGCAAACCGGGGTGCCAGAGTTAGGTTGCCTCAAGTAAAACAATAGATTTTATGAAAAAGAACGCCGCCCTCTGGGTCGTGGCCTTTCTGAGTGTTGGCTTATGCCGAACCCTCTTTGCTGAGCTCAGCAGCACCAACCCCAACTCCGCCAACAACACGCCCTTGATTGCCAAGGGCGCGGTTTGGAAGTATTGGCCGCAAACCCACCCCCCGCCCGCCGGCTGGCAGGAAGCCGCCCTCGACGACGCCGAATGGGCCTCTGGCCGGGCCCAGTTGGGCTATGGCGACGGCGACGAGGCCACTGTTCTTTATGATAAAGTGGCTGCCGCCCAAAGGCCGGTCACGGCTTACCTCCGCAAAGCCTTTCAGGTGTCCAACATCGCGGCCGTTCAAACGCTGGGGCTGAAATTGCTGCGCGATGACGGCGCGGTGCTCTACCTCAACGGCGTGGAGTTATACCGGAATAACATGCCCGCCGGACCAGTGGAGAGTCAGACGTTGGCCTTGACCTCGATTAACCATGACGCCGAGAAAACTTACATTTCCGCCATCCTGCCGGCCCACCTGCTTGTCCAAGGCGTCAACGTGCTGGCGGTCGAAATCCACCAAGTCGTCGCCGGCAGCGCCGACATGAGCTTCGATCTGGAACTGACGCCCAACGTCTCGAACGCCGAGCCCGGCGCGTTGACCCTCATCGCCCGGGGCGCCGAGTGGAAATACCTCGACGATGGCAGCGACCAGGGGACGGCTTGGATTCAGGCCGCCTTTGATGATTCCGCCTGGAAAGCCGGCTTGGGCCCGCTAGGCTATGCCAACGGCAATGAGGCCACTGTCGTCAGCTACGGCCCCGATCCATCTCACAAATACATCACCACCTATTTCCGGAAAAAGTTTCATGTCGCCGATCCCGCCGCCATCTCGAACCTGGTGGTCCGAGTGATGCGCGACGATGGCGCCGCCACCTACTTGAACGGCATCCAAATCACCCGCGGCAACCTGGCCGCCAACGCCACTTACCTGACCCCCGCCCGCTCCAATTACGGGCCGCCCAAGGAAACCAATTATTATTCCGCCAATGTGAACCCGGCGCTGCTGGTGGCCGGCGAGAACATCCTGGCGGCCGAAGTGCATCAATACAGCGGCGCCAGCGCCGACCTCAGTTTCGACCTCGAATTGACCGGCCGCGCGGGAGCGCCAAATCTCCCGCCCGTCGTCACCCTCACCAGCCCAACCGGCGAAGAATCCTTCACGGCCCCCGCCGACGTGGCCCTCGCCGCCACCGTCAAAACTGGCAGCAGCGAGGTGCTGTGGGTGGAATTTTTCGCCAACGGCCAGTTGATTGGGCGGGACACCAACTCCCCCTATGGCCTGGTCTGGAGCCAGGCGCCAGCCGGTAATTACACCCTGGTGGCCACCGCCACCGACGCCCGCCGAAACCAGGCCTCTTCCAAGCCCGTCGCCATCACCGTGGCGGCGCCTGCCAACCAACCGCCCACGGTAAGCATTACCAAGCCGCAAAGCGGCGCGGGATTTGTCGCCCCGGCGGACATCGAGCTGCTGGCCGTCGCCGCCGATGCCGATGGCGCGGTTGCCAGCGTGGAATTTTTCGCCAATGGCGTCAGCCTGGGCCAGGCGCAAGCCGCGCAGAACCCCGGCCAGCCGCCGGCCTGGCAGCTCCTTTGGACCGCCGTGCCGCCAGGCCAATACCAAGTCACCGCGCGAGCGACCGACGATCAAGGCGCGCCGACCACTTCGGCAACGGTCCTGATCAGCGTGGGGACCGCCGCCGCCAAGCCGGTGGTGACCGTTTCCGCCACCAACCGCGTGGCGGTGGAAGGCGCCGCCGATGTCGCCGAGTTCCTCATTCAACGCGCCGGCGGCAACTCGACCGCTCCGTTGACGGTCTATTATTCGTTGAGCGGCACGGCGGAGAACGGCGTGGATTACGCGGCCTTGCCTGATCATGTCACCATCCCCGCCGGAGCGGTATCCGCGCCCGTCATCGTGCGAGCCCTGGCCGATTTCGCCAATGAATTCGTCGAAACCGTGGTTTTGACCATTGTGTCGGACACCGAGGGAACCTACCAGATTGGAGAGCCCAATACCTACACCAACATGATTGTGGAGGCGCCGCCGATGCCCGGGCTGGCGCCGGCCGGCGACGAACCGCTGCTTCAATCATTGGCCGGCGCCGCGGTCGCGCCCGGTTTCCCCACCTTGCTCTATGGCTTCCAGCGCCTGCCCGATGGCCAGTGCCAAATGACCATTATCTCCGAACCCGGCAAGGCCGTCATCATCGAGGCCTCGGAAGACCTCGACAACTGGACGCCGCTGGCCACCTTGCCCAATCCGGCGGGTGTGCTCGAGTTCACCGACCCCAGCGCCGCCAATTTCAAACAGACCTTCTACCGGCTGGTGGTGGAATAGGGCTCCCCAGGTTCGGCGCCGGGCCAAAGCCCGGCGAAAACAGGCGGCCAATCCGTTGATCCTACAGCGGGGGAAACGGCGTTTTTCCCTCCTTTTCCCATTTCCCTGCTTGAGCCAGCGGGCGGGGTGGGTTAGTTTGCGCGCGAATTTTGAACAAAATCTAACTGGATGACCACCACCGGGACCAGCGCCGCGCCCAAGCCGAAGTTTGGCCGCGCCTTTTGGACACTTAACACCATCGAGATGTGGGAGCGGCTGGCCTACTACAACCTGCGGGTAATGGCCCCCATCTACATCATGCAGGCCGATAATCCGGGCGGGCTGCACCTAACCGCTGCCGATAAGGGCACCATTTACGCCTGGTGGGCCATCTTTCAAAGCCTGCTGCCCGTGGCGACCGGCGGTTACGCGGACCGTTTCGGCTACAAAAAAACGCTAATCTTCGCCATCAGCACCATGATGCTCGGCTATGTGATGCTGGCCTTGCTGCGGGATGTCTCTTTCGTCAGCAATTACTGGGGATTTTTCGGCGGCATCCTGGTCCTCGCCACCGGCACCGCCTTTTTCAAACCCGCCATCCAGGGTTCCCTGGCGCACTCGCTTACCCGCGAAAACTCCTCGGTCGGCTGGGGCATTTTCTACTGGGTGGTGAATGTCGGGGCTTTCATCGGCCATTTTCTGCCGACCGTCTTTTTGCTTTCCAGCGACCTGCTGCCGGTGCCGTTCAACGCCGGGGACAACTCGCGCGAGGCCTGGCGCAACTGTTTCCTGGCCTCGGCCGGCTTCACCGCGATCAACCTTGGGCTGCTCTTTTTCCTGCGGGACGTGCCGTCCGGCGCCTCGAAGACCGAAAGCCTCTGGCAGGTGCTCAAGCGCACGCTGCGCGAGGTGATCGAGCCGCGCCTCGTGGCGTGGCTGGCCATTATGTCCTGTTTCTGGCTGATGATGTTCCAGCTATGGGACACCCAGCCTAACTTCATCGCCGACTGGGTGGACAGCCGGGCCATGGCCGAAAGCCTGCGCTGGCTGCCAGACAAGGTTTACGCGGGGCTGGTCGAGCAAACGCCGCGCGGGCCGATGATCCCGCAACAGGTGCTGCTGAGCGCCAATGCGCTTTTCATCATCCTTGGCGTCATCCCCGCCACCTGGCTGACCCGCCGGATGCGAACGCTCGAGGCGATGCTGATCGGCATGATGACCGCCACCGTGGGCCTCCTGGTGGCTGGCTGGACCATGAGCGCCTGGGTGCTCGTGCTCGGCATCCTTTTCTTTTCGATTGGGGAAATGACCACCGGCCCCAAAAAGAGCGAATACCTCGCGCTCATCGCGCCGCCCGGCAAAAAGGGCCTCTACCTGGGATACGTCAACATCCCGGTGGGCATCGGCGTGTTCACCGGCTCCAAGATCGCCGGCTATGTCTATGGCCACTACGGCGAGAAAGCGGTGCTGGCGCTGCGCTACCTGGCCGAGCATACCCCGCTGGGCCAGGCCAAAAGCTGGTCCGGCGACATTGGCACTTTGGAAAAAACCCTGGGCATCGCCCGCACCGACGCGATGCGTGTGTTGACCGAAACCACCGGCCTCGGCCCCGCCGAGGCCACGCACCTGCTCTGGAACACCTACCACCCGCACCTGCACGTCTGGATCCCGTTCGCCTGCGTGGGAGTGGTGGCGGCGGCCGCTCTTTGGATTTTCGGGCGCATGGCCAAACGCTGGAGCGATATGAACGCTTGATGGCCGCCTTGTTTGATCGGCCCTTCCGAATTAGGAATTCTTCGAGTTGAGGTGGGGGGGGGCGGCAGACCCGTCACGCGGATGATTTCCGACCACGGCACGGGTAAAACCCGATTTTC
>Ga0101944_10007718_pt1 | contig 10618 bp, 10 predicted proteins | sample DewCreD2012metaG_FD_75245 | JGI IMG/M metagenome (GOLD analysis project Ga0101944, IMG submission 75245) | Hot spring sediment bacterial and archeal communities from British Columbia, Canada, to study Microbial Dark Matter (Phase II) - Dewar... ...
GGTCGCTTTTCGCTACTAGCTTTGAAATATCCTGTCTAAAAGCCGTAGCCACCGAACTGAGCGGAGCCAGCCGGGTCTGATTGCAATAGAGCCTTTGATAGCCGGGGCTCGATTTGGCGTGATATAAATCAGCGGTAAAGGCAAAATCGAGTCCCGCGATATACACGGGGCCTTGGGTAACTGAAAGGGCAATATAGGTAGCCGTAAGTCCCACGGACCCCATCGGCGGGATTAGGGTGGGCAAAAGGTTCCTTTGTTCCAGCCTGCTTAAAAAGGCCAGATCTGTCCAGGGGGTAAAAAAGAAATAGGTTGTATTCTCCGCTACCTCTATGGTCCCTGGATGGGCGGAGAGGTCCATAGCCAGGGCAAAGTCTGCCTTTCCATAGCCAATAAAATCTTTGAGGTTCCAAATTTGGGCTTCCAGGGCGACAACCAAATCTACCGGGATTGCCCTGGCAATAAAGGACTGAAGAGCCGTGTCAACACAGATGATACGAAAGAATCTTTGTTCTTTGTTGGTTATTTCCGGATAGGCCTTTAAAAGCCGATCCAGTACTTCATCCAGGCTGGGCCCTGCTCCCGCAACTAATACTGGGGCCTGCCCAAAGCTGAGCCGATCCAGTGAAGGTCGCCGGGCTAGGGCGGGCAGGTTTCGCAGGGTGTTTCTCGTATAAAGCCGCCCCATCCGGGTAAGGGTCATCGCATTGGACCAGTCGATGGCTATATCATACTGGAGTGCTTGAACCAAGGTTTTATAAAGTTCTTCGTGTAAGGTCCACCCTACGTTCAGTGTTACCAGTTCTACCCTGCGAAAGTGGCGGGGACCCCAGGCTGAACGAACAAAACCGCATAGGTCTTCGGTGGATCTAATACTAATATAGGGTATGTTTTGGGGAACAGTACGGTAAAACTCCTCTTGTGTTGCCGTAAATAAAAGGGGATCTGCTTCTATAGCCAATAGGGCTGAATCCGCAGGTAAGGAGTTTATGAGTAACGGCAGTCCATAACCAAAAAGGGGCGACGCCACCAGGTAGAGTGTTCTTGGTCTAAGAGTATAGGTGAGGGCTGCTTTTTCTGACTGAGCAATGGGATCGATGGTGGAGAGAAGGGTTTTACCTTGATAAGCGAGTGAAAGACCCCGACGCGCAGGACGCGGTCGGGGAACTTCATGCATCATAGGGAGCTTTTATTTATTTGTCGCCATAAAGGTGCGGACAAAGGTATCAAAGAACAGATCCTTAAGTTTTTTACTGCTCAGGAAGTAGTTCCGCAGGGTCCGCTCGGAATACTGACCGGCAACATAATTGTAGTAATAATCTATAATTGCAGTGGTGGAATCCTCTGCCTTAGTTTCAGAAACAGGATTCAGAACTACAATATAATTTCCCACGACGATGGGTTTAGAAGGGGTCTGAAGGGGGGTAGCGAAGGCGGTCTTCCAGAAGGTTTCGTTGGTAGAAGCCCCTGCAAGTTCATCAACCTTTTGGTTATTAAGGCCTTTAAGAATTTCGATATCACCATAGTTTAGTGATATGGGTCCAAAGGATTTCTTTGTTAAAGCAAGAGCAGAAGCTGCATTGGCAAAACCCATGGAACGGGCCTTCTCAGCGAATTCGTTAGCCTTGGCGATGAGGTAGTCTTCTATCTTTCCCTTTTCAAAGGACATCATGTAGGAGCGAGCCTTTGCAAGGAGTGCCGCATCTGCAGTTACTGCGGGGCGGGGATCTTCTTCAGCACGATAAAAGGTCCAGCCAGAGGTCCCTTTTATAAGCTCGCTCAGGCTTCCCTTGCTCAGGTTGAGCACCTTTTCCCGGCTGGCTGCATCGGGAACTTCAGTAGAGAGTTCAAAGGCATATTTCAGGCCCGTATCGCCGCCCTTGTCTGCATATTCATCTTTAGAATGGGTTTTTGCGGCATCCTCAAAGGTGACTGAACCATTCTTTACAGAATCATAGACCTTTTTTGCATCCCCTTCGCTGGAGCTGATGGTAATCTTGGAAAGATGCACCTGCTTAAAAAGGTTGGGATTAGAGGTAACAAAGGCGCTTACTTCACTGTCAGGATAGGAGGAGAGGGGGAATGCAACCATATCAAAGCTTCGTTCTGGGGAAGCCATAGATTTAATAAAGTCCCGTTCCTGGGAAGAAATGCGAAGATTAAGGGAATCTTCCATATACCGTTCCAGGGCAATCTGGCCTTCCAGGTCTCGCCGAAGGTTCATCCGATCCGCTTCGGACATCGCTTTATACCGGGCCGCAGAGAATTTACCATTTTCTTGGAATACCGGTAAGGTTGCCATCCGTTTATCGACGAGTCCCTGGGGAGTGGTGTAGCCTGCTTTTTTCATTTCCTGAAGAGCCGCGGTCTGGACAACGGTGCTCTCAAAGGCCGCCCGCCACACCTGGAATGCTACATACTGGTTATTCTGGTCCTGGCCAGAGGAACGAATCTGTTCGCTGTAATAATCCCGCTGTTGGGCGAAGTAGTTACCGGGAATAAATTCTATTGGAATACCATCGTAGGAACCGAAGGACAGTCTTCCTCCCTCTGCGAGGCTGTTAGCTTTGGGTGCCATGGCCGGAACCAGCACAAAGGCAATCACGGTAAAAAGGGTGATGAGGATGGAGCCCGTATATAGGGCGGGGTGGGCCTTAAACCGGCGGACGAATTCCTGCCATCCTGATACCTCATTCTGAACAACAGGCTTTTTCTCTTTTGATGCCATAGAGTTATGTACCTCTCTGCGTTGAAGCTCGACGTTTACGGTTCAATATAAAATTGCACCGCAGGCAGTAAAACATACCATGCCGATAAAGGGGCGTCAATTACTCGGAAAGCTTTCGTTTTTGGTGGCACTCTTAATATAATCCCGTAGGGCCATATTGATGAGGGTCTGATAACCGATTTTTTCTTCACTGGCTTTCTTCTTAAAATATAAGAGTATATCGTTGTCCAGACGGATCGATGTAGATACTTTTTTAGGACTGTAAAATCTGCCACGGACTCCCTTGCTAAAATCATACTCAGGAAGCAGTTCGAAAGCTTCTTCAGAGTGTTTCATATTGTCTTCGCTCATTGGCGGTTGCCTCCCGGGCTGAAATAATACGGATTACTTCTTCACCTCTTTCGGTAAAGAAGAGATGGGCTACAACTGTGAGTTTTCCAATTCGAGTCTGACCAATCGTAATCCATCGCTCTTCAAAGTAATCAAATCGTATGTCGAGAATGGAAAGATGTAAGGGATCCTGAAATACTTCTTGAGCTTCTTCAAATGAAATGCCGTGTTTTTTCATATTAATGTTATTTTTTTGCGAATCCCAAACAAATACCACTATTTTTAATGTAATTTATAGTAGTTACATTGTCAATACAAATATTTATAAGAGGAGCATCTTTCCAAATGCAAACTCATTTTGAAAGATCCTCATCTTGATGAAAAAAATTACGAAAAACTGCTTGACATAAAATTAGTATTTCGATATATTCACAACCGTTACGGGGGCGTAGCGAAGCTGGTTATCGCGCTGGCCTGTCAAGCCGGAGATCGCGGGTTCAAGCCCCGTCGCTCCCGTAAAGCCCGTCCAATTTTGGACGGGCTTTTTTCCATATACGCCTTATTATAAAATCAATACAATTACGGGCTGTAGCGCAGGGGCTAGCGCGCTTGGTTCGGGACCAAGATGTCGGCGGTTCAAATCCGCCCAGCCCGAGGTGTACTCAAAAACCGCATCGAAGGATGCGGTTTTTTCGTCATAGGGGTAAAGCGGGCGCCGTTTCACGGCGTCCGCCCAGCCCGAAATGGCTAAAATTGAAGAACGGGCGGATTTGAAACGGAGCAGGCGCGCCGCGAAGGCGGCGAAAAGCGCCCATGGATGGGCGCGGCAGCCTGCGGAGACGGGCTGGAAAGACGAGGCAGGAAGCCGAGTCTTGGAAGCCAAATCCGCCCAGCCCGAGGTGTACTCGAAAGCCGCATCGAAGAATGCGGCTTTCTCGTCATAGGGGTAAAGCGGGCGCCGTTCCACGGCGTCCGCCCAGAGCGAAGTACCTTCGATATATTTTGCTTTCTTCCGTATAATATAGTATCTTGTAATTGATTGATTTTTAACAACAATATTGCAAGGAGTATGAAATGGAGTATCGAAGACTTGGTTCGGCGGGAGTAAAGGTTTCGGCCCTTTCCCTCGGATCCTGGGTTACCTATGGGTCTCAGGTTGATATAGATGCATCGGCGGCGATGCTTAAGGCCGCTTATGATCAGGGGGTAAACTTTTTTGACAATGCAGAATCCTATGCAGGGGGCAAATCTGAAGAAATCATGGGGGCGGCCCTGAAAAAACTGGGCCTTCGCCGTGCAAGTTACCTGGTGAGCACCAAATTTTACTGGGGGCTTAATGAAGGTCCCAATGAAAAAAACACTTTAAATAGAAAATATCTGATGCAAGCCATTGATGGTTCTCTGGCCCGATTTGGTCTAGATTATGTGGACCTGGTCTTCTGTCATCGACCTGATCCGAATACCCCAATGGAAGAAGTCGTCTGGGCGATGAATGATATCGTTGCTTCGGGAAAAGCCCTGTATTGGGGTACTTCTGAGTGGAGTGCCGAAGAAATTCGGCAGGCATGGGAAATTGCAGACCGCCGCAATCTTAGAAAACCTCAGATGGAACAGCCCCAGTATAATCTGCTGTTCCGGGATCGGGTCGAAAAGGAATATCAACGCTTGTACGGTGACATAGGTTTGGGACTTACGACCTGGAGCCCCCTGGCTTCAGGAATTCTGTCCGGCAAGTATGCCAAGGGTATTCCCGCTGGTTCCCGGCTTTCACTGCCTGGCTATGAGTGGCTCAAGGATCGGTTCCCACAGGAAGTCCTGAGATCTGCCGCTGCATTAGATCCGATTGCTCGGGACCTGGGCGCAACCCCCTCTCAGCTTGCGATAGCCTGGTGTCTCAGAAATCCCCATGTCAGCACGGTCATCACCGGAGCAAGCCGTCTTGAACAATTGCAGGAAAACCTGAAAGCCCTCGAATTTGTGCCCAAATTGACCCAGCCAGTGCTGGATTCGATTGATAAAGCCCTAGCGCCAGCCTTATCGTTAATGGTTGGAAAATAATACTATTACCGGTTTTACCGTAACACCCTCCAGTGCCGCTGAAGTTTCGGCGGCCCTTACAAAGACCAGTAAAAAGGTAGACCCTGTCAAAGCCCGAGGTGCCATAGCTGATGTTGTTAGCCGGGAAAAATCCCGCCGATCCGGTTATTGATCCGGCTGAACTGGATCTACCCCTGAAGATTAGGTTTACCATCCAAATCCGAAATGACGCCCGGGGGCCCATCAACTTTAATGCCCTGGGTTATGAACTCTTGATTAATGGTGAAAGCCTCGTAGTAGGCGAGAGCGGTGCTGTTACCCAAAAAGGCCAGGAAGTTCTGGTAACGGTAGAAAATATTTTCAGCACTAAACGGCTTACCTCTGGTGTAAAGAGGGTGTTTACCGATAAGAAAGGCAGTTTCAGGGTTAAGGGCAGCGCAAGCATCAAACTGCCTGATGAAATCAGTACCCGACCTATTCCCTTAGGGTTTGATGAAAAGGGCTCCTTCACGTTACAATAATAGTATGTTCCGTACACTGGTCGCGTTTTATACTAGGATAACCAATCGAATTTCATTGGCTATAGTGGCCATTGTTACCCTACTATTGGTAATTTTCATCGTACCTGCGGTGTATGGTCAATTTTCACCTGGGGGCATACCCTGTAGAGCTCTGGATACCCTTTTTACCTATACCCCTGACCAGGCAAAGACGGTGCTCGCCTGTTTCGGTCCGCTTCTAGGAAAATACCGCCTGGCAGAGCTTACGCTGGATTTGGTTTACCCGGTTGTGTACAGCCTGTTCTTTTCCATGGCCCTGACCGCTTTGGTAAGAGACAGTTCCCGCCTGCTCAATTTGTTACAGTATCTCCTTTTATTCCCTCTTCTCGCCTGGTTCTTTGACCTTTTGGAAAATGCCAGCATCAGCGTTCTTATTGCTCAATATCCAGACTTTTCTCCGCTTGTTGCCCAGATGGCCAGCCTCAGCACTTCCTTGAAATGGATATGTGTGGGGCTCAATGTTCTTATTATTATTGGGCTCGGCCTGTATAGGACTGTTTGGGCTGGGAGAAAACGATTTTTTTCTTCTCCCAATTGAATGCTGTAGGTTTGTAATGCTAGATTGTCTGTATGGACCTTACTATCTTCTCTTTACAGCGGATTGATTTTGTCTTTGATATGCAATATTTTACATTTAAAATTAATCGGGGTGTAAAGTACCTGGTATTTAAAGTATACCGGGAGGGACACTGTATTCATCGTGAACAGATACTGCTCGAAACCTGGATAGCTCAAAAATACAGACACTCTTTTGTCATCAATCTGGAACAAAAATCGTACGAATGTACAATTATCTTTGGTAAAACAGAAGTATATAATCTTGTCTATGCTGTACTTATCAATAATCGGCTTGTGGCCGGTGAAGAACCTGGGCGGCTTCAGGAGCTTACAGAGGAAGATGCTGTAGAGCAGAAGCCCTTATCCCCTTGGCAGCAAGCCTTATTCTTTTTGAGTCCCCTTATCACATTGATCATTAGTGATATCATCGATAATACCATAAACGATTTGCATACGTACCTAAAAGTTGGAGTTCTTGGTGCCCTTTGTATGGCAGGAGTAGAAATTGTAGTTCAATATTTTTATAAAGGTTTTAAAGTACTTAAGAGGGCTTCTGAAAACTTTAATAATAGAAGTCTACTCTACCATATATGCAAATCCTGTAAGGATGTGCTTAGGCACCTTAAAATATCTAAATAAGTTGCCTTGATGATATAGTAATGTTTTTTCCTGATGAAAAAAGCAGGATATAGAAAGATTCTGGAAGAATGAGCAGCATAAGGGGCTGGAACTTCCTCCGCTTTTTGCTCCCACAAAACAATTATTATTATTGTAGGGTACAAGATATGATACTGCTTCGATAGTATCTGCAGGATTTTTCAAAGCCAGGTGTGCAAAAAGCAATCAGGCTGAAAGTGAATATATTAAAACGGGATTTGATGAACATCTGTAACCCTAAAACTTATTGTTCAATGGCTTATAAATCTTAAAAATCGTAACTTTTTTGTTGACAAAAGGAAAAAGCTGTCCCATAATCTGTAATAGATATGGAAGCGGTTACATATGTCTACCATGTATGATGTGGCTCGCCACGCTGGCGTTTCAGTTGCAACAGTGTCTCGATATTTCAACGGGGGCTATGTGAGCCCGGCGGCTCGGGAAGCTATCGATGCGGCAGTACATGCCCTGGCTTACAAACCCAACCGGATTGCCCGGACACTCACGAATAAATCATCCAGAGTGATTGGCCTTGTTGTTCCCAGTGTAACCAATCCATTTTTTCCGGAACTGGCCCGGGCTGTAGAAGGAGAGGCGAGCCGGCGAGGGTACCAGGTGGTTCTCTGTAATGCGGAGGGATCGGTAGAAAAGGAACAATCCTTTATAGATACCCTAACATCCAGTTTTGCCGATGGTATTATTACGTCCACAGGAAATTGTGGTGCCTATTATGAAAAAAACGGTATCCCTGTGGTTTCTGTGGACCGGGAATTAGGTACTGGCGCACCCCATGTTACATCGGACAATTATTCGGGGGGCAGGATCGTCTGCGACCATCTGGTTGAACGGGGCTGTAAAAACATAGCTTTTATCGGCGCATCCGAAGAATCGACAAGTCAGCGGCACCGTCGTGAGGGCTTTTTCGATGAAGCCCATCGAATGGGTCTTGCGATACCGGCCCTTTTTACCGCCGATGATACCGATGAATATCATACTTTGTATGAAGAGGGCGAACGGCTTTCTACCTTTGATGGAATTTTTGCCTGGAATGACTTTGCAGCCATACAGGCCATTCGGGCTCTTCACCAGGCAGGCTTTACTGTTCCAAGCCAAACCCTTGTTGTTGGTTTTGATGACATCCATATTGCAAAACTGTACACCCCCTCGCTTAGTACGGTAGCCCAACCAATTTACGAAATGGGCCGGGCCGCGGCTGAACTATTATTGCGTCAAATATCGGGGGAAAAACTGGAAGGGGTTACCTACTTATTAAGTGTTTCTCTCATAGAGCGGGAAACTACCAGAAGGTAAATGGTCTATCAGGAGGAGTTTGATGAAAAAACTGGGAATACTGAATGCCGATATTGCCTCAGTGCTTGCCTATATGGGGCATACTGATACCATCGCCATCGCTGACTGCGGATTGCCCATCCCAAAAGAGACGCAACGGATTGACCTGGCTATACGAAAGGGGCTCCCTTCATTTGTAGAGGTCCTCGATGCGGTCCAGGACGATATGGTTATCGAAAAAATAACCTTAGCGGAGGAAATTAAGACCCATAACCAGGAAATTCTTGTTAAAATTCGAGAACGTTTTCCAAATACGCCTATTCAATTTGTAAGCCATGAATCTTTTAAGGCCCTAACGGTTCATTGCAAAGCGATTATAAGAACCGGTGAAGCCAGTCCCTATGCAAATATCATCCTCCATTCCGGTGTGAATTTTTAGAGGTTCCCCATGAAACTAGAAATGTCAGGTATCTGGAAAAGTTTCGGCCCTGTTCAGGTACTTAAAAATATGCAGCTCCAGGTATTGCCCGGAGAAATACATGCGCTAGTCGGAGAAAACGGGGCAGGTAAATCAACTTTGATGAAAATACTCGGCGGGGTCATCCAAAAAGATTCTGGCGAAATTCGAATAGATGACAAGCCTGTAGAAATTAATAAGGTACGGGATGCAGAAAAGCTTGGTATTGCAATTATACACCAGGAACTGAGTGTAATTCCCGATATGACCATATCAGAAAATATCTTTCTGGGTAATGAATTGCGCACTTCTCTAGGGCTTATAGATGAAAAGTCCATGAATCAGCGGGTAACCGAAGTCTTAAGCAAATTGGGGCTCGAAGTTAATCCAAAGGAGCGCTGTAGAAAGCTTGGCGTTGGTCAGCTCCAATTGGTGGAAATTGCCAAAGCCCTTATACATAGGGCCCAGCTTATTGTAATGGATGAACCTACCAGTGCCTTAACAGACCATGAAATCGATCGTCTTTTTAAAATTATCCGATCCTTAAAACAGGAAGGGGTTTCTTTTGTGTATATTTCCCATCGGTTAGAAGAACTCTTCGCAATTTGCGACAGACTTACGGTTTTACGGGATGGTGAATATATCGGAACTGCGGATGTTAAAGACCTCTCTTTTAACCAGGTTATTTCGATGATGGTTGGTCGTGAAATTGGAGATCGATTCCCTAAAAAAACAAATCACTCCGGTGAGACTATACTGGAAGTTCAGCATTTAAGCCGTTCTGGCAAGTTTGACAATATTACCTTTAATCTTCGCAAAGGTGAAATTCTTGGCATTGCAGGACTTATGGGGGCCGGTAGAACAGAATTGGTTCGAGCCCTTTTTGGTGCTGAACCGGCTGATTCTGGAGAAATAAAATTAAAGGGTAAGGTTGTTACCATCGGATCTCCAAAAGAGGCCATGAATCTTGGCTTTGGCCTTGTGACAGAAGATCGAAAACTAGAGGGGCTCTTTTTAGACTTTAAACTGGATTTTAATATAATGGCTGCAAACTTCGAAAACCTTTCTTCCCATGGAATCCTGCATAAACAAAAGATAACGCCCTATGTGCAATCGCTTATCCAATCTTTGCGGGTTAAAACTTCATCAATCTATGAAACTGCAAAGAATCTGTCGGGTGGAAACCAACAAAAAGTTGTGGTTGCAAAATGGTTAGGCAGAAAACCTGAAATTCTTATTCTGGACGAACCAACCCGCGGGGTAGATGTGGGTGCAAAACGCGAGATTTATGAAATCATGAACGATCTGGCAAGCAAAGGTGTCTCCATCATAATGGTCTCCAGTGAATTGCCGGAAATTATCGGCATGAGTGATCGGGTGCTGGTGCTCAGACTTGGACACCAGGCTGGCATACTTGAATCAGATATTACCCAGGAAAACATTATGTCCCTGGCGACGGGAGTATAGCTATGAAAAGAATCGAACTTAAAATTCCACAACAGTATAGTTCATTAATTGGACTTCTCTTATTAGGTGTATTACTGTCTGTATTATCACCAAGTTTTTTATCATTGTCCAACTTGATGAATGTCTTGAATCAGGTTTCTTTAAATGGACTTGTAGCCATAGGAATGACCTTTGTAATCCTTTCCGGTGGTATAGACCTGTCTGTAGGATCTGTTTTGGCCTTATCAGGCGCTGTATTAGCCGCTTTATTAAAATCTGGAGTCCCCGATGTTTTGGCCATGCTTATAGCTTTAGTATTAGGGGCCGTAATGGGTTTACTGAATGGTACTTTCATCTCCCGATTTAATCTCCAGCCCTTTATTGTGTCCATGGCTTTTATGACCATGTTCCGGGGCGCTACCTTTGTTTTTACCCAGGGGCGGCCTATTACTGGTCTTGGTGATGTGGGGCTTTTTGTTGCCTCAGGCCGAGGAGATGTGTTTGGTGTCCCCTGGTCTGGTATTATTCTGCTCATAGGTTTTATTGCTACAGCCTTTG
>Ga0101944_10007719_pt1 | contig 10617 bp, 7 predicted proteins | sample DewCreD2012metaG_FD_75245 | JGI IMG/M metagenome (GOLD analysis project Ga0101944, IMG submission 75245) | Hot spring sediment bacterial and archeal communities from British Columbia, Canada, to study Microbial Dark Matter (Phase II) - Dewar... ...
CAGCGCCACCGCGCCCGCCTTGATGTCCACAGTTTCGTCCTGCTGCGCGTAATCAACTGCGCCGAATCCGCAGGCGTCCGCGCACGCGGTGCAGTCCCGGTTTTCCGTGAACCGCACGCAGGCGCCGGTGTCTATGACCGGCACATTGGGCATGGCCCCGGCGAACGGCCAGTAGATGGCCTTGCGCATGCCCAGGCCCTCATCGTATTCATTGGGAACGGACACCGGGCAGGCGTTGAAGCATTCCATGCAACTGAAGCACGCGGCCGGGTCCACGAACCGCGCCTTCCGGGTCACGGTCACGATGAAATTGCCGAGAAATCCCTTGACATCCGTGACCTCGCTCCAGGTCATGGTCTCGATGTTCTCGTGGTGAAGAACTTCGTCCATCACGGGTTCGAGCATGCAGGGCGCGCAGTCCATGTTCGGGAACACATCCTCGTAGCGCACCACCATGCCGCCCACGCACGGCGCCTTTTCCACGAGGGTAACCTTGCGGCCCTTCTGCGCCAGGAGCAGGGCCGCGGACATGCCAGCAGGCCCCGCGCCCACGACCACGGCGTCCGGGTTGGCGTCAATCTCCGGGGTTTCCAGAGGCTCGTGCTCGAGCACGCGCTCCATGGCCCCGCGTATCATGGCGAGCGCCTTGTCCGTGGCCGCCCTGGGGTTGTTGCTCACCCACGCGCACATCTCGCGGATGTTGGCCATCTGCATGAGATACGGGTTGAGGCCCGCGGCGCGGCATGCGGCGCGGAAAGTGTGCTCGTGCTGGCGCGGCGAACACGCGGCGATCACGGCATGCGTTAAGCCGTGTTCTTTGATGGCTTCTTTGACGAAACCCGCGCCCTCGTCCGAGCAGAGCAGCCCGTGCTGAATGGCAACCACAGAATCTCCGCGCGCGGCCACGGCGCGCTCCAGCGCGTCCGTGTCCAGGCTCTCGGAAATGTTGGTTCCGCAGCGGCAGATAAAAACGCCGGTTTTTGTGTTCATGGCAACCCCTCGCGGCTTGGGATGTGTTTCTGATTGCAAATTCATTTATGTTTTCTTGTAAAAATATGTTGTTGTGAAATCCCGGCGAGGAGCGGGCTTGCGGCCATCCCCGCATTTTTACATGTAGAGCATACATTACATCAGCGCCGGGGCAAAACGCAAGCAGAAAAATTTATGGAAATCCTGTCCATCTTTTTTTGTGATATTACGCCGGGCGCGGTATAATAAACGCCATTAGCAGGGAGACAACGGCTCGATAGCAAGATGCGGAATGCCGATGAGCCACAGGCTCCGGGCGGCCCGCCGCCGCATGAAAGGACGGACTCGCATGAGCGTGCATATAGTTGATGTGGAAGGCATCGAGAGCGGCATGATGGCCGCGGACGACATATTGGCCCTGGACGGCACGGTGATCGTGCGCAAGGGCATCGAATTGGAAGGGCGGCACATGCGCCTGTTCAAGCGGGCGCTCATATCCCAGGTGCGCGTGGTGCGCGGGGAAAAGCCGCCCGAGGGCAGGGATTCCATCCACATTGACGAATACGCAAACAACCTGGCGCACCTCAAGGCCGCGCGCATTCTGATTGTGGACGACTCGAAATTTTTGCGGTTCAAGCTGCAGAAAGCGCTTGTGGCCGCGGGGCTGAATGTGGTGGGCATGGCCGAAGACGGGCAGCAGGCCGTGGCCGCGGCGCGCGAGCTGCAGCCCACGCTGGTGACCATGGACATCGAGATGCCAAACTTCGACGGGCTGTCCGCAGTGGCGCCCGTGCGCGAAGCTTCACCCGGCGCCGAGGTGGTCATGATCTCCTCGGCCGGAGACGAAGAGCGCGTGCTTCTCGCCCTGGCCGGCGGCGCCATGGATTTTATTCATAAGCCCATTGACCCGGTGGCCACCGTGCGCGCCATCATCAACATCATCATTGTGTCCAGGGCCTATTGAGGAAGCGCCGCGGGCCTTGCGGATTCCAGGCCGGAGCCGCGCGCCGCGGACCCCATGACCGGAATTTTTTCAACGGATAACAGACGCCATTACGAAACCCTGGGGCTTGCGCCCGGAGCGGGTGTGCGCGAGGTGAAAAAACAGGCGCGCATGCTCCTGCTGCGCTTTCACCCGGACCTGAACCCCCAGAACCGCGAGTTCTGCGAGGAAAAAACCAAGGGGATTGCGGCGGCGTACACGGCGCTGCTGCAATGGCTGCGCCAGAGCGGGGACACAGAGGCGGCCGAAGCGGCCGCGCCCGCGGCGGGAGTGGCCCTTGTGTTCGAGCTGTCCCGCAGGCTGTTCGCGCTTCCCGCGGCGCAAGTGCGCGGCGTGTTGCGCGTGCGGGACGCGCGCCTCGAGGATTTGAGCATCGTCTCCGGCGCGTTCCCGTACATCTGCGGCGTGTTCCAGAGCCGGGGAGAACTGGTCATGCTGTGGAACCTGCATGCGCAACTGGGCCTGCGCGAGCCGGCCGCGGATTCGGGCCTGGCGCGCGCCATGCTGGTGCATGCCGAATGCGAAGACACGGCCGCCGGGTTCCTGGCCGACGCCGTGCACGGCATGGCTGAATGCGAACAGGGCGCGGGCGGCGTTCTGGATACGCCTCACGGACAGGCCGCGGTTCTCGACCTGCGTGAGCTGCTGTTCGGCGATACTGGAGGTTGTTGATAATTCGGATGTCTGCTTACAGCACGAGCGTGCGGCAAAAACGGGGATGGCGGGCTTGTTCAAAGAGCCATGCCGCCGCAAAACCAGGGACCGGGGGGCTGTTGAAAAGTCCCGGCGGCCGTAAAAAACAGGGACAGGCACGCGGGAAAACGCCGCGTTCCCAGTCCCTGTTTTTTACTGCGTTCGCGCCTTTGATGCAGCTTATCGAGTTTTTCGACAGCCCCACAGTGGAGCTGTTGAAAAACTCGTTTTTTGTTTTCTTCGCTATGTTTCCAAGTGCCGCAAATGAGCAAAAGTGAGGAAAAACACCGGGACTGGGTGCGTTTTGCGACAGCAAAACCTTGCCTGTCCCGCGTTTTTTCCGGCGCCGGGACTTTTTCAACGGCCCCACTTACCTGTTTTTACGGCCGCCGCGCTTACCCCCTGTGCCCCGCGATTTCATCCCTTGCCCGATTTTGAACGACTCTTTTCTCCGCGTTTCCGCGGTATCCTTTCCCTCCAATGGTTTTCTTCCCGCGCTTACACTCAACAGCCCCTCCGCCGAAAAAACAAAAATATCGCTTTAATAAAGGGATTTTTTATTAAAAAAATATTTTTGAGAAAACATTTAATTTTTCCTCAAGATCGCCGATAATGACAATAGAAGTGCGAAAAGGTGTTGTGGATGGAAATTACAAACATTCCAAAACTTCCGGCCCAAAAGGCAGAGGAATCGCAAAAGGTTAACCGCATTCCTCCTAAAGCGGGCAGCAACGCCTACGCCGCCAGCAAAGCCGCGGACCAGGCGGACATTTCGCCAAAGGCCCGGCAACTGCTCCAATTGCGGGAATCCTACCGCAAACTCGACGACGCCAAAGAGGAAAAAGTCGAGGCCCACAAGCTGGAGGAAAAGCTGGAGCAAGGTGTGACCAAGCTCTCTTCGGAGGAAATCGTGAGCAGCATTCTTCACGGGACGCTGTTCGAGGTCGTCTAACCTTTTCGCCTCGTTGGGTCAAAACTTAAGCAAACCCTATACCTTGGTTAGGGTTTTTTGCGTTTATTTTCAGTTGTAATGATGCTTAATTATTATCAAAAAGGTTTCATAATTCGTTATCTGGCGTGTGGAAAATTCAGGTTTGTGACTGAACACGAATTAGAATGAATCTCCACGAACGGATATTTTCCATGCTCACGGTGGACTCCCCAGATATTCGTGTTTTTAACTTTGAGTTTTTGTACGGCCAGCGGCGGCGGCGTTCGGGGACGCCGCCGTATATGCTTCGTGATTCACAGTTGCGATGAGTCGTTTGCAGCCTTTACATGACCGATTTGCGATCTTTGCCCAGTTTTACGATTTCTGAATCAATCGCTTATGAAAGCAGCGCGAAGGCGCAGCGGCATGAGCGTTATTCTTTCACGGAGAACGCGGAGTTTACACGGAGACACGGAGGTTTGCTAAGATCGAACCCTGGGGCCGCGCTCATGACGCCTTTCGCGCACTGGCCCACTGCCCCTTCTCCGTATCCTTATCCATACCCTTTCGTTGATCTTCTCCGTGCCCTCTGTGTCCCCCCGTGATCTCCGTGGTAATGGGACTGTTGAAAAAGTGCGGGGGGCGAAAAACGCTGGGGACAGGCTTCGTTTTCCTTGCGGAAAGCGACCCAGTGGGGCTGTTGAAAAACCCAATAAGCTGCATCAAAGGCGCAAACGCAGTAAAAAATAGGGACTGGGAACGCGGCGTTTTTCCGCGTGCCTGTCCCTGTTTTTTACGGCCGCCGGGCTTTTTCAACAGCCCCCCAGTCCCCGGTTTTTTCGCAGCCTTGCGATTTTATGAGTCACATCCTCGATGGGCGAAGGAGTTTTTCAGCAGCCCCGTAATCCCTGTTTTTGCCCTTGCTTTTCCCTGCACCCTGCCCGCTGCGCCCTGCACCCTACTCCATCCACTGATCGCCGAAAACGCCGTCGAGCGCCTCGGGCGCGTACTCGCGGACAAGGTCTTCGGTGATGGCGTTCTCTGCGATGATGGCGGAGAACAATTCGGCGCTGCGGCGCGGGCGGCGCGCCAGAGCCGGGTCCGTGTGGTCCACGGCCACGAGGCCGAACTGCTTGCAGAACCCTTCCTTCCACTCGAAGTTGTCCATGAAGGACCAGTGGAAATAGCCGCGGATGTCCGCGCCGTCCTGTATGGCGCGGTGAAGCTGGCGCAGGTGCCACAGCAGGTAGCGCGGCCGCACCTTGTCCGCGGAGTCGGCGATGCCGTTTTCCGTGATGTAGATGGGCTTGCGGAACCGATTCCAGGTTTCCATGAGAATCTTGTGGAATCCGGGCGGGTAGATCTGCCAGCCCATTTCGGTTTTTTCGATGCCGTCCGGCATAGTGGCGGTGTCCATCATGGCCATGTCTGTTTTGGAGGGGTCGAATTTGAGGGACATGCGGAAGTAGTAGTTCACGCCGCAGAAGTCGTAGCTGTTCTGGAGGTTGGGGATTTCGCGCGAGCCGAAGGGGAACTGCGCGCGGCCCGAGACCACGCTTTCGTCCCAGCCCGCGAAGCTGCCGTGGCGGAACACGCGCGCGGCCACCTTCTCGGCCATTCCGGGCAGGCCATCGGACCCCCAAGGCTCGATCCACTGATAGGCCTGCGCGATGCCGGCCAGGGGGCGTGTGCCGCCGGGCGCAGGCGGGGCTTTTCTGTGGATCAACTGATATGCGCGCGCGTGGCACTCCAGAAGCCGGCCCGTGACTTCGCCGTAGAGCTTGAAGGATTTCTTTTCGGGCGGGAATTCTCCGCCCAGGTATCCGGCCAAGGCCGGCACCAGAGGCTCGTTGAGCGTGACCCACCACTCGGGGTATTCGCCGAGTTCGTCAACGATCAGCTCCACGAATTTCATGAACCGGTCCGCGGCGGCGGGGTTGGTCCAACCGCCCTTTGCCGCGAACCACAGGGGCAGCACCCAGTGGTAGAGCGTGAGGCAGATGCGAATGTTGCGGTCTTTGAGGGACTGGAGGATGGCGCGGTAGCGCTCGATGGCCTGCGGGTCGAAATGTCCGTCGCGCGGCTCGACCTTGGCCCACTCGATGCCGAGGCGGAACGCCGGGTATCCGAGCTTGTTCATGAGCGCGTGGTCTTCGTCGTATTTGTTCCAGTAATCCATGCAGCGGCCCGAGACCGTGCCGTCGTGGATCTTGCCCTCGTGCTCGAAGACCCACCAGTCGGACGCGCTGTTGTGGCCCTCGATCTGGTGTCCGGCCGTGGCCGTGCCCCACACGAAATTTTTCGGGAATTCGAGTCTGTCGCCCATGAGGCAAACCTCCGCGGAAAGAACGATATTTGGCTACACTTTACGATGAAATGCGCCTGGTTTTCAAGCGGCCTGCGCAGCGGAGCTCTTTTTGCGGCGGCGTTCGAGAAGGGCCAGCCCCGCGCCAAACACGGCCACCATCACGCCCACGCCCGCGAACCACAGGGCCACGCCGCGGTCCGGCATGAACAGGGCCACGGGCACGGCCGCCAGGCACGCGCAGCACGCAGGCTCCAGCAGGGTCCACCACGGGAAAAGCAGGTTGTAGCGCACGCGGATCAGCAACAGGCTGCCCGCAGCGCCCAGCGCCGGCGGAACCATGAAGCCCCACATGGCCGCATGCACCGTGCGGAACGCGAAGCTGGAGTACCCGATGCCCGCAATCAGACCGATGAACACAAGCCCCATGACGGCGGCCGCGGCCGCGGGTTTCTTTAGTCCGATGAACAGGTGAACCAGCACGAACAGCAGGGCCACGCCACCGCCTCCGATCACGGACAAAAGGGCCAGCGGGTGCATGACCGCGGCCGGAAACTGCGGCCCGTTCATGAGCTGGATGATGCGCCCGCCGTACACCGCAAAGATCATGATGAAAACGGCCAGAACCGTGAAGCACTGCTGCAGCGCGCCGGTGTAGTATTCCTGCACCAGGTCGTGGCGGCCCTTGCCCTCGGCGTCGGACACTGCGGGCATGAGCGCGATGGCCACGCCCACGAGAAGCATGGTGGCCATGCCGAATATGAGCGCGGTGCTGAAATATCCGATCTGGGCCAGGCACGCCTCGCGCGTGTCCCCGAACAGCATCCAGTACAGCCCCACGATGCGCACCAGCGGCGCGGCCAAGTTCTGCACCACGGCCAGGGCCACCATGGACACCGCGGCCAGGCCCCCGAATTTGAGGATTTTCACGAACAGGCCCTGCCGCCGCCGCAGGTCGTAAATTTCCCCCACGCTGGCGTGCCCGGTGCGCCGCACCATGAGCATGGCCGGAACCAGGCCGAACAACTGCCCGACGCCAAGCCCGGCCACGGCCGCCACGACCAGCCACCGGCTGCCCGGTCCCCACACCGCGCGCGCCGCCAGAATCAACGCCACGGACCCGATGAACTGCCCGATGGGAAACAGGAAATTGCCCACGCTCACAAGGTCAATGCGCTGGAACCCGTTGAGCACGCTGTTCATGGCCCAGAACAGCATGCCCGCGCAGGCCGAGGCCACCAGGGTCACGGCCATGGCGTAGGTGTAGAGGCTCATGGCGCCGAGCGCGAACGCTACGCCGCCGCCCACGGCCGTGACGCCCAGCGCGGCGACTCCGTTCAGCAACACCAGCCGGTTGCCGTCGCCGATGAACCGGCGGGATTCCTCCACATCCAGATCCGCGTGCAGGGACACGAATGCGGTGATGGTCTGCGGCACGCCCAGGGCGATCACATTGCCCAGCACCCAGAACCAGCCCATCATGGGACCGAACAGGCCCATGAGTTCCGGCCCGAGAATGGTGGGCGTGAACGCCATCCAAGCCACGGTGAACAGGCCCCCGGCGAGAAGCGTGCCCATGGCCAGAAGGCCCCCGGCCTTGAACCGGTCCTTCTTTTCCTCGTCCGTGCCGCCTTTGGAAAAAACAGACTCTTTTTTTGGTTTTGTCATGAGCGAAAGTATACCACATTTCAAAAAGAAGCGGCATGCAGGGAACCGGGGACTGTTGAAAAAGCGCGGGGGGACGAAAAAACGCTGGGGGACAACGCTTTGCTTGCGGAAAGCGGCCCAGTGGTGGTGTTGAAAAAGCCCTGCGACCGTTAAAACAGGTACAGGCACAGTGGGGCCGTTGAAAAAGTCCCGGCGGCCGCAAAAAGCAGGTACAGGCACGCGGAAAAACGCCGCGTTCCCAGTCCCTGTTTTTTGCTGCGTTCACGCTTTTGGTGCAGCTTATGGAGTTTTTCAACAGCCCCCGAGTCTCCGGTTTTTTCGCGGCCATGCGAATGTATGATTCACATCCTCGATAGGCGAAGGGATTTTTCAACGGCCCCAATCGCGGCCCCGGCGCAATCCGCACGCGCGCCCTTGCTATAATAAGGAAACGGAACGGAGGGCCGCCATGCGAAAAACGACATTGTCCGCAATGCTTCTATTCATACTGTGCAGCGCGCCGTTTGCCTCCGCTGCGCCCGTACACGACATCCTGCCCGCGGACCTCGCGCAAAAATACGATCACTACATCGAGATATATCAACTGCGGCACATGCACCAGGGCGGAACCGCCGAGGCCCTGCTCGACGAGCAGACCAAAACCGCGGCGCTGCAATACTGGGGCCTGGGCGACAGCCAGGGCTGGACCGGGCTGACCATGGCCGCATTCGCGTTTCAGGGACAGTGGGATCTGGTGCGCGCCAACCTCGGATACTGGGACCTGTGCGAGGTGGAGCCGGGCCGCTACAAGCGCTGGCCCGAGATCCCCGCGGACTACGGACACGGCCAGACCAGCATTGACCAGTATGGGGAAATGCTTATGGGCCTGGCCGCGCTGGCCCTGGTTGCGCCCGAGGACCTCCAGAAGCAGGGCGCGCGCATCACGGACAACATGATCCGCTACGGCAAGGCCAACGGCTGGATCATGGGCCAGGGGCCGTGGACCGACATCCGCAACATCCGGTTCCTGCTGCAACTGCTGGCCGAAAAATTCGGGCTGGATACGGACACGCTCGCGCCCGGCGAAACGCGGGACCAGGCGCGCGAAGAATTTCTCGCGCAGTTCAAAAACGCATATCTCGTGCGCACGGGCAGCCCCAATTACTTCACGCTAAACCTCTACTTCGAGCGCATGTTCGTGGCCAAAATTCTTGCGCCGGACCTTCCGGGCCTGGACGCGGCCATCCGCGAATGGCACAAGGCTGTGAAGCGCGACGGCAACACCATGTTCGACTGGTTCCACGCGCGCGCCGCGGGCCGGGACACCGCGTTCGTGGCGGACGCCCTGCGCGCGTTCCCCGCGGACCCGCCCAGCGAGTGGCTGGACGACGGGTACAGCGTGGGCTACCGCTGGGAACGCAGCCCCGAGGAAATCGCCGAACCCGCGGACGGCCGCCCCATCGAATACACGGGCATGGACTTTCTGGCGCTCGCCTCGTTTTACGCATACTTCGAGTCGCGCGGCGGATTCTGACCCGCCCTGCCCGCGCCCGCCCTTGATTTCCGCGCCGCACGCATTATTATGTATTTTGGAACAACAACTCCATTTTAGGTGTTTCTGATAGGTAACAACCGGCAAAAACCGCACGGCGGAGGTGAACGATATGAAAGCAAACATCATTTTCGACGAGAAAAAACCCTACAGCGTCATGGTGGACGACAAGGGCGTGAAATACATCTGCGACCTGGGCGTGAACGACCAGGGCTATCTATCCGCACAGCACTGCTGGGAAGTGCAGGACCGGGACATCATTGAGCGGCTTTCCAAGTGACGGGCGCGCCGGGCGCGGCAAAAAGCAACTCAAGAACGGGGCCGCAAGGCCCCTTTTTCATTGGAATATGTCCGAAATTTCACAAAAGAAAGCCCCCGCCCTGTGAAAAGCGGCGGGGGCCTGAAACGCTCTTGCAATTGAGTTTCTTTGCGCGCCCGGATTATGGAGACAGGCGCGGCACATTTGCGGGCGGTTCGATTTCCATCCAGTCAATGGGCGTGCCCACCAGACTGCGGTAGTAGCGGCGCGTCACGGCCTTGTGAAGCACGCTCGAGTCCTGCAGCAGGTTCAGGCGTCCCATGGGCATGGCGCCCACCTGGCCCGCGAAGATATAGCCCTGAATGTTGAACTCGCTCTGGTCGCAGTTGCCGCCCACGATGCTCAAGGTGCCGCAGTTGACAAGCGGCACGATGGTCGGCATTTTCTTGAGCCAGCACATGGCGTTGCCCAGGATGTCGGCCCAGAACCCGGGTTCGTCCGAGTGCAGGCAGGACACGCTGTATTCCTGCAGTCCGCCGTTCCAGTCCAGGCCGCCGCCCTCGCTGGTGAACATCTTGGTGGCCGCGTCCGCGCGCGTGCTGGCGGTCACGCCGCCGGAGTAGAAGATGCCGTTGGCCGCGCAGTCGTCGTCCAGGCTGATCCAGCCGTTGCAGTTGTCGAACACGCCGCCGCCGCCGTAGTGGGAGATGATGTCGCTGTTCACCTGCAGGGCGCCTCGCGCAAACACGAAGCCCGTGTCCGGGTCGCCGGTGTCCGGGTTGTATGTCATGAGGTCCAGGCGCTGGTGCGCGCCCAGGTACACATTGCCGTGGTCGTAATCGCCCGCGCCCGGGGTCACCTCGCGGCCGTTGGCCACGATGGCGCCGTTGTTCCAGATGCGCACCGGGTCCACCGCGGGCGTGATGTCCAGGAACGGCGCGAACCCGCCCACCACGAGGTTCAGCAGCATGTTCGTGATGTCCATGCCCGGCGACTCGATCACCCACACATCGCCTCGCGAATAGAGCGTGCCGGAATTGATCACCCCGGCCGTGTTCCACCCGTTTATGTCAAGATAGGCTTTGAAATCTATTATTCCATTGTTTGTGAGATCAATCCATGGCCACCAGGGTATGATGATTGACAGCAGCCCGTCCAAGCCTGGCCAAATTTGTATGTTGAGGCCGAAGAGCGTAAAGGTGCCCTGGAAGATGAGCTGGCACAACGGGCCGCCGCCGCCGGCAATGGCCGTAACGAT
>Ga0101944_10007720_pt1 | contig 10615 bp, 7 predicted proteins | sample DewCreD2012metaG_FD_75245 | JGI IMG/M metagenome (GOLD analysis project Ga0101944, IMG submission 75245) | Hot spring sediment bacterial and archeal communities from British Columbia, Canada, to study Microbial Dark Matter (Phase II) - Dewar... ...
CCATTAGTGCGGTTCCATCGTACTCACCTAGTTCTGATAATGTTGGGCGCATATGCCTAAGAATTTTAGCATCATATTTCTGACTATATTTGCCTGCAGGGCATCTGCAGAAAAGTTTTTTTTCAGTGAGAAGTTGCTGATGAATCTCGAGACCCGACTTGAAACCTATTAATTCATAGTCGGCTGCTGTCATTTCATTGAAGGGTTTAAATTTAAATTGTTTCATTTCCATTGATTTTAATAATTAAAATTTCTTTTCAGGAAATAAATGGAATTAGATTGGCATCAATATCGATAATGATAAAATTTATTCCATGAGAAGAGAGGAACAGGCAAGCCAATCCATAACGGGGAGTTTTTACACTCCCCGTATATGCAAAAATAAAATCATTAACCATTTAATTTAATAATTTTAAAAAACAAATAAGAACGTTGGGGTTCTATTCGAGTGAACCTACTTCCTTTTCGACCGCCTCCAGAATTTCGCATGATCTTACAACTTCTTTCATGGTTGTATGATCGTGATAAAGAGGTCGATCTTCATCAAGTCGTGCTATATGCTTGCGTATAACTTCTTTTGCTTTTCGAACACCCAAACCTGGAGTAAATTCACGAAAATCTAGCGCCTGTGCTGCTGCCATAAATTCAATACCCAGCACACCATAGGCATTATCTAAAATCTGTGCATTTTTAATTGCGGTATTCATTCCCATGGAAACAAAATCTTCTTGATCCGCTGCAGCTGGTATTGATTGTATTGATGCCGGATTAGAAAGTATTCGCTGTTCTACAATTAATGTATCTGCGGTATACTGACTTAACATCATACCCGAGAACATCCCGGCTCCTTTGGTGAGAAATGCCGGAAGACCGACGCTCAATGCGGGATTTAGCAACCGGTTCAGTCTTCTTTCAGAAAGCACACTTACCATTGTGACTGCGGCACCAACCATATCCATCGGCAGGCATACTGGTGATCCCTGGAAATTAGCACCTGTAAGTGTTAGTTTATATTCAGGTAAAAATATTGGGTTGTCAGCAACACCGTTAAGTTCTATTTCAACCTGACTTTTTGCATATTTCACAGCGTCATGAGCAGCGCCGATAACTTGAGGTGAGGATCGCATTGAATATGCATCCTGAACTTTTGTTTTAATTTTTCCGGTCTGAAGATCACTTCCTTTTATACATGCCATAATTGCTTTTGCGCTTCGTACTGCGCCTGAAAAGCCGCGGAGTTCATGCAATCGAACATCATACGGTTTAAGATTTGCGAATAAAGCTTCCAGTGACATTGCGCATGCAATTTCTGCCTGTTTGAGCCATCTGTTAATGTCATAAAGATGCAATGCGCTCATCGCAGTTAATAGATTAGATCCATTTATTGCAGCAAGTCCGTCACGTGCCTGCAGGCCAGGAACCTTTATCCCGGCTTCTTTAAATGCTTCTTTACCTGGAAGTCTTTTACCCTTATAAAATGCCTCTCCCTCCCCCATCATGAGCAATGCAATCTGTGACATTGGTGCCAGATCTCCGCATGCACCAACTGATCCTTTTTGGCAAACAACCGGTGTTACTCCTTTGTTTAACATTTCTACCATTGTTAATGTAATCTCTGGTCTACAACCAGATTTGCCCCGAGCGTGGACATTAATCCTGCTGGCAATTGCGCCTCGTACATATTCAATTGGAGCTGGATCTCCTATTCCTGCGGCATGGTTGTAAATTAAATATTTCTGGAATTGTTTAACCTGTTCATCTGTCAGAACTACTTCAGAAAACTCACCAATGCCGGTGTTTACACCATACATTATTTCATGAGCCTGGATTTTTTCTTCTAACATGGCGCGACATGCTTTTATTCGTTCCAGTGCATCCGGACTTAATTCCACTGGTTCGTTGTTGCGCGCAATTTGAACGAGTTTTTCAACAGTTAGATCTTTACCATTCAATTGAATTGCCATGGGATTTCCTTCTAAAATGGTGAAATTATTTAAGAAATAATTAAAAATAGCCGATTTTAGGTATAATTTTATTAATATAGCAAATTAGTTTGAATATTGCACTTTTTTAAAGAAATGGAACATTAATTTTAGTTTTAAGGTTAAATTATTTATTAGAAGAATTTTTATAAGCCATATCTGTTTATTAAATTTGTCAATAAAATTAATTGTTCAGATATTATCTCATTCTAATTTTTAATTAACCATAACAAAACAGAAATGAATTATACAATGAAACAGAGTATAAATATTATCAGACATATAATCAGCACAGTAATAATACTCAATATCATCTTTTTTTACGGTTGTAAGAAAGAAGAAAATATTCAAACTACAACAATCAGTGTAAAATCCATGGGTTGCGATAACTGCGCCTACCTTATAAAAAAGGCAATATTTTCATTGAACGGAGTAAAAGATGTTGAATTCGATATGGAAAAAAAATTAGTACATGTAAAATACTTGCCTTTATACACCAACGTTGAAAGTATCGAGATTGCAATCACCCGTGCCGGATATGATGCAAACGATCGCCCGCGTGATTCAGCTGCAGTTAAAGAACTACCAGAATGCTGCCAGAATCATTAGCATTCTGATTTACTAAATTCTTTTTTTAAGTATTGTAATGAAAGTCAATACAAACAACTCATCCTCGAATTCAATCGAAACTGTAATTCTTAACATAAACGGAATGCATTGCGCCGGATGTGTTAACCGGATAGAAAATCATATTAAAAATTTATCGGGTGTTAAAGATGTTGCTGTCAACCTCCCAACCAATTCGGGTAAAATTGTTTATGACAAAAACCTGATAAAAATAAATGATATCAAAAAAGCAATTGAACAAATCGGTTATTCTATCACTTCACAAAGTTTTTTAGATCAGCGTGAAAAGAACCTGCAATCCGATTACCCGGAGTTGAAACGTGATTTTTATATCTCATTATTTCTCACTATCCCAATAATCATAATCAATATGGGCTATTCCCATATTTATTTCTGGGTGAATTACATACTTTTTGTATTAACTGCAATTTTATTGATAACGGGGGGAAAACATATATTCAAAGGATTTATTAAAAAAATCAAATCCTTATCAGCGGATATGAATGTACTAATCGGCATGGGGACATCCATCTCATTCATCGTAAGTTCAGTCATAACTTTTTTCCCTTCTTTGATACTTTCTATCGTTGAAAAACCGGTCACGTATTACGACACAACGTCGGTAATAATAACATTGATTTTAATGGGAAGAGTTTTAGAAAATAAAGCAAAACATAAAGCCTCCGAAACGGCTCTGGAACTATTACGACTTTTGGTAAAATCTGCACATGTAATTAGAAACGGAAAAGAAGTCGACATTCCCATTGAAAAAATAATGGTGGGTGATACCTTAATAGTCAGACCAGGTGAAAGGATACCCGTTGATGGAGTAATCATGGAAGGATTTTCAACGATTGATGAATCGGTAATAACAGGAGAAAGCAAGCCTGTAGACAAGTGCCCGGGTGATGAAGTAATCGGTGCAACTCTAAATATCACAGGTAGTTTTATTTTCCAGGTAAAGAAAATTGGGAGCGATACATTATTCAACCAGATAATACAATTAGTGGAAAACACTCAAAATTCAAAGTCACCCATACAAAAATTGACCGATAGAATAGCAGCAGTATTCGTCCCGATTGTAATAATAATTGCATTGGTTTCATTTATTACATGGTATTTCTTCTTATCTGACAGAGATTTGATTAAATCTATTTTTACGGCAGTTTCTGTACTGGTGGTTGCCTGTCCGTGTGCCCTTGGACTTGCCACTCCTATGGCAATTTTTGTTGGATCGTGGGTAGCTGCAAAACATGGAATAGTATTTAAAAATTATGAGTTTATTGAGAAAATTCGAAAAATTAACTCACTTGTTTTAGATAAAACGGGGACGATAACCACAGGGAAAATAACAGTAAAGGATATATTAACTTATGATCAGTTTCCATTAAAAACATGTATCCAATTTGCCGCTTCTTTAGAAAAACATTCAGAACATCCATATGCCAGAGCAATTTGTGATTACGCAAAATCGATGAACATTGAATTGATAAATGTTGAAAATTTTAAAAATATTCCAGGATCAGGAATAGAAGCAATAATTGAAGATAAAAAGATAAGTATCGGGAATAAAAGGTGGATATCCTCAAAATTTAAAGATTTAGATCAGGATATTTTGATGAAAGATTTTGAAAAACTCGGAGATTCAATAGTTTTAATGACCATCGATGAAAGATTAGCGGCAGTTATATCATTCAGTGATACAATAAAAATAGATTCAAAAAATGCAATTGATGAATTAAAGAAACTGGGTCTTGAACCAATAATGATCACCGGTGATGATGAACGTTCTGCCAGATTCACAGCGGAATCAGTTGGTATTAAGGAATATTACCCACACACACTTCCGGTTGACAAAATGAATAAAATAATCGAGTTGCAGAAACGGAACAAAATTGTTGCTATGGTTGGTGATGGTGTTAACGATGCTCCTGCACTGGTGCAGGCGGATATCGGTATTGCAATGGGTACCGGCACAGATATAGCCGCAGAGGCAGGAGATATCGTGGTAGTTAAGGGTGATTTAAAAAGTGTAAGTATTGCAATAAAACTTTCAAAAATGATGTTAAATATTATAAATCAAAACCTCTTCTGGGCATTCATTTACAATATAATTTTAATTCCCGCAGCGGCACTCGGTTACTTAAATCCGGTGGCGGCTGCAGGAGCTATGGCATTCAGTTCTATATCGGTGGTCTTAAACTCCCTCAGGTTAAGATTATTTAAATTTTAAAAAATAGGGTGATAGTTATTCAATAAAAAATCCCATAGAAAAAAAACCTACCCAATGTTTCAAGGAAAAAGGAGCGGTTATCCCCATTCCATTGTTTAATACAGGCAGTACACCTCCTGTATAAGTATCAGAATATTTAAACAATTTCCCTTTCAAACTTTTATCGGACAATTGTTTAGTAACCTTTTGTGCTGTCATCAATCCCATCGGGATCGAATATTTTCCACACCAAACTACATCTTTCATTTTTAACATGAAATTACTGATTTTAGTACCGGATATTTCCCCATCCAGACATTCATCTATTATTTTCTTATCATAATTTATTCCCTTTTGATGTGCAATTGAATCTTCTCCAAATGGAACATTGTTAAAGTCATTTCCATAATGGTTTGCATCGGCTGATATCAAGAAAAATATATCTTCACCGATTACGAGATTATTTTCTTTAATATATGAAGATATAATTTCAGCCAGTACATTTGATATTTCATCAGTTCGTTGAAATGACATGGCTGTGACCATTATTGGTGTTATCTTAATTTTCGGATTGAAGTAATTTAAAAACGGAATCATACCTTCAATTGAATGTTCAAGTGTATGGGCTTTATTACTTATAATAAAATAACTTGTGTCTAATCGATCAACGATATACTTTCTTAATTTGGAAACTTCAATCGTACCATCCAAGCCTGTCCATTTTGAAAAATTATCAAAAATTAAAATGTTTTGGGGATCCCCAATTTCCTTCCTGACCGTGCCATGAGTTACACCGAAGATGACCACTTCCTTTGTATTTAAATCAGAAAATAATGGATAATATACATTCGCGGCATAGAGTAAGTCATCATGTGGTGAAATTCCTGCAATCATCCCGTTTTTTGCGATTTTTTCATGCTTAACTAAATTTTTGATTAATTTTTCCATTTGACTCATTTTCCAGCAATACCCAACATCATCTTTAATGGGTCGGACATCCTGTGTAAAAATGTTAGAAAACGAAAAAATTATAAGCCAGATTAATTTTAACAATCTATTTTTCATAAAAACCTCTTTTAACTGAAGATTTTACAAAATAATTTTTATTATTAAATGGAACGTTATTTTTATTTTTTTGTTTAAAATTATAGATCATTTACTTTTGATGAGAAGATTCTTGAATATTTGGTAAAACATGTGAAACGGAAACGGACGAGAACGTTAAAAACCTCCAAGATAGAGGTTGTATATTTTTGTACTGAATGTGGAAAACAACTTGAAGATTTTTGTTTCTCAAAAGAAGCATCCGATCTCAAGGCAACTCATTCCCGATTTGAGAATTGCAAGCAAAAAAAGAGATTTAAAGGTGAAGCATGTGCAAAATTATTCATAGCCGAGCCGGTCGACCCATTTCCCTCCGATGATTAAATTAATTTTAGATTTGTCTCCTGCCTTCTAAGTAAATTTTTCATAAAACTAGTACTTAGGATAAACTCCGATATTATAAAATGCAAAACTGTATATATCAGCAGTTTCCTCAATGATTTTTGCAGTCGGTTTACCGCCGCCATGTCCTGATTTTGTATCGATTCTGATTAGAGACGGATTTTTACTTTTATTTTTTTCCTGTAAAGTAGCAATATATTTAAAAGAATGAGCAGGTACCACTCTATCATCGTGATCAGCCGTAGTTACAAGAATTGCAGGATAGTCATTCCGTTCTTTAATATTATGTAAAGGTGAATAGGAAATTAAATTTTTAAAATCCGTTGAATCGTCGCTGGAGCCGTATTCTGATACCCATGCCCAACCTATGGTAAATTTCTGGAATCTGAGCATATCCATAACTCCTACTCTCGGAATGGCAACTTTGAATAAGTCAGGTCTTTGATTCACGACTGCACCGATCAATAAACCGCCATTTGAGGTACCGCTTATGACAATTTTTTCAGGTTTAGTATAACCTTCCTTAATTAAAAATTCAGCAGATGCAATAAAATCATCAAAGACATTTTGTTTTTTCAACTTCATTCCTGCTTCGTGCCATTTTTCTCCATACTCGCTACCGCCACGAAGGTTAACGGATGCATAAATCCCTCCCTGTTCTAACCATAATAACCGCGAAATGCTGAATTGTGGAAGTAGAATATCATTAAACCCACCGTATCCATATATGAAAACAGGATTTGATCCATCCATTTTCAATCCTTTTCTATGCACTAAAAACATCGGAATTTTTTGTCCATCTTTACTCGGAAAGAAAACCTGTTTGGTTTCGTATTGTTCTGATGGAAAATCAATTTCAGTTTTCCTGAATATTGTTGAATTTCCTGTATGAATATCATATTTATAAATAATTGAAGGATTTGTAAAGGAGGATATCGTATAGAAAACAAAAGAATCATCTCTTTTTCCGCCAAAACCTGAGATTGTTCCAATTTCAGGTAATTTTACCTCCCTCTCCATTTTACCATTTAGTGAATATACATAAACATGTGGAACAACATCTTTAAGATATGTAACAAATAATTTTCCTCCCGCGGATGTAACATCGCTTAACATCTCTTCCCTTTCAGGAATTAATGTTTTCCAATTTTTTTCTCCAGGATTATTGACATCAAACATTATAATCCGACCATTTGGTGAATTACGGTCCGTAAATGCAATTATTAATGAACCATTATTTGTTACTGGATAGATATGGTCATCGAATGTTTCTAAAACAGGCTTAAATTGACCTTTTATAGAATTCAAAGTGCGGCAGTACAGTGCACTTCCCTTTGAACCTTTTTCAAAAACAGAGAGATAGGCAATTGTTTCATCTTCACTTACGCCGATATTAAGTAATCTGAGAGGATGTTTTACATCTTCGTAGACCAGAACATCATTTTTCTGATCAGTTCCCAGTTTATGGTAAAATACTTTATGATTTTCATTTCTTTCACTGTATGCTCTTCCAGTATCAACCGGTGCATCATAACGGCTATAGAAAAATCCATTTTTAAACCAGCTTGCACCCGAAAATTTAACCCAGATTATTTCATCTGAAAGTTTTTCTTTTGTGTCAACATGCATTACATAGATTTTTCTCCAGTCGGAACCGCTTTCCGATATATTATAGGCAGCGTATTTACCGTCACTGGAGAAACTTAAGCCCGCCAGCGCAATTGTACCATCGCTGGAAAAAGTATTTGGATCTAAAAAAGTTTCTCCCTCTGAATCAAGACTATTTTGTTTATAAACCACGTATTGATTCTGAAGCCCGTCGTTTTTATAATAAAAATAATTTTTCCCTTCTCTAAAGGGGGATGTATATTTTGGATAGTTCCATATTTTTGTTAAACGTTCCTTAACTTTTTCACGAAAGGGGATTTTTTCAAGATATCCGAAAGTTATTTTATTTTGCTCTTCGACCCATTTCGCCACTTCTGCAGAGGTATCATTTTCCAGCCATCTATACGGATCTGGAACACTTACACCAAAATATGTATCTACAGTATCAACCTTCTTTGTTTCTGGATATTTAATTTCTTCCTTTGAACAACCGAAAAGGACGAGGGCACTTACACAAATAGAAATTATCTTCATAAAATTTTTTTTGTAATGGATTATATTTAGTTAGTTAGCCTGGATTAATAAAAAATTATAAAATTTCTGTTTTTCCGATGTTTAATTCGCGTACACGGTTTTTCATATTTGGTGGCAAATATTTTCTAAGTTCAGAAGGTGTGCCGGTCAATACCGGAAATGTTCCATAATGCATGCCAACTATAATTCGAGGTTTCATGAGATTACAGGCATATGCTGCTTCTTTGGGACCCATAGTAAAAAGACCACCAATTGGTAAAAACACCGCATACGGTTTATAGAGATCTGCAATGATTTTCATATCTCCAAATAGTGCCGTATCGCCAGCGTGGTAAATTGTATATCCATCTTCGAATTCTACAATATAACCAGCGGCTTCACCGCCTGCTATTACTTCTGCTTCATGATCGACGCCAGAACTATGTTTGGCATCGACCATTGTGATTTTTATTCCATTGACTTCAACTGTTCCTCCCTTATTCATACCGCTGGCGGTGGTGACTCCCTGTCTGGTAAGATGAAGATAAACCTCAAAAATAGAAAATACCTTTGCATTTGTTTTTCTGGCAAGTTCAATTGTATTTCCCAGATGATCTGAATGTCCGTGAGTAACAAGGATTACATCAACGGCAGATATATTTTTAGCGGCCGGGGGTGCTTTTGGATTATCAAGCCACGGATCGATTAGAAGTTTTTTCCCATTTTGCGATTCGAATAAAAATGCTGAATGCCCGAACCAGGTCACATTGAGATTAGATTTTTTAGTTTTCATATTACCTCGCCTTTTAAATGTTTCAAAAAGTGTAATAATATAACTATCAAAAAATAATCACACAATAAATTATTCATACATGATTACGAAGCATCAACTCTTTTGGATGTGGATTAAGATAAACCTGATTTTTTATATATCCGATATCATACTTTTTCACATAATGCCGCACAAGCGTAATCGGTACAATTAGCGGAACAAGTCCTTTGTGATAATCCTGTATTGTTTGCAGTAAATCTTCTTTTTCAATTATGGTTAAATGTTCTCGGAGGAATCCCACTATATGATGCAATACATTTACATTTTTTTTAACTGTGGACTTGACAGAGAGTCCTTCCATAAACGCACTCCCATAACTTTCAATTAATTCATGAGGTTTGTACCGTTTGGATTGGGCAATAATGCGGCCCAGAATTTCGTAATGTTTGGGGCTGTGAGCAAGAAGGAGAAATTTGTGAATAGTGTGAAATTGAACAAACGCCCCCAATGAAAACTTATTCTCTGTTAGTGTTTGAAAACGATGATAAGCAAAAACGCGTACAATGAAATTTTCACGCAAATGATTGTCGTTAAGCCGTCCCTCCTCTTCAACCGGTAGTAATGGTAAATTTTTCATAAAGACACCTGCAAATATACCACGGCCGGATTTAGACGGCATTCCTTTTTCAGTGTAAATTTTTACACGTTCCATACCGCAACTTGGAGAATCACTTTTAAAAATGAACCCGCATAATTTCTCATCTTTTAAAATCCTGGCTTTCTCGATTGAATATTTGTACATTATTTCTGTCCAGTCAGTACCAGATTTTATCCCAACCATTTTTGGATGATCTAGAGGGCCGAGCAAATGGACAGGTTCTCGTGGAACCCCCATTCCAACCTCTAATTCAGGACAAGCGGGTACAAATTCAAAATATTTTCCGAGTGTATCTGTTATAAACCTATCTTTTTTATGGCCGCTATCGAATCTTACTTTTTCACCAAGCAAGCACATACTGATACCGATACGTATCGGTTTATTTACAGATATTTGATTATCCATAATATTTTCCTTCAGCATTCATCACAATATGTTTTATTGAGGTGAAGCATATTTAGATGGACATTTTGTAAGTATTTCCGACGCATGAAATTTATTTTGATCATAACGACCTTTTACAACGATCGCATCTGCAATTTCAAAATTATTTGGTTTTGCACCTTTATAAATAACTCTCTCTTCCATTTCATTCTCATCAACCATGTAAAAAGTAAACTCCCCGCTTCCTACATCAAAACTTGTCTCTTTTTCTCTTACCCAATATCCTTTTATTTGGACTTTCTTCCCTGTCGACTTTGCTTTTTGAAAATTTGTGTATTCTACATTTGATTCTATAAATGACATAGCACCATAAACAATGGCTACAAGTATGACGATACCACCAATAACGATTT
>Ga0101944_10007721_pt1 | contig 10613 bp, 7 predicted proteins | sample DewCreD2012metaG_FD_75245 | JGI IMG/M metagenome (GOLD analysis project Ga0101944, IMG submission 75245) | Hot spring sediment bacterial and archeal communities from British Columbia, Canada, to study Microbial Dark Matter (Phase II) - Dewar... ...
GGGTTCTCCGCATGATCCGGGGCGCTGCAATGGCCGGCGCCGAACCAGAAATCGACGCGCTCGCTGCGCAGATGGCTGTGGTTTTTGCCGACCATGGCCGTGCGGTATCCGGCGGCGCGGAAGACGTCGAAAAGATCGTGTGTGTAGGTCGCGTCTTCGACGTTATGATTCGAGCGCACGCGCGTTGCCGAGGCGTAACGACCGGTCAGCATGGACACGCGCGCCGGGACGCAGGCCGGCATCGCGCTGTATGCGCGGTTGAACCAGACGCCGTTGGCCGCCAATTCATCCAGAAATGGCGTCGTGTCCAGCGGGTAGCCCTCCCTTCGACACAAGTCCGCTCGTTGCTGGTCTGTCATAATGATGAGAACGTTTGGCTGTTCCGGCATGATTCTCAAACCCTTTGTCAGGCGAGTTCGTGTTCGGCCCGCTGGATGATTTCGTCCTGCATCGCCGGCGACAGGCTGGTGAAATAGTCGCTGTAGCCGCCGATGCGGACGACCAGGTCGCGATGGGCCTCGGGATGGGCGCGGGCGTGCAGCAGTGTCTCGCGGTCCACGACGTTGACCTGGATTTCAAAACCGCCGCGGGCCAGGAACGTCTGAATCAGGGCCACCATCTTGTCCAACGCGGCGCCGGCGCAGGATTTTTTCGAGAACTTCAGGTTCACGGCGATGCCGCCGATGAAGGGCGTGTGGTCCCATTTGGTCGCCGACAAAAGCGCTGCCGTCGGCCCGCGCCGATCGCGTCCTTGGGCCGCGCCGGAGCCATCGCCCAACGCCTGGCCGGCGAGGCGTCCGTCCGGCGTGGCGCCGGTCTGCGCCCCCAGCCGTTCATGCATGACCCAGCAGAACAGACTGGGCAGGAAACGGCCGCCGCGCCAGGTGCGATATCTGCCGACCTCTTCGGCAATCCATTGCACAATCTCGCGGACGAGGGCATCGGGTTCTTCCAGATCGTTCCCGTATTGGGGGAGTCCGCCGATGATCTCCCGGCGCAGGTCCTCGTTCGCCTGAAAGTTTGTCTGAAGGATGGAGGCGAATTCCGTCAGAGACAATTTCTTCTGCTCAAATACAAGCCGCCGGACCGCTATCAGCGAATCGGCCAGATTGGCCAGCCCGACGAATGACGGCATGATCCAGTTATAGCGCGCCCCGCCGGCGTCAATGCTGCGCCCGCGCTCCAGGCAATCATTGACGAAACATGCCGCCAATATATCCTCGCTCTCGATGCGGGCGCGCTCGGCTTGCAGCCGATTCTGGAAAATCGCCTCCTCGCGCACGCGATTGGCCAGATGGCGCCGATAGCGCGTGATCAAATCCTCAAAGGAGGAAACATCCGTCGGATCGGACGCATCGTCCGGATCGGGCGAAGCCACAGCGGCGGGCTTGACGCTCAGCCGCGCCTGGCTTGGGCCGCAGGTCCCCGCTGTCGTCAATGGCAGATCCATGACGTCCAGCAGATATTGCGGCAGGTTGTGATAGGGGCTGGCCACCCAGACGCCGGACGAGGCGATCGGCGTGATTTCAACACACGATGAATGAATATACTCGCAGGCTTCCGCCGGATTCAGCCCCTGGGCGCGCAAGCCGCGCGTGATCACTTCGTCGTTGAACAGCGCCGGGTGTGTGCAGCCCATGGCCAGAATCTCGCAGGCGCGCCTGAGCAGCCGGGGCGGCGTCGCCGCCGAGCAGCACAGCCCGATGGAGGGATAGCTGAGCCGGGTGTGGGGAATGGTTTCGAGGAACATCTCCGTCAACTCGTTGGAAACGTCGCGGCCCTCCGCATCCCGGCCCCCAATCATCAGACCCAGCGATGTTCCCTTTCCCGCGCGTTCATTGAACTGCATGCACAGGCAGTCGAGCAGTTCCTGGGCGAACTCCGGAGTCAGGGTTCCCGCCGCGATGTCGCGCTGGTAGAAATCAAGCAGATACCGGTCAGGGCGGCCCAGCATGAACGTCGCGCTTTTGAGGCAGAAGTTGACAAAGTGAACGGACTGAACCGCTTCGTAGAAACTGTGGGCTGGCTTGCGTGGAACCGTCCGGCAGACACAGGCGATTCGACGGAGTTCTTCGGCCCGGTGGGCGTTGTCACAGCGACCGGCCAGGTCTTCCGCATGGGCGGCGTATCGGTCGGAACAATCCATCACCGAGTTCAGGACTTCGGCGCACGCCAGATAAAACTCATTCCGGAGCGTATTCTCCGGACAGGTCAGGTCCAGCGCGGCGCGGCGCTGTTCAACCTCATCGAGCACGCCCTCGACGCCGCAACGCAGGAGTTTGACGAAGTCGATCGCCATGTGGGCGCGTTGTCCGGCGTCGCGGGGCATGGCCTTGGCAGCAATGGAACGATAAGTGTCGGCCTCGGCCTGCTCGTCGGCCGTCAGTTGACGCCAGAGCGGCTTGCCGACGACCAGCTCCCCGTCGTCGATCGCCGGCGTAATCGATCGCAACATCAGCGCCTTGGCCTGGGCGCGGCGGACAATCAGGCTGGTGGCGCCTGCCGACTGCAACCACCCCCGCATCCCGAACAGCCATCCCTCCGGATCGCCCCGGAATCCGCCGTGATCAAGATATCGCTGCCGGATCGCTTCAATCCGGTTCGGACACGGCATGGCGCTCATGGCCCGCTCCTTTGCTGCGTCAAGTGTTTGATGTATTGACGACAATCGTCTGCCCTGTGATGGCGCGTGAATCATCGCTGGCCAGGAACACGGCAACGTCGGAGACTTCCTCGGGCAGGGCGTATCGCCGGAGCGGCAGATTCGGCGCGTCCATCGGCTTGCCGGGCTGCCAGTTCATCATCTCCGTGGCCACCGGGCCGGGGGCGATGGCGTTGACGCGCGTTCCCGTCCCGGCCAGTTTCTGCGCGAAACCTTTGGTCAGCCCGATTACACCCCATTTGGAAATCCCATAGGGATTGGGCGCGGCGCGCATCCCCGCGTCCGACGCCAGATTGATGATCACGCCTTTCGGCTGCGTCTTCATGGATTCCGACGCCGCCAGACATAGGAAATAGACGGCCTTGAGGTTGATCGTCATCACGTAGTCCCAGTTCGCCTCGGGGGTGGGGGAGGAATCCCCGGCGGGAAGTTTCAGGACGCCGGCATTGTTGACGAGGATATCCAGCCCGCCCAAGGCGGCCCGCGCCTCCTCGAAACGGCGCGGAATCGATGGGATATCCGCCATATCCCAAGCCATCGCGGTTGCTTGGGCGCCCTGCGCCTTGACGGCATGGATGGTTTCCGTCAGCGCCGTTTCGCTGCGCGCCGTCAGGAGCAAGTCGGCTCCCTCCCGCGCATACGCCAGCGCGATGGCGCGGCCAATGCCCCGGCTGGCGCCGGTGATCAGGGCTTTGCGGCCTTGGAGTTTCACGGAGAGAGTCCTTTCAATATCTGGAAGATGGACTGGAATGAAGCCACAGCGGTCGTCGCGGTGTCAGACGATCTGAAAGTTGTATTCCGGCGCATAGCCCAAGACGCGGCGCGCCTTTTCAATCGAATACCATTCCGCGTTCGGGTCGAGTTTCAGTCGGCCGGCGGCGACGGCCGCGGTCGCGCCGGGAATGACCCTATCCAGGGTGGCGGCGGGATCGCGCCGATAATCTTCAGGCGCCACACGACACAAGGGCGAATCGGCGGTAATGATAAAGGCTTCGCAACAGGCCCCGGCCGGCGACTCAAGCGCAAGGACGTGCGCGCGCGCCACATCGCGGACATCGACCGTCCCAAACAGAAAGCCCGCGATTCCGGGGCTGTAATTGTCAGCCGGGCGAATGCCGCCCGGACGCAGGATCAGAATGCTCAGTCCGAACTTGGCGGCGTAGTAGCGGCACAGTTTCTCTCCCAAGGCTTTGGTCAGCCCATACAGCTCGACCGGCTCGCGCGGAAGATTCTCGTCGATCGGCAGATAGGGTGGATTCGGACCGTGTCCGGTTGCCCAGATGGAGGAGGTGAACACCACGCGCCGGATTCCTTGTCGGACGGCGGCCTCCAACACATTGCGGGTCCCATTGAAATTGACGTCGAAAGCGGTTTCATCGCCGGCCGCCTGCCAGGCTCGGCCATGCAACGCCGCGACATGAATAACCGCGTCCATGCCAGAGCAGGCTCGCTCAAGCGCCGGCCGGTCGCGCAGGTCGCCCTGGATGCAGGGCAGACCGTCTCCGGGATTGGCCGTCTCGAAATGCCTGACTTCGTGCGCGCCGCGCAACATCGGCGTCAGCGTCCGCCCCACCAGCCCGGCGCCTCCCGTCAACAGAATCTTTGCCATCCGATTGCCTCCCATCACGCGCCATTGGTCAAGCGCGTCAATTATCCCGCGCCCTGCAAACCCAGACTATCTTTGCCCCGGCACAGCGTCAATCCGGATTGCCGAGTCGTTATCGCGTTGTGGAGACTTGCCTCCGCGCATGCTGCCAAGACCTCCAAAGCGGAGGCAAGCCTCCACACTGCAAAGCGCTTCGCGACGATTGGTCGAACGCTTTGATTGTTCCGCCAAGGTCTTCGCAGCGGTTGGAAGACGTTTACGTGACCCATTCAACAGACCGTTGCACAAAACTTTGTGAACTCCCTTTTCGATTATCGACGCGGCTGGCTCTGTCGGCCTGGCTGACGAATCCCGGGCGCGTCAGCCCTCGCGGGGCGTCGCTTCATACACGATGGCCGGCACGCCCGCTTCTTCACGCAGCCACCGCGCAATTTCTCGCAATCGTTCGGCGGCAACAGGAAGGACGCCGGGGCTGGCCGGCCGCCGCTCAACCGTGTAAATCTGGGCGGCATGGGGTCGAATCTGAGCCAGTATCCCGATCCATGCCGCGACATGCGCATCGGTCGTGTTGTCCACATCACCTTGGATGAACATGGTCTGGGTCACGCACGTGGGAATCTGGCGGATGTTGGCGGTGAGTTCCTCGATCGTCAGACGGCAGACCGGCGAGTTCATCGCGTGGAGCATTTCATCGGTCGCGGCGTCGATCTTGATGACGCGTTCATCGGCGATCATCAGCCCCTCGCGGACGGCTTCGCTCTGCAAAGTCGATCCATTCGACAGCACGATGATCCGCGCCTGCGGGCACAGGGCGTCCCGGGCGGCGGCCAGCCCTTTGATCACCTCCAGAAACTGCGGATGCAGGGTGGGTTCGCCGTTGCCGGCCAGCGTGATGGCGTCGATGGCGCGCGCGTGGGCTGTTTCGGAAAGCCGTTCCCGCAGCGACGTCAGCACGGCGCTCGCCGGCGGAAACAGCGCCCAGTCCGGCGCGGCAGACAGGTCGCGGTCGGTCCGGCCGCATTCGCAATACGGACAGTCAAACAGGCAGACCTTTCGCGCCGCGGGCAGCAGATTGATGCCCAGCGACACGCCGTATCTTCGCGAGTCCACCGGTCCGAACACGATCGACCGCAACAATCCCTGCACTTTGCTCATAGGTCGAGACCCTTTTCCCGGGCGTTTTTTGATTCGCGCCGTTGTTCCGCCGCCTTGGCCCCCTTGGATTGACGCGCAAGCCGGGACTGCAACCGGGTTTGGCGCTTGAGCAAATCCGCCAGGTGACGGCGCAGATCGGCCGCCTCTTCGCGGCGCGACAGGTCTGCGAGCAACGCCGACTGAGCTTCGCAAAAGGCGCGCGCCTGCTCGACGACGGAGAGGGCCCGTTCGAAGTCCTTGGCGCGATGCTCAAGGTGTTTGGCCAAACTGATGAACGCCGGGAGATTGTAGGGTTTGGGTCGTATGACATGACTTTCCCAGATTCCCGAAGCGTCGTCATAACGCTGCTGACGGACATACAAGCGGGCTATGCGGGAAGAAATCTGGAAGATCGTCCGCCCGTCGCGCGCTCGCAACAGTCCTTGTTCGAGACATTCGATGGTCTGGCTGGAGTGTCCGCCCTGCTCGAGCAGCGCCGCCAGCCCCACCCATTCCAGCGGATGCTCCAGTGGCGCGCATTCGGGACGGCGCGTCAGCCGCCCCAGCAGACCCAGCAGGCCGGCCAGTGAGATGATGTCCTGCGCATTGTGGTCGAAGACGGGGATGATGCGTTCACGCCGCAGTCCGCGCACGAAATCGAAGAAAATCTGGGGCACGAGCTGCCCCGGCACGTCGCTGTGGCGCCGGCCCAGTTTGAGCACGCGCTCCTCGATCGTCCCCAGCGAACAGTCGGGAAGGCTGAGTTTCCAGACGCGCCGGGCCGGATACAGCAAGTCCAGGTCGGGCGCGTCCAGCCGGTGGGAGACGGCATTGAAGTGGAATCGCGTCTGCAACAGCGGAATATCGAAGCGTTTGCCGTTATAGGTGGCAAGGGCGCGGAATTGGCGTATGCGTTCGGCGACGGCGGCCATGACGCCGGCCTCGCGGTCATAGTCCTCCATGAAGTATTGCTCGACAACCAGGGCGTCGTCCTCCAGCCATCCCAGGCCGACCAGGAACGCGTAGGTTCCGACGCCGCCGGCCAGGCCCGTGGTCTCGATGTCCAGAAACAGGATGTCGCGCGGCCCGATGCCCTCGAAGGCGGCGTCGTGACCGACGGCGAGAACGTCCTGGGCCGTCAGCTCCGCCGCCGCATCCCGGAAGGGGAAGACGTATTTGTCGTCACCGGAATTGGCCGGCGGGGCCGTGTCCGGTTTCAGGGACAGCCGATGGGTCACCCGGATGGCGGGTCCCCCGGCGGTGTCGATCCGTTCGGCGTTGGCCAGCAACTCGAGAGGGTCCGATGGAGGCGTCGCCGGGAGCCGTGGGGGGGCGCTGGGCGCCAGAAGCGCGCTGGCGCGGAAGACCTTTCCGCCCAGCGTGGCCAGGAGTCGCTCCCGGCTTTCGCGCTTTGCTTCGCTTGTTCCGCGGGCATGGGACGATTCCGTCGCCTGCGGCGCGGTTTCAACGGGGGCGTCCGGTTGGGATGCGGTGGACGGCGCCTGCCGGGCGGCTTGGGCAGCCTTGGCCGCCTTGAGGCGTTCCAGTTTGGCGCGAAGGTCCACGGTGGGATCAGTAACCGCCGGCTGGGGCGGGATGCGACAGGTCCTGGTCGGTCACCTGGACGCCACGGACCCAGTAGTTGCTGGCGTTTTCGCCTCCGGCGCCGCCATAGCAGCCCAAGTGCAAAAAGAGTGTTTGATGGTCTGTGTTGCGCCATGGGTTCTCTGGCGCAGGGAATCGCAGCCACTGGTCCTTGGCGGAGGGCTTTAATTCCAAGCGCTGGCCGGTGGGCGTCAGGACAAATCGGATGTCGATGGGATCGGCCACAGGCAGATCGTGATAGCCCACCAGTTCCCCGTTTCGGACCATGCGGCCATATCGGCGATGGGCTGGCGATACCAGCGTCATCAGCCCGAAATAGTCCTGCGGGCCGAGGGGCGTCAGCGTCTCGGCCTCCGGCTTCAACGAGATCAGCGCGCAGCCGGGTTGCAGGATCGAGTGTTCCCGGAACCGCCAGACATAGACGTATCGTTCGCCGTGATCGGGCCGTCGCGCCGGGGCGCGCCAGATTGCCCCCGCCAGGCCATTGGCCTCGCGGCCCGGGATGGCGCGGACGTGGAGGTGGCCGGTGGTGGCGCGGATGTCGCCGTTGGGAGCGCCATAGACAAACCAATCCGCGCTGCTGAGCGATTCGATCATGCCTTTGTCCAAATCTCCCATGCTGAACGCGGGGTTCAGCGCGGTGGAAACGACCATCACAGCGACAGGCAAGAGGCGCATGGTTTTCTCCGCAGGGCAGGCGTTCCCATCAACGCCGGGCGAACCGTATGCCCAAGGTCTGCGTTGTGAGGGGACGGGCCTCAAGCCCGCCGTGCCAGCCTCTGAAACTACCGTAGCGTCGCAACGCCGGGCGGTTCAACCGGAAACCCGGATGCGCTTTGGGGCGGGATCGACCGCGCAGAATCCGAATGCGTCGGCGCGATTTCATACAGCAGGAATCTTCCGAAGGAAGCCATCGGGCGCAGATGAGGTCGAATCCGCGCGAGCGGGGTTTCGTCGTCGGGCTCATGGATCGACGCGATGATATGCGTGAAGCCTTCCCGGCGCAAGGCGCCAAGCAGCCGTTCGGCGGCGCCGCCTTCGACGCGGGCCAGCGTGTCGAGATAATCTTCATTCCATTCTCCGGCCGCCGCGCAAGAGCGCGGACAATGGAATGCGAATTTGACGCCATGGAAAAGCAGCCGGGCCGATGGGGGCAGAGCGCGCTCAATATATTCATAAAGATCCAGCCGTCCATCATTGAACGGCCCCTTGTCTCGGACGTGAGCCTCTGCCGCCGCTCGGGACCATTTAGGCCGGCCATCCCATCGTTCGGTCTCCGCGCGCATGAACGTCCATTGCTTGTTGACGAACGCGCCCGCAAGGCCAGCGGCGATCAATGCGGCCAGGACTTGCCGGGTCGCGGCTCGAATCGGCGCGCGCGTCAAGGTCACCGCGCAAACCGCCGCCGACGAGGGCATGGTCACTGAGAACAATCGCGGCCACTGACCCAGCGCCGGCAACGCCAGCAAAGACAGATGCGCCAGCAGCGACGCCCAGCCCAGCGACCTGGCGCGGGACTCCCTCAAAGCCAGGCAGATCACACCGCACACCGGAAACATCGGAAGCAGCAGGTCGCCGTCGGCGGCCGCCCATAGAACCGTCTGCTCTTCGGTTGTCCGCATCCATGTTTCGATCATCCAGGCGCCGGCGATATAGGCGGGTTTGATCCGAAACGCTTGTGGAAACGCGGGGTAGAGCGGATGTCCCGTCTCAATCCATGCGCGAATCAGCCACGGGGCCATCAATGCGAACGCAATGGCCGCGACGGCGAATCCGCGCCGAGAAGCCCACGCCAGCCGGGTTGCGAGCGATTCTCCGGGCATGATTGTCCGAGACAAGGCGGTCAATACGACCGTGCCGCCCAGAGGCAACAGCACAAAAGGGATGGCCGTATATTTGGCGCCCAGCGCGAATCCGCAGAACACGCCGCATCCTGCAAGCGCGCGCCATTCATGGCCCGCGGCCAGCGCGGCATCCCCGCCAATCTTAAGCGCGGCCGCCGGGACACATTGCAACATCGCCGACAAGGCCGCCGCGAAAAACAGACCGACCATGATGTCCGATCCGCAGCTCAAAGGCGCGTGCTGATAGGCCGCCGAAAGAGCCGTGACCATCGTGAATGCGGCCATTGACCCCGCGCCGCGTCCGAAGTGGCGGCCCATGAGGGCGCCGATAAGACCAGTCAGGGCGGCCAGCTGGCTCCAACACATCAGTTTGGCCAGGACCTCGCCGCCCACCAACAGGGACCACAGATAGATCATCTGCGCATTGAGCGGCATGTGGGACTGATAGTTATATGGCATTGCGGTCCGGCCGTGATTCCAGATGAAGACGCGGGGGGTGTAAAGGTGATAGGCCAGCGCATCATGACCGGTCTCGGGCGTCAGCGCGCCCATGAACTGAAACAGCAGGACCGCCAGCGCTCCCACGCGCAGCAGTCTTGGCGCCATTTGTTCCGTAACAACAACACGAGGCGGCGGCAGGCGCGCAAAGACCAACCGCGTGGCGCTGCAAGAGCGGCGCAGTGGAGCGATCCGGCGGATGGCAAAAACCCATCCGACGCCTGCCATCGCCAGGGCTGCGGCCGCGTGTATCTGTCCCGCGACGGATAGCGCGAACCACATGCCCGCGCAAACGCCCAGACCGAGGGCGTATTGCAGACAGAAGCGTTCGATTCGTCCCGGACCGTCCCAGGCCAGGCAGCGCCAGATGACGGCGCCCCAGCCTGTGATGGCTGCCAGCAAAAAGGGAAAAAGCAGAAGATCCGCGATGGGCTGATAGTCCATCATGAGAGATTTGCCGGTTCCTGAAGAAGTTGTTAGTCTAACGCGGGGTGGGGCGGCGGCTCAAGCGATCCGGCACAAAACAAAACTGCGCCCGGCGCGCTCACGCGTAGGAGTGCAGTCCCGGCAGCAGGAAACTGACGCCCAGATACGTGAACAACACCGCGACGAATCCCAGCAGCGCCAGCACAACAAACAACACGGGCCGGTGGCGGAAGATCAGCCGCGCATGGATGTAGGCGGCATAGATGATCCAGGTGATCGCTGCCCACACTTCCTTCGGGTCCCATCCCCAGGGCCGCTGCCAGGCCGTATTCGCCCAGATGGCGCCCGTGACGATTCCCAGCGTCAACAGCGGGAAGCCCACCAGAATGACACGGAAGATCAGGCGTTCCAGGAATGGCAGCGTCTCATCTTCGCCCGCCAATGCGGCGCCGCCCGCATTTGGGCCGGCGCCTCCGCCCGCCAGCGCAGCGGCCGGCCGGGATCCGACGCGCAACCAGCGGACCAGATATGCCAGCGAAAGGAAGAACGACAGCGCGAAGGCCGAGTAACTGAGCATGATGACGCTGACGTGAATGTGCAACCAATACGATTGCAGCGCCGGCACGGCATGGCTGGCGCGGGTCATGTCCACCGGCAGCGCGTTGCCCATCGCCGCGAACACGGCCCCCAGCGCCGCGCCGCCGAATCCGCAATAGGAGCGGCGGGTCAGGGCCTCGAAGATCAGGGCGACCAGCGCCAGCCCCGCGACTGCAAAGACGAGCGATTCATAAAGGTTGGAAAGCGGCATGCGCTGCACGATCATCCCCCGCGCGGCGAT
>Ga0101944_10007723_pt1 | contig 10611 bp, 9 predicted proteins | sample DewCreD2012metaG_FD_75245 | JGI IMG/M metagenome (GOLD analysis project Ga0101944, IMG submission 75245) | Hot spring sediment bacterial and archeal communities from British Columbia, Canada, to study Microbial Dark Matter (Phase II) - Dewar... ...
TGGAGGAGGCCCGTAAGCGGGATCACCGGAAGCTGGGGCGCGAGCTGGATCTTTTCTCCATCCAGGAGGACGCCGGGCCAGGACTGGTGTTCTGGCATCCAAAAGGCGCACTGGTGCGCAAGATCATCGAGGACTACTGGCGGGACGCCCACCTGGCAGGCGGCTACGACCTGGTCTACACTCCGCACATCGCCCGTCAGGATCTGTGGCGCACCAGCGGCCATCTGGACTTCTTCAGCGAGAACATGTATCAGCCGATGGAGGTGGAGGGCAGCCCGTATCTCATCAAGCCGATGAACTGCCCGTTCCATCTGCTGATCTACAAGTCCCGGCTGCGCAGCTACCGCGAGATGCCCATCCGGTGGGCGGAGCTGGGAACGGTGTACCGCTACGAGCCCTCCGGCGTCCTGCACGGCCTGATGAGGGTGCGCGGCTTCACACAGGACGACGCGCACATCCTGTGCCGGCCGGATCAGCTGGAGGAGGAAACGGTCCGGGTGCTGGATTTCGTGGTCTCTATGCTCACCCGGTTCGGCTTCACGGATTACGAGGTGTACCTCTCCACCCGGCCGGAGAAGTTTGTGGGGACCGATGAGGGCTGGGAGAAGGCTACAGAAGCGCTGCGCAAAGCGCTGGAGGCCCGCGCTCTTCAGTATGAGGTGGACGAAGGGGGCGGAGCGTTCTACGGTCCCAAGATTGACATCAAGATCCGGGATGCCATCGGACGGGTATGGCAGTGCAGCACCATTCAGGTGGACTTCAACGAGCCGGAGCGCTTCGACATCTCTTATATGGATCAGGAGAACCAGGCGGTGCGGCCGATCATGATCCACAGGGCGCTGCTGGGCTCGCTGGAGCGCTTTATGGGAGTGCTGATCGAGCACTACGCCGGAGCGTTCCCGCTCTGGCTGGCGCCGGTGCAGGCCATCGTGCTGCCCATCGCGGACCGGCACGCTCCTTACGCGGAGCAGGTCCGGGAGGAGCTGGAGAAGGCTGGATTCCGCGTGAAGGTGGATATGCGGAACGAGAAGACCGGGTACAAAATCCGTGAGGCGCAGCTTCAGAAGATCCCGTATATGCTGATTGTGGGGGACCGCGAGGTGGAGTCGGGGTGCGTGAGCGTGCGCTCGCGGGACGAAGGCGACCTGGGCTCACGTCCGCTTGCGGAGTTTGTGGGAATGGCCCGGGAAGCCCTCAATCCTTGACATGCGCCCGCATATGGCCATATACTAGGCGGGTTGGCTCTTTTGCTTCGTCTCGAAGGGGACACAGTCCCATCGAGTCTTGTGACGTCTGAGGTGAAGGCCCATAAACAGAGACATCAGGACTAACGAGAGAATCCGCGTCCGGGAAGTCCGGCTTGTGGACGAGAACGGCGCTCAGCTGGGAGTGATGCCCACGCGGGAAGCCCTGGAGATCGCCCGAGAACGCGGACTGGACCTCATCGAAGTCGCTCCCACTGCGAACCCTCCCGTATGCCGCCTGATGGACTACGGGAAGTTCAAGTACGAACAGGGACGCAAGGACCGGGAGGCGCAGAAGAAGCAGAAGAATGTGGAGGTGAAGGGCATCCGTCTTCGTCCCAAGACGGGAGCCCATGACCTCGGCATCAAGAAGCGGCAGATGCTGGAGTTCCTGCGGGACGGGGACAAGGTCAAAGTGACCCTGATCTTCCGCGCGCGGGAGATCACCCATCCAGAGGTTGCCCGGAAGCAGTTCGACCTGCTGTGCGAGGGCATCGAGGATGTGGCCATCATCGAGAAGCCGCCCACCTTCGAAGGCCGCACCATGACCATGGTGCTGGCCCCGAAGCCCGTCCAGGAGCGGGAAAAGGCGGAGAAGGCAGAGAAAGCCGAAAAGCCAGCGGCCGCTGCAGGAGCGAAGGACGGCAAGACCGGGAAAACCGCGGATACGCCTTCCGGTAAGTCTAACGCTCCGGCGGAACCTGCGAAGGAAGAGGCGCAGCAGGCCCCGGCGAACGCAGAGAGCGGCTCTGCCTGAGACAGAGCCGGCGGCGTTGGCGGCGGGAGAATATGCCGCGTGCCGCACGGCAGGTTTGGTCTGGCCTTCCTAGACGGGCCTGAAGAAAGATTTCAACAGGGGAGTCCTATGCCCAAGATCAAGACAAGCAAGACGGCAAGCAAACGGTTCAAGGTGACCGGGACGGGCAAACTGCTGCGCAATACCGTCGGCCGGAACCACCTGATGATGAAGAAAGCCCCGTCGCGCAAACGGCGCCTGGCGCTCGATCACGATATCTGCAAGGGCGATGTGAAGCGCATGAAGAGGATGCTGGCCGGGCGCGTGTGAGGGCGCGTTTCCCCGCCGGAAGATCCGTTACTGGTTGACTGAACAAGCAGGGAGTCGAGGTGTAAGATGGCACGCGTCAAACGCGGCGTGATGACGCACAAGAGGCATAAGAAGATCATTGACCAGGCGAGCGGGTACTGGGGAGGACGCCATCGCCTGTTCAAGACCGCCAAAGAGGCGGTCATGCACGCGGGACAGTATGCCTACCGCGATCGCCGGAACAGGAAGCGCGATTTCCGCCGGCTCTGGGTGACACGGATCAGCGCGGCCTGCCGGAACAGAGGTTTCCGCTACAGCCAGTTCATTGACGGACTGGACCGGGCTGGAGTGGCCATTGACCGCAAGGTTCTGGCGCACCTGGCGGTGGAGGACACCGCTGCCTTTGACAGGCTGGTGGACCTGGCAAAGCAGGCCATCAGCGCCTGAGCTGGCCACTGAGAGAGAACTGCAGGGCGGCAGGGCGCGGAAGCGCCCTGCCGCTTACGCGTGTGGGAGCCGGAGACGCTGATGCAACCGGATTGCGGCTGATTCCCGGATTTCGGCCGGAGGATGCAGGAAGCCGCAGGCCAGGTGGCGTAGAACTCCGGAGGTGATCCCCGGACCCGAGCGCCGGGGAGGGCTCGATCAGGAACGGAAGCTGGGACGGATGCCGGAAGACATCGAAGGTTTGAAAAGCAGGGCGCTGTCTGAAGTGGCCGAAGCTGCGGACACCGCTCAACTGGAGCAGGTGGAGACGCGATGGCTCGGCCGGAAGGGGCAGATCACCACTCTCCTGAGATCAGTGGGGTCCCTGCCCCCCGAAGAGCGCCCGGCGTTCGGGCAGAACGTCAACCGTCTGAAGGCTGCCCTTGCGGAGGCCATTGCGGCTCGGCGGCAGGAGCTGCAGGCGGCGGGCAAGACCGACGCAGGCCCGGGTCTGGACGTGACGCTGCCGGGCCGGCTGATACCCCGCGCCGGAGGGCATCCGCTCCGCGCGGCGATCGCGGAGATCAAGCGCATCTTCATCGGGCTGGGGTTCGAGGTGGTGGAGTCGCCGGAGATCGAGCAGTACCGGTTCAACTTCGCCGCACTGAACTACCCGCCGGACCATCCCGCGATGGACGAGCAGATGAGCTTCTTCATAGACGATGAGCATCTGCTCCGGACTCAGACCACCGCCGTGCAGGGACGGGTGTTCCTGGAGCGCAAACCGCCGATGCGGATCTGCACCATCGGCCGTTGCTTCCGCTATGAGGCGGTGGACGCCACTCACGGCCATACGTTCCATCAGGTGGACTGTTTCGCCATAGACCGGCATATCACGATGGCTGACCTGAAGGGGACACTGTATCAGTTTGCGCGGGAGATGTTCGGGGACGTCGAGGTGCGCTTCCGCAGGGACTTCTTCCCGTTCGTCGAGCCGGGAGCGGACTTCGCCGTGAAGTGGAAACAGGCAGGAGACCGGTGGCTGGAGTTGGGAGGCGCCGGGATGATCCATCCCAATGTCCTGCGGATGGGCGGGATCGACCCGGAGGAATGGACCGGGTTCGCCTTCGGCATGGGCATCGAGCGGATGCCGATGATCAAGCACGGCATCAATGACCTGAGACTGTTCTACGAGAACGACGTGCGGTTCCTGGAGCAATTCTGACGGAGCCAAGACCGGGGCGGCGCTGTCGGCGCGGGACCGCCGGAGCGCCGGCACCAAAGAGAAAGGATTCCTTCTGAAGCGCGGGCCGCAGGAGGCCCTGCGCGGGGATGCGTGTGATTTGAGAATTCCGCTGGACTGGGTTCACGAGTATGTGGACAGCCGCCTGGACGTCGCACAGACGGCCGAGGCGCTGACGATGATGGGCCTTGAGGTTGAGGAGGTCGAGCAGGAAGGCGCTTCCGGATCCCCCGTCCTGAACATCACGGTGATGTCCAACCGCGGGGACTGCCTTTCGATCATCGGCGTTGCAAGGGAGCTGGCCGCCGAGCAGGATCTGCCTCTCAAGCTGCCTTCTTTTGAGATGGAGGCTTCCGGCCCGCCCGCAGATAGCCTGGCCTCTATCGAGATTCTGGACCCGGACCTGTGCTACCGGTATGCCGCCACGGTGATCCAGGGGGTACGCATCGGCCCGTCGCCGGAGTGGATGGCCCGCAGGCTGACGGCCGCCGGAATGCGCCCTATCAACAACATCGTGGACGTCACGAACTACGTGATGCTGGAGACCGGTCAGCCTCTGCACGCATTCGACCTCCGCCTGCTTCCCGGTGGCAGGATCGTGGTCCGGCGGGCCCGCCCGGGCGAGAGCATCCGCACGCTGGATGGTGTGGAGCGGCAGCTGACACCGGATATGCTGGCCATCTGCGACGAGACCCGCCCGGTGGCGGTGGCGGGCGTTATGGGCGGGGCGGACACGGAGGTCACCGGGTCCACTATGGACGTGCTGATCGAGTCGGCCTGCTTCAACGGCGCATCCATCAGGGCTACCGCACGCGCTCTTGGTCTGCCCACCGAGGCATCATACCGCTTCGAGCGCAACGTGGACCCGGGCGGCACGGCGAGGGCCGCAATGCGGGCCGCGGAGCTGATGCGCCAGCTGGCGGGCGGCACCATCTGTCAGGGAGTGGTGGACGTGGTGGCCCGGCCGGCGGAGGAACGCCGGGTCAGCGTGCGCGCCTCGCGGGCATCGGCGGTGCTGGGAGTGGAACTTCCACCGGAGACCTGCGTGGCCTATCTGCGGCGGCTCTGCCTGCATTGCGAGGTAGACGGAGACACCATCCATGTCACGGTCCCGACATTCCGGGGCGACATCACGGCGGAGATTGACCTGATCGAAGAGATCGGTCGAATCCACGGATTCAACAACCTGCCCACCACACTCATAACCGGCCCGTCGTTGCAGGGAAAGGACAGCACGCGGGGGATGCTGGAAGACGAGGTGCGGACTCTGCTGCTCTCGATGGGGCTGCGCGAGGTGATGACGCACAGCATCGTAGCGCGGGACACACCCGGCCCGGAAGGGCTGGAGGCTGTCCGGCTTCGCAATGCGCTCTCGGAAGACGTGGCGGAGATGCGCCGCACCCTGGTGCCCGGGCTGGCGCAGACGCTTGCGCTGAACGCCGGGCGCGGATGCCGGGACCTGGCCATCTTCGAGATCGGCAGGGTGTTCCGGCAAGAGGACCGGCCCGTCGAGACGTGGAGCGTGGCGGGCTGCCTGATGGGCTCTCGCTGGGACGGCCAGTGGACTCCCCAGGACCGGAAATTGACCCCCGAGGCGTTCCGCAGGGCGCTGGCGGCGGATTTCTATCAGGCGAAGGGGATCGTGGAGGCTCTGTGCGCCCGGTTCGATATCCCGGATGTCCGCTTCGTGCCCGGAGGAGGGCCCTACTGGAGACGTGGCCACACTGCGGACATCTACAGCGGGAACACGCTGATCGGGCAGGTGGGAGAGGTGGCCTCTGAGTTCCGTGACCGGCTGGACCTGAAAGCCCCGGCATTCGGTTTTGAGATATCGGGAGAGGCGCTGAGCGCGGGAAGCGGCACCTGCCGGAAGTGGCGTCCGCAGTCGCGCTATCCGGCGACACGGAGAGACCTTGCGGTGGCCGTGGCGGAAGAAGTGAGCTACGAACAGGTCACGCAGGTCATCCGGGAGCAGGCAGGGACTCTCCTGGAAGAGGTCATACTGTTCGATGTCTACCGCGGCGAGCAGATCGGGGAGGGCCGCAAGAGCATCGGGCTATCGCTCGTGTTCCGCTCCGATGGCAGGACGCTGACCGATGAGGAGGTCTCCGCGGTGGTGGAAGGCATCAGGAGAGATCTCCTCCAGAAATTAAACGCCACGTTACGCGATTCCTGATGCCCGGCCCAGGCATACGAGGGAGGTCAAAGGATGGCAACGGAACGGATCGCCGTATCCGAGGTGGAAGCGGTCATTCGCCAGCTGCGCGATGTGATAGGGGCCCGCGTGGTCAGCGACAACGCGGGGGTCATTCAGGAGATCCACGTGTTGTCGCAGGGGGAAAAATCTCCCAAACAGCTCGTCCGCGATGTGGAGTCGGCTCTTCAGGCCCGCCTGGGAATCACGCTTGACCATAAGAAGGTAAGTGTGGCTCAGGTGCAGGGTCCGCACCGGCCTGAGGCACCGGCGGCGTCGCCCCGCCTGCAGTTTTCGGACGTCTCTCTTTCGCTGACCGGCCAAACGGCCGAGGCAACAGTGCGCATACGTCTGCAGGACAGCATCTACGAAGGCACAGCCCAGGGCTCCTCCTCCGCAGCCGGACAGGTCAAGGTGGTGGCTGCAGCCACGCTGAAGGCCATTCAATCCTGCCTTCCGTCCAACCAGATGATGATGGTGGAAGACGCCGTAGTGACGCCCGTCGGTGGTCATCAGGTGGTCACTGTGGTTGTGACCCTGGGCGGCAGCCGCGCCGACGAGGTGCTTTGCGGCTCCTGTCTGGTGCGGCAGGACACGGTCAAGGCAGCTGTTTTCGCGACGATGGACGCGGTGAATCGCCGGCTGAGGTTTGGCGAGTAGATCCCCCGGGCTGGCCGCTCTCTCCCCATGGAGTTAGCGAAAGAAAAAGGACTTTGAATTGCGTCCGCAGTTGTGCTACTATAATCATCCCCGGAGAGGGGCACCGCTGACAGGGAGGCACAACAGCAGGGAGAGTCTATAAGACAATCAGGCCGGGTTCTGGCTGGCGGCGCGGACGGTGAGCGAGCGAATCTGAAACCTTCGAGCGAAGCCTACGCGGTCTGCCGTAGCGGGGTGGACCAGCACACTCGTGAAGGTGACAATTCCCAATGCGAACCATTACGCGGGTTCTGCTTGCGCTGGCATCCCTGTCTCTGACCTGCGGCGCCTGGATCAAGATCTGGCCCAAGTGGCCGTGATACTGCTTCCGGCGTAACGCAAGACGGGACAGCAGTCCTGCCGTCCGAGGTGACGGGCAGGAGAATCTCTTCGGTCCGCACCGCCAGCCAGACTCCGGCCTGAAAACGTTGTCCCGTTCCTTCCGATGTACCGGATGTGGTGGCACCGATGGGTGACTCTAAGCGCGAGCAGTTTGCCGGGGTAGGCGACTCCTCAGGGGGAGCGTCGGCAGCCGCGGTCGCGGCGGAGCCCTTTGCCCGTCCCGAGCGGCCGGCGGGCCTTTCCGGACTCTCGTCGCGGGCGTTCGACATTCTGCGCTACAGCACCGGAGTAATCCTCCTCTTCGCTCTGTGGCTCACTCTGAGCCTGCAGAACTGGGAAGGCATCCCCGTTTATGCCATCCTGGCATTCACGCTGATAGCGCTGGCAAGCGAGCTGCTGCCCGTCACCTTACCACTGGACGATGCGGAGATCACCCTGACACCCATCATCGTCTGGGGGGTGATCGCACTGTTCGGGCCGGGGGCCGGAATCGTCGTGGCCCTCGGCGCGGCCTTCACAGGCAGCGTACTGCACAAGCTTGTCCTTTCTGCCCGGCCTGGCCAGTCGCGCGCGGGACTGTGGCAATATCTCACTTACAACGTCACAGTCATCGGCATCACCACATGCGCCGGAGGGCTCACGTATCAGGCGCTGGGCGGGGTGCGGCTGGGACTCACCGGACTGGAGGGAACGGCGCTGGGGCCGCACGTGGTGTGGCCACTGGTGGCGGGCACTGTGGTCGCCCTGTCACTGGATCTTTTCTTCTATGCCCTCGGCAGCGCTGTCTCGGACTCCGCGCAACACGACGACATCTCGTTCGATGCCATCTGGATGCGGGCGAAAGTGCTTTGGGTGAAGAGCGTGTTCGCCTTCCTGCCCAGCTATGTGATGTTCACCCCGTTCGCATTCGTGCTGGCGTATCTTTTTGTGTGGAATGGACTGGGCTTCTGGGGGATGCTGCCCATTCTGATCCCGTTCTTCAGCCTGCGTCAGACGCTGAAGCTGGTCACGGAGAACATCCGGGCCTATCGCCAGACCATCACCACGCTGGCCACGCTGATGCAGAAGTACCATCCCTATACCCGCGGGCACCTGAAACGCGTGGCCGATCTCTCCCTGAGGCTCGCGCGTGAGCTGCGGCTGCCGGCGCAGAGCCAGCAGTGGATCTGGGAAGCCGGGTTGCTGCACGACATCGGAAAGGTGGGAGTTCCGGAGCAGATCCTGGACAAGACCACCAAACTCACCGACGAGGAATGGGAGATCATCAAGCAGCATCCGGTGAAGAGCGCGGAGATCCTGAGTCAGCTTGAATTCCTGGATCCCATCGTACCCTGGGTGCGGCATCACCACGAGCGCGTGGACGGGTCGGGCTACCCGGACGGCCTCAAGGAAGGGCAGATGCCCATCGAGGCGGCCATCATCGCCGTGGCGGACGCATTCGATGCGATGACAGGAACGCGCAACGTGGCGGACGGCAAGTCGCGCAATCAGTGCGATGCCTGTGAGTGGAAGCCTCCGGCGGGGACTCCAATGCCGGAAGAGTGCCCCGAGTGCGGCGCTACGCTTATCCGCGTCTACCGGCAGCCGATGACTCCGGACGAGGGGATCAGTCAACTGCGCTACGGAGTGGACACCCAGTTTTCACCAAGGGTGGTGCGGGCGTTCATCCGGATGATGTCAAGAGAGGGGCTGGGACAGGATGATTGAGCAGGCCTTCGTCGCGACCGCTTTCGGAGCGGCCGGCATATTCTGCCTGGTCAGCCTCTACGTGAGCTTCATCTGGCTGCCCCGGAAGATGGAGCGGGCTTACCGCAACGCTCTGCGCACCCTTGCGACAGCGGTGGAGACCAAGGATTCCAGCACGCTGGGGCATGCCGAAAGGGTGGCCGAGCTGGCTGTCCGGATCGCCGAGAAGCTGGGGCTGCCTCCGGCCGAGGTCAAGAAAGTACGATACGCGGCTCTGATGAGGGATATCGGGAAGGCTTCGGTTCCCCACCGGATACTGAACAAACAGGAAGAGCTGACCGAGGGAGAGCTGCGGGTGGTGCGCAATCATGTGAGAGAGGGAGCCTCCATCGTCAGCCAGATCCCGTTCCTTGCACCGCTCGCGGATATCATCCTGCATCACCATGAACGGTGGGACGGGTCGGGCTACCCGGATGGTCTGGCAGGCGATCAGATCCCTCTGGCATCCCGCATCATCGGTCTGGTGGACGACTATGAAGCCATGACCAGTGAACGTCCCTATCACAGGGCCGTGAGTGAGGCAGAGGCGCGCCGGTTCATCGAGGAAGCAGCCGGAGTGCTTTACGACCCGGTGGTGGTGGAGGCGTTCTTGAGCGTGGCGGGGAGTCTGCCTCTCGGGTCGGACACCCCGGAAGCAAGCGCGGCATGACGCTCATCGTCGTCGCCCTGACCTTCGTCGCGGCCCTGCTTCGGGGCGGGCGGCTCCGTGACCTGGAACGCATTCAGATCCGGCACGTCTGGATCTTCCCCGCAGCCGTTGTGCTGATGCTCCTTCTGAATGTGGCCAAGTTCAAGGGTTGGCTGAGCGAAGAGCAAACTCTACTGGCGCAGCCCTCCATCTACGTGGTGATCATCGCCGGGATCCTGCTGAACCGGCACATCGAAGGGACGATGCTGCTTGCCCTGGGCACGTTTCTGAATCTGCTGGTCATCGCGGCTAATGGAGGATACATGCCCGTCTCTATGACCGCGCTAAAGGCGAGCGGTCTGACGATGGAGGAACTGGCCGAGGTCATGTATCTTCGCCATATCCCGATGGACGAAACCACCCGGCTGGCATTCCTGGGTGACGTCATCCCTGTGCCGTGGCCTCCGTTCCTGCGGGCGGTGGGAAGCGTGGGGGATATCATTGGCCTTGCCGCTATGGTGATCATCGTCTGGAGGCTGTTCTTTCCTTCGCGACGCCGCTGCGCGACGGCGGCCGAAGTGTCGCCGTGACGCGTTCCCACCGCCGGACGGGACCGGATCGCCAGTTCTGGACACTTGTAGCGATCCTGCTGCTGGCGGCTCTCCTCCGGTTGCCAGGGACGCTCTGGGAGCTCCCCGGCCCGGATCATCAGTACTCCTATCACCCGGACGAGCTTCCCATCCTCGGAGCCGCCTCTAAACTGGAACCGCTGCACGGCCAGCTGAACCCGTACTTCTACAACTACGGGACGCTCCAGATCTATCTGCTGTGGTTCCCGATGCAGCTGGGAGAAACGCCCAGGGGTTTCAGCTACGGGTTCGCCGTACTGGTCTGCCGTCTGGTCACTGCCGCGATGGGTGTAGTGACCGTGGCGCTGTGCTGGGCGGCGGGACGCAGGTTGGCCGGACCGGCAGGCGGGGCTGTAGCGGCGTTATTCGTGGCGGTGGCGCCCCTGCACGTGCAGCATTCGCAATTCGTGACGGT
>Ga0101944_10007727_pt1 | contig 10610 bp, 10 predicted proteins | sample DewCreD2012metaG_FD_75245 | JGI IMG/M metagenome (GOLD analysis project Ga0101944, IMG submission 75245) | Hot spring sediment bacterial and archeal communities from British Columbia, Canada, to study Microbial Dark Matter (Phase II) - Dewar... ...
GGCGACCTGGCCCGCAGCTACATCAACTATCCCGGCGGCCACAACGAGGGCTTCCCCGACGCCTTCAAACAATGCTTCCGCTCGTTCTACAATTACATCGCCGCGGGCGACTACAGCGCGACGCCGCAGTTTCCCACCTTCGCCGAAGGACATCGCGAGGTGGTTTTGTGCGAGGCGATTTTGCGAAGCCACCGCGAGCAGCGTTGGGTGGCCGTCGAGGCGTGAAGAAAACCGGGGCCGAGTTCTTCGTTTCGCTTAGAAGATCGCCGGCCGCTTGGAGATCGTCGGGCCGGGAAAATGAAGATACGGTGATCGCATTTTTTGTTAAGGAGCGCCGCCATGCAATTGGGTTTCGTCAGCGCGATTCTTCCCGATTTGAGTTTGGCCGAGGTGCTGCGGTTCGCGGCCGAGACGGGCTACCAATGCGTCGAGGTGATGTGTTGGCCGGTGGGCAAGGCCGAACGCCGTTACGCGGGCGTCACGCACTTGGACGTGAGCGCACTATCCCCGGCCAACGTCGCCGAGGTGCGCCGCCTTTGCGAATCGACCGGCGTGGCGATCAGCGGACTGGGCTACTATCCGAACCCGCTTTCGCCTGATGCGAGCGAAGCGCAGGCGGCGGTCGAACAGATCGGCCGAGTGATCGACGCGGCGGCCGAGTTGGGCGTCGGCCGGGCGAACACCTTCGTGGGCCGCGATTGGCACAAGACGATCGACGACAACTGGCCGCGGTTCCTCGAGGTGTTTCGTCCGCTGGTCGAGCGGGCCGAGCGGCGCGGCGTGCGGTTGGGCATCGAAAACTGCCCGATGTTCTTCACTCGCGACGAATGGCCCGGCGGCAAGAACCTGGCGATCTGTCCGGCCGTGTGGCGGCGGATGTTCGCCGACATCCCCAGCCCGAACTTCGGCTTGAACTTCGACCCCTCGCACCTGGTTTGGCAGCGGATGGACTACATTCGCCCGTTGAAGGAATTCGCCCCGCGGATTTCCCACGTCCATGCAAAAGACGTGCGGATTCTGCAAGAGCGTTTGGACGAGGTGGGCATTTTGGCCACTCCGCTGGAATACCATTCGCCGAAGCTGCCCGGCTTGGGCGAGATCGACTGGGCGAAGTTTCTCGCGGCCCTGGCCGAGGCCGGCTACGACGGGCCGGTGTGCGTCGAGGTGGAAGACCGCGATTTCGAACATTCGCTGGATAGCCGCAAAGAAGCCCTGCGCCGCAGCTTCGCTCACTTGCAGCCGCTGATGCCGAAATAGCGATTGCCCGGCCGCTTGGCGCGAAAGAGCGGTCGCCCGGGGCGGCCTTGTTTCCAACAGGAGCCGCCGCGTCGGGAGCAACGGCAGCGGTCGGTTGCCCTCCGTGGGAGAACCCGGCGGGGCAGCTCGATCCAGCGCCGGGCGCACAGCCCGCGCACCGGTAGCCAAGAGAATAGAACGTTGAATGCAGGAAAGGATAGATTTGATGGCGCTCGACTACACCTATGCCGACATTGCGAAGATGATCGATCACTCGCTGCTGAATCCGACGATGACCACGGCGGATTTCGAGCAGGGGATCGCCCTGGCACGGCGCTACGACGTGGCCAGCGTGTGCATCGTGCCGCATTATTTGCAGCGGTGTACGGAACTGCTGGCCGGCAGCGATGTAAAGCCGAGCACCACCGTGGGCTTTCCGCACGGCGGGCACACGACGGCCGTCAAAGTGCTCGAGGCCGCCCGGGCCATCGACGACGGGGCCGTCGAGCTGGATATGGTGGTGAACATCAGCCGCGTGCTCAGCGGCGACTGGGACTACGTGCGGCAAGACATCGCCGAGGTAACCCAGTTGACCCACCAACGCGGCGCGAAGGTTAAGGTGATTTTCGAGAACTGCTATTTGAATACCGAACAGAAGATCGCCCTGTGTCGGATTTGCGGGGAGATCGGCGTCGATTGGGTGAAGACCTCGACCGGCTACGGCACCGGGGGGGCGACGCTCGACGACCTGCGGCTGATGCGCGCGCATTCGCCCCAGCATGTGCAGGTCAAGGCCGCCGGCGGGGTCCGCGACCTCGACGCCATGCTGGCCGTCCGCGCCTGCGGGGCGACCCGCTGCGGCTGCACCCGCACGGCCAAGGTGCTCGATGAAGTCCGCCGCCGCTTGGCCGCGGCCGGGTGATCGGCGGCGACTCTTCGGCCGACGCAACTCCTCTCGCACATCTCGCACCGCGCGCGGATAAGGTGCCGCGCGCCGCCAAGGCGTTTCCCGTTCGCGGCCGAGTCGCGCGGCACAAGCGGCCGGGTTACTTCGCGCAAGCGGCATCGATGCGGGCCGCCGCATCTTCCACGCTCAATCCGGCAAGCAGGAACCGCTTCTGCGCGGCGGTTTCGCCGGAAAGCAGCGTCACCTGCGACCGCTTCAGGCCGAGTCGATCGGCCAGCAACTCGACAATGGCCGCGTTGGCCTTGCCGCGCTCGGGCGCTTGGGTCACTTCAACGTGCAACGCGCGATCGTCGCGGCGAAACACGCGGTTGCGCCGAGCACCGGCATGCGCTTTGACATGCACGGCTACCCCTTGCCCGTGCGGTTCGATCATGGGGCGGGCTATCCTTCAACCATGGCGCGGGACGAAAGCATCTTCATCGACGACCAGCCGCGCAGCCCGCTCACGGGGCCGGCAGTCCTTCAAACAGCGCGGAGCCAACCCGCACGATCGTCGCTCCTTCTTCGATGGCGATGGGAAAGTCGTCGCTCATGCCCATCGAAAGCTCGGCGAACGGCCCGCGAACCGAAAGTTCGCCCGAAAGCTCGTTGCCGGCGCATCGATCGGCCAAGCGATCAGCCGATGGATCGGCCGGGTGCGCGACCGACTGGTCAACCGCGTGCGCTGCGGATCGATCCGCGCTGGCTTGCGGGGGGGCGGCAAAACGTTGCCGCAATCGATCGCGCAATTGGCGCAGTGCGGCAAACTCGGCGCGATTCGCCTCTGGCCCGCCGCCGAGCGAACCCATGCCCATCAACCCTTCGATCCGCAGGTGCGGCAGGGCCAGCAGTTGCGGAATGACCTGCTCGACCGCCTCGGGCGGAAAGCCGTGCTTCGACGGTTCGCCCGAGATATTCACTTCAAGAAGCACTCGTGCGGGCCGACCGAGCCGTGCGCCCTCGGCGTCGATCGTTTGGGCCAGGTGCAGGCTGTCGACCGAATGAATCAGATCGACCGCCGGCAACGTCCGCCGCACTTTGTTGGTTTGCAGATGGCCGATCAGATGCCACCGAAGCGGCGTGCCGGCCGTAGTTCGAAACAATTCGGCCCGCTGCCAAAGCTGCTGAGGACGGCTTTCGCCCAAGTCGCGGCAGCCGGCGGCGAGAAGGGCTTCGATTTCGTCCGGCCCAACGTATTTCGTCACGGCCACCAGCCGCACGTCGCCGGGCGATCGACCCGCGCGCACCGCGGCCTCGGCGATTCGCCCTTGCACGGCGGCGAGATTCTCGGCGATTCGAGCGGCGATGTCCACGCGCATCTTCTCCCGGCGGCCGGTTGAACGATAGTGTCGTTCGTCGGCGCCGAATGCTGCGTATTCTTCGAGGTTCGTGACACTAGCATCTACCGCCTTCCGCCCTTTTGCAACAGGCGGGACGGCATGAAGACGAGCGGCGCCGCATCGGCGGCAGTATGCTCATTTCTCCTATGGATTCCTTTCGAACCCATTCTTACGGCCGACGTTGTGCGGAGCGTTCCAGCGACACATCCGCCAACGGCGCGTGGTGCAGCACGGCCCAACGGCGGTGTCGGCGGACCAACCCGGCCAGCTCTTCCGGGGCAATGATCGTCAGCGGAAGCTGCCGTTTCAGTTCGGCGTCGAGCGGCCCGATCCAATACACTGCCGCCTGCTCGAGCGCCCGCGACAACTCCAGCGCAACAGCGGCATCGTCGGGCGGCTCGCGTCCGATCTTCGGCGCCCCGGCATGGCGATGCAACGAGCGGGCCAGGGCTTGCACGCCAGGCCCCGGCTTTTCGGCCAAGGCCGAGCAAAGCACCAGAGTGCCGCCCGGCTCGACGATCGCCAGCGCCGCTTCGAGCGAACGGCCCACGTTCTCCCAGGTTTGATGCTCCGGCCCGCCGCACATCGTGCCGATCACCAGATCGAACGGTGCCGCGACGGTTTGGCCCCAAGTTTGCCGGTAGCGTTCCGCGGCGCACCGTGCGACGGCCTGGGGATGGCCGCCGAAGATGCCGCACAAGGCGTCGGGACCGGCCGGCACGGTTTGGATCATCGTTTGAATGCCCAAGAGCCAGGCGACTTCGTCGGCCGAGGCGTCGAGCTTGTCGCGCTGCGGTCCGGCGGGATGCTTGGCCGCCTCGGCGCGAAACCGAGCCTGCGTCCGGGCGTCTGAGAAGACCGGATAGAGTGGACCGTGAATGCCGAAGCCCCCGCCGATCCCTTTGCGGCGGAGGCAGCCGATCGGCACGATCAGGTCGGCCTCGTGCAACGCGCGGTGGATCAGCACCGGTTCGCCGGAATGATCGGCCGCCAGATAGGCCAAACTCCGACGATCGGCGGCATCGTGGACCAACACGCGGATCGACTGCCGCAACGGGTCGCGGAGCAATCGCAACGGGTCGTCGTGCGGCGGCTCGGAAACAAGCACCGCGATCCCGTCCGGGGCGACGCCGGCCCGGGCCAGGTGCTCGATCACCGCGGCCACCAACTCGGCCGTTTGCGGCATATGCCGATCCAGCGCCAAAACGATGCGGTCGCCCGGTGTGGTGCATTGGGCCAAAGGCGGATAGTCTAACGGCGAACGCAGGGCGTTCTCCAACGAACAGGCCACATCGGCCAGCGGCGGTTCGCCAATCGACCCAAACTGCGCAGCCTCTTCACCCGTGCTTGACCCTTCAAGCAGCAACTCGGTGTCGAAACCGTAACGCAGGATGGTCATTGTTGAGTGTATGTTTTTGTGCGAAGGATAGTTCCGTTTTTTGGCGACATCTGCGCCTAAGTGTTCCCCATGCGGTTGGTTCTCGCACCGGGATCAATCGGCCCAAGATCAACCCGCCCGGTGCACTGCGCCCGGCATGCGAGACCACCCCGCCGTCGCTTATCCGCCCTTGGCCCAGTGGCCTCGCTCACGACCAGCCTGCTCAGTGTTCGGATCGATGATGGGAGGCATGTCGCAAACAGGACAGCGCACGATTGCGAACAGGATCGTCGCGTGCGCACATCCTCCGGGGCGAACGAGGTCATCTCAGTTTCATCGGGCCGCAACATTGTAGCCCAAGACAACGTCCTGGGAACCCGGGCGAACCCGGCCCCAGGCCAGCCGGCAGCCGGCAGGAAGACGCCCGAACCGCATCGCGGTGCGGCAGCATCTGCCATGAGCTCGCCGCGCGGCAGCGCGGTACCGTATATTTTAGGGCGTTTCGTCTTGACGTAGTTGGCCGATCTTGCGACACTTCGCTGCGCGTAGAGTGGTGTGTCCCGTGGCGGGCGTTTGCCGGTTGGGTCGCGGGAAGTCGGCGCCGCGGCCGAGGCGACGAACGCCGTGCCGCAGCGTCGAACGGTGCGACGGGGCCGTGCCGGCGGCCGACGACGGCATCGCAGCCCGGGTTCGGTTCTTCCGGTTGATCATCGGCTCGTCGAAGGTCTTTTAGGGATTGGTCGGAGCGTATTCGTCGCAGAATAGCTCCACACAACAAGGAAACAAGGAAAGCGGCCGCAATCGAGGCGATTGAAACCAACGGCTGATAAGCCGGTCGAATCGCACTTCTTTTCCGGCGGTCTTGCTTGAACGGCAGGGAGGTCGTTTCATGCGTTGCACAGCATTCGTTGCAGTAGTGTTCTTGGCGACGGCTGGAATTCTTGGGTGCGGGAAGTCGGATAACCCGCCCGCGGCCGCTATCGGTCAAGGGGGAACAGGCTCAAGTTCGACCGGGGCACCGGGCACAGCCGCCCCGGCGATTCCGGCCTCTCCGGCTTCGATCAACTCGCTGGAGCCGCCGGCACAGGCTGTCTATCAATGGCTCGACGCCATTCGGACCGGCAACGATGCCGTGGCCACGGCTATGCTCACCCAAGTGGCAAGGCAAAAGGCACTGGAGCAAGACCGCAGCGTTCGGCCTGCCGCCAGCGATACCGCCCGATTCCAAATCGGCAGCGTGGAGTATATCGGTGAAGATGGTGCGCGGGTTGCCAGCAAGTGGACCGACCTCGACGAGAACGGTCAGCCGCAGACCGACGAGGCGTTGTGGGTCTTGCGGAAAGAGGCCGACGGTTGGCGGATCGCCGGCGTGGCAGCGACGGTCTTCGACGGCGAGCCGCCTTTGCTGCTGAACTTCGAAGATCCCGAAGAAATGGCTAAGAAGCAGCAATGGGCCCGCGAAGAGATTCAACGTCGATACGAGGCGCAGCAGCAAGCCCAGGCGGCGGGCAATCAACCGGCTGAAGGAACGATGATGCGCTAGCGGGTGTCGCGCTCGGCCGGGAAATCCTTCCCGGCTTACTCGAAATAAAAATTGCGTTTTCTCGCATCAAATGTATTGACATCCGGGCCTTCCACGTGTTGCCGCTGTACAGTCAATTGGAGAAAGTTGGCCCGACGGACTTGTGGCGAATTCTTGTTGATCGAACAAGCAATTGTAGCCGCAAGCGCAATTGAGAATTGATTTTGAAGCGAAGACGCACGGCTGGACCGATTGGTTCTCCGTGCGTTTTTTATTGGCGAGAGACTTGGAAATGTCTTGGGAAAAAGGTAAGATTTGACTCTAAGTTTCCAAGCCAACCTATACTACCCGTCCTTCCCAACAGTTATATTCTTCGCATGGAGCGGTTGACATAGCAGACAACTATGCTAGCCTATCCATCAAAGCTGTGCGAAAGTAGCCAATCGTTGTAAGCCGCAAATCTTCAACAGGGCATGAAGTCGCGTTGCAAACCGATTGGTGTGGTGCGCAGTTTGTATTGGGTGTCTCCCCTGCTGGAGCCGTCAGGGTTGGGGAGCGAGGACTAGTGACGGCGCAAGTGCGAGTCCCTTAACGCTACGGTACCTGTTAGTTGGAGGATTCTTGAATGAATCGCACGTATCTTTTTGGCATCGCGCTTTTCGTCGCGTTGCTAGGCCTGGCTCTGCTGGGCACGCAGCAAGCGGTCGCAGCCGACCCTTGCGCGCCTGCATGTTGTGCGGCTCCGGCCGCGGATTGCGTCCCGGACACCTGCGGCCCGAAGCGATGCGGGCTGCTGTGCCGCATTCGTTCGTGCCGTCCGAGCACCTGTGAGCCGAAGACGTGTGCTCCGGCCACGTGCGCCCCGGCCGCCTGCGAGCCGGTTTCGACCTGCGAGCCGAAGACCTGCCGCCCGAAGCGGCTGCCGCGGACCTGCCGTCCGAAGACCTGCGAGCCGAAGACGTGTGCTCCGGCCACCTGCGCCCCGGCCGCCTGTGAGCCGGTTTCGACCTGCGAGCCGAAGACCTGCCGCCCGAAGCGGCTGCCGCGGACCTGCCGTCCGAAGAGCTGCGCCCCGGCGACCTGCGCTCCGGCTGCGTGTGCTCCGGCCGCTTGCGAGCCGGCCGCTGTCGCCCCGAAGGCGACCTGCGCGTCGACCTGCCGTCCGAAGCGTGTCCCGCGGACCTGCCGTCCGAAGACCTGCGAACCGAAGACCTGCGCTCCGGCGGCTTGCGAGCCGGTTTCGACCTGCGAGCCGAAGACCTGCCGTCCGAAGCGTGTCCCGCGGACCTGCCGTCCGAAGACCTGCGAACCGAAGACGTGTGCTCCGGCCACGTGCGCTCCGGCCGCCTGCGAGCCGGCGACCTGCGCTCCGAAGGCGACCTGCGCGTCGACCTGCCGTCCGAAGCGTGTCCCGCGGACCTGCCGTCCGAAGAGCTGCGCCCCGGCGACTTGCGCTCCGGCCGCTGCTGCTCCGGCTGCTGCTCCGGAAAAGGCCCCTGAGAAGGCCCCTGAACAGGCCCCTCCGGCCGCTCCGGCCCCCGCTCCGGCTCCAGCGAAGTGAGCTGGCGAGAGTGAGGTTGACAAATCAGGGCTGGCCGCTCGGGAATGGCACACTGAGCTTCACTTCGCGGCCGGCCCTCCGAAACGCGTCGGACTTGCCCTGTTGATCCGCGCCGTCACGGTCGAGAACGACCACCGTCGGACCTGCACGAAGGCCCGGCGGTTTTTTTTGCGCCGGTGATGATGTCGCACGGCCGCGCGAGAGAGCCTCACGGAAGACGGCGCACCGGCCCCTCAGCGAGCAGAGGAAAAAAGCGTGGGCGGCGCAACAGCTCCGAAGAACTGCCCGCCGCCCACAGGATCGACACTCGGACCACGCCGCCGAACCGCTTTCAAATCGCTACGAGCGACGGCATCTTGAGGTCGCGAGTTCGCAATCGTTCCCCAATCGAGAGTCCCGACGCGGGGATTAGCCGCGGGTGGCGAGCCGCTCCGCCTCATTCGGGCAGCCGCCCGCCGCGCAGCAACCACAGCGGCACTCGGCGCACGGGCAATCGCCGGCACAGCACGGGCACTCGGTGCAATCGCATTCGTCGCCGCATGGGCACTCGCCGGCGCACGTCGCCGAGGCCGTCGCCGGGCACTTCTCGCCGCAGCGGCACGGGTTGCACTTGCACTCCGGCTTGCACTGGCACTTCGCCGTCGGGCCGGCCGGCGACTCACCCGATGCTGTCGAGGCCGTCGCCGGGCACTTCTCGCCGCAGCGGCACGGGTTGCACTTGCACTCCGGCTTGCATTGGCACTTCGCCGTCGGCGCAGCCGGCGACTCACCCGACGCTACCGCGCCGCCCAACACCAACGATGCGGTTTGCGCAGGCTTCTCGCCGCAGCGGCAGGGGTTGCACTTGCACTCCGGCTTGCATTGGCACTTCGCCGTCGGCGCAGCCTGCACCGGGCAGTTGCCGCCGGCACATGTGCATGGCCGGCAGGGGCAGATCGACTTGCACGATCGAGCCTCGGCGCCGGCGCCCGGGGCGGATTCCGCGGGCCGGGCGGCGTGCTCGGCCGCTGCGGGTTCGCAACGGCAGACAACGCAGGCACACACCGGCTCGCATGGACACGCCGTCGCCGTCGGTGCCGCCAAAAGAACACTGAAAACAATACTCGTGAATAACATGGTTCGATCCTTCATCAATGAGAGACGATTTGAACAATTCCCACAACAACTCGCTCGCACCGCACAGCGACACCGCCGACTGCGATTGCCGCTTGACTGCGGAATTCGCTGCCCTGTCCGTCGGCCTTTCGTTGCACCTCGCCCGCGTTGCAACAATCGCTTCTCGATGCGAGAAAAAACCGACTTTCTCGCCCCGCGCGGAAGACACTCTTCGAATCAGGGCGAAGCGCGACAGAGCTTGGCCCCGACGAGCGCGCAGGGCCGGGCGAACATCAGAACGATTGCCGTCGGCGAATCATTTCCGCCAGACGCAGAGCACCGCCTGGATGCGGGCCGAAGAGTATGGCAAGATGCCGCCGACCTCGGCCCAGTGCCCCGACTGGATCGTAACTCGGGCGGCGTCGGTCACGGCGGGGAAGAAGAACGCGGCTGGCAGTTCGAACGGAGCAACCGAACGAAGCGCCGCGCCTTGAGATGCGATTTCGAAGTTCGGCCCGTGAAAACAGCCGCACGATCCGCCTTCGGACCCGCCCGAATTTGGGCCGCACCGCGTCGGGCCAAGCTCATCGCTCATGCATGCGGCACACGTCGGCGCAGGCTCGCTGCCGCGTGTTGCAGGCCGATCCCGATGCTCGCCGGAGCACGAACAACAGCAGCCCACGTGTGAATCCGCCGAGTTCGTTGCCGCCGCACAGCAGCCGGGCAACGAGGCCGCGGTCGCGGCCCGACGCTCGGCACAACTCGGCCCGCAGGCGCAAGCGAACAGCGGCGAGGCCCAAAGGGCGGCCTGTCCGACGCATGCCAATACGAACGCGACGATGCGCGTCATTGTCGATCTCTCGCCCACGGCCGTCGAAAACCATCCCGACTACTGAATCCTACGCGCGCTGCCCTGGCAGCGTCAAGCGGAATAAAGATCACGTTCTTGCTGTCGATTGCGGTGGTTTCCCCGCCGCTTCCCCTCCGAACAGTAGGGCGCGGTCCGCAAACGCGGCAATTTTTATCGCGCCGTTTTTGCCTGATCCTCGGGCGTAACCTACATATTCACAGGCCGCCGCCCGGACACGCTTGGCGCATGTCCGATTTTTCCAGGCGGCATCGGCCGCGTCGAAGCGGTTTGCTCGACGGGCAGGCAGTCCATCAGATGAGGGAGTGCGGAGTCAACATGTTTGCGCAAATGAAGACCAGTACGAAGACATTCCTAGGGTTCATGACAACCGTGGCCGTATTGCTCGCGGTCGGCGGCGTCGGCTACTGGGGCGTGTCGAGTTTGGGACACCACATTCACGCAATCACGCAAGAAAACAACCCGGCGATTGCGGGCCTCAACAACATCAACTCGGGCACTCAGATGGTGAAGACCGCGATGCGCACCCTGATGATCCCCGGCATCAGCGATTCGGTACGCAAGCAGGGCGATTGCACCAATACTCATTGCCCAACAAGGACTTGCTCCAGGTAGTCGTCGTCCCAGCCGGCGGTGAGGCGTTTGTTCTTTACCCCGACCTTCT